>Ga0334882_1000940_pt1 | contig 39063 bp, 34 predicted proteins | sample GraSluR1_MG_5_FD_207226 | JGI IMG/M metagenome (GOLD analysis project Ga0334882, IMG submission 207226) | Sludge microbial communities from methane-producing bioreactor in Wageningen University, Netherlands - Granular Sludge_15_04-R1 | ecosystem: Engineered > Bioreactor > Anaerobic >... | reverse complement strand
TATGCCCTGATGAGGTGGAGGGCGAAGCCTCCGGCCTCCTGCTGAAGGTAGCAAACCTTGATCTTGCCCTTCGCATCGCGGCTGATGGTCTCCTCGTTGACGGTGAAACCGAACTTGCCCAGGTAGGCGAGGGTCCGTTCGATGTCGAAGCAGCGGAAGCCCAGGTGTCCCATCGATCCCAGGTACATCTTGGGCAGCACCTCGATGGTGGTATCGAGGAAGGTCGAGCTGTTGCCCACCTTCTTCTTCATCCCGAAGGCCTCAAGGGCTGAGATGGTCTTTTGTGCTTCCTCGTCGCCCTCGTTGTTGATGCCCAGGTGGGCGAACTCAAGGCCCTGCAGTGCTGTCACCGCCTCCCGGCTGAGAGAGGTGATCGCAGCCCAGTCCTCGCTGTCGATGAGGTCTGCCTTCACCATCCACGAGCCGCCTACGGCAAGCACGTTCGGCTGCTTGGCATAGGAGGCGAGATTGGCCGTGCTCACCCCGCCGGTGGGCATGAAGCGCAGGTTGGGGAAGGGGCCCGCGAAGTTCTTGAGCATCTCCACCCCTCCGCTGGCCTCGGCCGGGAAGAACTTGAGGGTGGTCAGGCCGCGCTCAAGCCCCGCCTCGATGTCGCTGGGGGTGCATACACCCGGTACGATGGGGATGTTGCGCTCAAGGCACCAGTCCACGACCTTGGGGTTGAAGCCCGGGCTGACGATGAAGCGGGCTCCCGCCTTGACGGCCTTCTCGGCAAACTCCACGTTGATGACCGTACCCGCCCCTACCAGCATCTCGGGGTAGGCCTGGCTGATGAGCCTGATCGACTCCTCGGCCGCAGCGGTCCTGAAGGTCACCTCGGCGCAGGGCAGGCCCCCGTCGATCAGAGCCTTGGCAAGGCCGACGGCCTTGGAGGCATCATCAATTTTCACTACCGGTACCAGTCCAATCTGGTGAAGTTGTGCAAACAGTGCTTCATGCATAGCGTTGCTCCTTTGATATTCCAATATTGAAACGTTGTTCCAAAATAATATTGACAGACCTCAGCATACCCTCTATGATTTCAAATATCAAGAGGATACTTCCGTTTATGACAAAACTCCAGGAGGAATATATGGGTAAGAAGTTTGTGACATTTGGTGAAATCATGCTGCGATTGAAATCGCCCGGGCACGAGCGTTTCTTCCAGTCTCCCTCACTCGAAGCAACCTTTGGTGGTGGAGAAGCCAATGTAGCGGTCTCCCTCTCCCTGTTGGGAAAAGATGCAACGTTTGTTACCGCTCTTCCTGCCAATGCAATTGGTGAAGCTGCAGTACGTGAAGTCCGCAAATACGGTGTGGACACTTCCGCCATCAAGATGACCAAGGGTGGCCGGGTAGGCATTTACTTCTTGGAGACAGGGGCAAACCAGAGGCCGAGCGCTGTTGTCTACGACCGTGCAGAGTCCTCGATTGCCTTGGCTAAGCCGTCAGATTTTGACTTTGAGGCCATCATGGGCGATGCAGCCTGGCTGCACGTAACCGGTATCACCCCGGCCATCAGCCAAGACGCCGCTGACAGTTGCCTCTCTGCCATGCAGGCAGCCAAGAAGAGTGGTGCAACCGTCTCGGTCGACCTCAACTATCGCAAGAAGCTTTGGAATTACGGAAAGAAGGCTCCTGAAGTCATGCGCGAGCTGGTCAAATACGCCGATGTCATTGTTGCCAACGAGGAAGATATCCAGAAGTGTCTGGGCATTGAAGCAAAGGTCGACGTCACCAGCGGTGAGTTGGACATCGAGGTATACAAGGAACTCACTGCTGAGGTGAAGGGCCAGTTCCCGAACATCAGCGTGGTTGCCGTTACCCTGCGTGAAAGCAAGAGTGCCGACCACAACGGTTGGAGTGCAGCCCTCAGCGGCAAGAGTGGGTTCTACCTCTCCCGCCACTATGAGATCACCGATATCATCGACCGCGTCGGTGGCGGTGACTCCTTCTCTGCAGGCCTGATCTATGCGCTCAGCGAGTATGGCGATGATGAGCAGTATGCCATCAACTTTGCTGTTGCAGCCTCTGCATTGAAGCACTCCATCGACGGAGACTTCAACCTCACCACCAAGGCAGAGGTGGAAGCCCTGCTCAAAGGGGATGGAAGCGGTCGCGTACAGCGCTAGATGTGCTGAGTTGGATCGAAGGGAGTGAGGCAATGTGCTTCACTCCTTTTTTTCCGTCTTTACCTAACCTTTATCTTCTGTTCGCAGACTCTGTATGCCGCCTTCCTATACTCAGGTCAGTACAAAGGAGTCAACTATGCATAAAACAGTTATCGTAACCCTTATTCTTATCGTGTTGGGCAGCTTCGCCCTTGTCGCACAACCTCTTGAAGAGCAGCAGAACATGGTGATGGAAGAGACCATGGTCACCACCCATGGCGAGGACGGACTCACCTATATGAGGGAAGAAGAGAAGCTTGCCCGTGATGTCTACCTTGCCCTCTATGAGAAGTGGGGTATCCGGACGTTCCTCAATATCGCCAAAGCAGAGCAACAGCACATGGATGCGGTGGGCGCACTGCTGGATGCCAGGAATCTTAAGGACCCTGCAAAGGGTGCACCGGCCGGTGTTTTTCAGAATGCCGAACTTGCCAAGCTCTATAACGAGTTGGTAGCTCTGGGCAGCCAGAGTGCGGCCGATGCATTCCTCGTAGGTGCAATCATTGAGGATCTGGACATCTACGACTTGAACCAGTTCCTTGCCCAGACTGAGGATGAAGCAGAGATCTGGATTTACACCAACCTCAAGCGCGGATCGGAGAGTCATATGCGCAGCTTCGTCCGCCAACTGGAACGGTACGGCAAAACTTATGAAGCACGCTACATCTCTTCTGAAGAACTTGCTTCAATCCTGAGGCGCTGAGGTCAGGTTTTCCAACTCCTTGTCGCTGAGCAACTGTTTCCCTTTGGTGTGAAACGCAAACAACTCCTCGGTTGCCAAGGCTATCTTAGTGACCGAGAACTCTGATCCCTGTGGATAGATGTAGTACGTGTCATCCAAGGTGGAAAGATCGATGCAATCGCCCTTTCCAAAGTACTCATACTCAATATGACAAGAGTACATGGAGAGGGCTGTTTTTGCCAAAAGGAACCCTTCCCCGTCGAAATTGCCCTCCAAGGTAAACCCTTGCATGGAGTGGGTGAGGGTAGCATTTCCAAGAGGGATATACCCATTTGCATTGGGCAGCGCTTCCACCCTTGCCTCCACTTGGAGGTGGTAGGCACCCTCATTGATCTGGCTGCGAACCTGCGTTCGCTCCCACTCGTACCAATCGGGAATGTGAGAAAACTCAGTGAGAAGTGTCTGTTCATCGGTTGCCTTCACCACTGCTTCAAGCTGGCCGTACTCTGTCATCTCCCACTCTTTTGAGCAGGCACTGCAGCCAATGCGCTCCCCTTTGCTGTACATCTTGTACTCGGTATGGCAGTGGGGGCACTGGTAGAGGGGTTTGTGCAAGCCCTCTGCCCGGGTTTTGGTCTTGATGCTGATCTTGTTTTCCAACTGCCAACGGTACTCATCGTACTCAAATGCTTTGCGGATTGTTGTGTTGATGGAGGAGGTGGAAGCACTTGCCAGTTCTTCCTTGGTGTAGAGCAGGGTCAAGTCTGCCTCAATCCGGTTGCCACGATTTTTCAGATTCCATACAGGGCTGCTCAGATAGTGGCCGTGCATGTTCAGCATCACCACCGGAACACCCAACAGCTTGGCCATCTTCCCCAATGAGTCGGGAAGCACCGCTGTGGTGCCGACCAGCGAGTACCTTGCTTCAGGGTAGAGAGCAAGGATATCGCCGTTTGTGGTGAGCACTTCGCGGATCTGGCGGATAAGCTGGAGGTCGTTGGTAAACTTACGTTTGCAGATACCCCCTGCATTCCTGAGTAGCCATTCTCGCTTGAGAAACCCGTCAATGGCCACCACATAGTTGGCCCGATAGGGAAACAGGGCAGCAGTGGTGACTTTGAAGTCGATGAAGGCATGATGGGTGCACAGGAGGAGAAAAGGAGGTTTCACCCCCTCCATACGTGTTCTGTTGATCTTCAGACGGTGCATCCATACGTCAGGGAAACTCAGAACCCAGGTGACTGGTCTCAGATAGTTGCGTTGGCGTATCGGCTTGCGTTTCATGTCAAACCGCTTGGCTTGCTGGAGTTTTTCGATTCCTGTCATGCCTCATCTCCCATTTGTTGAAGTATACACTACTGTACGTCGAGTGAAAGTCCCTCCCTATGAATTTGTCTTGGATAAGGAGAGCCTTTCCGGTATGATGGGCAAAGGAGCATCAGATGAACAAGACCCTGTATTCCCTGGCCAAAGCCTATGGTGAAGCATCCCTTCACACCCTGTTTTCGGAGAACGACCTGATTTGTGTTCTCAACACAAAGGGTGTCCCTTACTATGTGTCCATCGTCGAGAACGCTTTGGCTGCCTACCGTGGTGAGAAGGGCCTGACCGGTTATCTTGCACTCTCGCTGGAGGAGGATGATGCCTCCGAACTGGAGTATGTGGATTTGCAGCAGGCACAGGAGTGCCTACTGGCCATATTGGGAAGTGATGCAAGTGAACTCGACCCGACCGACCTTAAGGAAGTTGAGGAGAGCGGCGTTGATTTCGGGGCAACAGGGTTTCCCCAGTTCCGCAGCAAGCTGCAGTACCAATTCCCTTGGTATCTCACTGATGAGGAGACAGAGGACCTGATCCTCATCATGCGCTCGCTGCTGTTTGCCAAAGAGTACTTTTCCGCATTCAAGAAACATGGCAAGGCAAGCAGTTTCTCCGCTTGGCTCGACTCCTTGGGTCTGAAAGACCAAGAGAAGAAGGAGTACATCCCCTGCATCACAGCCGAAGGCGATGGGTTTTCAGTGACAGCGAAGGTGCTGCAGGATGAGGCGTACGGCTTTGAGTATCCCCAAGCCTACTTCACCAATGAGGAGAGAAAACTCACCTTCAAGCGGATGCGTGCCAAGCCGGGCAAGGTCTACTACTATATGATAGGATTGCTTCCCGAACCGATGATGGGCAAGCAGAGCGATCGACCGGTCTATCCGATCTTCAGCCTCATCTACGACCCACAGTCGCATATGATCCTCGATGTCTATATTGTCGAGGACTATGAGAAGGAGCATGGGCTCTTCATCGCTCGCCTCTTGGAGATTTTTGAGAAGGAAGGCAAGCCTCAGGCGATCCACTGCTTTGGCAAGCGTACGCTCACCCTGCTCAGTCAGATGGGCAAGCAGATAGGTATCATGGTGGTCGAAGGGACGCAGAAAGAGGAGATGGAAAAAATCGTCATGGAGATGCTTGAGCACTTGTATGCTGATCAAGACCACGATCATGAGCATGGCCCGGATTGCTCCTGCCATCACGACCACGATCATGACCATGACCACCACTAAGCGAAACAAGTAAGGAAAGTTCATGATTTTCGGTACAGCCTTCTCTGTCTTGTTTCCCCTTTTTGCCAAGATTGGCCTTGGCTATGTACTCAGGAGTGTAGGATTTCTCAGCCAGAAGACACTCAAGGAGATGAACAACCTCATCTTCCGTGTATTCATTCCCACACTCCTCTTTTCAAACATCTACCAAACCGATTTCGCCACCATCACCTCATTTCGGTTGCTTTGGTTTTCAATTCTCTCAATTCTGGTGATGAACGCCTTTTTCATGGTATTCATCCCGATGATCGAGCCTGAGAACCGGAGAAGGGGGGTGATGGTGCAAGGCATCTGCCGAAGCAATTTCATCTTCTTCGGCATGCCGATGGCGGTTGCTCTTTTTGGGGGAGCCAGTGCGGGCCTTGCTTCATTGATGGTGGGAGTGGTTGTACCGATGGTCAACGTCACCAGTGTGGTGGCCTTGGAGTATTTCCGGAAGAAGACACCGAACTTCGGGATGATCATCAAGGGAATCCTGCTCAACCCGATTCTAATCGGTGGTTTTCTTGGTTTGGTCTGTTCGATCACGTCCATTCGTCTTCCCTCGGCGATGGAACGCGTACTCATCGAGATTGCCGACATCGCAACCCCTCTTGCCCTCATCATCTTGGGAGCATCGGTGACCTTCACTTCTGTGAAAGCTAACCGAAAGAGTCTTATTTTGGCTGTTGCGGGGAAGCTGCTGATTGTGCCGGCTGTGGGAGTGACCATCTCCATTCTTGCAGGATTCCGTGGCCTTGAGCTCATCCTGCTGATGTCGATGTTCGCTTCCCCTGCAGCCGTATCTTCCTACACGATGGCGCAACAGATGGATGGGGATGCCGACCTTGCCGGCCAGATCGTGGTCTTCACCACGGCCTTTTCCCTTTTCACCCTCTTCTTCTGGATCACAAGCCTGATGGGCTTGGGCTATTTCTAGATCCTGTTACTGGTCGCCCCGTTCAGGAACAATGCAGATGAACACGAATTTTCCATCACCTGCATTGGAGACCTGATGCACGACATCGTCGGGTACATAGGCCACCGAGCCCGCTGTGAGCGGGTAGTCTTTCCCATCCATCAGCAAGTTGCCCACCCCTTCGACTGCATAGATGATGTGCTGCCAAGGATGTGCATGATGTGGAGCTTTCCCCCCCCTTTCCAAGGTGAACATACGCATCACATGGTCTTTCCATCCCTGCTGGGGGCCAACCAGCACTTGCTTGGTGATTGTCTCAGATATCTTCTTTTTCTCTATCTCATTTCTGTGGGATACAAACATGATTTCTCCTTATGCCTTACCGGTAAGCTTTTCCAATATGATATCGGTGCGCAGCGCACTCTCACCTGTGCTCTCACATATACCCTTTCCCAACAGGTGATTCACCACCGTTTGGATCAAGGGCTGGGCGACATGCATGGGTGGAGCACTCACCCCGATGCTTTGTACTTTTGCCTCTGTCTCCAGAAGAAGAGGTGCCGCAATATCCAATACCGAGTAGGTGAGCTTGCCTTTCTCGAACAAGATCTCCGTCCTATCTTCATCCTTGTAGGTGTTGAAGCACCATTGCCCCGTCCCTGCTACCCCTGACTCGGTTCGGAAGCGGCCATAGACCATATCATCAGCTCGGTACGTCCTGCTCTGGTTCACTCCCTCTCCATTGGCCTCAGCGATTGGGCCGAGGAGCCAGTCGATGAGATCGAGTGCGTGGGACCCTACATCGTGGAACTTGCCTCCTCCACTTATCTCTGGATTGACTCTCCAGGGGCCTCCGTTCGTAGAGTCTTCTTCCTTGATCGTCTGCTGCATCAGGATATGAACAGAACGAACAGGTCCCAAGGAACCTGAATCGATGAGCTTTTTCACCTGAAGATATTTGGGAAGGGCCCTGCGATAGTAGGCACAAAAGAGGGGGACTCCTGCTTCTTCGCAGGCTTCGACCATCTTCCTGCTCTGCTCTGCATTGAGTCCCATAGGCTTTTCACAGTAGACAGGCTTGCCTGATGCTGCTGCTCGAAGCACATAGTCATAGTGGGAATTGGGTGGTGTGGCTATATAGATGGCATCCACCTCACGATCCTCAATGAGTGCTTGGGCATCATCATAGTACTTCGGCACTCCATGGCGTCGTGCATAGTCGGCCGCCAGATCGCCGTTACGCCGCATCACTGCCACCAAGGAGGAGCCTTCTGCTTTCTGAAAGCCCGGTCCGCTCTTTACCTCGGTAACTGAACCGCATCCAATCATTCCCCATCGGATCTGTTGCATGGAAATCCTCCTGTACCAAGATGGTAGCCTAGCCTTGTGAAAAAGAACATCCCCGATTTCTCAGGGATGCGTTTGCTTCTACACGTTTGTCCAGCCCAGTAGCCTGGAAAGTCCTTCACAGGCATCGGTGATTGAGCATGTGATGCGTTTCTGCTCCTCAGGATTGAACCTGAACAGAGGCCAGGAGACGCTCATCGCAGCCACTACCTTTCCGGTATAGTCGCGGATGGGAGCACCGAGGCACAGCGTTCCCATCTCATGTTCCTCGTTGTCTGATGCCCACCCCTGCTTTCGGATCTGCTTCAACTCCTCGTTCAGCTTTTGCGGATCTTGGATGGTGTTTGGAGTGAACGGTTTGAGGTGTATGGTCTCCAGGTACTTTCTCAGTTCTTCCTCACTCAGATCACTGAGCATGATTTTCCCGATTGCAGTGCAGTAGAGCGGGATGGTCTTTCCAACCCTGCTGTACATGCGGATGGTGAAAGAGGACTCCTTCTTCAGTACATAGACAGCTTCGTTATCCTCTTTCACTCCCATGTGAACCGTCTCACCCAGCTCGTCACAGAGACGCTGGGCGATCGGATTTGCAACATGGATCAGGTCGATATGCTCAAGGCCATGGGACCCGACGCTGAACATCTTCAGCGTAAGGCTGTAGAGATCGCTTGGGTCCCGGTATACATAGCCGAGCGAGACCAGGGTGGAAAGAAATCTGAGGAGGGTGGCTTTTGGCAACTTGGTCTCCTTTGCAAGGCTTTCCAGGTTGATGCTCTGATGCCTGGATAGTGTCTCAAGGATTGCGATGGTCCTGATGACCCCGCTTGTCTGTTGTTTGTCGCTTCCTGTCTCAGTCTCTTTCTTTCCCATCGCCTTACCCCTCAAAGTATGCCTTGGCATTGCCGAAGGAGATGTTTCTCACCACGTTGCCAAGCATATCCATATCGTTGGGGATTTCCCCTTCTTCAGCCCATGTGCCGAAGATATTGCACAAAATCCTCCTGAAGTACTCGTGACGGGAGTAGGAGAGGAAGGAGCGGCTGTCGGTAAGCATGCCGATGAAACGTGGAAGCAAGCCTACGTTGCCGAGCAGCTTCATCTGCTCTTCCATTCCATCCTTGTGGTCTGCGAACCACCAAGCCGATCCGAGCTGCATCTTGCCCGGAATCCCATCCTGATAACAACCCATGAGCGTTGCAAGGGTATAGTAGTCTTTCGGATTCAGGGTATAGAGAATGGTCTTGGGAACCTCGCCGGTCTGGGAGAGATTGTTCAGGAATGCGCTCAGGCTCTGGGCAAGTTCCTTGTCATGGGAGGCATCGTAGCCGGTATCGGGTCCGAGGGCCTTGAACATGAGGCCATTGTTGTCCCTGATGGAGGCAAAGTGCAGCTGCATTGCGATATTCCGCTTTGCGTATGCACGCGCAAGATGGGTGAGTACGAAGGTCTTGTAGGCTTCCACTTCCACTTCGCTAAGGGTGGCTCCGGCAAGCTTCTTTGCAAAGATTGCATTGACTTCGCTCTCACTCTTGAAGAGAGCGGGCGCGGTGATCAGGGCGTGGTCAGAGGCCTTGCAACCCATGCTCACAAAGAAATCGAGGCGATTGATCAGGGCATCAACCACATCGGTTGCCCTCTCAATCTTCTTTCCACTCGCCTTTGCAAGGGCTTCGATGTAGGAAACGAAGGTCTCCTTTTCGATGGCCAGTGCCTTGTCCGGACGGAAGGAGGGGATGACTTTCGCAGGGAAGTCTTTCTGGGAGGCAATCTGCTGGTGGTAGGCCAAGTCGTCTGCCGGGTCGTCGGTGGTACCCACTGCGTAGACCTTGAACTGCTTCATGATGCCCTTCACCGAAAGATTCTCGTTCACCTTGAACTGGTGGTTGGCCTCTTCATAGATAGCCTTGGCGTTCTTGGTGTTCAACACTTCCTTGATCCCGAAGTAGCGCTGCAGTTCAAGATGGGTCCAGTGGTACAGGGGATTTCCCAGGCAGTTCTCCATGGTGGCGGCCCACGCGAGGAACTTATCATAGGGGTCGGCATCCTTGCCGGTTACCAGAGCTTCTGCGGTGCCGTTTGCACGCATCATTCGCCACTTGTAGTGGTCTCCGCCCAACCATGCATCGGTGATTGTGGTAAAGCGCTTGTTGTTTGCAATCTCACTGGGATTGAGATGGCAGTGATAGTCGAAGATCATCTCGCCCTTGGCATGCTCGTGGTAGAGCGCTTGTGCAGTTTTGGTCTGCAGCAAAAAATTTTCATCCATAAATGGTTTCATATCATGTCTCCTTTGTGTTGCGTCCTAGAGGATTACCCCATCCTTGAACAGCGAAATCTCTGCGTAGCCGTTTTCTTCATTCTTGGTCAATGTCGCCCCACTTGCAATATCCTTGATCATGGAGATGAAGTCTGCAAGTACGGAATCGGAATCTTCAACAAGCAATCTTCCCGCATTGAAGTCGATCCAGTTCGGCTTCTTTGCAGCAAGTTCACTGTTGCTGGAAATCTTTACCGTCGGTACCGGAGCGCCAAGCGGGGTGCCCCTACCGGTGGTGAAGAGAATGATGTGGCAGCCTGCAGCGGTAAGGGCTGTGGTGGACACAATGTCATTGCCCGGACCTGAAAGCAGGTTAAGCCCACGCTTCTCAACGCGCTGTCCATAGTCGAGGATATCGGTAACCACGGCCTGCCCGCCCTTCTGGATGCATCCCAGGCTCTTGTCTTCGAGGGTGGAAATTCCTCCCGCCTTGTTTCCCGGGGAAGGGTTCTCATACACAACCTGTTCATGCTTGACGAAGTACTGCTTGAAGTCGTCGATCAGCTTGACCGTCTGTGCGTAGACTTGGTCATTTGCTGCACGGTTCATCAGCAGTTGCTCGGCGCCGAACATCTCGGGGACCTCGGTCAGCAAGCCGGTTCCTCCCATGGCGGTAAGTTCATCGCAGAACCTGCCTACCAGCGGATTGGCGGTGATGCCGCTCAGTCCATCCGAGCCGCCGCACTTGAACCCGACGACCAGGTTGTCCATCCCTACCTCTTCGCGTTTGTCCTGCATCATCACCTCATACAGATCGCTGAGAATCTTTTTGCTCTCCAGCAGTTCGTCACTGACTTCCTGGGTGGTGAGGAAGCGAACGCGCTTCTCGTCCACCTTGCCGACCAGGGCACGGAAGGATTCGGGAGTGTTGTTCTCACAACCTAAGGAGAGCACCAGAACCGCCCCCGCATTGGGATGGTGGACCAGGTCGGAGAGGATGGTGCGGGTTGCTTCGTGGTCATCACCAAGCTGGGAGCACCCATAGGGGTGTGCCCATACATGGATGCCGTCATAGAACTCAGTCTTTGCCAGATTGGTATTGGCCCAAGCAACGAGGTTCTCGGCAATCTTGTTCACACAACCTACCGTGGGGACAATCCACAGCTCATTGCGGATACCCACCTTCCCGTTTTCACGACGGAACGCCTTGATGGTCGGAACCTTCCCCTCCCACTTTTTCTGCCGCTCTTTCGCCTTCTCTTGGAACAGTTCGGAAAGAGAACGGTCGTAGTGGTATTCAGCCTTCTCAGAGAGCAACGTCCTGATATTGGAAGCATGGACATGCTCACCGATGGCTATATCTGAAACAGCTGAGCCGATGGGAGCGCCGTACTTGATGATCGGCTCGCCCTTGGCAATCGGCTTGATGGCAAACTTATGACCGAAAGGGATGTCGGAGGTGAGGGTGATGGAATTCCCATCAAGCTCAATAATGGTGGATGCGGCAAGATTCTGGACGGCAACCGCCACCGAATCTTCCGGGTGTACTTTTACAAAAGAATATGTCTGCATGGATTCTCCTTTTCAAAGGGCCTTGAGGGCCTCGGTCATACCGACACTGAAGATGGACTGCAGATTGGCTTTCACTGCATCGGTGAGGCCGGGAACTGAACTCAGATCCTGGGCCCACCACTTCTGGTTAGAGAGTACGGCCTTCGCAAGACGGTCTGCCTTCTGTTCGGCACTTCCACCCTGCTTGTAGAGTTCGGCGAAGAAGGAGAGTACCTCGTTGTCATCCTGGATGAGGTAGGTCTCACTTCCTCTTGTTCCTTTCAGTGCCGCTCCCTCGAATTCGGTACCCTCGTAGAAGCTGATCAGGGCGGAGAGAGCAAAGACCAGGCGTTTGGGAAGTGTACCCTGCTTTTCATAGTAGCCCAGCAAGGAAGGAAGATTACGGGTCTTGAACTTGGAGACCGAGTTCAGGGAAATGGAGAGCAGCTGATGGGGGTTGTACGGGTTCTCAAAACGTTCCAATACATCCGCAGCGTAGGCTTCCAGTTCCTCTTTCGAACCATCCATTGAGGGGATGATCTCCTCGAAGATTCCGCTGTGCATGAAGGGATAGAGCAAAGCTTTGTCGGCAATGCAATCCTGTACGGTGTTCAGCCCTGCTTGATAGGCGGCAAGCACGCTCATGGTATGTGCGCCATTGAGGATGCGTACCTTGCGGGTGCGATAGAAGCTCATATCGTCGGTCCAGACCACGTTCAGTCCAGCCTTGTTGAACGGAAGCTCATCTTCGTGGAAGTTCTTGTGGCACTCAATGACCCAGAGGTGGAAGATTTCCGCTGAGTCAAGCAGATTGTCCTGATAGCCGAGCTTGGTGCACAGCGCTTCTGCTTCTGCTCTCGGATAACCGGGAACGATGCGGTCGACCAGAGAGTTGCAGAAGTCGCACGCCTCGTCGATCCAGGTGGAAAAGCCTTCCTCAAGATTCCACTCCTGGGCATACTGCTTGACGATCCGCTTCAGGTTGTCCCCGTTTTTGTCGATGAGTTCGCAGGGAATGACGATAAGACCCTTGCTTCGATCACCTGAGAACGCCTGATAGCGCTTGTAGAGGAACGAGCAGACCTTTGCCGGGAAGGAGACCTGCATCTCATCCTCAAGGTTATCTCCACTGTGATAGGCGATGCCTGCCTCGGTAGTGTTGGAAACGATGAAGCGGAGGTTCTCGCTTTCGGCAAGCTTGAGGTACTCGGCCCTGTCTTCAGCCTTGTACGGGTTGAGACAGCGGCTGACCGAGTTGATGGTGCGATACTGTTCAACCGTCTTGCCATTCTGCACACCGCGAAGGACGGTGGTATAGAGGCCCTTCTGGTCGTTGATCATATCCGAAAGGCCACGGTCGAGCGGCTGGACAAGCACGACATTGCCGTTGAAGTCGGTCTTCTCATTGAGGATGTCGACCATCCAGTCGACGAAAGCCCTGAGGAAGTTTCCTTCGCCAAACTGCAGGATCTTTTCCTTTCTCTCTATCGGTTGGTGAACGTCTTTGATTGATTGCATACTGATTTCTCCTCTCTTGGGGTGTTTATACGGGTTTTTTCCTTCCGTACAGAAGATAGGCCATGATGGCACAGGTCGTCTGCTGGAACACGATGCTCAAAATGACGGGAAGGGCCGTTTCGGCCGGAAAATAGTCGATTGCCAATACCAAGGCTGCACTGATGTTTCTCAGTGAGGAGGCGAAGGTGAGGCTCTTGCGTTCTGGTTCCAAAAGTCCTGCCATCTTGCCCAGGGCATTGGAGAGCGGGTATCCCAGCGCGGCAAGAAAGGCACACAGCAAGGCGATGGGCAGATAGGTGAGCGATGCGTTGGAGATGAGCCGGTCAGCTATCTGGGAAGTGTTGATGCCGATGATCAGAAAGAGGGCAATCTTGGAGAACGGCCTGAGGCAGGGGGAGACATGCTCGGTTACCTTGGCCTTGGTGAAGTTGTTGATCAGGATGCCTGCCATCGAGGGAAGTACGACCATCAGAAGCAGGCTGATCATCATACCCGTCACATCTATCTGTACCGAAGTTTGTGCAAGAATGCGGACTGTCAGGGGAGTGAGCAGGGGAGCAAGCAGGGTCGAGACGAGAATCAGGGTAAGAGAGAGCGCCTCGCTGCCCTTGTAGATGCCTGACCAGATGTAGCCTGTCAAGGCGGTGGGGATGGCCATGAGTAGGACAAAGCCGGTAATCACCTCACTCTGGTTGGGAAAGAGGAGGTTTGCCAAACTCCAAGAGATGAGCGGCATGATGAGGTTGGTTCCAAAGAGGAAAACAAAAATGGCTTTGGGCTTGCGGATGACCTTGAAAAAGTCCTGCGAGCTGATGCCCAGGGCACCGCTGAAGGTGATGAAGGCGAAGAGGTAGGAAACCGAGGGTTTCATCCACGAGATGAGCGAACCCAGGAGGAGCCCTAGGATCACCCCGCTGGGGGTGAGGACCGGCATAATCCGTTCCAAACGATAGTTCAGGCTCCTGAGCCCTGCCTCGATTGATTGAAATTGAAACATCGTTCCAAATGATATACTTCTCTCTGTAACGCTGTCAAGCGACAAAAACCTATGCTATAGTTGTACAGCCTTGCAAGGAGTCCTGCCGTGACCGATCGCCTTCCCCCAACCTTGGGCCTTGTGCTCGCCTCCATCCATACCGGGGCCTCCAATGGGCTCTGGTCCGAGATTGCCCGTCTTGCCCAACGCTCGGGTTCCTCCCTCTTTGTTTTTCCCGGAGGCCGGCTTGAGTGTCAGGAAGGGCAGGAGTATCTTCGCAACAGCATCTACTCGCTGGTGAATCCGGACAATGTGGATGGTGTCATTACCTGGGCTTCCGCTCTTACCGGTTCGGTTGGCTTCACTGAAGTACAGAGCTTTCTCTCCACCTTCTCCCCACTTCCTTTGGTCTCCATCGGAATCAAGCAAGGAGGCTGTCCGGTGGTCTCTTTTGATGCTTATTCGGGAGTCCAGGCGGTAATCCTACACTGCATCACCAAACACCAGGGAAAACGCATTGCCTTCATCAGAGGACCGGAAAACCACTACTCGGCACAGGATCGGTACCGTGCGTATTGCGATACCTTGGACCAGACAGGCCTGGTGTTCGATGCCAAGCTGGTCAGCGACCCCTTTCCCTGGACCGAGGGGGCAAAGGCGATGGATCAACTGCTCGTGGAGCGTGGTCTTGTTCCGGGACGGGATTTCGATACCCTTGCCTGCTCCAGTGACATGATGATGTTCGATGCCGGCAAGCAATTGCAGAATGCAGGCTACCAGATACCCGAGGATGTGCGCATCGTCGGCTACAATGACAGCAGCGAGAGCCATCTTCTTCGCGTTCCCTGCACCACGGCAAGGATGCCGGTGAATGAGCTTGCAAGGATGAGTTGGACACTGTTGGAGAATCTTCTGGATGGGCAGAAAGCCTCGTGCTTCGACATCCTGCTGCCTTCTGCTTTGGTGGTCAGGCGCTCTTGTGGCTGTGTCTACTCCTTGGGGACCGAAGGGCAAGCACGGGCTATGGTGGGAACCAAGCAATCCTACCTCGCCTGGCTCTTGCAAAGTTTCACCGTTGCTGAAGAGTACCAAGAGGAAGTCTCTCAGCTGCTGTACACCGGAAACGAGCCCGATTTCTCCCTACTTGAGCGCTTTTCCTATCGATTTCTTGATCGTGGGGGGGATCCAAACCTCCTTTCCGAAGCCCTGCACTGGTTTGAGCTGTTCCATGCAGATGCACACTTTTTACGTGAATACTCAGCTCCCATCCGAGATCTCTTCTTACGCCAGCGGGACCTGGTGGCACACGAGCATGCCTACCGTCTTTCCCTGCAGGCGAAGCGGTTGGACGAGCTCAAATGCGACCTCTTGGGCGTACGTGAAGTGTCCGCCATTCCAGCCCTCCTGGCAAAACACCTGCTTACCCTTGGGTTGGAAGCTTGCTTCTTGGTCCTCTATAAAGATGATAGGGAGAGTATGTTTCTTGGAGGATACAACGGATCTCTGATCATAGGCGAGCAGCAACGTTTTGCCAAGCATCTCTTGCTTCCCCCATCGCTGAAACAGCAGATGGAGAGTGGCGTCTATGTGGTGGAAAGCTTGTTCATGGACAACCAGCCGCTTGGCTACCTGGTCATCGGGACGAGCCTGTTCAATGGTGGTGTCATGGAAGAGCTGCGTACCTCTCTCAGCTCCGCGCTCAAGGGAGCCTTCCTCCTCGATGCCGCCAACCGTGCACGGGAAGATGCGGAGAAGGCCCAGCGTGCCCGCTCCGAGTTCTTTGCCAATGTCGGGGAGGGGCTGAGAACCCCACTGGAGAGTATCCTCTCACTGATCCAAAACAGCGACCCGAATCTGCAGGATCAAGTGGGAGAGCAGATACGATCGGCAACCCACCTCCTGGACCTCTCGCTCTCCCATACCGGAGAGCTGGAACTTGAGATGAGAACCTATCATCTGGATGAGCTTTTCACGGATCAAGTGCGGGCAAACACCCTGCAGTATCATGGGCCTTCAGATCTTCCTACGCTGCTGGGCGATGTGATGCGTTTGAAACAGGCGTTCGCCATTGTCTGCAACCATATCCGCAAAGAGGGTGGTGAAGCTCACCTTACGGTCCGTCTTTTAGTGGAGGGTGTTGAGTGTACCTTCGCTTCCTCAATCGGGACGTGGAAGGCATCCATGGGAAAACAAGACCCCAGTCTCTCTTTGGCACAACGCATTGTGCTGATGAGCGGCGGCTTGGTAACCCTCAAGGGCAACTCAATCCAGTTCCGGCTCAGTTGGCCCGGTCTTGGCCCTGAAAGCCTTCCGGTTCTGGGTAGCCAGGTTTTCTATCTTGCCTCAGAGGCGGAGACAGAAGTCCCTCCTGTCTTTTCCGAGCTTGGCCCGGTTACACTCTTCAGAGTATCAAATCTTAACAGGAGCACAATCAGCCAGCTTGAGGGAGGACTGCTCGCCTGGGATGGAAGGCGCAAGGATGCGGAGCTCGAGCTTGCCTTGAACCTGCTTTCCAGGCATAGCCAACTATCCAAGACAGCGCTAGCCTGTTTCCATGCCCCATCCAACCATGAGAGTCTGCATGCTGCGCTCTCCTCCGTCCCAAGAGAAGCCTCGGCTCTGGGCTTGCTGTTGGTTGTGGGCGCTTCATTTCCTGATGTCCCGGTCATCGAGCACATCCAGCACTGTACCCATGAAGAGGTGTTGGACATTGTCCGCACCCAACATATCGGTCTTTTGGTCAGTGATGTCTTCGATCCTTTGCTCTATGAGCAAGTGCGCAGAATCACCAGCGCCCCGATTGTCCTGATCAGAGAGAGCTGGAGGCGGGATGAGGCGGAGCAGCTGAGCCTGATACCCAGGCTCATCATCACCCACCGGTGCGTGGAGGAGAGCAGGGAGTTCGAAACCCGCCTGATTACGCTCTACACCAGCGGCGAAGTGCTTCCCCCTCTTACCGGGGCTTTGGTGAAGCGTGCTGTGGTCTTTTTGGCCGAGCATGCAACCAAGGCTGTCTCGAGGTGGCAACTCTCTGAGGCTGTGCACGTCAGTGAGGACTATCTTACCAGGATATTCCGTAAGGAACTCGGTCTTTCACCTTGGGAGTATCTGAATCGTTACCGGATCTATCTTGCCACCATCCTGCTCAAGGAGTCCACCCTCACCATCAATGAGGTGGCAAGCCAGACGGGTTTCCAGGACCAAGCATACTTTTGCAGGGTCTTTCGGAAGATCAAGGGTTGTGCACCTACCAAGATCCGTTCAACAGGCGAATAACCATTGCAGCTGTGCTTGACACAGAGTAGTTCTCGGTACTAGTATATCGCAGTGCGATGTATAGCATCGCGATGTAAGGTGGTTGCATGGATACTCATATCAGAAAAGTGTACGTTCCCATGACCGAAACAGGGTTTTACATCTTGCTTTGCCTCCAACAGCCTATGCATGGCTATGGGATTGTCCAAAAGGTGAAGGAGTTGACTGATGGAACCATTCTGCTCAGCCCCGGCACCATGTATGGAAGTCTTTCCAAGATGGAAAAGGATAGGCTGATTGCTTTGATCCGCGAGGAGGAGAAGCGCAAGATCTACCAGATCACCGACCTGGGACGTGAAGTGCTTGCCTTGGAGAAGGAGAGGATCATTCGGTTGTATCGGAATATGGAGGAGGTATGATGATGAAAAAGAGAGTGATGGTGAGGTTTTTCACAATCCCTGAGTATGAGCGGGAGGGTCTTTTTTTACAGGAACAGCACAGACAGGGTTGGAAGTTGGTTTCTGTGTATTTACCTGGCATCTACCTCTTTGAGGCCTGCGAGCCCGAAGAGGTGGTCTACCAATTGGATTTCAATGAGGAAGGGAGGAAGGGACTTCACTCCTATGTGCAGATTTTCAGGGACTGCGGATGGGAATACCTGTTCTCCTACATGGGGTATTCCTATTTCAGAAAACCGATGAAAGCGATGCAACAACAGGAGAGCATCTTTTGTGATGATGCTTCCCGCCTGGATATGATGCGCCGTGTATTCAAGAGCCGCATGATCCCTTTGGTTGTGCTCTTTGCGTTGGTCATCCTGCCCCAGACCTTCCTGCAGGCCAGTCAGCGCGATGGCTCTCTCCACTCTTTCTTCTTTTACACCTATGTGGTGTTATTCGTCTTCTACCTCTATATCTTTGTGCGTTTCTTCTTGCACTATCGGAAGCTTTCCCGTTCTTGAGAACAGAAATGGAGTAAATCATACCGATCAGACGATATCAAAGAGGGAGGTTTTTGGAAAAATCCGAGAAAAATGTCGGAAAAGTACAAGAGCCTCCCTGCATTGTCCGTTGGCCCTGACCTATGCTGAACATGCGAGGTTGCAAACGGATATGGTACAAAAGAGCGGCACCAAACAACTGATGCGGGAGATCAAGCGACATAGGTCTGTCTATGTATTGCTTGCTGTCCCCTTTGTTTATTACATCATTTTCAAGTATATCCCCATCTTCAATGGGCAGATTGCATTCAAGGACTACATGGCCCTGGATGGGGTGCTCGGAAGCAGCTGGATTGGGTTTGAGCACTTCAGGACGTTCATCAACTCCTACTACTTTGTGGAGTTGCTGCGCAATACCCTGATGTACAGTTTCGGCAAGCTGATCTTCAGCCTTCCGCTGGCCATCATCCTTGCGATTGCCATCTATGAGAGCAACCGACCCCATCTGCGCAAGATAGTGCAGACACTGGCCTATCTTCCCCACTTCCTCTCCTGGGTAATCATGTACGGAATCCTGCTTGCCCTTCTTGCCCCCGGTGACGGCATCCTCAACGATATCATCAAGATGTTTGGCGGCAAGCCGATCGACTTTCTCACCAATACCGATGCGTTCCCGTGGATTGTCATTCTCAGTGATGCATGGAAAGAGATGGGTTGGAGTGCCATCATCTTCATCGCCGCTCTCATGGGCATAGACCCCTCACTCTTTGAGGCTGCCCTGGTGGAAGGAGCCAACTCCTGGCAGCGGGTTCGCTACATCACCCTGCCTTCCATCCGGCCGGTTATCCTGATAGTGGTTCTGCTTCGTTTGGGTACCATCCTCGATGCAGGGTTCAACCAAATCTTCATGCTCTATTCGACACCGGTGCTTTCGGTTGCCGATATCATCGACACCTGGGTCTATCGTCAAGGGCTTCTGGAGTTCCAGTTCGGCCTTGCCACCGCAGTCGGCTTGTTCAAGGGAGTCATCGGGATGTTCCTGATCCTTGGTTCAAACCGCCTGGTAAAACGCTTCGGCGGCAACCCACTTTTTTAGGAGACGGATGATGGAACAGAAGAATAAGAAACCTAAGGGACGTTTCACTTCAGTAGCAGTCAGGCCCACTGCAGCTGACCATAGCTTCAACTTGGCGGTGGATATCTTTCTGATGGTGCTGTTGGTTATCATCGCAGTTCCCCTGTGGAGTACGATCACCCTCTCCTTCAGGCCGAACGATTACATCGGCAACAACTTGCAAGGCATGTTTCTGGCCCCTTGGCAGTGGTCAAATGCAGCGTACAAGGCGCTCTTGGGGAATGCAGGCTTTGTGTTGGCCTTCGGCAACAGCGTGAAAATCTTGATTGGGGGCGTGGTCACCGCCTTGCTTCTGACCATCCCGCTTGCGTATGTGCTTTCGATCCACACGCTTCCTGGTAGACGCTATCTGAACCTTTTGATCATCATCCCGTATGTGTTCAACGTGGGAATGATTCCATCCTACTTGCTGGTAACAAACCTTGGGCTCATCGACAAGCTCGCAGCAGTCTTCCTGCCCGGGGCGATCAGCACCTACAACTGCCTGATCATGCGCTCTTTCTTTGAAGGCATCCCCAACGAGCTGAAAGAGTCGGCACGCATAGACGGGGCAACCGAAATCCAGGTTCTGATGCTGGTGATCCTTCCGCTTTCCAAGGCGATCATCATGACCATCGGCCTCTTCTACGGGGTTTCTTTCTGGAACGACTTCTTCCATGCCATGCTCTATTTGAACAACAACCAGTTGCAGCCGCTTCCGATCCTGCTTCGCAACATCCTGATGGCCAGTGGCATGAACGAGTATGTTGAGGTGAGCGCCTTCGGGGATGCACCGATTGCCGCCATCAAGGCTGCATCGGTTTTCATGAGCGCCATTCCGATGGTCATCGCCTATCCGTTCATCCAAAAGTATTTCACCAAGGGAACTCTGCTGGGAAGCGTCAAGGGGTAACCCTGCTGCCAGCTTTGCTTCGAGCATATGTGTATTTGGTAATTCATAAGGAGGATTTGTTATGAAGAGAACGTGTACTGTTTGCATCGCACTCGTTGCGTTGCTGTCCCTCGTCAGCCTGCCCCTGTTCAGCCAGGGCACCGCTGATCAGGCAAAGGCCAGCGGTCCTACCACCATTGAACTGTGGTATGGTGCTGCTATCACCGAAGCTGGACCGCCTCCTGCCGATTGGGTAGGCTTTCAGATCATCAAGGACAAGCTCAACATCGATCTCAAGCTGACCGCTCTGCCTTCGAATGAGAGCGACCAGGACGTGAAGGTCCAGGCAGCAGCTGCCGCCAACAACCTTCCCGACCTGTTCATGGTCCGCCGGGATGTTCTGACCCGCCTGGTTCCCCAGGGTCTGGTGGCTCCTGTCGACGACCTGTATGAGAAGATGCCGATCCGTACGGCAAAGCATTATGATGAGGTCAGCCGCAGTCATGCCCGTTTCAACGGAAAGACCTACGGTCTGGCAGACCCAGGTTCCATCAACAAGAACGAAGGTCTTCTGATCCGCAAGGACTGGCTGGACAAGCTTGGCCTTTCTGTGCCCAAGACAACCGATGAGTTGCTTGCCGTCATGCGTGCCTTCACTTTCAACGATCCTGATGGCAACGGCAAGCATGATACCTATGGGTATGGAGCCTTCCAGGAGATCAACAACTATGAAGCATGGCCCGGGCGCCGCCTTGAGCCGATCTTCGGAGCTTTCGGCGTAGATGGAACCTGGAACATGACCGCTTCCAATGCCGGACTGAACATTCTCAAGCCCGAGTTCTTCGATGCCATGAGTCTGCTCAAGCAGATGGCTGATGAAGGGATCATCGATCCGAACTGGCTTGCCTACAAGAAGGACGACTTCCGTGCAGCATGGAAGCAGGGACGTTTCGGCATCATGCGCGAGCAGAATGCAGCATTCGCCGCCCAGGCCAACTACGCTCCGTTCGACAAGAACTTCCCCAACGGCGAGTGGATCATCATCGATCCTCCTACCGGTCCGAAGGGTCATGCCTCGATCGGTCCCTATACTGCCGGCTTCCGCATCTATGCCATCAGCGCAAAGGCTGTGAAGGAAGGTAAGAAGGACAAGATCGCAGCATTGCTCGAATGGATGGCTTCCGACGAAGGTTACTACCTCCTCGGTTGGGGTGTTGAAGGAGTGAACTATACCAAGGATGCCAATGGTATTCCTGTTGCAGCCAATCTCCCCAATCCCGATCTTGCATTCAGCGCACCCGGCGGACAGACCGTCACCCAGCTGCGCAACATGGTGTTCTACAACGGCGATATCGAGCTGTATGCCCGTTATCCGAAGTACATCACTGCAACCAGCAAGAAAGAGATGTCTGCTCTCGATGTCCTGCGTGTCATGCAGACCAAGAAGTGGACCCCTGCAGTCGGTTCGGATACCCTTCCGATTCCTAATGCAGACCTCAAGCGTTTCTATGAGCAGGGTCTGAGTGAGTTCATCACCGGCAAGCGCTCCCTTACCAGGGACAACTGGAACAAGTGGATCGATGAGTTCAAGAGACTCGGCGGTCAGGACTGGAATGACAAGGGCGTTGCCTTTGCCAAGGAGAACAACCTGCTCAACTAGCAGGGGACGAGTTTCGATCCGGCTGTCGAATCCGGCAGCCGGATGCGTATCCCAATAGAGGAAACGATGATGATGGACTGGGGTGAACACCTCTCGCTTGCTATGGCCGAAAGCGTCACCAAGCGCTACAAGAAAACGCAGATGCGCTGGCATTATGAACACGGATTGGTGATACACAGCTGCCTGCTGGTAGCCAAGGAATATGACCGAAGTGACCTTGAGCGGTGGGCCTACAGCATGTATGATCCGATGATTGGCCAGGATGGCAGCATCGCCACCTACCGGCAGGGTGAGTACAATCTGGACCAAATCAATGCGGGGAGGAATCTCTTTGCCCTGTACGAGCAAACCAAGGAGGAGCGGTTTCTCTTGGCAGCACAGCTGTTGAAACTGCAGCTCAACTCCCAACCCAGGACCCTCAATGGAGTGTTCTGGCACAAGGAGATCTATCCTTGGCAGATCTGGTTGGACGGGGTGTACATGCAAGGCCCATTCAATGCACAGTTTTGCAAGGAGAGTGGGGACTTGGCAGGCTTCGATGATATCACCGAGCAGGTGGTCAAGGTCTACCGCACCCTCAAGGATCAGCAGACCGGCCTGTTGTATCATGCCTATGATGAGTCGAAAGGTCAGCGGTGGTCAGATCCCGTCACCGGGCTTTCACCCCATTTCTGGGGCCGTGCAATTGGATGGTACTGTATGGCAATTCTCGATATTCTCGACTTTTTGCCCAAGAGCCACCCAAAGCGCTCGGAGCTCTCTTCCATCCTCATATCGGTATTGAACGCCGTCCTTCCGTATCAGGATGCAGGGGGGATGTGGTACCAGATTGTGGATAAGGCAGATGCAGAGGGCAACTACTTGGAGACTTCCTGTACTGCCATGTTCGCCTACAGTTTGCTCAAGGCAGTACGCACCGGCTTGAGCAAGGATGACCAGTACAAGGCCAAGGCCCTTCATGCACTTGAAGGGTTGAAGAACACCTACTTGAGGAAGGATGGGCAGGGCAATCTGCATCTTGGTGGCATCTGCTCGGTAGCAGGGCTGGGGGGCAATCCCTACCGCGATGGTTCACTGCACTATTATTTTTGCGAGCCGGTGGTTGAGGATGACTTCAAGGGTGTAGGTCCCTTCATTCTTGCCTGTCTGGAGGCTGAGCAAGCCTTGTGATGGGGAACATCACGTAGGGAAGAGGCTCCTGGTCATCATGACTGGGAGCCTTTCTTAGGAAAACCCTAGGGATTTCTGTTGGCAGGCAGTGAAGAAATACTTCTCTTTGGCATAACCTGCAGGCTGTATAAGTTGCTTTTTTGTAATGGTTTGTTTCGGCCTTCTCTTGGCTCTGGACCGATTTCTTTGTTTGACAAGCCTAGAGGGTGAATGTAGAATGATTCTACACTGGTTCATCATGAATCAACATTACAGAGGAGAGAACGGAATGAAGAAACTCACTGTTGCGCTTTGCATCTTCCTGTTGCTCGGCACCGTGGTCTTTGCCCAGGGTTCAGCTGAAGGGGCAGCGAAGAAGAGCAATCTTCGTGTCGGTATGGTTACCGATGCCGGTACCATCGACGATAAATCCTTCAATCAGGGAACCTGGGAAGGCATCCTGAGAGCAAGCAAGGACTACGCACTGGATGTCAAGTATCTCAAGCCCGCAGGAACGACTGAGGCTGACTACCTGAAGGAAATCGGTAACCTTGTTGATGCAGGTTACAACTTCATCATTTGCCCCGGATTCAAGTTTGAGACGGCAATTTTTGAAGCTCAGGACAAGTACCCCAAGGTGAAGTTCGTCATTCTTGATGGCGAGCCGCACAGTGCAGACTACTCTGTCTTCCGCATTGAACCGAACGTAGCCGCAGTCTATTGGGCTGAGAACGAATCCGGCTTCCTCGCCGGCTTTGCTGCTGCCCTTCAGGTTAAGGAAGGCGACTTTGGTTTCGTCGGTGGTATGGAAATTCCCGCTGTCCAGAAGTTCAACTGGGGCTTCCAGCAGGGCGTCAAGTATGCCAACGAGAAGTTCGGGACCAAGATTGTCATGAAGCAGGAAAACAACCTCTATCAGGGCACCTTCGACAACGTGAGTGCTGGCCAGCAGATTGCTGCTTCCATGTACGACCGTGGTGTTGACGTCATCTTCGCAGCCGCTGGCGGCGTAGGTGTCGGTGTTATCAACGAAGCAAAGAATCGTGCTGCAGCTGGTAAGAATGTCTGGGTCATCGGTGTTGACGTTGACCAGTATCCCGAGGGTCTCATGCCCAACGGCAAGTCCATCATCCTGACCAGTGCCATGAAGTACCTCGATCGTGCATCCTATGACATGATTGAAGCTGAACTCAACGGCACTTTCCCCGGCGGACAGGTCCTTCGGTTTACCGCAGAGAATGACGGTCTGGGAATTCCTGCTACGAACCCGAATCTCGCCAAGAGCGTAACTGATGAGGTTGCCAAGGTCTTCGCCCAAATGAAGAGTGGTGCGATCAAGGTTGCTGCAGTTGGTGACGGTCTGTTTAAGTAAGCGTTGTTTGTAACGCTCTCATCAAGGGCCACCCTCGTCCGGTGGCCCTTCTGTGCTACTAGCGATAAGTCTTGACCACACGCGCTGCGTGTCCTCATAGGGAGTCCACCGATGAGTCATGTGATTGAAATGTTGAACATTCGCAAGGAGTTTCCCGGTATCGTCGCCAACGATGATATTACCTTGCAGGTAGAGCAGGGAGAGATCCACGCAATTCTCGGCGAGAATGGTGCGGGCAAGTCCACCCTGATGAGTATCCTCTTCGGCCTCTATCACGCCGACAGGGGACAGATAAAGGTAAAGGGGAAGGAAGTACACATCCATGACCCAAACGATGCCAATGACCTGGGCATCGGCATGGTGCACCAGCACTTCCAGCTGGTCCACAATTTTACCGTTACAGAGAACATCATTCTTGGCAAGGAAGGGGGGTTTCTCCTCGATCGAAGAAGTGCTTCCAAGAAGATTAAGGCCCTGTCTGAGAAGTATGGGCTGAATATTGATCCTGACATGGTGATCGAGGATATTACTGTCGGCATGCAGCAGCGTGTTGAGATTCTGAAGATGCTCTACCGCGATGCAGATATCCTGATTTTTGACGAGCCGACTGCAGTGCTCACCCCTCAGGAGATTGATGACTTGATGGAGATCATGCGCAATCTGGTGAGCGAGGGAAAATCCGTCATCCTGATCACCCACAAACTCAACGAGATCAAGGCGGTTGCCGATCGTTGTACCATCATCAGACGCGGCAAGTTCATCGGCGTGGTGGATGTGAAGACCACCTCGGCATCAAAGATGGCCTCCATGATGGTGGGCCGGCCGGTCAACTTCAAGGTTGAGAAGAAGCTTGCCCAGGTTGGGCGGGTCATTCTCGATTTGCATGACCTGAATGTGATGAGCAACAAGAAGGTTCTGGGGGTCAAGGACTTATCACTCTCCGTCAAGGCGGGGGAGATCGTCGGTATAGCCGGTGTCGATGGAAATGGACAGACCGAACTGGTCGAAGCCATCACGGGCCTGAGGCCTGTGGAGAGTGGTACGATTACCCTGGATGGGAATGACATCACGCATGCAGATATCCGTAGACGCAATGAGATAGGAATCGGGCATATCCCTGAGGACCGCCAAAAGCGCGGCTTGGTCATGGCCAGTTCCCTTTTCAACAATGTTGCCATCAAGGAGTATTACCACAGTCCGTTCAGCAAGAACGGCATTCTTGATGCTGATTACCTTCGTGAATATGCACAGAAGGTTACCGACCAGTTTGACGTTCGCAGTGGAGAGGGGATTTTCTCACTGGCAGGAAAGCTCTCCGGAGGAAACCAGCAGAAGCTTATCGTAGGAAGGGAAATGGTGGCCGACCCTGAACTCCTGATTGCCGTCCAGCCTACCAGAGGCTTGGATGTGGGCGCAATCGAGTATATCCACTCCCAGCTGGTGGCCCATCGTGACAAAGGCCATGCCGTGTTGCTCGTATCGTTCGAGCTTGATGAGATCTTCAACCTCTCCGACCGTATCGCTGTCATGAACAGCGGGGAGCTGATCGATGTGGTGAAGACCAGCGAGACCAACGAAGAGGAAGTCGGGTTGATGATGGCCGGGGTCAAGCAAAAGGATGGTGACCAATGAAACACGTAAAGATCCGCGAAAAACAGAGCAATGCCTTCCTGGTCGCCGTCAGTGCAGTGGTCCTTGGGCTGGTCGCCGGAGCGATTTTGATGGCTTCGATCGGAAGCAACCCCTTTACAGGATTCTGGTTCCTGTTCCGAGGTGGCTTGATGAACATTGAGAGGGTGGGGAACACGATGGCCACAGCAACCACTCTCATGTTGGTTGGTCTTTCGGTTGCCTTCGCATTCAAGACGGGCCTTTTCAACATCGGAGCCTCGGGACAGATGCTTATCGGTGGCCTGTGTGCAACGCTGGTAGCTCACAAGGTGTTCCTGCCGCGACCCTTGTATCTGGTTGTCTTGGTGCTCGCCGCCCTGATGGGAGGAGCACTCTGGGGTGTCATTCCCGGTTTCCTCAAGGCAAAGTTCAACGTGCATGAGGTCGTGGCGACCATCATGATGAACTGGATCGCCTATTGGTCGATTTACTACTTCATCCCAGCCTATCTGAAAGGTCCCTCCTTGGAGACCGAAAGTGCCAGTATCGCGGTCACCCAATCGCTGAGAACACCTTGGCTGACCAAGCTGTTCAATGGCTCCTATATGAATCTGGGCTTCTTCATCGCCATCATCTCGGTGGTTGTGATTAAGTTGATCCTGGACAAGACCACCTTGGGTTTCAGCTTGAAAGCGGTAGGTTCCAACCGGCACTGTGCTGAATATGCAGGTATCAAGGTGAACCGCAATGTGGTAATCTCCATGATGATTGCAGGAGGCCTTGCAGGCTTAGCCGGTCTCTCCTTCTACACCGGCTACTCGCGCAATATGCAGATTGGAGTCATGCCCGCCCAAGGGTTCGACGGTATTGCGGTAGCGTTGCTGGGAGCCAGCAGTCCGCTGGGTGTTCTGTTCAGCTCACTCTTCTTTGGTATCCTCCAGTCGGGCAAGGGGTTCATGAATGCCATGACCAGTGTCCCGCCTGAAATTGCCGATACCATCATTGCCGTCATCATCTATTTCACTGCAACAAGCGTGCTGTTCAAGCGGTTCTGGGATGCAGTGCTGAAGAGGCAAGGGGATAAGGCGAAGAAGAAGGAAGAATCAGCACAGGCTGAAGTGAAGAAGGAGGTAGAGTGATATGTGGAATACCTTGGTAAGTATTTTCCCGTATGCAATCGCCTACACCATCCCCATGCTCATGACCTCCCTCGGGGGCTTGTACAGTGAGCGCAGCGGTGTCACCAATCTCGGTTTGGAAGGCTTGATGCTCGTCGGTTACTTTGCCAGTGCCATCACCATCAAGATGACGGAGGCCACCCTTGGGGTACAGGCTCTTCCCTTGGGCCTTCTCGTCGGTGTTGCTGCCGGTGCAATGTTCAGCTTGTTGCATGCATTTGCCTCGATCAATCTGAAAGCGGACCAAGTCATCAGCGGTACGGCCATCAATATGCTCGCTGCAGCCCTTACGGTCTATCTTGCCAGAACCATCAGTGGAAGCGGGAACGTCCGCATTCTCATGGGTATCGTTCGCAAGAATATTCCGATGCTTTCCAGGATTCCGATCATCGGTCCCCTGTTCTTCAGCCAGACGTATTGGACCACCTGGTTATGCCTTGCCATCTGGGCCCTCTCGTGGATCTTGCTCTACAAAACCAGTTTTGGTCTTCGTCTCAGAGCCTGCGGCGAGCATCCCTCAGCAGTTGCCTCCGCTGGTATCAATGTGCATCACATGCGCTACTTCGGGGTTGCGATGAGCGGAGCCTTGGCAGGACTTGGCGGTTCGGTTATTCTCATCACCTACTCGGGCGAGTTCAGTGGTACGGTAGCCGGTCTTGGCTTCCTCTCCATTGCCGCCTTGATTTTCGGGCAGTGGAAGCCGTTGGGGATTCTCGGTGCAACCTTCTTCTTCGGTATCGCCACCACGATTGCGAATGTGAGTCAGGTCATCCCGTCTCTTGCGGTCATTCCCCCTGTCTTCTTCAAGGTCTTCCCCTATGTGGCAACCTTGATCGCCCTGGTGCTCTTCTCCAAGAATTCGGCCGCGCCGAAAGCGAGCGGAGAGCCTTTCTAACACGTACGGAGGAACCTATGGATCATTTGATGGAAAAAATGCAGGAAGCTGCAATGTATATCACCAGTCGCATCGGCAATGAACCGGTGGATATCGGCATGGTCTTGGGCAGTGGGCTCGGTGGCCTTGCAGATGAGCTGGAGGATGCGGTGGCGATCTCCTACAAGGACATTCCCTTCTTCCCTGTTTCCACCGTCTTCGGCCACAAGGGAAGATTGGTGGCAGGCAATCTGGAGGGTAAGCGTGTACTCTGCATGCAGGGACGCTTCCACTACTATGAAGGCTATGGCATGGACCAGGTGGTGTTTCCCATCCAGGTGATGCATGCGATGGGAATCAGGCAACTTCTGGTGACCAATGCTGCCGGTGGTGTGAACACAGCCTTCCAGCCTGGCGACCTGATGCTGATCACCGACCACATCAAACTCATTGCAGACAGCCCGATGCGCGGACCCAACCATGAGGAGCTGGGAGAGCGGTTCTTCGATATGACCCATGCCTATGACAAGAAGCTGTGTGCGTTGGCACGGGAGGAAGCAAAGCGTCTGAGCATTCCGTTGCAAGAGGGCGTGTACATGTTCTTTGCCGGTCCCTCCTACGAGACACCTGCAGAGATTCGCAGTGCCCGCATCCTCGGTGCTGATGCCATAGGCATGTCCACGGTTCCTGAAGCCATTGCAGCGAGTCATATGCGCATGCAGGTGTTGGGCATCAGCTGCATCACTAACATGGCGGCAGGTATCCTCGATCAACCGCTGAACCACACCGAGGTGATGGAGACCAGCGATCGGGTGAAGGAAGCTTTCACTTCCTTGGTATGCAACGTCACCCGTCTTTGGCCGGTATGAAGGGCCAGGCCCAAGCGCTGATCCAGGCCTTGGGTCTGGAACCCCTTCCTGGTGAGGGAGGCTTCTATCGCAGGGTCCATACCTTCACCGACAAGGGTCTTGAAACGGGCAGTGTAATCTACTATCTGATCACTGTCGAGAGTTTCTCTTCGTTGCATTGGCTTCCTGACGATGAGGTTTGGTACTTTCTTGAGGGCGATCCTGTTGAGCAGTTGGTTCTCCATCCAGATGGAAGACACAGTCTGCTTCTTCTGGGAAAGGCAACTGAGGGGAGAACTCCCCTCAGTGTGGTGAAAGGGGAGTGCTGGCAGGGGACGAAGTTACAAGGCCAGGAAGGCTGGGCACTGTGTGCAACAACCATGTGTCCACCCTACGACAGTAACACGTATCGGCAAGGGGGAACCTTTCTGATCGACCAGTATCCCGCTTGTTCGCATGTGAAAACATTTCTTGGCAAGGAGGCTTGATGAAGACGGTTTTGGTCAGTGGAGGTACCAGCACGCTCGGAAGAGCAATCTGTACACGCTTCGTGGAGGAGGGGTATATGGTGTATTGCGCCTATGCTGCTTCGAAGGAGAAAGCCACTTCCCTTGCAGCTTCACTTGGCCCTTCCCTGATTCCCCTTCATCTTGATGTACAGGACAAACAGAGCATTGCACAGGGGTGCGCACACCTGCAGAACCTCGATGTGCTGGTCAACAACAGCGGCATATTCTCCGTCTTTCCCACTGAAGAGCTTGAGGAAACAGAGTGGCAGCGCATCTTTGATGTGAACGTCACCGGAATGTTTCGTCTGACCAAGCAGGTGCTGCCGCTGCTCAGGCAGGCAAAGGGCAATATCATCAACATTGCCAGCATCAATGCGCTTCATCCTGGCTTCGGTGGCACCACCTGCTACGATGCTTCCAAAGGAGCGGTGGTCTCCTACACCAAAGCATTGGCAGCAGAACTCGCCCCGGAGGTTCGGGTCAATGCTGTGGCCCCAGGCTTGATAGCCGCCCCGCATCTGGACAAGGACCACCCCCTGCGTCAGCTCTATGAGAAACGAGCCTTGCTTTCCCATCTGGTCGAGCCCGACCAGGTGGCACAGGTAGTGAGTTTTCTGAATGGGTGTTGCGCGATGACTGCTCAGGTGATATCCGTCGACTGCGGCTATCTTGCGGGGTGAGCATGAAGATACTTTGCATTTCCGACGAATCTGATCCACTGGTCTACTCCAAGAATATCGCCAGTCGGTATGCCGATGTCGATGTAGTCATCGCAGCTGGCGATCTTCCCCTGAAGTACTATGAGTTCATCATCTCTTCGCTGAACAAACCGCTCTACTTTGTCTTTGGCAATCACAACCTGGAGTTCCTCAGCCAGTTCACTTCCAATGTGCAACCGATTCTGCAGTATGGTTATACCGATGGGAAAATGCAACTCTACCCATCCTTTGGCGGTGAGTATGCTGATGGAAAGGTTTTGTACAACCACAAGCACAATCTCATCATAGCTGGCCTAGGCGGGTCGATGCGCTACAACAAGGGCAAGCACCAGTTCACCGAGCGGGAGATGTTCGTGCGGATGCTGCGCATGGTGCCCAAAATGCTCTTCAACCGGATTTTCAGAGGCCGTTATGTAGATATTCTCATCACCCATGCTGCCCCTATGGGCCTTGGTGATGATACCGATCGATGTCATCAGGGGTTCTCCACCTTTCTGACATTCATGCAGTGGTTCAAGCCCCGATATCTCCTGCACGGGCATATCCATCTTCACGACATGAATGCAAATCGCTATCATGTGTACAAACAGACCCAGGTCATCAATATCTTTCAAAGCTACATCTTGGAAGATCCGAAGCTGGGAGTGAAGGGGAGAAGTCATGGCGTCTGATCTGTTTAGCCAAGCGAACGAGGATTTTGAGAAAGCTCGTTCGCGTGGAAGAATCCAATCTGTTCTAAGCAACCTTGCCTGGAAGAATTCCGACTTGTTGAGCTTCTATGCGGTTACGGATTTGATCAAGCCGAGGAATGAGACGTACCTTGGGATGCGTACGATACCGGTGAATCAGATCATTGGCAGTGAGGGCCGCTACCAGGACTTTTCCTTGGCTTTCTATCCCAAGAAAGAGTTGCTGCGAGCACGGTGGAGAAGCATCGACTGGGCGACGAAAGAGTACATCATCCTTCCTCCCATCTCAGTCTACAAGCTCGGACAGTGGTACTTTGTCCGGGATGGGAACCATCGTGTTTCCGTTGCGAAGACCCAGGGAGTTGAGTTCATCGATGCTGAGGTTGTTGAGTTGGATAGCCAGATTCCTCTTGAAGCTGGGCTTACGATGAAACAGCTTCGTAAGCGCGTCATCGAGTACGAACGTCAGCGTTTTCTGGATCAGTACCAACCGACGTATCTTCCAATGGAGGGTATTGTCTTCACAAGCCCCGGGTCATATCCAGAGATGGTCAACCACATCTTGGTGCACAAGTACTACCTCAACGAGGGCAAGGAAGAGGAGCTCAGCTTCCAGGAAGGGGCGACCTCGTGGCTGAAGAATGTCTATGAACCGATCATCGAGGAGATCCGACGCTCAAAGTTGCTCTCCTCCTTCCCCGGCAATACGGAAGCCGATCTCTATATGTGGATCGTCCGCCACTGGGACAATCTCAAGCATATGAGCGGAAGCGAGGAGGTGAGCATCGAGAGTGCTACCTCTGATTACAAGATACGATACGGCAAAGGCAAATGGGAACGTTGGCTTGGACGGGTGCGCTACTTCTTTTCCAAGAAGTAGGGGGGAAAGAGAAGGGGAAGTGCGTCGCACTTCCCCTTGTTCAGCTTACTCCTGAATGTAGGCACTGAGAATGTCGGCGTATGCCTCCATCTCTTTGCCCATCCGGTCACTGGGCCGGATGGCTCCCTCCTTGCCGGCCAGATGGACAATTCCAGAGACCGGTTGGTCACAGTAATCGAGCTCATCGTGGACTCCGAAGGGGATATGCAGCATGCCCATCGACTGTGCCCAATAGATCATTGCAGTAAGGGTATGTGCACCCTCACAGGTGGAGTTTGAACAGCTGGTGAAGCAGGCAAAGAACTTGGTTTCCAAGCTCTTGTCCTTGCTCAAGGGAAGGGTGGTGTCCAGAAATGTCTTCATCTCCGCTGAGATGTTGCCGAATCGAGTCGGGCTTCCCAGGATGATCATATCGCTTTTAAGCAGATTCGAGGTGCCTACGATAGGCAGTGCAAGAATATCCTCATAGAAATCATTGGTCGTCTCCTGGGTGTTGGCCCAGATGTGCAAGTCAGGGTCTTCAACCCGATATAGCCTGGCATCGACATTTCGTGCAGACATCAGTTCCTTGAGGTAGGATCCGATGATGTAGCAGTTGCCGCTGACGCTGTGAATGATGATGGAACAACGCTTCATGTGGTAACCTCGCTTGTTTTGTTCTTGTCTTAACTATACTACACAAAGCTTCTTTCGTGGAAGAAATGCTTCAGCACCATGCGCTGTAGAGGCCTTCCCGTTCATCAATATAGACTTGTGTGCCGTACACCAAGGAGAGAAGAGACTCATTCAGGATCTCTTGCTTGGGCCCATCTGCAACAATGCGGCCATCTTGCATCACCACGATGCGGTTGATGGCAGGAATGATTTCACTCAGCTCGTGGGTTGCCAGGATGATGGTTTTTCCCTCCTGATCGAGCTGCTCGAGGGTTTGCCGATACTCTCGTCTGCTGGGAAAATCGAGGTTGGATACCGCCTCATCGAGCAGCATGACCTCTGGGTCGTGGATGCTGGCCCTGCAGAGCAGCACTCTTCGAGCTTCACCGCTGCTGAGGCGGTTCATCTGCTTGTCTTTCAGGTGCCAGACCCCAAAACGATGCATGATCTCTTCTACCTTGGTCCGATGCTCCTCCGTCACCTGGTGGTGAAAGTCCAGCCCGATGGAGCTGAAGAAGCCGGATATGGCAATTTCCCAGCTCTTATAGCTTGAGTTGCAGAGATATTGGAGGCTCTGGGAAACAATACCCATGTGTTGTCTGAGACGGAGAACCTCCCATTTTTCCCTGCCAAAGAGGATTCTGCGGGTTTTCGGGGAGTACAGGGGGTGTATCTCCTCACTGATTACCTGCATCAGGGTGCTCTTGCCAGCCCCGTTCGGGCCGATGATGGCTACATGCTCGTTACCGTGCACCGAGAAAGAGACATCGTCAAGGATGGCTTTTCCTTGCCTTCTGACGGTTGCATGCTCGACTTGGATGATGGGCTGTGTCATAAAAAAGGCCTCCACCGGGACTATACCACAGGGGAGGCTTTTTGCCAAAGATTAGATGCGATCAGGCGTAGGAGACCATGGCGCTTTCGTCCGGGTAATGATCCATCACCTTAGTTTCCAAGGTGGTCAGGGTTACCAAGACCAAGGCCACTGCCAGGTCTGTCTGTCCATTCTGCAGGGCTTCGCACAAGTAGGAGTAGTCCTTTGACCGTTTCTCCACTTGGGCTGAGGTGAACTTGATGGTGTTCATGACACTGTCAAGCATCGGAGAGAGGTTGTCATAGATACAGGAAAGTATCTGGTTGCCGTTTGCAAATACCAAGGTTCTGTGGAATTCTGCCTCAGCCTTTTGAAACTCCGCTGTGCCCCTTGCATCCTTTTGGTAGATGAGAGGAATGGAAGCTTCCATTCGGTTGCTGGAATTCCAAAGCTGGGCAAGGTACTCATCACGGTTCTCAAGCCGGGTGAACCCTCTTGCAGCACTGGTTGCAACCGTGATGCGGACCTGCATGAGGTTTCTCATCAGCTTTGCAGGATTGATCTTGCTGTTGACGATACTGGTGGAGATAGACTCCACATATTGATCGAGGCTGTTGCTTCTCACCTGTGCCCGTCTTCCCTGGGCAATGACTACCAGCCCTTTTGCTTCCAGCAGCTTCAGCGCTTCCCGAATCGGACGGCTGGAAGTATTGAACTGATCAGCAAGTACTTGCTGGGATGGGAGGAATGATCCACTCTTGAGCCGATTGTCAAGAATCATTTCTTCCAAGGTAGCAGCGATTCTCGCTGATTTTGTTTGTGAAATGTATTCCATTTCTTCTTCCTTGTTATGTTCGAAGCAATGTAAGACCTAATGATGTCATACGTACTAAGTTTATGTACATGGGAACTATAATATAATTCATAAGTATATGCAATACTTGGATATCAAAAAAATAATTGATGTCATCAGTTGATTTTCTTGTAAGAAGTTACTTGGAAAATGTACAACATTGGACATAGGATAGGCCCACTTCGGTTCTGCCTTGCACATGAAAATGGGGCTCAGTGAGCCCCACTTTGTACAATCTTATTGCATTTATGAGAGAACTTTGAAGTGTTTCAGCCCTTCGATGACCCCTTTTGCGGAGGCCTCACTGGCAAAGAAGCGATGCTTGCTCTTTTTCATTGAGTCAAGAGACGCTTCGTGATTCGCCACAATGATGGACTTGCGCTGCCTGGAGAACATATCCCTGTCGTTCCCGCTGTCACCTGCTGCGATGATACGGTTCGGGTCAATCTTCCACTTCCAGGAGATGTATTGGATGGCATCGCCCTTGTTGGCACGATAGGGGAGGATGTCCAGATAGGTATCATGGCTGAGTACCAGATGACAAGGTGCTTTCTGCTCATCCAGAAGGTTGCGGATGGTTTGCATCAGCTGCTTGATGTCAGCGTTCTCAGCTACAGTATAGCTGATCTTATAGTCCCGTTGGGTTCCTTCTCCTCTCTGCAGTTGCAATTCGGGCAGCTCGGAAAGGATCTTTCGGATGCGTTCCGGTTTCCAACGTCTTCTGATGAAGTTGGACCACCCCTTGTCCTGGAGCTGGCCATCTGCATAGTGTATCTCGCTTCCTACCGCAGTAATGAGGATGTCAGGCTTGGGGAAGGCATGGGTGTTCAGCACTTCAAGAGCTGATTCAAGGCTTCGCCCGGTTGCGACCGCAAACCCAAGTTTTTCCTGGTTCTTGGCAAGGATGGCTGCCAACGCATCTGCTCCTTCCTTGTCTCCGGTGAGCGTGTTGTCGATGTCTGAGACCAGCAGATGCTCAAGTTGTGCCAGGCGTGAAGCGAGAGCAGGCTCCTGCTTCTTGATTGAGCAAATCGTTTCGAGATGTCCAAGATAGGTATCGGCATGCGATGTCCAGTTGTAGACTTTCCGGATATTCTGTACCCCATGCTTGGAGTAGGTCTGCCAAGCATCTGTATCGGTGAGAAGCTGATAGAGGGCATCAGAGATGGCCTTGTGGTCAGAGATATCAACCAAGACACCGCTGTCGCAGTTCTGCTTGATGTCCTGTACTCCTCCCTTGTCGGTTCCGACAAAGGGCAGTCCAACAGCGGAGGCTTCGATGAAGGTGAGGCCGAAGTTCTCCAGTGCTGCTGTGCTGACAAAGATGCCGCGCTTCATGGCAGCCAATCGGTAGAGTTCGGGAACATCGCGTTCGGGATTATGATGCTTGGGAATAGCCATCTTGCCGTACAGGTCGTAGCGGTCCATCAAGAGGAGCATATCGGTGAGGACCTGCTTCTCTCCCTCTTCCATGGTGGTGATGTCATCGCGGATTCCAGCCACAATTACCAGATTGGCTATGGCCTGCAACTCCTTGCTCTTGCCATAGATTTCGATGAGCAAGTCGATGTTTTTCCTGGCTTCGGGGCGGCAAAGGGCCAGGATGAACGGCTTTTCTGTAGTGGTGAGAAAGCGTTGCAGCTCCCTGCCCATGGAATATTGGGCGCGTTTCATCTCTTCGGTGATCGCTGGATCCTGGATCTCATAGTGGTAGTAAGGAAAGAATGTCTCCAGGTCGAGTCCTGGGGGTATCACCTGCATTTTCTGTTCGTCCCGTGATTCATAGGGGGCATACAGGATATCTTTCTCATAGTGGGTGCTGGTGATCACCAGGTCAGCATGGCGCATCGAGCGCTCTTCGTTTCGTATTCTGGTGGAAATGTGGTAGTACTGCTCGAGCTTCTCGTCACTCACTCCCTGGCTCTTGAGATACTCAAGCTTGTTCCTTCCCAATGAGTGGCCGGTAAATACCAGCGGGGTGGGGAAGTAGGTGGTAAGCTCGGTGGCAACGTACCCTGCATCGGCATAGTGGGCGTGAATGATGTCCGGAGCCCTGCCTTGGGTACGGAAAAAGGCTATGAGGTTGTCCACATACTCATCGAGGTAAGGCCAGAGTAACTCCTTGCGGATATACTTGGTTCCCCCGCAGGGTAGTCGAATGATTCGGGCGTGCTCGGCAACCTGCTCCACACTCTTCTGGTAGTCCTTGTCACACCGTGCATCCTTGATGAGACGGGTGAACAAATCCACTTCGACATCATCGCGCTTTCCGAGTTCTTTTACCAAGTCGACGACGTATCTGGTTTGTCCTCCGGTATCGGCATCGCGTCCCATTTCTATGTTTTCACTGCGAACAAGTCCATGTAAGTTGATAATTGCTATATACATAGTAACCTCTTTCCTAAATGGTTGCACATATGGCAATATCTGTCAAAGGGCAAATAAAAGCCACCCAGATCGATGGGTGGCCAAGCAATGCAAGGTTGATACTACAAATCGAGTGTTTCGAATTTGTCACGGATGTTGGTCAGGTTGACCAGCGTCAAAGCTACGGCGATGTCGGTCTGTCCATTCTCCAGGGCCTCGACGAGGTAACGATATTCGTTCACCTTCTTTCTCTGCTCCCCATAGGTTTCGGGGAGTCTGTCCATGGCTGCATAGAGCTGGGGAGCAAGGTTCTCATAGATGGAGGAGAGGATGATGTTGTCGTTGGACTTGATCAGGGCGGCATGGAACTCAAACTCCGTTGCCTTGAACTGCCTGATTGCTTCCGTGTCTTTGCCACTTTCCATGGTGGGCAGCAGGTGTTCCATCTTGGTGCAAGCCCTGTCGAGGGAGCGAACGATCAACATGCGGTTTGGATCACGGGAGAGCTCTCTTGAAGCGGAAACCTCGATGGTAGTGCGAACTTGCATCAAGTCGGTGAGAAGCTTTTTGTCCGGAGCCTGCTTGCTGATCATGGAGGCGGACAGAGATTCCACGAACTGGTCGAGGCTGTTGCTCTGGACAATGGCCTTCTTGCCCTGTTTTACCTTGATCAAGCCTTTGGCTTCAAGGTTCTTGAACGCTTCCCGGACACTGCGGCTGGAAGCATTGAATTGGGAAGCCAGCTCATGCTGACTGGGCAGGTTTTCTCCTGCTTTGTATTTTTTCGCGAGGATTTCTTCCTCAAGTTTGTTTGCAATGGTTGTTGACTTAGTTTCAGAACCAGAAATTGTGTTGCCGTTCATCATAGTATGTATTCCTTCTTTTGCCAAAAGACAAATTGAGCAATCCTGATCATTGATCCACTAAAAGTATCACGTCTTTCTGTATACGGTATTTCCCGAGGAAAAGCAATGGTAAAACAGGCGAATATGTTATAGGTTTGTCCAAAGAATGAGAATATTCGGATTTGCTCTATCCAGTTATGTATAAAAGGTTTGGAATACTCCATATAGCTGGATGCATAGAAATATTGTATGTTACAACTGGAAAAACTTCTTTCATGCGACATAGGAAGTTCCCTAGCCATGAGTTTCTGTGGTAGAGGTTGATCCTTGTGTGTAGGAGAGGAGAGAAGCGTACAAAGTCCAAAATGATGTCACAAGCAAAATAGTATATAAATATATAAAATACAAAAAGTTAGATAATTTTATTTGGTTATTCGCTGTTGATGGTGGGTAAGAATCAATCGAGTATTCAAAATTGGGAGGTGTTCTGCTATGTTTAGAGCAAGGAGCAAAGCAGATGATCGACCCGCATTTCCAGAAACTATTCGCCCTTGGGCTGAACATTGAGGAGCCCTGGCGCATCACATCAATCGAGATGGAGCCGGCCAAGAAGAACCCCTCATTGATGGAACTGCACATAACGGTCGATTTCGCAGAAGGGGCGAGTTTCCCGTACCCCGGATTAGAACAGACGTGCAAGGTCCACGACACCCGCGAGCGTACCTGGAGGCATCTCAATTTCTTCCAGTATCGCTGCTACATCACGGCGAAGGTTCCCAGGATCATCACCCCCGACGGCAAGGTGAGGACCGTTGAGGTTCCCTGGGCCCGAAGCGGCAGCGGTTTCACCTTGATGATGGAGGGGGTGATACTCACCCTTGTGAAGCACATGCCGGTCAGGACCGTGGCCCGGGAGATCGGCGAGCACGACACCAAGCTGTGGCGCCTGATCGATTACCATGTGGAGGAGGCCCTCAATGGCCAGGACTTCTCGGATGTCAGTGCGATAGGGGTGGACGAGTACAGCCACAAGGGGCACAACTACATCACGGTATTCCTATCCCATCCCGACGTCGTCACCGATGAGGCCGGAAGGCGCAGGCAGGCGGGGAAAGCAAGGGTTCTCTTTGTGACGGAAGGAAAAGACAAGGATGCAGTGAAGCGTTTCCTGAGCCGCTTCGAGGAGAGGGGCGGAAGAGCCGAGCAGGTGAAGGTTGCTACCAGCGACATGATCCACGGCTACCGCAGCGCCATCGGGGAGAGCTTTCCCAATGCCGTTGTCACCGTGGACAAGTTCCATGTGGTCAAGAATTGTTCGGATGCGGTGGACAGTACCCGCAAGCGGGAGCTTCGCTGCAAGGACGCAGCAAAGGCCAAGGCGCTGAAAGAGACCCGGTACATCTGGCTGAAGAACCCGGACAATCTCACCGACAAGCAACGAGAGAAGCTCGACCAGCTGCTGCAGGTCGAGTACCTGGACACGGTGCAGGCTTATGATTGCCGGCTTGAGCTTCAGGAATTCTATGAAAGCTACCGTTCCTATGACGAGGACATGGTATCTGCCTTTGAGCGGCTAACCATCAGATTCGCCAACTCAGCGGTCATGGAAATCCGCAAGTTCGCACAGTGCCTGACAAGGAATGCGGTGGAGATTCTCAACTACTTCCAGACACTGAGGACCAATGCAATCCTGGAAGGGTTCAACTCGAAGATTAGCATCATCAAGAGTCGGGCAAGAGGCTTCAGGAATATGGGGAATTTCATGAATATGATCTACTTCGTCTGCGGAGAATTGACCCTTCCTCTGCAGCCAATCATGTAGAGCTACCCACTATAAACAGCGAAAGGCC
>Ga0334882_1000938_pt1 | contig 39085 bp, 32 predicted proteins | sample GraSluR1_MG_5_FD_207226 | JGI IMG/M metagenome (GOLD analysis project Ga0334882, IMG submission 207226) | Sludge microbial communities from methane-producing bioreactor in Wageningen University, Netherlands - Granular Sludge_15_04-R1 | ecosystem: Engineered > Bioreactor > Anaerobic >... | reverse complement strand
GAATTATTTCCATGAGGAACCTCTACCTCCTTGATTGGGGGATTTGTTCTTGCTAAACATGAGGTTCCTCTTTCTTTGTCTCTAAAACACTTACCTGCTAAATCCCTACAATAACTTTACACTATGAAGGGTATATCAACCTTGTTCAGAATCATATTATTATGGGTTAAGAGGTATTTTATACTGACACATAATACCAATTTATGGTAGAATAGATTATTGCTTGGTGATAATAGGATTGCTTGCGGGCAAACTTGAGCATATGGGTTATAATAGGCAAAGGATTACTGTTCAGCAGGGCAGCCCGGGGAGGGAAAATTGTCATGACTGCAATAAGAGGCCCGGTTAAATTTATAGATGGCTTGGTTGATCGTTTATCGGCTGTGATCGGTGCCGTTGCCCTGTCCCAGTTTCCACAGTTTTATGGCCAGTACATTCAGCGATTGGGTGGTCACCTCGATGAGGCGAGGCTGATGCTTGATCAATATAAAAAAACTGCTGCTTCACTCAGTTTGACCCTCGATCAGTATATCAAGGAACATCTTGAATCCGGAAGTGAAGTTTTTGTATCAACAGGGGAAGTTATAAATGCCCTGGCAGAGCGATATGAAACTCTGGAAAAAGCTTACCTGGCTTTACAGGATGCCAATATCTATAATCGTTGGGTTGTTTTTTTAAGAGAAGTGGACTGGTCAATTGCTGCCGGAACCTGGGAAAATTTTGTCCCGGGAATACCAACTACCGCTGAAGGACTAATATATGCAATGTGTGGTTTGCTGCTCGGTTGGGCGCTTTATAGCGGTCTTAAAAGTATTCCGGTTTTATTTATTAGCCATAATAAACGAAGTAATAAAGAAAAAGAGTCACGGGTAAGAAAAAGGAGGTAATTATTTGTCTGAAGATTATTCGATCTACCATTTGCCGAACGGAATCAGGCTGCTTTTTTTAAACACAGATAAGTTTAAAACAATTTCAATGGGGCTTTTCATACATTGCGACCTGGACCGTGAAACTGCAGCATTGAATGCGCTGCTTCCTTCAGTATTAGAACAGGGCTGCCGGCTTTATCCGGATAACCTGACCCTGCAGAGAAAACTTGAAAACTTATTTGGTGCTGAATTGTCAACTGACATTATAAAAAATGGCGAACGTCACATTATCGCTTTTGGCCTTGAAGCCGCTCATGGACGCTTTACCGGAGAAAACGGCCATTTAATGAAGGACAGCATGACGATTTTGGGTAATGTGATAAAAGATCCTCTCCTTGAGGATGGTGCATTTCGACAGAGTTATGTAAAACAGGAAAAAAACCAGCTAATCAAAGATATCAAGGCGCTCCTAAACGATAAGTCTGCATATGCCGTCGAAAAATGCCTCTCAGCTATGTGCGCCGGAGAAAAATACGGGGTTTACAAGCTGGGTCGCATTGAAGATTATGATCTGATTAGTGCTGAAGATTTATACCAGCATTACCAGGAAGTATTGAAAGAGAATCCAATTGATCTTTACGTGATTGGGGATCTTAATGAAAATGAGGTTTTTGAGACAGCGAGTAGCATTTTTTCTTTTTCCCGTGAAAAAACTGCATGCCCGCTATCACCTGCTGAAATTGGCCACCAGGTGAAAGAAGTGCGTGTTATAGAAGAACAGATGACCGTAAACCAGGCTAAGATGGTACTCGGTTTTCGTACATCTATTCCATTCAATGACCAGTTATTTTGCGCGCTGCTGGTATACAGTGGGGTCCTGGGAGGATTTCCCCACTCCAAGCTCTTTATGAAGGTGCGTGAAGAGGCGGGCCTGGCTTACTATATCCACACCCGATTGGAGCGGCATAAGGGTTTGATGTTAATTGCTGCCGGTATTAATGCGGCTGATCAGAAAAACGTTCAAGAAATAATTAAGGCTCAGATGACTGAGATGCTTAGTGGTGCCATTACTGATGCCGAGCTTGATAATACCAAGCGGGGCCTGGTCAACCAACTGCTCTCCCGCCAGGATAATCCAAGTCAGCTGATTGCGTTTCATCTCGATGGGGTGGCCGGAGGGGTTGATTATAGCTTTGATCAGCTAATCAGGGGTATTGAATCTACAGATATTGACCGGATCAGGATGGTTGCGGAGAAAATCACCCTTGATACTGCGTATCTACTAAAACCACGTGAAGGCGAGGTTGTTCAGGATGACAATTAGCCATGTATTAATAGAAAACCACGCCCTGCAGGAATCTCTTTACCACTACAGGATAGAACCTGGTTTTGATTTATACATTCTGCCCCGTCCGGGTTATCGAAAAAAATATGCCATATTTTCAACCCGGTTTGGTTCAGTTGATAACAGCTTTCGCGTAGAGCCGGAACAGGATTATACCGAACTGCCTGACGGAGTGGCACATTTTCTTGAGCATAAGCTTTTTGAAGATGAACAGGGTAATGTATTTAATCGTTTCGCCGAGTTGGGTGCTTCGGCAAATGCTTTTACTTCTTTTACCCAGACATCCTACCTTTTTTCAGCAACAACAAATTTTGAAGAGAGCCTTGGTGAATTGCTCCGTTTTGTCCAGGAGCCATATTTCACTAAAGAGACGGTAGCGAAAGAACAGGGGATAATCGGGCAGGAAATTAAAATGTATGAAGATCATCCCCACTGGCGGGTCTTTTTTAACCTGCTTGAATCGCTCTATCGTGTTCATCCTGTGCGAAATGATATTGCCGGTACTGTTGAAAGTATTGCTCAGATTACCCCGGAGCTTTTATATCGCTGTTACAATACCTTTTATCACCCCAGTAATATGGCTATCTTTATTGTCGGCGACCTTGAGCCGCAAAGAGTGGCCGAGCAGGTGGAGGCAGATATAAAAAGCCGTGGCCACGGGCAGATAGGACAGATAATCAGAAATTACCCCGATGAACCCGATAATGTTATGAAAGAGAAAGTAGTACAGGAACTGGTTGTTTCGGAACCAATATTTTATCTGGGTTTTAAGGATGTTGTTGCCGGTCGTCTAACCGGAAACGAATTGATGCGCCGGGAAATCTTAATGGAACTGGTACTGGATATTATTTTTGGGACCAGCGAACGGCTATACAATGATTTATATCGCGATAATCTCATTGATGAGGGCTTTGGTTTTGAATACTCGGCAGAAAATAATTATGCCTATACTATGATCGGTGGTGAAACCAGGGATCCCGATCTTCTTTATGAACAAGTTATGAAAGCGATTGACGATACCCGGCGTAATGGCATTACAGAAGAACAGTTTGAAAGGCACCGTCGCAAGATTCTGGGTGGTTATATCAGGCGATTCAATTCACTTGAATTTATTGCAAATAATTTTCTGGCTTACCGTTTCAGGGATAGCGACATGTTCGAACTGCCCCGTATACTTCAGGAAGTAAGCAGGGAAGAAACCCTGGCGCTGGCTGCGGAAAATCTCAACATATCCCGGCATGCCTTGTCAATTATCACTCCTTCAACCGATGGATAATCTATCGGTTTGAATAATCCAATTTGAAAAACGAAGCGGGGTCGCCTTATAAGCGACCCCGCATTTTGGAGCGGTTGATTTTTGGCTGCAAGTACGATAAAATTAACCCATTATTGTGCACACTTATGTGCACATGTGGAGGGAAGACATGATGAACAATTTTACTCGCTATGTGAATCCTTATTTGGGTGAGATGCTGGAAAGCATCAAACTTGATCAAAAATATGTAAAAGGAAAAGATTGTTATCTTTATGACGATAAAGGAAACAGGTACCTGGATTGCATCGCCGCCTATGGTGCCTTACCGTTTGGGCATAACCCCGATTCCATCTGGGAAGTTATCAATAACTTTCAGCATTCAATGGAACCAAGTTTTATACAACCCTCAGCCTTAGATGCCGCCGGCGAGCTGGCGAAAAAAATAGTTGATAATGCGCCGGAAGGCCTGCAATATGTTACTTTTGCCAACAGCGGTGCGGAGGCAGTTGAAGCTGCAATAAAGCTTTGCCGTTCTACAACGAAACGGCCCGGCATTCTTGCCGCGGACAATAGTTTTCACGGTAAAACTTTCGGTGCTCTGTCGGCAACAGGAAATCCCAACTATCAAAAAGCTTTTAATGCTCCGGCTCCTGATTTTAACCATATTCCCTATGGCGATAGTGATGCACTTAAGAAAGAACTACAGGCAAAGCCGGATTATTACGCTGCCTTTTTGGTTGAACCGATCCAGGGCGAGGGCGGGATAGTTGTTCCTCCTGTTGGCTACCTGACCAGGATCAGGGAGATTTGCAACGAACATGGTGTTCTGCTGGTTTTTGATGAAGTGCAGACCGGTCTTGGCCGCACTGGTACTATATTTGCCTGTGAAATTGAAAAGGTGGCTCCCGATGTGATGGTTCTGGCCAAGGCGCTCGGCGGTGGAGTTATACCCATTGGTGCCTGCATATGCAGTGATGCCGCATACAGCGAAGATTTCGGCCATAAACATTCATCTACCTTTGGCGGCAACTCTCTGGCCTGCCGAATTGGCTTGAAGGTGCTGGATAGTTTAACAGGCGAGAACAGCAGCCTTATTGATGATATCAATAGAAAAGGTCGTCTTTTAAAAAAGGGGTTGCTGTCCCTGCAGGAAAAATATCCAAGGTTGATTAAAGCAATCCGTGGTCGTGGATTAATGCTCGGCATTGAATTTAACCAGGATCGTGATTGTTTTCCCGGCAGCCTGCTTGGTGTTATGGCCGAACAGGAGCTATTAACCCCGGCTATATCCTCATATTTGCTCAACGTGGAAAAGATCAGGGTTGCCCCAACCCTAAACGGTAATGCAGTGATCAGGATTGAACCACCATTGATTATTACCGGGGAGCAGTGTCAAATGGCTCTTCGCGGAATTGAAGCTATGCTCGAGGTATTAAATGAAGGCAGCACTGCCCGTTTCATGTCTTTTCTGGTTCGTGCTGATCATGACGTTAAAGAAGGTCATTACGTCCCCTTTAAACCTTATCCCGCACCTAATTATAGTCCTGGGAAAATTGAAGATGAAGGCCGTTTTGCCTTTTTAATCCATGCTCTTGACCTGGAAAGCTATCCCCAGTTTGACAGCAGCCTTTACTCATTTAATAAAGAAGAGCTTGCTGATCTTACCGGTCGTTTTAACGGTATGGTCGAACCATTTGTTGCCGGTAAAACCAGAATTAAATCAGCAAAGGGCTGCGAAGCATACGGTGAATTTATTGCAATCTCCCGTACAACCGATGACTTTATTGAATTGCCGCGCAGCCAAGCTCTGGCCGAGCTGAAAGCTGCTGTTGCCCTGGCCCGCAGCCGCGGGGCCCGCATTGTTGGGTTGGGAGCTTTCACGGCCGTAGCATCAATGGGGGGGCTATACCTTAAGAACGAAGGGATTCCGATCACAACCGGAAACAGTTATACTGTTGTTTCTGCTGTTGATGCAGTCAATGAGGCAACCGAAAAGCTTCAGGTTGATCGTAGTGAAGTGGCCGCTGCAATTGTTGGTGCGGCAGGTTCGATCGGCCGTGGTATTGCCTTGCTTTTATCAGAAACAGTGCCCCGCCAGATTTTGATTGGAAACCCGAACAACAAGACTTCAAGTGAGCGTCTCCACCTGGTTGCTGCAGAAATATACCGCTACCAGTCAGCGCTGATTAAGCAGGGCCGGCCATTTAAAAATGGTAGTATGGGAGCTCTTTTAGCTGGTTGCAGAGATCTTCCAGGTCCAGATGCCCCGATGGAAGCTTTTGAAGAGTTTGTTGACGGAGAAGGCAGGGAGAAAGGTTTAATTACCTTTTCTACCGACATTGATGCTGTTCTGGCCGATGCTGATATTGTGATCAGCGCTACCAGCGCAACAGAAAAAGTAATTCATGCTGGTAATCTGAAACAGGGAGCTATAGTTTGCGACATATCGAGACCGGCGAATGTGAGCGAAGAAGTTGACGAAGCCCGTCCCGATGTTTTGGTTATAGATGGCGGGGTGATAGAGGTGCCGGGACAACCATCTTTTGGGTGGGATTTCGGTTTCGAAGAGGGCCTTGCTTATGCCTGCATGGCGGAAACAATGCTGCTTGCCCTTGAACAACATTACAGGCATTACAGCTTAGGCTCTTCCGGGGTTAACCTGGAATCAATTCTTCAAACCCGTTACTGGGCTAATGAACACGGGTTCAAACTGGCAAACTTCCGCAGTTTTAATCGTCCGCTCAGTGAAGAAAGCTGGCAGAAGCTATTAAAAACCCGCAGGAAACTGGTCGCCCGTTAAAAATTGTGTTAGAATAATCTGCAGTTATATGTAGGGCTCAGTCAGCATCGTGTTCTTACTGACTATTTGCTCCATACAACGGTTACAGGGTAACCTGTCTTATTTTCGAGATGCAGAAAGGGTGGTTGGCATGGCTGGACAAAATGGAGGGGCTAACAAGGGAACAGACAAAGAGTTTGTTAAGGAAATTACCCCCAAAGCGGTCGATTATTCTCAGTGGTATGTTGATGTAATTCTTAAGACAAAAATGATGGATTACTCACCGGTAAAGGGGTTCATGGCAATCAGACCGGCTGGCTATGCAATCTGGGAAAAAATCCAGGAGCAGATGGACAGGCGCTTTAAAGAAACAGGTCATCAAAACGCTTACTTTCCCCTGCTTATACCGCAAAGTCTCCTCCAGAAAGAAGCAGATCACGTTGAAGGATTTGCTCCGGAAGTTGCCTGGGTTACCAAGGGTGGTGGAGAAGTTCTGGCCGAGCCATTACTTATTCGTCCTACATCTGAATCTATTATCTGCGATTTTTATTCCCGCTGGGTCCAGTCCTGGAGGGATCTGCCTATATTGATTAACCAGTGGTGTAGCGTGGTGCGCTGGGAAAAATCAACCAGACCATTTTTAAGGACATCAGAGTTCTTATGGCAGGAGGGACATACCTGTCATCGCACCGAAGAGGAAGCAGAAGAAGAGACAATTCAGATGCTTAATGTCTATAAAGATTGTATAGAGAATGAAATGGCGATTCCGGTAGTTGCCGGCCGCAAAACGGAAAGAGAAAAATTTGCCGGTGCGCTGCGAACTTATTCTGTAGAAGCACTAATGAGTGACGGCCGGGCTTTACAGGCCGGCACCTCACATAACCTGGGCCAGCATTTTGCCAAAGTGTTTGATATTACTTTTTTAGATCAGGATGACCAGCTTAAACATGTTTGGCAAACATCCTGGGGGGTTTCTACCCGTTTGATCGGGGCTTTGATCATGGTTCATGGGGATGATCGCGGTCTTGTATTACCACCACGGCTCGCCCCAACACAGGTGGTAATAGTACCTATCCTGACCAAAAAAGACCGGGAAAGGGTTTTAGAAGCCGTTGGAGCTCTTGAGAAAGAACTAAAAGCAGATTTTCGTGTCAAGCTGGATGACCGGGAAGAATATTCACCCGGCTGGAAGTTTAATGACTGGGAAATGCGCGGCGTTCCCCTGCGCATAGAGATTGGTCCAAAAGATCTTGATAAAGAACATGTTGTTTTAGTCCGGCGTGACACCGGGGAAAAGGAATTTGTTGCCCGGGCTGAACTATCACAACGCTTGCCCCAGCTGCTTGAACAAATTCAGAATGACATGTTCAACCGTGCCCTGGAATTTCAGAAAGCTAATACCCGCAGTGGTTCTGACTACGAAGAATTTAAAAAAGTAATTGAGGAAGAACGAGGATTTTTTGTCGCCTCCTGGTGTGGTGATTCTGCTTGTGAAGAAAAAATAAAAAATGATACCAAGGCCACCATTCGCTGTCTGCCTTTTGATATGGAGCCGGAGCATGATGTCTGTCTGGCCTGCGGGGAAAAAGCAAAAACAGTTGCCTATTTTGCCCGTGCTTACTGATTTCTAACGGGTATTCTCACTGTTATTATGAGAGGGATAGTTTATGAATAAGAAAGCAATGCGCAAGAAGATTATCGAATTGCGCGATCAGTATACTTCCGAAGAAATCAAAGAAAAAAGCAAACTTATTGCAGCAAATTTATTCTGCATTCCTGAATACCAACTGGCGAAATCAGTAATGTTCTTTATAACATTCGGCAGCGAAGTAGATACAAGGGAGATGGTTGAGGAAACAATCCAGAGGAATAAAGCTGTCCTGGTTCCCAAAGCATTACCCGAAACCCGGGAATTAATTCCATCGTTACTTCTCGATTATGACAAGGATCTTGAGCCGGGAGCCTATAATATACCTGAACCGCGAAAATCTTCTTTAAGACCTTATAAACCGGATACAATAGATCTGCTACTTGTCCCGGGTGTTGCTTTTGATCAATCAGGTAATCGTCTTGGTTACGGTGGTGGATACTATGACCGTTTTTTTGAGTTGCTGAAACCAAAAACTCCCCTGGTGGCACTGGTGTTTGACATGCAGATCTGCGAAAGCATTCCTGTTGAAAAGTGGGATCATCCGGTTGATGTGATCGTTACTGAAAAGCGTATTATCAGAATCACTTAGAATCTAACTTTTCTTCTTTTCCCTGCCGCTGCTGAAAAAGCCGTTAAACAGCATATCGATAATTATGTTGGTTACATGTTCGAGATCACTTTCATTTTCATTAACTACTTCCCAGATAAAACGATCAACTAATAAAATATAAGCTTTGGCAACGGTCTGAATATCAAATTTACCGGATAATTTTTTATCCTGGGCATAGGCGAAAGATTTTGCCGAGCTTTTAATGAACTGCTCAATTATACTCTGCCAGTGAGTACTGATTGAAGGCGACTGGCCGAGTGCTTCTTGGTATACTTTCATGATCGGTCTGTGCTGTTCGGAGAGCCGGAATGATGTAAGGACCAGTTCATAATAGGCTTCGCGGGCTTCTTCCAGGGTTTCGGGTGAGAAAGGCACTTCGAGCAGGTTGTAAAATTCATCGAGCACATTATCGACGACTTTGCTCAATATATCATCTTTACCTTTGAAATGACTGTAGACAGTACCATAGCCGACTTTAGCCTGATCGCTGATTTTGGCTATTGTTGTTTTAGCGTAACCTTCGGTGAGAAAAACATCCAGTGCTGTGTCAAGGATTAGTTTTCTGGTTATACGGCTGCGCAGGTATCGGCGGGGGCGCCTGGGAGAACCTGTATCCATCATTGGAGACCTCCTTAAATTCTTGCACTTGAGTATTTTAATGACATTTTATCATTTTATTCAAATATTTACAAAGCTTTATTTTATAGGTAAAAAGCCTTAATACACAGAAAACTACTTTTTGCAAACTTCTTGCTCTTTTAGTAGGATATAAGCAGTAATTTTTTAAAGGGGTTCTTATGGGAATTCTGGCCATAGGTGATCTTCACCTTTCTACAAGCAGTAACAAGCCAATGGATGTATTTGGCGCAGATTGGGAAAACCATCCGGAAAAGATCAGGGATGGTTGGAACCGGGTCGTTGAAAATGGTGACCTGGTTATCGTGGCTGGGGATATTTCGTGGGCCATGCATCTTGATGATGCTGTTTATGATCTGCAATGGTTGGCGGCGCTAAATGGAACTAAGCTGATTATCAGGGGGAATCACGACTTCTGGTGGTCCTCAATCAGTAAGGTCAGGGCGGCTTTGCCTCCCTCAATATATGCCCTGCAAAATGATAGCTTTACATGGCAGGATACAGTTATCTGTGGAACCCGTGGTTGGATCTGCCCCGGAGACGAAGGATTTACTGATAATGGCGATGAAAAAATATATCTGCGTGAGGTCCAGCGACTTCGGCTGTCCCTCGATCATGCCATTAAATCTGGCTGCAGGCGGGTTATTGCTGCTTTGCATTATCCGCCTTTCAATCGCAGGAACCAGCAAAGTGCTTTCACAGAATTACTGGAAGAATATAAAGTTGATATCTGTCTGTTTGGTCACATCCACGATGAAGGCAGGGATTATATTTTCCAGGGGTTAAGAAACGGTGTGCATTACTATTTCGTTGCTGCCGATGGAATTGGATTTTCCCCGGTCAGGTTGTTTTGATTTTTTCGTCTCCCGGGAGAAGGATTGCCGCTATTTAAGGGGAAAGTATTAAGTGGTATGAACTGTCATAATCCGGATAGTATTTATAAGCAGTTTAATTATTATATCAACAGGCAATCATTGATGATCGATTAATATCCGTGGTTTATGGCACGTGGTTGTTTGGACTGAATAATTGCCTGGTAACGGAGGTTTTATTTTTGAGTAAAGAAACAGCAGCTGCAGCAGAAGAATTGGATTTAAGCAAGCTGGATCAGATTGTAGAGCCGTACCTTGGTAAAAAAGAGATGGTTATACCGGTTTTGCAAAAAGTTCAGGAACACTTTGGTTTCCTTCCCCGTCTGGCTATGGAGTGGGTTTCGGATCGCATGAATATACCTCTGAGCAGGCTTTACGGGGTAGCCACATTTTATGCCCAGTTCAAATTGAAGCCCAGGGGAAAATACATTATCAGGGTGTGTAAAGGGACAGCCTGTCACATACAGGGCAGTCCGAAAATATCAGACAGAATAGAAGAAACGCTGGGTATACCAAGTGGTGAAACCACTGATGATCTTCGCTTTACCCTGGAGGAGGTTGCCTGTATCGGGGCCTGTGCGCTTGCACCTGTAATCATGGTTAATGATGATCCGCACGGGCGGCTCACCCCAGACAAAATAAAAGATATACTGGATAGTTATAAATAATTGCCGGAGGAATGATTAGAATGGAGAGATTTATCGATCATTGCTGTGAAAAGTGTAGTCACACCAGGGAAAACCCCTGTAAAGATTTTGTTCGCTGCTGTGTGGAGGGGCCTGTTTGTCATGAAGATCCAGAATGTGCAGCAAAAAGAAAAGCAATAATCGACAGGGTAGCGATCAACGAACAATTTGTTATTATCTAGCTGTCACGTGTAAAACTTGCAATGTTGGTAGCACTAAGGAGGTTTAAAAACTTGTATGAGAAGCACTTGATGATATGCGGGGCGACCGGCTGTCTTTCATCCGGTTCACATTCGGTTGAAGAAGCTCTAATTGAAGAGCTGGAGAAGCGCGGTATCAGGGATAAATACCGGTTAGTTATGGGAGGATGTCCCGGTTTTTGTGAAGTGGGTCCAATTATTGTTGTTTACCCCGATGAAGTATTTTATTGCCGCCTCAAGCCAGGGAATATGGCTGAAATAGTTGAAAAACATCTGATCGGCGGTGAAATAGTTGAGCACTTGCTTTATAAGGGGCCCGATGTAGATGCTCCGGCTCGTTTCATTGATACTATTCCTTTTTATGCCAAGCAAAAATTTAATGTTCTGCGTAACAGCGGTGTCATTGACCCTGAGAGCATTGATGAATATATCATGCGGGGGGGATACAGGGCCTTGACCCGGGCGTTACAGACCGAACCAGCCGCTGTTTGCGAAGAGGTAAAGAAAGCAGGTTTACGTGGACGGGGCGGAGCCGGTTTTTCTACCGGCTTAAAGTGGGAGCTTACATTAAATGCCTCCGGTTCAAAAAAATATGTTGTTTGTAATGCGGATGAAGGTGACCCGGGAGCTTTTATGGATCGCTCAATCCTTGAAGGGGATCCCCATGCCATACTTGAGGGTATGTTGATCTGCGGCCGGGCCATTGGTGCCAGTGAAGGCTATGTATACTGCAGGGCTGAATATCCGCTGGCAATTAAAAGGTTAAAGATAGCCATCAGGCAAGCTGAAGAATATGGTCTGCTGGGAGAAAATATCCTGGGATACGGGTTCAATTTTAAAATGAACATCAAGGAAGGAGCAGGTGCATTTGTGTGCGGCGAAGAGACTGCATTGCTTGCTTCTATTGAAGGGCGGCGCGGTATGCCCCGTCCCCGTCCTCCGTTTCCGGCTCAATCCGGACTTTTCGGTAAGCCGACAACTATTAATAACGTGGAAACCCTGGCCAATATACCCCTTATTGTCAGGGAAGGTGGAGCAAAAGAATTCGCTTCAGTCGGAACCGAAGGCAGCAAGGGAACTAAGGTTTTTGCCCTGGCCGGAAAAATTCGCAACACCGGTCTCTGTGAAGTCCCTATGGGTATAACCATTAGGGAAATCATTTACGATGTTGGTGGTGGAATCAAGGGAGGAAGGGAGTTTAAAGCTGTTCAGGCAGGAGGTCCCTCGGGTGGGTGTATCCCGGCAGAACAGCTGGATCTGCCAATTGATTATGATTCATTAAACCAGGCCGGGGCAATCATGGGCTCCGGGGGACTGGTGGTTATGGACGATCGAACCTGTATGGTTGATCTGGCCCGTTACTTTCTCAGTTTTACCCAGAAAGAGTCATGTGGAAAGTGTACTCCATGTCGTGAAGGAACCAAGCGGATGCTGGAAATACTGAACCGGATCACTGAAGGTAAGGGAAAGCCGGAAGACCTGGATACCCTGGATAGCCTGGCCTACAGCATTAAAGATAGTGCACTTTGCGGTCTGGGCCAGACCTGTCCCAATCCGGTATTAAGTACCATCCGTTATTTCCGTCATGAATATGAAGAACATATCAATGATAAATTTTGTCGGGCTGGTGTTTGTAAGCCGCTCTTCAATTACTGGATCGATCCTGAAAAGTGTACCGGTTGCACGGTATGTGCCAGGGTTTGTCCGGTTAATGCTATCAGTGGTGAAAAGAAAAAACCGCATGAAATTGATCTTGAACTGTGCACCAATTGCGGAAGCTGTATTGAAAAATGTCGTTTCGACAGCATATTTATTACTCCGGTAAGGAGGGAAGCCGATGTCAGCAGTTAAACTGACCATAGATGGAACAGAATTGGAAGTAGAAGCTGGTACCACCATATTGGAAGCAGCAAGAATGTTAGGGGTCGATATTCCGACTTTTTGCTATGATCCCCAGCTTCCCCCAAACGGTGCCTGCCGGATGTGCGTGGTTGAAGTGGAAAAGGCTAAAACACTGGTAGCCTCCTGTGTTACGCCTGTAGCTCCCGGGATGGTTATTTATACAGAGTCCGAGCGGGTTATCAGGGCCAGAAAGGAAATACTGAGGCTTATGGTAGCGAATCACCCCCTGGTCTGCATTACCTGCGAAAAAACCGGAGAATGCAAACTACAGGATTACTGCTACCGCTATGGTATTACAGATAGTGAATACGAGGGTGAAGTAAAAGAACTTCCACCCGATGATAGCAACCACTTTTTTATCAGGGACATGAACAAATGTATTTTATGCGGAATCTGTGTTGGCAAGTGCCAGGAAGTTGTCGGAGCAGGGGCAATCGATTTTACCAAACGCGGATTTGCCAGTAACGTGGGACCTGCGTACGAAGATAAAATTGAAGATTCAACCTGCGTATTTTGTGGACTCTGTATTGACAGTTGCCCGGTAGGAGCTCTTGTTCCGAAATCAGGTATAGGGAAAGGGCGCCCCTGGGAGCTGGAAAAAACCAGGGCAATTTGTCCTTACTGCAGTGTCGGCTGTGGCATTTTCCTGCATACCAGCGGTAACGAAATAACCGGAGTAACTCCCGATAAAGAGAGTCCTGTTAACAGGGGACAGCTTTGTGCCAGGGGAAAATTCGGCTGGGATTACCAGCAGAGTGATCAACGCATAACAGCACCCCTGATCAAATCAGAAGGAGCTTTTATCGAGGTAAGCTGGGAAGAGGCGCTGGGTTTTATAGTTGATAACCTGGACAGGGTCAGAAAGCGTTATGGTGATCCAACTGTCATGGGACTCTGCTCACCCAAAGTAACCAATGAGGAAAGCTACCTGTTTCAAAAACTGATCCGCAGTATGGGCACAAACAATGTAGACAGCTATACCCGTCACTGTCATGCTCCGGCAATGAAAGCCCTGAGGCACGCCCTGGGAAGTACAGCAATGACGAACAGTATCGAAGAATTGGTAGGAGCAAAAGCTTTACTGGTAATAGAAGCAGACCCGCTCCAGACTCACCCGGTGATCGGTTACCGGATCAGGGAAGCGGTGCGGGCCGGGGCAAAGCTGATTACAGCCAGCGAAACACGGGTTGGTCTGAGAGATATTGCCCATTGCTTAATCGATATTAAGCCAGGTGGAGCAGTTGCACTTGTTCATGCCATGGCTAATGTTATTATGACTGAGGAGCTTTACGACAGCAAATATGTAGCCAGGAGAACAGAAGGCCTTGAAAAATTTAAGCAGGGAATTGCTTCTGTAACCCCCGAGTTGGCCGCAGAAATTTCCGGTGTTGATGCCGATGTTATCAAAGAGGCAGCCAGGATATATGCCGGGGCCGAATCGGCTGCAATAATATCAAACGCTATGATTGATGGTCACGACAGCGGAGAAGAGCTGGCCTTGGCCCTGGTTAACCTGGCTCTTCTAACCGGGAACATTGGAAAGAAATCTTCCGGTCTTTACCTGCCTTATAACGAGAATAACCTGCAGGGTTGTGGCGATATGGGTATAATGCCCACGGTTTTAACCGGGTATCAGTCAGTTACAGATAAAGTTGTCAGGGAAAAGTTTACCAAATCCTGGCAGGTTCCAATCAGTAAGGAACCCGGCCTGTCTGTCGAATCAGTTTTTTGTCCACAGAACCAAGCAACAGTTAAGGCCATGCTTATTCTCGGTGAAAATCCGGCAGCCTGTGGAACCGGCAGTGAAGAAGCAGTTAAAATTCTGAAGAAACTTGACTTTTTACTGGTCCAGGAAATGTTTATGACCGAAACGGCAGCCCTGGCCGACGTTGTTTTACCGGCAGCCGCGTTTTCCGAGAAGATGGGAAGCTATACCAACACAGAACGCAGGGTACAGCTCAATCTGCCTGCAGTGGAGGCGCCTGGGAATGTTTTCCCCGATTGGCAGGTAATTGCCGAGCTGGCTGGCTGGCTCGGATTTGAGTGGGAATATGAAAGTGCTGAAGATATATTTGATGAAATTACTGCCTTAACTCCCCAGTATGCAGGTATTAATTACAGTCGCCTGGCCGAGCAGGGGTTACAGTGGCCCTGTAAAACAGAGGATCATCCGGGAACAGAGTTTATTTACGAAGGCCGTTTTCGCCGTGGGCTCGGACTGTTAACCGCACCTGGAATCAATATTACCCCCGGAACGGGTAACGATTTACACGGGGATGAGCAATTTCCTGTTGAACATTCCTGCGGATGTGTGAGTGATGATATGAAGAAGCATTCAGTAATAACTTATCTCAAATAAACAAGCGGAGGGGAGCTTTAATGAGCAGTAGAATATTTCCCGACGGATTTATCTGGGGCGCTGCCACGGCTTCTTACCAGATTGAAGGTTCACCAAATGCTGATGGTAAAGGCGAATCGATTTGGGATCATTTTGCTCACACACCGGGCAGAGTTTGGAACAATGATACCGGTGATCTTGCCTGTGATCATTATCTTCGCTATAAAGAGGATGTAAGAATGATGGCTGATCTAGGCTTGAACAGTTACCGGTTTTCCATTTCCTGGCCCCGGATTTTTCCCACTGGTGGAGGAATGCCCTACAGCAGGGGACTTGATTTCTATCGCAGATTGGTGGATGAACTGCATAGAAACAGTATTCAGCCTGCTGTTACTCTATACCATTGGGATCTTCCCCAGGCTCTTCAGGATAAGGGGGGCTGGGAAAATAGGGATACAGCCCATTATTTTGCCGAATATGCTTCCTATCTATTTGAAAACCTTGATCTTCCGGTCAGCATGTGGATAACCCTGAACGAACCATGGGTGGTTGCAGTTCTTGGTAACGCTTTTGGCGTTCATGCTCCCGGTCAAACCGATTTTAACCTAGCCCTGAAAGTGTCACATAATCTTTTAATTGCTCATGGGCTAGCTGTAAATGCTTTTCGCCTGGCCAAAAGAACTGATGAAAAGATTGGCATTACCCTGAACCTGGTCCCCGTACAACCTTTGACTGATAGCGAAGAAGATCTGGCTGCAGCTCGCCGATCTGACGGGTTTATGAACCGGTGGTTCCTGGACCCAATCTTTAAGGGCTCTTACCCGGAAGATATGGTTAAGATCTTCTCGAAGAGCTTTAAGGTACCTGTCCTGGATGAAGAAGATTCTGCTATTGTGAGTTCACCACTTGATTTTCTCGGTATAAATAACTATACCCGTGTCCTGGTGGAGTCGACAGGTGATCAGGATGCCTTTATGGGCAGCCCGGTCAATCCGCCTGATGCCGATTATACTGAAATGGGCTGGGAAGTATACCCGATGGGACTATACGAGCTGTTAACCCGGGTTCACCGTGATTACGGGCCGCTGCCCCTTTACATAACCGAAAATGGCGCTGCTTTTGAAGACAGGCTCATGGAGAATGGTTCGGTTGACGATGATAGGCGGGTAGCTTACCTCAGTGATTATATCGAGCAATGCTGGAAAGCTATTCAGGAAGGGGTTCCTTTGAAGGGTTATTATGTCTGGACCCTGATGGATAACTTCGAGTGGGCTTTTGGTTACAGTAAGCGTTTTGGTATAGTATACATCGATTTTGAAACCCAGAAACGTTATCCAAAAAAAAGCGCTTACTGGTACAGGCAGGTAATCGGCCGTAATGGTCTTGAGTAATAAATAACAGTCAGATCTGTGCCGGCTCACCCTCTATTTCGGGCAGCCGGCTTAGTTTATTATTTTTATGTGCTGCAGTTTTGAAAGGATTATTAATGAATAATGATAACTCTGTATTAAAAAAAATACTAACCCTGCGGGATAATCAGTGGATGGAAATAGAAGATCCGGTAGTAATGGAAGCTCCTGTCACATTGATTCTCAATGGTAAAGAACTGGTAACCCTGCTTTGCACCCCGGAAAAAATTGATCGTCTTGCCCTCGGGTTTCTGCGTTCTGAAGGTTTTATCAATACTATTGATGATCTTTCGATGATCAGGGTAAAAGAAGATGGCCTGGTTGATCTGGAACTTAAAAGTGATTCCGAAGCAATTGAAAAGCTTTATGGTAAAAGAACTATTACTTCGGGTTGCGGAAAAGGAACGGTTTTTTTTAATGTTCTAGATTCTTTGCAGAGTAGTCCCCTGGAAGGCAAACTTCAGGTTGAGGCAGCTGCAATCACCAGGTTGAGCAAAGAACTTCAGAGTCATTCGGAACTCTTTAAAAGAACCGGGGGAGTTCACAGTGCAGCCCTGGCTGATCAAAACGAGATAATCTTCTTTTTTGAAGATATAGGCAGGCATAATGCTGTCGATAAGCTTGTCGGGGAATGCCTGCTGGGCAGGGTGACTATGGAGGATAAATTTTTTATCCTCAGCGGTCGCATAACCTCCGAAATTTTGCTGAAAGCGGCCAGATTAAAAACAGAATTGATTGTATCACGAGCTGCGCCTACCGCTCTCAGTATTGAATTAGCTGAAAAAATGAATATAACCCTGGTCGGTTTTGCCAGGGGGCAGCGAATGAATATTTACACTCACCAATGGAGAGTTTTAAAGGAGCACAGTTAGCAATCAGTTGAAGATTGAGCGCATTTTATTCTTGTCTTTCAGAGAAGCTTCATCTACATGCAGCTTTCGGGCATATACGTAAACCTGGTCCAGGTAAAAGCCGGTTTGGTATTCTACATGTTCCTTGACAGTATTTTGTATTTCCTTTAAAAGGCTATCTATCGGTTTCTCTGAAATACTGAAAATATCAACAGAAAGGTCGATATTTATACAGACCCTGCCGTTACCATTTTCCACCTCGGTATGCATAACCTTCTTTACCCCCGGGGTATTTCGGACCAGGTAATCAACCAGCTCGTGGATAACATGTTCGTTAATATAGAAGCTGCCCAGGGTACTGAAGATAGGGCGAACCACCGAGCGTTCAAGGGCGGCCTCGGATTTATGGGCTGCCGGCAGGGCAAAGAAAGTGCGCAGGGGGTTAATCAGGTAACCGGGAAAATCTTTTTTTATGGCAAAAGTGGGCAGAGGAATGACATGGCGGTTTGTCTTTGCCCTTATGGTCAGAGCAGTTTCAATTGATTCAGGGCTGGAAATTTCTTCTATAGTAAAATAATAGGTCGGCAAATCAAGCCCCAGGTTCTGGGCAATCATATCAACCATTCGTCTGGATGTACCGATGATAAGTAGCTTTCCCGGTGAAATTTCTGCCAGTTTATCCTTAACCAGTCCGGCATGGGTTTCATCCTTAAAGAGCGCTCTTTTTATTGCCCCGTAGCGGGTGTTTTCCCTCTTGGCGGAGCGTCCTGCCAGCGATTGATTGCCCTTGATTAACAGGCCGTCATCGATTATATATTCAATGCTGTATTGCCTGGCCAGGATGGGAGCCTGATGACTTTTTCCTGTGCCGCTGTGGCCAATTAAGGCATATATATCCATAGAATAATACCACTTCCTCTTATTAATGCTTGCCGAAGAGGGACAAACTGTTTTATTATTATACCACACCTGAAAAAGACCAGAATCGGGAGCAGATTATGATCATTATAACAAACCGTCCTCAAAAAATCAGCGGAGAAGTTACCGTACCCGGTGATAAATCAATAACTCACCGTGCTTTGATTATTGGTTCACTGGCCCATGGTGTTACTGAAATTGAGGGTTTTCTTGATGCTGATGATTGCCGTTCAACCATTACCTGCCTGTGTGCACTTGGGGTGAAAATTACTGAAAAACCCGGTTCGCTGCTTGTCGAAGGTCGTGATATGTGCCTGGAAAAGCCGGCAGCTTCACTCGATGCCGGCAACTCAGGAACTACTGCCAGGCTGCTTCTCGGAGTGCTGGCCGGGCAACCATTTGAAACATTGATTACCGGCGATAATTCACTGAGGAAGAGACCGATGAACAGGGTTATCGAACCACTTTCACTGATGGGTGCGTCCTTTCAAGGTACAGACGGACGGCTTCCCCTGACTATCAGCGGGGGGATGCTCCGGGGAATTAGTTATTCATCACCGCGGGCCAGCGCCCAGGTAAAATCGGCAGTTTTGCTGGCCGCTCTATTTGCCGGGGGTGAAACAGAATTTATTGAGCCTTATCTCAGTCGTAATCACACTGAACTGATGTTAGAAAAATTTGGAGTAAGGATTAGAAAGAAGGACAACAAAGTGTTACTTCGCCGGGGGGAATCTTTAAAAGGTTGTCAAATTCAAGTTCCCGGAGATATATCAACTGCTGCATTTTTTATGGTTGCTGCAGCAATTACTCCCGGAGCGGAGGTTTTTCTGAAAAATGTAGGTATAAACCCCACCAGAAGTGGAATAGTTGATGTTTTACTTAATATGGGTGCTGGCCTGGAGCTGCAGAATAAAAGGTTCTGGGGTAGGGAGCCGGTTGCCGATATTCTGATCAGGGGCGGTTCGGCTTTAAAAGGAACAACAATTAACACAGAATTAGTTCCCAGGTTAATTGATGAAATACCGGTAATTGCTGTAGCAGCCTCGGTTGCTGAAGGCCTGACACAGATTAATAATGCCGGGGAGCTGCGGGTCAAAGAATCAGATCGCCTGGCAGCCATTGAAAAGGAGTTGACCCGGCTCGGTGCAGATATATCCTCGGAAGAAGATACCCTGCTGATCAGAGGTGGTGCCGGACTCAGGGGTGCAGAGGTGCACAGTTACGGAGATCACCGCATGGCCATGGCCCTGGCAATAGCTGGCCTGGTTGCCGAAGGTGATACTGTTGTAAATGGAGCAGAAGCAGTTTCTATATCTTATCCGGAATTTATGCAGGATTTAAGAAGATTGATCACTGAATAAGCATTTAACAGGTAAATTGACGTCAACTATCAGCCATGTTAATATATGCTTGATATTTCCGCCTGTTTCCGCTATTCAGTAAAACTTCTATAGAACTGGAGAATACAGATGGTCTTACCGATTACTACTTACCCGGAATACAAAAAAAGCGGCAGAGATAATTCTTTTAACCAATACAAAGTTGAAATGGAACAGGTCAGGGCTATTATCAGGGAAGTGCAGATTAATGGAGACCAGGCCCTCCTTGATTATACAAAAAAGTTTGACCGGGCGGTTCTGGAAAACCTTGTTGTTGGCCGGGAAGAGATAGAGCTTGCCCTTAAAAGTATTGAACCTGCGTTGCTTGAAGCGATCAGGGGTGCCATGGCCAACATCAGATCTTATCATGAGCATCAGGTCAGGAGCGGCTGGTGGAGTACTGAAGAAGGAGCAGTGGTTGGCCAGAGGATTATACCTCTTCAGTCTGTCGGGGCTTATGTTCCCGGAGGGACAGCGGCATATCCTTCGTCAGTGTTGATGACTGCTGTGCCGGCCCGGGTTGCAGGGGTGAAAGATGTTTATATCTGTACCCCTCCTGACAGTAGCGGCCGGGTCAACCCCGTAACCCTGGCTGCTTCCTCACTGGCGGGAGTGACAGCTGTTTATAAAATTGGCGGAGCCCAGGCAATTGCAGCACTTGCCTATGGTACCGAAACAGTAAAAGCAGTCCAAAAAATTGTCGGCCCGGGTAATATATATGTCACCCTGGCCAAAAAAGAGGTTTATGGTTACGTCGGCATTGATATGCTGGCCGGACCCAGTGAAATAGTTGTTGTTGCCGATGATCAGGCTAACCCTGCCTTTATAGCAGCAGATTTGCTTTCACAGGCAGAACATGATCCTTTATCCAGGTCAATCCTGGTTACCTGCTCGGAAAGCCTGGCCGTGAGTGTGGATCAACATCTGGAAGAACAGCTGAAAGACCTGCCCCGCCGTGATATAGCCCTGCAATCGTTAACTGAAAGAGGCGCGGCAATCCTGGTTTCGTCACTTGATCAAGCCTGGGATATGGTTAATGAAATTGCTCCTGAGCACCTGGAACTGCACCTTGAAGACGCATGGGGATGCCTTGAGAAAATTAAATGCGCAGGAGCAATATTTATTGGACCTTATGCGCCGGAACCGCTCGGCGATTACTGGGCTGGTTCTAATCATGTTCTGCCAACCGGCTCAGCTGCCAGGTACGCATCACCTTTATCCGTGGATGATTTCTGTAAAAAAACCAGCGTAATATATTATGGCAGGGAAGCCATGGTTGAAGCTGCCGGTTCAATCGCCGATCTGGCCAGATCCGAAGGTCTGGAAGCTCATGCCCGGGCGGCCCTGATAAGGAGGAAAAGAGATGAATCGTCAGGCCGGAATTGAACGGAATACTGCAGAAACCAAAATTTTGCTAAACCTTGATCTTGATGGTAAAGGCAGGGCGGACTTGAAGACAGGGTTGCCATTCTTTGAACACATGCTAAACTTATGGGCTCGCCATGGTTTTTTCAACCTTTCTATTGATGCAGAAGGAGATCTGGAAGTAGATGCGCATCACCTGGTGGAGGATATCGGTATTTGCCTCGGGAGAGCTTTTAAAGATGCCCTGGAGAACAAAGAGGGAATCAGAAGATATGGTTTCAGCATAGTTCCCATGGATGAAGCACTTGTGACTGCAGTAGTTGATTTATCAGGCCGCCCCTGGCTGCATTATGATTTTGAGTTGTCTCCCGGCCTGGTAGGGTCAATGGACAGTGAGCTGTTTAAGGAGTTCTGGCAAGCATTTGTTAATGAATGCCGGCTTAATCTCCACCTGACGATGAATCATGGAAGCAATAAACATCATATAATTGAAGCTTCATTCAAGGCTGCTGCCAGGGCGCTTAACGAGGCTTCGTCAAAAATGGATGGTTATGAAGGAATTCTTTCGACAAAGGGAAAACTGGAATGAGGTGAACTATATGCTGGTTATACCTGCAATAGATATGCGACGGGGGCGATGTGTTCGCCTATATCAGGGAGATCCCAATAAAGAAACTGTTTATGGAGAAAATCCTGTTGAAGTTGCCCGCCAGTGGGAACAGCTTGGTGCAAAAATGCTTCACCTGGTAGACCTGGATGGCGCTTTTACCGGGCTCACAAAAAATGCCAGAATAATCTCGGATATCGGTGAAGAAGTTCAAATTCCTCTGCAGCTGGGCGGAGGAATAAGGACAAGGGAAAGTGTTGAAAAAGCCTTTTCCGCAGGCATATGTAGGGTTATCATCGGAACCCTGGCGGTTGAAAACCCTGATCTAACCCGGGATTTGGTGAAAGAACATGGAGATGGGATCCTGGTTGGAATTGATGCCCGTGATGGTAAAGTAGCCGTTAAAGGCTGGACTGAATCTTCGTCCCGGGATATAAATGACTTTGCTGCACTGGTTGAACAGTGGGGTGTAAAAGAAATTGTATATACCGATATTAGCAGGGATGGAACACTCTCCGGTCCTAATCTAAGCGGCCTGGAGACTTTAATCAATAATACAAACCTGCAGGTAATCATGTCCGGAGGTATATCTTCCCTGGATGATCTTGCCGCACTGAAACCCTATAAGGATCGGGTCAGGGGAGTAATTGTAGGGAAAGCTCTTTACAGCAATCAATTTAGCCTTAGAGATGCTATGTCAGTAATAAATTAACAACAGGGCTGGAGGAATAACAATGACAGAAATAACCGGAAACGAACAGTTGAAACCATTGACGCCGGGACAGTTAAAGTATGATCAAAAAGGATTGATTCCGGCAGTTATCCAGGATGACAAAACAGATGCGGTCCTCATGGTCGGCTATATGAACGAAGAGGCTTTGAAGAGAACTATCTCTGAAAAAAGGGTTTGTTTTTGGAGCCGCAGCAGGCAGGAATACTGGGTTAAAGGAGAAACATCAGGAAATATATTTACTCTTAGGTCGATCAATGCCGACTGTGATGTCGATACTTTACTGATCAGGGTTATCCCCGAGGGACCTGGTGTTGCCTGTCATACCGGGCGCTACTCCTGCTTTTTTAATTCCCTGGATGGGGCTGAAAGCAGGGAACCCCAACGATGATTGATTATCATCTGCATACATCGCGCTGCTGCCATGCTACAGGAACCATGGAAGAATACCTTGGAGAAGCTGTGAAGAAAGGTTTAAAGGAAGTTGGTTTTGCCGATCATTTTCCGCTGGGGTTACTGGATTTTACCCCACGGGCAAAAGTTACCATGGAGCCCGCTGAACTTGATGAATATGTTCAGGATGTGGAAGATTTAAAAAAAAGCTTTTCCGGTCTGCAGGTTAAACTTGGCATCGAAGTTGACTACATACCCGGAACGGAAGAAAAACTGGAGTTGCTGTTGAAGCAATATCCCTTTGATTATGTTACAGGATCGATTCATTTTATGGATGATTGGGATTTTACCCACCCTGTTTACGCAGATACTTATAAAAATCGAAATATTGATGAGCTTTACCGTCATTATTATAAACTGGTCAGGGAAGTTTGTCTCAGTGGATTGTTTGATATTATAGGCCACATCGATGTTATAAAAAAATTCGGCTATCGGCCGGAAGATGGTCTTCAATCACTTTGGGACGAAACTGCTGATCTATTAAAAACAACAAACACTGCAATAGAATTGAATACTGCCGGACGTGATGCTCCTGTTGGTGATTTTTATCCGGATTTTCCATTCCTCGAAAGATGTTTCCGGTCTGGCGTTCCTGTTACACTCGGTTCTGACGCTCATAGCCCCGGGCAGGTTGGCCGCTATTTTCCGGAAGCGCTTGATTTATTGAAAAAAGCCGGTTATCGGGAAATAGCTGTTTTCAGGCAGCGTAAAAGAGATGCTATCAGTTTAATTTAACTATAGAATAATCTTATTACATGGGAGTGTGGGAATGTCCGATTACCGTTATACAGAAATTAATACGCCGCGGGGCGTTTTTTTAGTAGTATTCAGCTCTGCCGGGTTGTTTGAAATTAATTTTCCAGGTTTTCAGCGAGATCCTGAATTAGATTATGCCTGCTTGCCCTGGCCAAATCTTGCTGACGATCTTAACCTTTATTTTCAAGGTAAACAGGTTGCTTTTAGAGGCTATCCACTTGACCTGTCAGACTACCCCCTGTTTGTAAAAGCAGTGCTCCGGGAAGTGCGTAAAATACCTTATGGCCAGGTGATTAGCTATCGTCGGGCAGCTGAACTGGCTGGTTCACCATTTGCCTGGAGAGCAGCCGGTCAGGCACTGAAGTCTAATCGGCATCCCCTGATCATTCCCTGTCACAGGGTGATCAGCAGCAGTGGAAAAGCAGGCGGGTTCAGTGGTCCGTGCGGATGGAAAGAAATGCTCTTACAGCTTGAGGGTGTTGAGCTTCACTGATTACCGGGTTGGTTGAATAATGAGCCGAGATTGTCATATAAAACATTGTAATAAATTTGTCTGCAGGGGAGATGGTCGAAATGCGTTACCTGTCTGCCGGAGAATCACACGGACCCAGTCTGACCGCGATTATTGAAGGATTGCCGGCCGGGTTCACCCTGTACTCCGAAGATATTAACCACCAGCTCTGGCGGCGACAGCAGGGTTACGGGCGCGGAGCGAGGATGAAGATTGAAAAAGACAGGGTTGAGATCTTATCAGGTCTGCGGTTCAACAAGACCCTGGGTACGCCCCTGACTCTGCAAATTAAGAATCGCGATTGGGATAACTGGCAGCAAAAAATGGCTCCCGAAGGGAAAGCGCCTGCTTCGCTGGAAGCTATGCTGCGACCCCGGCCCGGCCATGCCGATCTGGCCGGCGGCTTCAAGTATAATCACACTGATTTGAGAAATGTCCTCGAAAGAACCAGCGCCCGGGAAACGGCTATCCGCGTTGCAGTTGGAACTGTAGGGCGGTTGTTGCTGGGAAAATTTAATATTAAGATTTTCAGTCATGTTGTTCGCATTGGTAATGTATCCTCTGCTTTTGATATAAACAGTCTGCCGGAAAATTACCAGGTGGTTGAAAATTCGCCCCTTCGCTGCTTTGATCCTGAATTGGAAAAGACGATGATCGAGGAGATAGACAAGGCGGCAGATGAAGGAGACAGTCTTGGAGGGATAATCGAGCTGCTGGTTACCGGTCTGCCGCCTGGCCTGGGTAGCTATAGTCACCCTGAACACCGCCTGGATGCCCTTTTAGCGGGAGCGCTGATGGGGATACAGGCAATTAAAGCGGTTGAAATAGGTGCCGGTTTTTCTGCTGCTTCTACCCGGGGTTCGGAATTGCACGATCCCATTGTTAAAGGGACAGACGGACGAATTACCAGGACTTCAAACAGGGCCGGTGGCCTAGAGGGAGGAGTTACTAACGGCATGCCCGTAGTAATCAGGGTAGCCATGAAGCCGATTCCCACCCTTGCCCGGCCGCTTCCCAGTGTTGACTGGCAGACCGGCAAGATTGCTCCGGGAGCCACAGAAAGGTCAGATGTATGTGCCGTTCCTGCAGCAGCCGTTGTAGCTGAAGCTGTTGCGGCCTGGGAGTTGGCCGAGGCTTTCAGGAAAAAGTTTTCCGGCGACTTTATGGAAGAAGTGGAAGCAGCCTATCGTTTTTATATTGATAAAGTCGAAGAAAAATTAAAAGGCAAGAAGTAAGAAGTATAATTTAAAACCTGACTATAGCCCAGGATTGGCCGGGAGGTGGGAGAACTGGCTGAAGAAGAGATTAAAGTTAAAGCTAGCGGAACTACTTACAGTGTTTTGATCAGGGAGAACCTGCTTGATAGTATTGGAACATTATTGCGTTCCCGTCTGCCTTCATCTAAAGCTATGCTTGTCACTGACACAACTGTCTATTCTCTCTATGCAGAAAAGGTGCTCCGATCGCTGGCCAGTGAAGGATGGCAGGTTACCGTGGCCAGGATCAGACCGGGGGAAAGAGCCAAAACTATGGCCGGCGCAATGCGTCTTTATGATCGTGCTGTTGAAGCCGGGCTGGATCGCAACTCTCCGGTTATTGCCTTAGGCGGTGGTGTGGTTGGTGATCTGGCCGGATTCGTAGCAGCCACATATATGCGCGGAGTTCCTTTAATTATGCTGCCAACGTCCTTGTTGTCGCAGGTTGACAGCTCTGTTGGCGGCAAGGTAGCAGTTAATCACCCCCGGGGTAAAAACCTTATCGGTTCTTTTTATTCACCCCGATTGGTAGCAATTGATCCCCTTGTTCTAAAAACTCTTTCAGACAGGCAGTTAAAAGCAGGGCTGGCGGAAGTAGTTAAGTATGGTATTATAATGAACGGTGAATTTTTTAGATGGCTCGAGAAAAACATTAACGGTTTGCTTAACGGGGATCCGGAACAACTGGCTGAAGCTGTTGCTGTTTCAGTCCGGGCCAAAAGTGCAGTAGTTGAAGAGGATGAGTATGAAAACGATTACCGACGCATTTTAAATTACGGACATACAGTGGGTCATGCCCTGGAGGCAGCCACATCTTACCGTTATTACCTGCACGGTGAAGCTGTTATTGCCGGAATGGCTGTCGCCGCAGGAATAGCCTGCGAACTGGGCTTGTTGGAGAAAACTTCATGTGACCGAATGCTACGCCTGTTCGATAAGATCGGTATAAAAAAACCGCCGGCAGACTTGACCGCAACGGATGTTATGGATAAACTAAGGCAGGATAAAAAACGAAAGAATAATGACTTATTCTTTATACTGCCTTCTGGCCTGGGAATGGTTGAGGTTTTACCGGTAAATGATCCAAGTTTGATAAAAAGAAACTTGATTTCACGCCTGGGCATGGCATAGGAGGGATAAAACTGGTGGAAGTTGTAACACTGTCGGATGTTCAGGACAACAATCAGGTTAAAACATTAATTCAAAAAGCCGATGACAACCTCGGCACACTTGGTTATACAGAACATGGTTTTCGGCATTGCAGGCTTACCGGTAAGGCTGCTCGCAGAGTTCTCTCAGAACTGGGAAGCGACGCCAGGCAAGCCGAGTTAGCCGGCATAGCCGGATATATGCATGATATAGGTAATGTGATGGGGCGGCGTGAGCATGATGTGGCCGGGGCGATAATGGCCCTGAAGATCTTACAGGATATGGGTATGCCCCTTGAAGAAGCTGCCGACGTTGCCGCCGCAATCGGCAATCATGATGAGGAAGAAGGACGCGTGGTTAACAAAATTACTGCAGCCCTTATTTTAGCTGATAAATCTGATGTTCATCGCAGCAGGGTGCGTAACCGGGATATAAGCACTTTTGATATTCACGACAGGGTAAACTATGCCGTGGAGGAATCTAAGCTTAATATTGAACCGGAAAAAAGAGTGATTACACTTTTTCTACGCATTGATACGAGTATCAGCCAGGTCATGGAATATTTTGAAATATTTTTATCGCGGATGGTTATGTGCCGCAGGGCGGCTTCTTTTCTCGACGCCCGCTTTGCCCTGATTATAAATGAAGTAGACTTACTCTAAACCAGAATAGTATTGGTAGAAATGAATGGAGAGTGGTGTAATGATGAAACCGGCCTTGAAACCGGGTCGACTAATGATCCTCCTGGTAGTCTGTATTTTAATTATAGCCTCGGGATACTGGGCTTTTGGTAATGCTGCCGACAGGGAAAATGGAATTAAGCGCGGCCTGGATATTTCCGGAGGGCTATATGTGCTCCTGGAAGCGGTGGAAACCGGCGACCAGGAACTGGACCAGGATGCAATTGAAAGGGCAATAACTGTGATCAGGATGAGGGTTGATGAGCTGGGAGTGGCCGAGCCAATTATTGCTGCCCAGGGAGATGACCGTATTCGAATAGAACTGCCGGATATCGATGATGTTGAGCAGGCGCGTGAAATAATCGGGCGCACGGCCATGTTAATGTTTGTCGGCCCTGACGGGGAAGAGATTCTGACCGGATCCAACCTGGTAAGAGCCCAGGCGGAAAGAGCTCCTGAAGTTACCCCTTATCCTTTTATCAGTCTTGAATTTGACCAGGAAGGGGCCCGGTTATTTGCTGATGCTACAGCTAAGTATCTCAATCAGCCAATAGCCATTGTGCTCGATGATGAGATTATTTCCGCTCCCAATGTCAGGGCGGTAATCACTGACGGCAAGGCGATTATAGAGGGAAACTTTGATTTTGAGGAAGCAGCAAACCTGGCCTTGTTGTTACGCAGCGGGGCCCTGCCTGTAGAACTGCGTGAACTCGAATCGCGAATGATTGGCCCGACTCTCGGCCAGAGAACTGAAGAAATTGCCGTATATGCCGCAGCTGTTGGTTTAATACTTGTTCTTCTCTACATGATTTTTTACTACAGGGTAGCAGGATTGATAGCCGGGGTTGCCCTGGTCTTTTATCTTTCGCTTGTGCTATGGGCCTTAACATACTTACCGACCACCCTGACCCTTCCCGGTATAGCGGGTTTGATCCTTTCAATCGGTATGGCCGTTGATGCCAATGTAATTATTTTTGAAAGGATTAAAGATGAACTGCGATCGGGAAGGACGCCCCGCAGTGCCATGGAAGGGGGCTTTCAGCGTGCATTCAGGGCTATTCTGGATGCCAATGTAACAACGCTGATCGTTACCGTAGTTCTCTTTTCCCTGGCCAGTGGGCCGGTTAGAGGTTTTGCTGTAACCCTGTTTATCGGAATTATTTGCAGTATGTTTACGGCAATAGTACTGACCCGCCTGATAATGCGCCTTGCTTTCCAGGCTGGCCTGATTCGCAGCGGGGCTTACGTGGGGGTGAAAATATAATGATTAATTTTATTGGCAACCGTCGCAAAGCTTACGTTCTGTCGGCTGTCCTGGTCATTGCCGGTTTAGTATCACTGGCTGTTTTCGGCCTGAACCTGGGCATCGATTTTACCGGGGGAACTGTTCTACACCTGAACCTTGGTGATGATTTTTCCATGGAGGAAATAGAATCTGTTATAGCTCCCTATGAAGAGTTGAGTGGGGCCTCTATCCAGGTTGTCCAGGGCAGGGATCTCAGCGGTAATATGTCTGATGAAGGCCTGGTAATCAAAGCGCCTTATATTGAAGAAACCAGGCGCGACCAGATTATGGATGCTTTCAGGGACAAGTGGCCTACTCTTGATACAGACGACCTGAGAATTGAAAGTGTGGGGGCAGTTGTCGGCAGCGAACTGGCCGGTCAGGCCTTGTTATCGCTGGGTGTGGCGATTGTCCTGATGGTCCTTTACATAACCTTCAGGTTTGAATTTAAATTTGCCGTGGCTACTATTGCAGCCCTGCTGCACAATGTAGTTATCGTGGTAGGAATATTCTCGATTCTGCAGATGGAGATTAACGTACCATTTGTAGCTGCCATCCTCACCGTTTTCGGTTATTCAGTAAACGACACTATCGTAATATTCGATCGCATCCGTGAAAATATCAGGCATAAAAGAAAAAGTGATTATGCAGAAGTGGTCAACGAAAGTATTAATCAGAACCTGATGCGTTCGATTAACACTTCCCTGACTACATTATTTGTAATGGTTGCCCTGCTCTTTGGGTTCCATTACTATATCGGCTCTGTCGATTTGATTGTATTTGTCGTGGCCCTGATCATGGGTGTATTAATAGGGACCTATTCATCCATTTTTATTGCCAGCCCGCTTTGGCTTAACCTTCAGGAGGTAAAACTGAAGCGTTAGAAGCGGTTATACTGAGAGGGGGATGACAAAGTGAGTTCATTTTACCTTATCTTGGGTTTGGTTTTCAGTTTGTTGATTGCGATTGTGGCCCTTGCTAATAATGACACAGTTACGGTTAGTTATCTTTTTGGCCGCAGCGATGTATCGCTTATTTTACTCATTCTGGGGTCAGCTTTTGCAGGTGCGTTGGTAATGGGCCTCTTCAGTCTTTTTCGCTCCATTCGAACTGCATTTGCATTCAGGGAAATGCGTCATCAACAGGAAGATCTGCGTAAAAAGTTAAAAAGCCTGGAAGAAGAAAAGTTATTCCTTGAGGCTGAACTTAACCGGTGTTCTTCCGTTTCGGATGATCAGGAAATGGAAGAAACAGGGGAAGACCAGTCTGCATATCCTGATCAGCAGTCGGACGAGACAGACCCAGGCAGCACTGCTGATCAGGAAAAGAGCATAAATAAAGAGACGGAAGATAATAATTCATGAGTTTATGTGGAAAAGAATGGGTCTGGCCTGAAGATCAAAAAGGGTTGACCCTGGAATTAGCCGGTGAACTTGATGTTCCCCCGGCCCTGGCCCGGCTCCTGCTTAATCGCGGAATCAATGATCCCGAAAAAGCCCGGGCTTTTTTGTCTCCTGATATAGAACACCTGCATGATCCATGGCTAATGTTGAACATGGATAAAGCGGTTGCGCGCTTGCTGAAAGCTGTTGATGGCGGGGAGAAAATTACGGTTTATGGCGATTATGATGCCGATGGAATTACAGCTTCAGTGATTATACTTGAGTCCCTGCGCAGGTGCGGTGGTAATATAGATTACTATCTGCCCAGCCGTTTCGATGAAGGATATGGCTTGCATCGTGAACCATTAAAACAGCTTCAGGAAAACGGGACAGATCTGGTAATTACAGTCGACTGTGCTACAAATGCTGTTGAAGAGGCGCTGTATGCCAGGGAACTGGGTCTTGATCTTGTTATTACGGATCACCATCTGCCTCTCTCGGCTATGCCTGAAGGACAGATTATCATAAACCCTCATCAGGATGGTTGCCCATACCCTTTCAAAGAGTTATCCGGGGCCGGTATTGCTTTTAAACTGGCAGCAGCTGTTTACGAAAAGCTGGGGTATGCTTTTCCTGAAGAGCTACTTGATCTGGCTGCTCTTGGAACAGCAGCCGATGTAGTTCCGGTCCTGGATGAAAACCGGGTTATAATCGCTTCCGGCCTTGAGGTTTTAAAAAAGCAGGAAAGGCCGGGTTTGAAAGCCCTGGCTGAATTTTCCGGGCTCAGCAAAGATAAAATTTCTTCTTATGCCCTGTCCTTTATTTTTGCTCCGGCGATTAATGCTGCCGGCAGGATGGGAGAAGCTTTTCCCGCCTTAGAAATGCTGCTTGAAAAAGACCTGGAACGAGCTGCTGCCCTTTCAGAAAAACTATACCAGATAAATCAGCAACGGCGTGCAACAGAACGTAAAATTTTGGACGAAGCAGAAGTAGCAGCCCAGGAGCAGTTAGAAAAACCTGGCCGGGGTATCATTACTCTGGCAGCAGAAAACTGGCACCATGGGGTGATTGGTATTGTTGCTTCACGTCTGGTGGACAAATTCTGTCGGCCGGTAGCCCTTATTGCCCTTGATGGTGATGTGGGGCGCGGTTCAGCCCGTAGTGTTGCAGGATTTGATATTACCTCAGCCCTGTCGGCTTCTTCAGGCTTGCTGACCAGGTTTGGTGGACACGAACAGGCGGCAGGTTTTACCATTCCCAGGGAAAACTGTAATCTTCTCTGCGAAAGCCTTAATCACTATGCCATAACGGTTATTAAAGATGAAAAAATGCAGCCTGCTCTCAATATTGAGGCTGAACTAAATGAAGAAGAAATCAGTTTTGAGCTTGCCGATCTCATGGAGCAGATGGAGCCATTCGGTCCAGCTAACCCTTCACCCCTTTTAGGCAGTCGCGGTTGGGAACTTGTATCATGGCGGTTAGTAGGTGCTGATAAAAAGCATCTAAAGTTGAATGTTAAAAAAGGCAGCTGGACCCTGGCACCCATTTTTTTCTCAGCTGCCGATATAGAAGCGAAGTTGGAACCGGAACGTACGATTGATCTTGCCTTTAAATTAAAAACAGGATTTTTCAGGAATAAGAAAACACTCGAGGTGGAAACAAAAGATATCCGGTTTTGTGATGAAGATGAGTACGGTCGCTTTAGCGTGGTTGATAAGCGTGGAGTAGCCAACCGTATTGGTATCCTACAGAAACTTATTAATGATCATGGTCAAGGCACTGCTATTTTTTATTCCACGCTCTCCAGCAGGAACAGTGTTGAGAAAAAGTGCCGCTCCGTCGAAAATTGTCATGGTATTACCAGTGGCAGCCTTAACGGCACGCTGAAGATGCCGGATGATATCGAGAAAGTTATTCTTTACGAGCTGCCCCTTACCGGGGAGCTGCTTATTCCAATAATGAAAGCTGTAAGAAAAGCAGGCAGAGCAACTGTTTATCTGCTTTTTAATGAACAGGATAAAGTTATTAATCGCAGCATACTTGATCATGCCCTGCCCGGCAGTGACAGTTTGAGAAAAGTGGTGCAATTTCTTCTCGATGAAAAGAAGACAACAATTTCCGAAAAAGATCGGGTGAAGGTGGAGGAAATTATCGGTTTTAAGCCTGCCGGGACATTCTGGCAACGGGTGGAAGCTGTTATTACCGAAGCAGGTATTATTACAAAAATTAAGGCCGAGACATCCCCCGGGCAGCTATATCAATCCTGGTCTTCAATACTTGCAGAATCATCAACATTTTTAGATATGGAAAAACGTCGGGCTGCCTGTGAAGAGTTTCAAATGATGCTGCTTGAATCTTCGTCTGCAGAACTCTCAAAATATTTCAAGAGCCTTGCTTAATTTATAGAACTATTGTATTGAAGGTGGCTATAGCTGTATTTTGCCTGCTCGGGCAGGTGATAATCGAGGCAGCTATAGAATTTACCGCTGTTATTTAGTATTATATAGTCCAGGTGTAATTTAATTAAGCAGTATTTGTCTTTCGTAACTGGCTTACTTTAAAATCCTATCAGGCAAAAAATCGGGGCAGTGAGAGAAATGGTCGTCAAAGAAAAAAAATTGATCGATCTCAAGAACAGGATCAAAAAATATTATCCCAACCTTGAAGACTGGGCCCAGGTTGAAAAGGCTTACCAGTTTTCCCTGAAGGCCCACTCCGGACAACTGCGCGAATCTGGTGAATCATATATAATTCACCCTCTTGGAGTTGTTTTAATCCTGGCTGAGCTTGAACTTGACCTGGTGACGATCATAGCCGGGTTGCTCCATGATGTTGTCGAAGATACCGATATAACCCTTGATCAGATTAAAAGCGAGTTTGGAGATGAGGTTGCTTCCCTGGTTGACGGAGTAACCAAACTCAGCCGCCTGGATTTTACATCCAAGGAAGAACAACAGGCAGAAACTTTACGTAAAATGTTTATTGCCATGGCCCAGGACATTCGAGTGGTGTTGATCAAACTGGCCGACCGGACCCACAACCTGCGTACCCTGCGCTACCTGAATACCCACAAGCAGAAAGAAATTGCCCGGGAAACCCTGGAAATATATGCCCCGCTGGCTCACCGCCTGGGTATTTACATGATTAAGTGGGAACTTGAAGACCTGGCCTTTCGCTATCTGCAGCCGAACGAGTACTTTCACCTGGTTGAAAAACTGGCTAAAAAAAGACGCGAAAGAGAACATTTTATCAACAGGATAATCTGGATTTTACAGGACTACCTATCGGAAGCTTCAATTAAAGCTGAAATTCAGGGTAGGCCAAAACACCTTTTCAGCATATATAACAAAATGAAAGCCCAGGGAAAAGATCTGAATGAAATCTACGATTTAACCGCGGTAAGAATAATTGTAGATTCAGTTAAAGATTGCTATCATACCCTGGGGATTGTCCATACTATTTGGAAACCCATTCCTGGCCGTTTTAAGGATTTTATCGCCATGCCCAAGCCCAATATGTATCAATCGCTCCATACTACAGTTTTTGCTGCGGAAAACGAACTGGCAGAGATTCAAATCAGGACCTGGGATATGCACCGGACTGCTGAATATGGTATTGCCGCTCACTGGCGCTATAAGGAAAAAGTAAAAAGTTCCGACGAGTTGGATGAAAAGCTGATCTGGTTGCGCCAGCTGCTCGAGTGGCAGCATGATTACCGCGATGCCCGTGACTTCCTCAAGGATCTTAAGGGCGATCTGTTTACAGATGAGGTTTTTGTTTTTACCCCCAAGGGCGATGTGATTGACCTTCCTGCCGGTTCGGTAACCCTTGATTTTGCCTATAAAATTCATACAGATATTGGACACCGCTGCACGGGAGCCCGCGTCAACGGCAGGCTTGTTCCCCTTGACTACAAATTAAAAACGGGTGACATGGTTGAAGTCGTAACATCCAAGCAGGGTTCTCCCAGTCGTGACTGGCTCAAACTGGTTAAAACATCACATGCCAAGAGCAAGATCCGCTCATGGTTTAAAAAAGAGCGCCGGGAAGAAAACATTGAAAAAGGGCGCGAAATGATTGAAAAAGAGATCCGGCGGGTTACAGTTGAGCAGAGAATGAATATAAAGAATGATATGCTCGAAGAAGTAGGTCGTTCTTTTAACCTGATGTCGGTTGATGATCTTTACGCTGCGGTAGGTTACGGCGGAGTTTCTGTACACCAGGTAATCAGCCGTCTAAAGGAAGAATACAAAAGCAGGAAAAGCGAAGCGGAAGAAGCAGAGTCTATTCCTGAATTTAAACCTGTCAAGCGCAGTAAACAGGGGTCTCCCGGGGTAGCGATAGAAGGTATGGATAATATTTTAATGCGGGTTGCCCGCTGTTGCAATCCTGTTCCCGGTGATGATATAGTCGGTTTTGTAACCAGGGGACGGGGAGTAACTGTCCACCGCAGTGATTGCCCCAACCTTTCTCACTATAGTAAAGACAATGGCCGTTTTCTCAAGGCAGTCTGGGAGGACCAAACGAGCGCATCATACCCTGTTGAGATAGAGGTTACTGCCAGTGACAGAAAAAACCTTTTATCGGATGTCATGACTGCTATAAATGAAAGTAAAATAGAAATAACCGCAATCTCGGCTAAAACAGATAAAAATAGAGTAGCTATTATTCACATAACAATGGTAATCAGGGATCAGGTCCATCTGGAACAAATAATGACCAAAATCCGTAAAATAAAAGATGTCTTTTCTGTCCAGCGCTATGTTTACGGTTCTAATAGTTAACAGCTATTGCCATGATCAGTAATGACAGAAGAACTACGGAGGCAGAAGCTATGCGAGCAGTTGTGCAGCGTGTCCACCGGGCAGGTGTAAATGTTGACGGAGAAACAATAGGAGAAATAGGCCCTGGATTAGTTGTTTTCCTGGGTGTGGGACATGAGGATAAAACAGCGGATGCCGATTATCTGGCAGCAAAAATATCCGGCCTGCGCATCTTTGAAGATGAAGCCGGACTGATGAATATTTCCGTGAAAGAAAAAAATTATTCAGTTCTGGCTATTTCACAATTTACCTTATACGGAGATTGCCGCAAAGGCAGGCGTCCCGGTTTTTCTGCAGCGGCGCCGCCTGAACAGGCCGAGAAACTTTATAATTATTTTTGCGATCGTCTTTCCCAGGATGGCCTTGAAGTGGCAACAGGAAAATTTCAGGCAGAAATGCGGATTCTTGTTGACAACAACGGACCGGTTACTATATTACTTGATAGTAAAAGATTATTTTAAAGCATTACAGAGAGGAGCAACATGATGGATTATAAGGCCCCGCGCGGAACAAGGGATATTCTTCCCGATGAAACAGTTAAATGGCAATATTTGGAGGCAAGATACAAGGATTTTTGCAACCTTTACGGTTTTGGAGAAATACGCACACCTATATTTGAACAGACTGAACTGTTTGCTCGCAGTGTTGGCGAAGACAGTGATATAGTTTCGAAAGAAATGTACTCTTTCAAAGACCGTGGCGGCCGCGACCTTACCCTGAGGCCGGAACTTACAGCAGCTGTGGTCAGAGCCTACCTGGAGCACAACCTGGGTGAGAAGCCACAGCCCACCAAGCTTTATTACAGCGGTCCCATGTTTCGTTATGACCGGCCCCAGGCTGGCCGCTATCGGCAGTTCCATCAATTTGGCCTTGAAATTATCGGTGCTGAGAATGCGACAGCTGATGCCGAGATTATTTCTTTTTGTTATAATTTTTTTAACAGCCTTCAGTTGGAAAACCTTTCTATTGAGCTTAATAGTGTTGGCTGTCCTGTCTGTCGCCCTACCTACCGGGAAGCTCTGCTTCCTTACCTGGGAAGTATTAAGGAAGAGTTATGTTCCGATTGTCGTAAGCGATATAAAACAAACCCTCTTCGTGTCCTTGATTGCAAGGAAGAGAACTGCCGGAAACTTGTAGCAGAGGCACCCAAAATAACCGGATATCTATGTGCCGATTGCAGCAAGCACTTCAGCGATCTGCAGGCATACCTGCAAAAGATGAATATACCCTACAACCTGAATAGCAGCCTGGTCAGAGGTTTAGATTATTACACCAGGACAGCATTTGAAATAACAGCCGGTGGTGAAGGTTCCCAGGCTTCAATTTGCGGTGGCGGCCGTTATGATCACCTGGCTGAATATATTGGCGGCCCTTACACTCCGGCTGTCGGTGTCGCTTTTGGAAAAGAGCGGGTCATGCTGGCAATGGACTGGGCAAAGGCAAACTTTGAAATGAGTAGCCCCGTTTATATCGCAACTGCCGGTAAGGAACTGGAAGGAGAAGCCCTGCTATTAGCCGGTCAGTTGCGTGAAAAAGGGATCGCCGCAGAGACAGACCTTCTGGATAGAAGCCTGAAAGCCCAGATGAAATACGCAGGCAGAAAAAATTACGAAAGAGTTATTATAATTGGGGAAGAGGAAATAGCCAATAACCTGGTTGTCCTGCGTGATATGCAGGGAGGAGAACAGGTAGAAGTAAAACGTGAAGCTCTTTATACTATGTTGCTTGATAACATTCAAAATGATAACGTTCTGGAAGATGGCTCATCAGCAGAAGTAAAACTGCCCGCACCCGGGGCCGATCCAGAAAAAACTCATTACTGCGGAATAATCGATGCGTCTTTTGCAGGAAGCAGGGTAAAGCTGGCAGGATGGGTTGGTAGACGCAGGGATCATGGCGGCTTGATATTTATTGATTTGAGAGATCGCACCGGTATCATGCAGTTGGTTTTTGATCAGCGTCTTGGGGTTGAGCTTTTCCGGGATGCAGAAGGATTGCGCAGTGAATATGTAATTACTGTTGAAGGCGAAGTTGTTAAGAGAACAGAAGAAAATATAAATCCATCATTACCAACAGGTGAGGTTGAGGTTTATGTTGACAGTATGAAAGTGCATAATAAGTCTAAAACACCTCCTTTCTACATTGAGGATGATATCAATGTTGATGAAAACCTGCGCCTGCGCTATCGTTATCTAGACCTGCGAAGGCCGGAAATGGCTAAAAGAATCCAGCTCCGTCACCGGGCGGTAAAACTGATTAGGGATTATATGGATAATTATGATTTTCTTGAAGTGGAAACACCCATGCTTACCCGCAGCACGCCTGAAGGAGCGAGGGACTTTCTTGTGCCCAGCCGTCTCCATGAGGGGTCATTTTACGCTCTGCCTCAATCGCCACAACTTTTTAAGCAGCTTTTAATGGTCAGTGGCTTTGAACGTTATTTCCAGATCGCCCGTTGTTTTCGTGATGAAGATCTTCGTGCCGATAGACAGCCCGAATTCACCCAGATTGACATTGAAACCTCTTTCTTCGGCAGTGAAAATCTTTTTGCCCTGCTGGAGGGTATGATGACCCTGCTTTGGAAAGAGCTGCTTGGTGTGGATGTAAAAAGACCGTTCATGAGAATGTCATACGAAGAGGCAATGAACCGCTTCGGTTCGGATAAACCCGATTTGCGTTTCGGAATGGAACTTGTTGATATCAGTCAGCTGGTGGAAAAATGTGATTTTAAAGTATTTCAATCAGCAGTTGCTGGGGGTGGCGCAGTAAAAAGTTTGCGGGTTGAAGGTGGTGCAAAAATGAGCCGTAAAGAGCTTGATGACCTTACGGCCCTCTCCAGGCAGTTAGGTGCTAAAGGACTTGCCTGGGTATTTGTTGAGGAGACCGGATGGCGATCTCCGATCAGCAAGTTCTTTGAAAAAGACCTGATGGATGAAATTACTGCTTCAATGAAAGCTAAAGCGGGAGATGTGTTGCTTTTTGTGGCCGATACTTGGGAAACAACCTGCGAAGTCCTGGGTCACTTGCGAAACAGGCTTGCGCCGGAGAATCTAACCGATGAACCCCATTTTCTCTGGGTCGTTGATTTTCCACTATTTGAATACGACCAGGAAGAAAAGCGTTACGATTCCAAGCACCATCCATTTACATCGCCAATAAATGAAGATATGGCATTACTACAAAAAGATCCCCTTAAAGTTCGTGCCCAGGCCTATGACCTGGTTCTGAATGGAGTGGAAATTGGCGGAGGCAGCACCCGTATCCATGACAGGGAAGTGCAAAATACTATTTTTGAGCTACTCGGTTTGACAGAAGAGCAGCGTAAAGAAAAATTTGGCTTTTTACTTGAAGCTTTATCATATGGAGCTCCTCCCCATGGAGGCTTGGCCCTTGGTTTGGATAGGATGATTGCCTTGATCAGCGGCGATGAATCGATTCGCCAGGTGATTCCTTTCCCGAAAACTGCTGCGGCTAGCTGCCTGATGACAGGTGCTCCTGAAAGCGTTGATCCGGAACAGCTAGCCGAGCTGAAGATAGAGCTTGTTGAGACTGAAGAAGAGTAACTTTAGCAACTTACTAACTCAACTAATCTAACGGCAGCCAGAACCTGGCTGTCGTTTCTTTTGCTGCAGTAACCTTTGCTCACTGGTCGCTCTGCGTGTCATTGCCGCGGCTCAGTTTCAGCCTTTCGCTTAGCCTCTCTTCGTGATTCGCCATCCGTGGCTCAGCACTCAGCGGCCGACCTCCGTAACGACCGGTCTGCTCATGGCCTCACTTCACCGGCACCTGCCTGCGCTTGCTTTATGTTCGCCCCAGGTTACCGGCAGCAACTGTAGATCTACTTTTTAAGGGGTTGAATGTACTGATAGAATACTACAGCTAAAGCAAGGGCTATACCATATTGATCTGCACCAGAAGGAACCCCTTGCTGAGTGGCTGAACGACATTAAAGTGAGCTGCCTGTATTGCCGCTGAAGTAAAGGCCGGAGCGGGACTTCAGACATGGATGTCTGAAGCCGAGCAAGAGCTTAGGAGGAGCTCATTGCGAGGTTGCCCTGGCGCAGTCCTGTAGGTGAAGCGTTGCAATCAGGCGCGTAACGATCATGAGTGAAGCACTCAGCAAGCGGGTTTACTTGTGTTGCTGCAGTAACCTTTAGCTCACTGGTCGCTCTGCGCGTCATTGCCGCGGCTCAGCACTCAGCGGCCGACCTCCGTGTCGGCCGGTCTGCTCACGGCTTCACTTCACCGGCATCTGCCTGCGCTCGCTCTATGTTCGCCCCAGGTTACCGGCAGCAACTGTGGACTTACTTTTTAAGTGGTTCAAAATCTTGTGTTGGTAAACTATACAAATAAATTGAACCGGCGGTTCGTATTAATTACTGCCAACC
>Ga0334882_1000937_pt1 | contig 39103 bp, 34 predicted proteins | sample GraSluR1_MG_5_FD_207226 | JGI IMG/M metagenome (GOLD analysis project Ga0334882, IMG submission 207226) | Sludge microbial communities from methane-producing bioreactor in Wageningen University, Netherlands - Granular Sludge_15_04-R1 | ecosystem: Engineered > Bioreactor > Anaerobic >... | reverse complement strand
AGTATATAATGGTGAAAAAGGTTCTGTGGCATCAATACCGGGAAGAAACTTTATGGCTTTAAAAATGTCTCCTCTAGCTGATGGAATGTTAAGGATGGTTTGAGCGGTAATTCGTTGCTGAGAGGTTTCAATTTCACTATCACCAACAATGTCATGTCTTTTGCCAATTATTACAACATCTTTTAATTCAAATGATTCTGGGCTTAACCTGATCGCTTCCATTAGAATATTTCTGGACGAGACCAAAACTGTTTCTTCAAGAGTGGTGTACCCCACAAATGAAAAAACCAGAGTTACTTCACCTCGTTTAACCCCAGTTAGTCTAAAGAAACCATTTCCATCGGTTGTGGTTCCCTGATTTGTGCCTTTATTTAGAATTGTAACACCAATTAGTGTTTCTCCGGTTTCATTATCAGTTACATAACCCGAAACGGTTTGCGTTTGTGCAAAACCTGTTCCTATAAAGAGTAATATGAAAAGAAACTGTATGAAAATTTTTCTCATCACTTTATAGTTTTATGCCCAGCTGTAGTGTAAGAAAAGGTTTCACTGAGAAACCTTCGGAGTATATGTATGTTGCACTTCCCATTACTCCAATTCCACCGGTAATCCCTTTCCTGTAATAATGATTAAACAGAAAATACTGACCAAGTGAGTAATCCAACAGTAAAACATCCTCAAAACCACGATCTTGATATTCTGTATCGCTCCATAGGTTAATTCCGAGAAATAGTTTTGATTTAATAGTAAATACGAAGTGCTCTGATAAACGAAAATTGAGTTGATCGTTGGCTAATGATGATTCATAGGATTGAAACTTCTCCTCGTTTCGATACCTAATACAAAATGCATGGCGATAAAATCTAGACTGGGATTCAGGTCGAGAGAAAATGATTTCGCCATCAACCAACCATGTATCAAGCCAAAGTGCAGTCTCCAAATTCACCAATAGATTCTTTTTTAACGATTGGGATTCATTGATAAGGTTGGGCAAACGGCAATTATACTCCGATTGTGGGCATGAAGATAACTTAATCATATCTGCAGCAAATCTGTCCTTCCAACTATCCAAAACAACATCGTATCCCATTTTGGGATCAGGCATGAACCCCTTAGGCGATGTAGCTATTTCGTATATCAAATGTCCTAATTTTTCATAGTCACCTTTTTCATTCCTCGATAATACGCTGATGTCAACAAGGGTAATATACTTTTTTGAAAAGAACTGCTTCTGGGTGCCAACATCAAATTCATTGATCAGCAACTTAAACTCATCCACTTTAAAATCATAATCAGCTAAAGAAAAAAATTCTTTTAATTCAATTGCTAAAGGTTTGCTTATTGCCACGTAACGATCGACAGGTATGTATAGATACCTTGTGGCTTCGTGAACGCCTATGAAAATTGGATTAATATTACGAGCATCTATTATAGTATCGATTTTAACCCCATATACTGGAACCCGTGGTGTGCCAAAACTAATGGTTAGCGAATCATAAATCATTTTTTGCCCTGATAATGAACAGCTAAATGATAAAATGCATAATAAAATGATTAATAATCGCCGCATAAAACTTAAAATTTAAAAAGATCGAATTGCTCAAAAATTATGCCCATAAAACTAATAAAACATAAAATTTATGAATAAAAAAAGGTAGAGATCTTACCCCTACCCTATTATATTTCTTTTTAAAAAAGCATATTAGAATAAATCCACGGAAATATTCTGAATAAACGCTGTCAGGGTTGTTTCTCTACCAACCTTTGCTTCTGTTAGCAACATTAACACGTTTATCTCTTCTCCATCGTTTTTAGTAATAGTAATTTCCCTTCTCTCACCTGTAATGGCTTCTTTATCAGGATCTAGGTATGCAGCAAGAAACTCGTCTTTATCTGTTGCATCGGGGGGAAATAGTATCCTAATGCTTTGACCAATCACATCAATTTTATTAACCCCAAAAAGTTCCTCTGCTGCATGGTTAAAGAATTGAACGATTCCATCCTGATCGGTGGTGATAATGGCATCGAGGAAACCCTCAAGGGTTTTTTCGTTTCGTATTTTAACTTTTTCAATCTCTTTAAACTGATTTTTGATATCCTCCTTCGCTTCGCGAAGTTTACGGTTAAGTTCAACCTCGTTTTGGCGTAGCATTTCTTCCTGCCGTTTAAGCTGTTCGGTTTGCTCCATGGTTTCCATCTCCATCAATTTCTCTCGAGTGATATCGTGTCCAATAAAAACAATTTTAGCCACTTCGCCATACATGTCATTAACAGCTGTGTAAGTTCCTCTAAACCACCTCTCCTCGCCCGATCGAACAATATTTTTTATTTGTCCCTCGAATGGGATTCCATGAGTTACATCATCCCATATGGTTTCGATTGTTTTTCTATCATTATTATGGAATAAATCAAAAACTGCCTTTGTCTTTGATTCTGTTGGAGTAAACCCAAAAGCTTGATGGAACTTATCATTCACATCAATTATATCACCAGTTGGAGAAAATTCTACTTTTATACTGGAACGATTCAGTGCCTCTATTTGTCCTTCATAATCGAGGCTTTGATTCTTTTGTTCTGTTGTGTCAATGGCTAAGAATAATACTTTTTCAACACCACCATTAGAATTACGAACACAAGTATATGTTGCAATTGTCCATAAATCCTTACCATTCTTAGTTACATGCTTCATATCTCCCTCAAAGTGATGCCCACCTTTAGAAAGGGTTTCCCAAATCTCTTCAAACCAAACTCTATCCTTCTTATTCACGAACATGGATATATGTTTTCCTTCAACTTCTTGGTTTGAAGTATACTCGAGTTTATGCAGAAATTTAGTATTAGCATAAAGTAATATTCCATTTACATCATATTCTGCTCGAATAAGTGTATGGTTGACTGAATTATTAAAACTTATAAACTTTTCGGCCTGACGTGCTGCTTCCTCCTGGGTTGCCTGTAACTCCTCCATGTTTTGCCTCATTTGCTCTTCCTGAGCTTGCAAAGTTTCTGCTTGTTCCCTTGATTCTTTAAGTAACTTGGCGGTACGAAGATTAATTTTCACACTAGAAATGGATGAAGCTATACTCTCCGCAACTTTTTCAATAAATTCAACCTTATGTTTTTCAAAAGGATTGAAAGAAGCAATTTCAATAACCCCATGAATTTCTTCATTCAGTAAAAGAGGAACAAGAATAAGGTTTTTTGGGTTTGACTTTCCAAGCCCAGAAGTAATATTTAAATATGAATCGGGAATTTTGGAAAGAACTGTTGTTTTCTTTTCGAGTCCACAGGCCCCAACAAGACCTTCGCCCCAATCTAATCGTTTATCAGTATATTTTCGTCTTTCGTAGGCATAGCAAGCGGTTAAATTGAAGAACTTATCTCCTGGATCGGTATCGTCTAAAAGGTAAAAACCTCCCTGATTAGCATTAATATACTTTACCAGGTTGCTAATAATTGAGTATGAAAGTTCCTCAATATTTTCCTTTTGTGATCGAAGTATTTCGCCAAACAATGCTAATCCCTCTGCTGACCAACGACGTTGTTCATCTTCTTGTCTTCGTATCTCTTCTTCTTCTTTGCTTTCCTTTAAAGTATTCCTTAAATTTACAATTGCTTTTCCTAAAATATCTGTTTCTTCGGGTGAATACTCTGCATTAATTTCTCCATCTTTCAGTTTTTCAACAAATCGGTAAAGTTTTCGTTGATGTGAAAGCTCTTTTTCAGAAAATTCTTCACTTTCAATCTTTAATGCAGAAATATACTTTGATAAATAAAATGTTGCGATTGCCAATAGGATGGGAATTAAGTCTAAAAAATAAGTAATGGGTTGTCTTTTATGTATCTCTATTATTCCTGAAGCTGAAAAAGGGATGTTAAAAATCAATGCCTGGAGAAATAAAATAAAAAGTTGAAGAAATAGTCCAAGGGCCAAAACAGCAATGGTATAGCGAACAACAAACCATTTAGAGTATTTTCGTCGCATCATCAAAAAAAATTTTGACTAAAAATAGGGATTATTTCTAAAAAAAGGGAAACAAGGAAATAAAATTAAGCGGTAATTAAAATATATTGTTTGGTTTTGCTTCAGCATTTTAGTTTATGTAGGTACCAAAAAGTTCAAAAAAAGAAGATAAACAATTATCAAGTTGGTTTTATTACATAGGGTGCAATTGCGTCAAGTGAAAGGATTTTATCGACAGCTCCAAGTTTTATTGCCTCCTTAGGCATACCAAAAACAACGCATGAATTTTCGTCCTGTGCTACGGTTTTTGCACCGGCTTGCTTCATTTCAAGCAAACCTTTTGCACCATCCCCTCCCATACCTGTCATGATTACTCCAATTGCATTGGCTCCAGCGTAACGAGCAGTACTTCTAAAAAGCACATCAACTGAGGGTCGGTGACGGTTAACCAAAGGACCTTCCTTAACCTCAACGTAGTATTTTGCTCCACTACGCTTCAATAACATATGAAAATTTCCAGGAGCAATGAGCGCCTGTCCTCTAATCACACTGTCACCATTTTGTGCTTCCTTAACGGTAATCTTGCAAATTTCGTTTAATCGGGCAGAGAATGATGTCGTAAACTTCTCAGGCATATGCTGAACTATTATAATCCCCGGTGTATCGACAGGAAGGGCTTGAAGAAATTTTGTAAGGGCTTCGGTTCCCCCTGTTGATGCTCCAACAGCAATAACTATCTCTGTGGTTTTAATCATGCTCTGGTTTGATCTAATAGGAGGAAGCATTGCATCAGCCGTATGCTTAGGTGTTATCACAGGGGGTATTGTTAAAATGCGTGATTTTATTTTGAGTTTAGCATAAGCGGCAGCTTTTACAGCATCACAAATTCGTATCTTAGATTCTTCAATAAAAACCTTAGTATTCATTTGTGGCTTGGTAATTATATCCACAGCACCAAGTTCAAGTGCTTTCATTGCTGTTTGAGTTCCCTGTTCAGTAAGACTTGAAATGATCACTACAGGTATAGGATGCTGAGTCATAATTTTCTTTAGGAAAGTTAAACCATCCATTCTGGGCATTTCAACATCAAGGGTTATAACATCGGGAACCTCTTCTGCAATTTTTTTTGCAGCAAAATATGGGTCAGAAGCCGTAGCTAAAACTTCTAGTTGAGGATCTGTGCTAATGATTTGACTTAGGGTTTGCCTAACAACCGCGGAATCATCAACGATTAAAACTTTTATTTTTTCGCTCATCTATAAAAATTAATTGATCAAAAAGAGCAAAATATTATTTATGATAATCATACAAAAAGAAAATAGTTAACTATTTTTTAAAGTTAACATAAGTTTTCTCAATATATTTTTGTTTTACCTCACCTGTTGCAGTATTATATTCAATTTTCCGGCCCAAGTTTCCTCCCACACTTTTAGCAATGATGGGTATCTTTAACTCATCTAACATTTCCAGAGCTAGTTTAATATTCCTTTGCCCAATATGAAACTGGGTAATATTGGTTTCAATAACCTCTCCACCTCCAAAAACTTTTGCCTTAATGTTTGATTTATTACATCCAAAAGAAAGCATCTTGTCCAATAATCGGTCAATAGCAATATTTCCATATTTTGGACTTGCAAGTCCCTGACCATTCCAAAATGGGAGCATATAATGATTTATTCCTCCAATTTTAAAAACATAGTCATACAGGCAAACGGCCACACACGAACCTAGTATTGTTGATACTTTGTATGGTTCTTTGCATGCAAAAAGAGAAGCTGGATACAAGAAATGGGTGTTAATGTCATCCATTGCAAATACCCTTTAAAATGTTTCCTCCTCGGAGTCGAAAAATGTTTCGTTAGCCTCGGATGCAAAATCTGTAGTTGAAATATCACTTTCAGGTATTCGAATTGTAAAGCAAGCTCCTTTTCCTAATTCGCTTTGAATATCAATTTTTCCATCTAACATTTCAATAATTGCCTTATTAACAGATAAACCTAAACCATGACCCCGGTTAAGTGAGTTAATACCTGAATCGAGTCTTTTAAATCTATCGAATATGATCTTCTGATTTTCCTTACTGATGCCCACCCCGTGGTCGCGAACTGAAATGACAAGGTTACTAAATTCTTCAACCACATTAATTTCAACTATTCCTCCTTCAAAACTGAAGTTAATGGCATTGCTTAATAGATTTGCCAGAATAAGTTTAAGTTTTTCCGGATCAGTTTTGAATAAAAAGGGTGATTCCTCCTTTGTTGGAACGTTAAAATTCAAATCAATCTGTACTTTTTTCCTTCGTGCTTCAAATTTGAATGAATCTATTACACCGTCTATTACATTCTCAACATCCACGTTTAAAATATCAGGGAAAATTTCACCTGCTTCAATTTTTGCCGCAACAAAGATATTTCTAAACTGAAAATCAAGGGTAAATGCCTCTGAATGGATTAGGGCAATCATGGAAACTACTTTTTTCCAGTTTTCTTTATCAACTGACAGAATTGCTCTTGATAGCCCCAGTATAGATGTAAAAGGGTTGATTATCTCATTCGTAATATTTGAGATGAAGTGACTTTTTAAGGATTCGGATTCCTCAAGCTTCTTGTTAACAATTTTCAACTCATTATTAAGATTTTTCAACTCCTTAACTGCAATTTTATTCTGCTCAAATCTCCGCTTCAATTCATCCAGCAGTTCATCATCGGTTATTTTATGTCCCATTTTTTTTAGAATTTATAGATTTGTCATATAGAAAAAAGTATTTTCAAAAATACTTAAAAAAAATCTTCATTTACATAACTTATTCCCTTTGAAAAATAGTAGGTTTAATTTGTTTGAGAGGTACTTCCATATTCATTATTGATTCTGAATGGCCAAGAAAAAAATACCCTCCAGAACGTAGTTTTGTACAAAGTTTATTGATTACTTTTTCTTGTGTTTCTCTATCAAAATAGATTAGAACGTTTCTACAAAAAATTACATCAAAGGAGTCGGTGATATCATAGTAAGGATCCATAAAATTTAACCTTCCAAATTTTACTTTTGCCCTTAATATGGGAGCAACTTTTACCGTAGGATTTGTTCTATCCTTGCTTCTAAGAAAATATTTTCTCTTTATTTGCATTGGAATTATTGAAACTCGATCTTCCTTATATATCCCATCAATGGCTTTTTGAAGGACTTGTGTTGAGATATCAGTTCCAACAATGGTGAAGTCAAATCTTGGATTCTTCTCTGCAAAATCGCTAAGAACTATAGCGATTGTATAGGGTTCTTCTCCAGTGGAACAACCAGCACTCCATATCTTTAAATTGCAATATCCCTGACGCATTGCCATGTTCTCAGGCAAAACATAATCTGAAAGAAAATCGAAGTGAACGGGTTCGCGAAAAAAATCAGTCTTATTTGTGCTAACCACATCAAGCATGTGAATTATTTCGTTATTTAAACCTTCCTTACTAAACACATAATCGATGTACTCCTTGAATGTACTCATACTAAGCTCGCGGAGCCTTTTATGCAAACGGCTTTGCAACATAATTTTCTTCACTGGTGGCATTTTGATACCACTTTCCTTATAAATAAAACGACTGAGTTTATCAAACTCATCTTGAGTAAGCTGTGCTTTAAATAAATCACTTAACTGTGAATTGTACATTGCAAAGATTTAATATTCTCTACTTTTAATTCAATTACTAAAAAACTAGAAATCGTATTGAATCATTATTAGAGCCCTGAAATTAGATGCATTTTTTGCATTTATTACTTTCGCTTTATTAGTATTATCATTTATTCCTGTTGCAGCAAACGTATACTCTAACTCTGTCATTATGGATAAGTTTCCATTTCTATATGTAAAACTAGGGGCTATACGATAGGCATAATCCACGTTATACCCTCGACCATACAGAACATTTCCAACCACATTGTCTGAGGCTCCTAAATTTTTGGCGTAGCCAACAAAAATTCCTGGAATTGCCTGTTTTCCGTAAGTTATGTTTGCGTGTAAGAATAAATGGTTAAGGGGTGTGTACTTTTCATTACCCGTTAATGAATCGATACTGCTAACAGTATAACCTCCAAACATCAGATGATCACCCATGTTTTGACCATACATACCTTTAAATTTTGCTGTAAGCATTCTTCCCTGTATCTTAAGGTATGCCATACTAGTTAATGAGTTTACTCTTTCGTTTGTAACGTATATGCTAACAGAATCTAAAAGTGAAGTTGTGTAAAGTTTTGGTTTAAGACTTTTGAAATCAACGGCAAGACCAGCAATTATAGAATTCAAATTCATTTGGAATTGAGCATGAAGATTAGGAACTACTCCATTTCGAAGATAAGTTGTACTATAACCATCCGGGCCATAACCTTTATAATCACTTTGAGTTAATGCAGATAGAATAACCTTTAATGATGGCGTTAGATTTTGTTTGATTGTAATTTGAGGACTACGGTTAAAACTCTGAAATGGAGATCCTGTATTTAGAGCAGCAACGTATGGAAATACTTCGGTGACAAACATGGGGTGCCAAGTTAGCCCAACGTCAAGTTCAGTTCCTGAATCCCAAGTTAATCGTGTATATCCGTGTCTAAAACGAATGTGAACCTGAGTATTATTTGTACCAGTAAAATCAACCTCAACGAACACTTTGGACTTTGCATTAAAAATTTTGGGCATTTCAATAGTTGATCTCAAACGTGTTCCCATTGCAAGCCCATTTAAACTTGGAACGGCATTTATATCCTCTCCATTAGCATCTAATACTGGTGGTTTGGGATAAAGCACTAAAAGGCCGTCAAGTCCTTCAACATTTTGCCTTGAATCGAGCCAATAATCAAACCTAAAAAAACCACTAAACTCTGCTTTGGGTTTTTTTATCAATGTGGTATCCTGTGCACCTAATGTAATGATTGGAAATAATACAAAGATGTTTAAAATAAAAAGTTGGATTCTCATGAAAATTTTTGTTTTAAAAAAGGGCTGTTCAAAAAGCTCTTCAATTGATAGTTAGTTGAACCAAATAACCCGATTTACACGCTTTTTGAACAGCCCAACTGGGAATAGAAAAATTATTAACTCCAGCCTAAACCTAAAAATCATTCCCAGTAATGAAGTGATAACCAAATACAATTGTGTAACTAAATTGCTTTAAATGTAAATAAAAAAAAGAACAAAAGCAAGTTTAACTCCCAATTTCTTCAATATCGGTTGTTTGCTCAGTCTCCTCAGTTTTATCTCTCAAATTAGTGATTTCATCGGTTGAGAATACTGCATCCATATTTAGGATCATGATAAATTTATCGTCGATATTTGCTACACCTTCTATAAACTCAGATTTATATTTGCTGCCAATACTTGGAGGTGGTAAAATGTGGTTTTTGTCAATTTCAAGAACTGCTTGAACAGCATCAACCAATGCACCAACGTAAATTGACTCTCCATCCACATCAATATCAAGTACAATGATGCAAGTATTTGTTGTATAAACAGTTGGTGTCATTCCAAACTTAATACGTGTATCGATAACAGGAAGCACGGTTCCTCTTAAGTTAATAACTCCTTTCATGTAAACAGGTGCCTTTGGCACTTCTGTTATCTTAGTCATTTCAAGAATATTAAGTACTTTTCCTACGTGTGCTGCAAATTCCTCATCCCCAAGTTTAAAGGATAAGTAAGAGTTAATTTTTGATAAGTTCTCTTGGTTCATAGTATTCCCTCCAGATGATTAGGTCATTTATTATTTTTCGGGTTTTTCTTCCTCTTTTATTTTAAAAACTTCATGCTTTGAAAAAAGTTTGATGATTTTATTGGTATCAACAACAAGTGCAACTGTCCCATCGCCTAGAATGGTTGCTCCTGAAATCATATCCTGATTCTTATAGTGTTTTCCTAAGGGTTTAAGAACGGCCTGGTATTCCCCTATTACATGATCAACAATTAAGCCCACTCTTTTTTCTTCGAAATTAACGACAATTACCTGTTCAAACTTTTCCTGGCTTTCGTTAAGATCGAATTCTTCACGAATATAAAAGAAAGGTATTTGTTTGCCATCGAGGACTACTACATTGTTGAAAGTTTTCTTAATTTTTTCATGATCAATGGCATAGATTTTATCAACAACTAATAGTGGAATAATAAAGTGAGTATCTTCAACCTTCACCAATAAACCATCAATAATGGAAAGAGTTAAGGGTAATTTTATGGTTATTGTGGTTCCATGTCCAAATTCCGATTCAATCTCTACCTCACCCCTAATGTCTGAAATTTTTCGTTTCACTACATCCATTCCAACTCCTCTTCCTGAGAGATCGGTAACTTGACGTGCAGTACTAAATCCGGGTAAAAATACAAGTTCAAGAACTTCGCGTTTGGTCAATTTTCTATCAGGAGAAATTATTCCTTTTGCGATAGCCTTTTCAGTAATCATAACTGGATCTATCCCAGCACCATCATCGCTTATTTGAATCATTACATTTGCACCCGAATAGTAAGCCTTCAGGCTTATTCTACCCTGCTTGGGTTTTCCTTTCTTCACACGTACATCACTATCCTCTATGCCATGATCAAGACTATTTCGTAATATATGCATCAAAGGATCGGCAAGGCTTTCGATAATAGTCTTGTCAAGTTCTGTTTCTGCTCCTTCAGTGACAAAAACAACCTCCTTGCCCAACTCGTTTGATAAATCCCTAACCAAACGCTGAAACCGAGTGAGCATATTCTCAATGGGAATTAGGACAATGCTAAATGCTGTATCTCTTAACTGGCGAGAGAGTTTCTGAACATTTTCTGCAATAGGTAATAATCCGGGAATATTGTTTTCCTCGGCAAAAAGACTAAGCCTTGCCTGAGTTGTAACCAGCTCGGAAACAAGGTTCATGAGAATATCGAGTTTATCAGCAGAAACTCTAATGCTGCTTATGGAGGTCTCTTTAGATGTTGATCGATCTTTGTTAAAAGATTTAATCTTATCCTTGACTTTTCTTGAATTGGCTTCCTTGGTTAAATTTTGAACTGAGCTTAAACCAATGTCATTCTGGGTGCTGGCAAGTTTTTTTAGATCATCTATAAAGATTTCGTCGGTAAGTAAATTATAATCGGCAATTTCTTGTATTTCTATGGTTGAGTCATCTTCAACGAATATAAAAACATCACTAATATCATTTAAACTTGCACTGGTGGCAATTATTACCTCCCAATATGTATAGCAGAATTCAGGGTTAAGCACGTTTAGGGAAGGTACTTTGTTTAAATGAGCAAAAACCTCAACTTTTCCCAAATCATGAAGTTCATCGAGAAGATAAAGAGGATTTGTTCCATTATCAAAAATTTCATTGATGGGTTCAAAGAAAATATAGTAAGTTTTTTCGCCCTTTTCTTCAACGGATTTATTAACCTCTACATTTAAATCAGCATGAGCATTTTGTTCGGAAGCAGAATCGCCTTTTACCAGTAAAGCTACTTTGGAAAGCAATTCCTTATGATTACCTATTACTTCAGGATCATTATAGTTATCCTCATTAAGTAATAATTTGAGGTGATCAACTGCCGCAAGCGTAACATCAAGAATTTCGCGTGTTGCTTTAAGTTTTCCATTTCGGATAAGGTCATAAACCGTTTCCATTTCATGAGTAAAGCTATCGATCATTTCAAATCCAAACATACCACTATTCCCTTTCAGAGTGTGCATAACTCTAAAAACTTGCTGAATTAAGGATAAATCCTCTGGATTTTCTTCCAGGGCAAGAAGAGATTTTTCCAATCCTTCTAATAGATCGGTTGCTTCCTCAATGAATTTCTTTTTAAAGTTGTCCATCACCTTAAAACTTTATTTAGCGCAGCTATTAACTTTGCAGGAACAAAAGGTTTAATGATCCATCCTGTAGCACCTGCATCTTTGGCTTCCATTTTTTTTGCAGCCTGCGATTCTGTTGTGAGAAAAAGTATGGGAATACGTTGATAAGTAGGCATTTTTCTCACTTCGCGGATTAAAGTTATACCATCCATTTCAGGCATATGGAGGTCAGTAATTATCAAATCAATATGTGAACCATCTAAAAATTTGAGTGCATCGGTTCCATCGTTAGCAATTAGCACTTTATAACCCTCGTTTTCAAGGGTGAAACTGACTACCTCGCGAATACTTTCTGAGTCGTCTACTATTAGAATTATTTTTGCCATAATGTGCTAGTATTATTATCTTATTTAGTATTTGATAATGCAATAAAAGGTTTAAATCCTGATTTTTCAAGGAATAATTCAAGTTCAGGAGTTAAATTTAATTCAAGTTTTATGTTTTTTTTCACAGTATCAGCATCCCAGATAAACCTCTGTAATAATTGAAGAATGCTCAAATCAATTGAACTTACATCACTTATTTTTATGGTAAAATCTTCGTATTTATTGAGATTATCTATAAGAAAGTCTCTAACCTTCGAGGAATTATCAAGGGAAAGTTCTCCCTGTATAACTAGTACAACAACCTTATCATTTCTACCTTTTTCGGGTATGGCTTTTAGTGTAATTGTCATTTTGTTTGCCATAATTTTAAAATATAAAAATACTAATTTTTAGAAAAGTTCAAGATTATCATCATTTTCGTCTTTAATATCTTTATCATCAAAAAAATCAACATCTCCTTCCTGATTGATAACCTTATCATGAATTTTATGTTCGCTAGCCATGGTATAGATATCCTTTAAAGATTCTAGATCATCTGCTTTTTTACTAACGTATGATTTAAGTTCTAACTGAAGTTTTTGTGATATCTGGTTAAATTCGCCAATAATATCGACTATAACTTTTTCGAAGAAATCGTAATATCTAATTCTACCAATTGATTCCCTAACTTCTTTTGAGATTTCTGTACTGGTTGTAAAGTTTTCATCTAAAAGCTTTTTAATAAGAATGTTTTTATCATTCAGAGTATTAATAATGCTGTTAAAACTGCTATTTGCTAAGTTGAAGGATATTGTTTTTTTGGATGTTTTGATATGATCACCAATATCAATAAGTATTTCTTGCTCAATATTTTGAACAATTTTAAAAACATTCTGAATAATACCTTCAAATTTCACAATATCTTCACTTATAGCACTTAACTGGATCAATGATTTTTCAATCTGATCATCAGTTGAATTTGTTTCTTTGAAATATTTGATGGTGTCGGCAGTTATATCTTTTAAATCTTTTATTGCCTCATGAAACCTTGAAATTGTTTTGGAGGAATTATTAACGCTCACGGAAAGAATATCAATGTGGTTTGCAAAACTATCACCCGCTTGAACAAATCGGTTTAGCACATTTGCCGAATCATTAAACTTATCTAGTAACTCCTGTAAATCTAATTGATCACTATTTTCTTGAGATGCATTTATCTCTTTACACATCTTAGAGATATTTGACATGTCGTCACTAATAGTAATAAACTTATGGGTAATTATCTCTATAGCCTGCTGATACTCTTTGTTGGCAAAAATTAACTGTGCAGACTGAAGGTTTGCAATGTCACGAGTTCGAATAAGAAATTTTTCAAAATCATTTTCATCACTGGCAAATTCAAGATCAGCCAAGACGTTTTTCTGTGTCTTTTGGATATGCTCCATCTTTTGCCTTATAATGTCATGGTACTGAAGGTTTGTAATAATGTTCGCTATACTTTTATAAGAGTTTTTTGTTTTTTTGGTGAGTTCAGGAATTTGACGGGAAATCTCTTCATGCTTCTCTGCTAAAAGGATTATTCCAAAATGTAAATGATTTAAAATTAATTCTAGATCGTAAATATTGCTGGTATTGATGCTTTCAAAAACATTTAATGTTTTGGTTACTTGATTTTTAAGGTTAACAAGATTACTCTCATTTTGAAAACTATAGATTTTAAAATCATTAAGTACATGATTAAACTTATTAAGCAATATTTCGAAATTCTTTCCCTGTAAATCTTTTAATGTGGAATTATTAATCTTAAGGTTAGCAAGTAGAAACTTAAGGGTCATCAAATCCTGGTTAAGATTTTTAACCGGGAGAAAAAGATTTTCAAGAAGAGAAAATATCTTCTTTATAAGTTCGATGCTTTTACTAAGATGTTTTGAAAAGTTGTTTTGAATTTGCTGTAAATCCTTATAAAGATTCTCTAAATCACGAAGCAAATCTCCGGTAACGGCTTCTTTAAGGTAACGAAATATTTCATTAGCATTATCGGAAATAACTTTTGATTGCTGGTAGCACTTTTTAAAATCGGCATTTAAACCGAGAAAATCATCAGAAGAGCATTTGTGTAATTCAAGAATTTGGTGATCAATTTTTAAAAATATTTCAGTGAACTCCTTGATAGAAAGAGTTTTTAATGATTTATTGGTATTTTTATTTTTTTTCTTCAAAAGTTTCCTCCATAAATGTAAATACTAGGCTAAGATAATAAATACACTATTGTTTACAGTTATTTTTAAACAAAAAACTCGAAACAATTTGAAAATTAGTGAATTAAATTTTAAAAAAACTTATAGTTTGTAAGAATACAGTGCAATAGATTAATGCACAGCATAAAGTTTAACTTTTTGTAAGAAAAGGTGAATATCGATAGGTTTTGTGAAAAATTCTGCAGCACCATTTTTAAAACAAATATCCTGATTCTCCTTTGAGTCTACAGCGGTTATAACAATTACAGGCACATTTGAGGTTTCGGGGTTATTTTTTAGCTCCTTCAAAAAATCAAATCCGCTAACCTCAGGCATCATTAAATCGAGGAGAATAAGTTCGGGTTTATTACTTTTCATTTGCTTAAAGGCTTCTTTAACATTCAAAGCAGATATTGTTTCATATCCTTCTTCACGAAGTATTACCTCAAGCAGAACTAAATTTGTTGCAGAATCATCTACAATTAAAATCATAAATGTCCATTTATTAATACTTTCAAAAGTAAAGATATAAACAGTTTGAAGCAAATTATTTAAAGCGGATACCATATAAAAAAAGATGATTTAGATCACTTATTTAATATTTTCGTATATTTATCAATATAAAAGAAATAATTAATGCCTTATGAATCAGGGAAGAAACATACTTAAGGGCATTTCATTAATACAACAACTTCCTTTTCAACATCTGCTTACTGAAATACAAAGGCAGAATATAGTTGATTCGTCATATCTGGCTGAATTTTTAAAAAAGGAAATCATTTTAAAACAAGGTGAAGAAGTAAAAAATGTACCGTTTATTGTTTCAGGTCTTGTGAAAATTTCACGGGAAATGAGGAAAGGGAAAAACATTATTTTACGAATCGCTCAACCAGGTTTCTTTTTAGGATTATCATCTGTTTTTACTAACGATTCATACAACTTTACAGTTTCAACAATTGAACATTCGATAATTGGATATATTGACATAGATGTGTTTAAAGAGATCGTTGAAATGAATGGACTATTTGGTTACGAAATAGTTAAACAACTTGGGCAAGAAAACATATTCAACATAAACCGTCTTTCCAGTTTGCTTTATAAGCAATTACCTGGCAGAGTTGCCGATATTATTCTATACTTCTCACAGGAAATATATGGAAGTAATACCTTCAATATACCCTTAACACGACAAGAGCTTGCTGAATTAGCTGGAACTACCAAGGAAAGTTTAATTCGTACACTATCAGAGTTCAACCATGATAAAATTATCAATATGAATAGAAATAGTTTTTCAATTATAAGTATGAATATTATTAATACCCTTAGCAGATTAGGCTAAAACAAACAGTTGTCTTTATTATATGGAAAATAATTTGAAGATACTTATAGTTGATGACATATTCGTTAATAGGTTGCTTATTAAGGAAATAGTCAAAAAAATTGGTGCACTTTGCAAAGAAGCTGAAAATGGGAAACAAGCTGTTGAACTATTAAGCAAAGAAGATTTTGATATAATACTAATGGATATTGAGATGCCTGTAATGAATGGTCTTGAAACTACAAGGTATATAAGAGAACGGTTTCCTTTACCAAAGTGCAAGGTTCCAATCATTGCTCTTACAGCACATAATCCTTTAACCTTTTTCAATGACCATAAAGATGTTGGATTTGATCAACTGATGGTTAAACCTTATGCTGTTGATAAGGTTTTATCGCTAATACAACAGGTAACTCAATAAGCCAAAAACTCAAAACATTTTACTAACGGGACTAAAGGCTCTTAGTAATCCAAGAAGTATATCCTTGTCAATTGGTTTTGCTATTATCTGCTGATATCCAAAAGATTGGTATAGATTCTTATCAACCTTATTATAAATATCCTTTTCAACTTGTAGAACAAATGGACGTTTTACGTAGTTTGGCTTTCGAAATTGTATTTCTTTAATGAGATTAGCGGGGTCCCACGGTTCTGGAAGGTTTAGATCAACAATTATAAGATCAAATGTTGATCTATAAGTCAATGAATCGGCCATTAAACTTAACGCTTCACTTCCATCCCTAGCCACTACAACTTGCACATATCGGCGTAACAATGTTTGTAGATAAAATCGTGTGTATGAGTTTTCTTCAATAATAAGTACCTTGGCTTTCTTTGCTTTAGGCTGATCTTTCTGCGTTGTAATTTTCGAATCCACTGCAGGTAACAATTTTGAAATTTTTTTATCAACCTTTAAAGGGAAGGTAATAAGAACCATGGTACCAATATTTTTTCTGGATGTGATCTCAATTTCTCCACCCATAAGTTGAACGATGCGTTTAGCAAGAGGCAATCCTAATCCTGCACCCTGAAAAGATCTGGTTAAACCTGTACTCTCCTGTCGAAATGGTTCAAAAATAAAGGGTAAATAATCTGGATCTATACCAATACCAGAATCTGTAACGTTGATATCGATACAACTTTTATCTTCATTGAATGCGGTCGAAATATTTACGCTTCCTTGATTTGTATACTTCAATGCATTTCCAATAACAATAGAAAACACACGAATGAGATTATCCTTATCTGCTATTATATCCGGAATAGCACTCAAATTTTTTCCAATTTTAATTTCATTGCTTATCGTATTTACATCAAGTGATTGAAGGGTAATATCAATTAAATCATTTATACTACATGAGGCTAAACGCATTCTGAAACTTTTTGATTCTGTCCTGCTAATGTCAATCAAGTTGTTTAAAAGATACATTAACCTATTGCTACTACTACGAATTTCGTTAATATATCGATTTACATCCTGATTATCTATAATTTCATTGGCAATAAGTGAGCTAAAACCCATAATCCCATTTAATGGAGTACGAATCTCATGGCTAATATTTGAAAGGAAAGAATTTTTCAGATTATTGGCATCCTCGGCTATTTTGAGAGCTTCACGAAGATCTTTTGTTCTTTCATTTACCCTTAATTCTAACTCTGAATTTAAAACTTTTAATTTTTTATTTGCCTTCAGTATTGAACTGTAGAGAATTAGTAATGATATACCAGAAACAAGAACAACCAATATAAGCATTATTAGTAATGATTGAATTGTCTTTTGCCTTTTGAGCTTAAGAACCTTTATTTCGTTTTCCTTTTTAAGCATTACGTTCTCTTTTTCTTGCTCATTTACCCGAAAGAGTGTTTGATATTCAAATATTTTGGAATTTAATTTTTCATTTTGAATGCTGTCATTAATTTCATGATACTCTTTAAACACCTTATAGGCATTACTGACCAAGTTTTGCTTTTCAAAAATTAAAGCTTGACCCAAAAGAGCTTCAGCTACGATGCTTTTTTGTCCTAGTTCTTTCCCAATTTTTAAGGCTATCTGATAATTTTCCAGAGCATTATTGAATTCATTAAGGTTATAATATACATATCCTAAACTCAAATTTGAATTTGCGATTCCTTCTCTATTTTTTAAATCTCTATTGATTATTAATGCTTTGCGAAGATAATCGATGGCATCAAACGGTCTATTCGTTTGTCCAAGTATTTCACCAAAATATGAATATACTTGTGCGAGCCCACGTTTATTATTTAATTTTTTAAACTCCAACTCTGCTTTAGTAAAATAAAAAAATGCTGAATCGATTATTTTTGTTGTCTGGTATAGTTTTCCCATTGCCAAATATCCATTGGCAATTCCTTGGAGATCGTCATATTTGATTTTTATTGATATGGCTTGGGTATATGCTCTTTTTGCTAAATCGTATTGTTCAACTTTTAAATATACTGTTCCAAGATTAATGAGAATAACCCCCATTCCTCTTTCGTCACTAATCTCATCAGATATTTTTAATGATTGATTGAGGTTTGCCAGACTCTTTTCATATTGTGATAGACGACCATATACAATGCCAATATTTATATATGTATTTGACAATAATTTAAGCATAGATCTCCGATCTTCGGAAGAAAGTGCAGTTGGTGATTGTTCTGATGGAAATACCCTGTCAAAAATAATTATTGAATCACTACCTGGCTTTTTATCTATACTAATTAAATTAGAGTTGGATATTTCAGGTAAAAATATTTTATTTTCTACAGCTAGATCAATAATGCTATAATAGAAGTTTAAAGATTTACCGTAATCTCCTTGTATATCTGAAATAACTCCAAAGCAATTTAAAGCTTTTGCCTTTTCAATAAGAAGACCTTCCTCCTGTGATATTTCGTATGCTAAAAGTGCATATTTAAGTGATGAATCGACTGAAATATTCCAATAAGATCGAGCAATCTCATTATAAATAACAGCTCTTTGAGTTGTTTCAGATTGAGAGGAAGCCGAAATCAAACTATCTATCCTAACACTTTGTCCTGTAGTAGTTTTAAAAACAAAAAAGATTATTAAAACAACAATAAATTGTTTAGACAAAAGACAATTTTTTAAGGTTAGAAAAGATATGAAAAGGTTTATCATTGGTTATCCTTTAAAACATCATGCAATATAACAAATAGATAAAGAAACTTATATAATAATGGATAGTTATTCCACCAATGGTATAATTATATGGTTTAAAGTAAAATATTAAAGCACAAAAGGTAATTGCCTTTGGACAAAATTTTGAAATATTGTAAAAAAAAGTATTATTTTTGAGTTGATAAAACCCTTTATCCCTTATTACCATCTAAAACAAAAAGCCATGACCATCAAATTTTTATGCGAGCTGATCGAAAAGAATGCACGTATTATTCTACCAGATTTTGGTGCTTTTCTTGTAAAGGATGATGGGTCTGGGACATTCAAACCCGAAAATATTACATTTAGTCCCTTCCTAAGATATAATGATGGGTTAATTGAGGATGCACTAAGCAAAGAAAAAAATATTAGTAAGGATGAAGCTAAAAAGGAAATATTAGACTTCATAGAGGATATAAAATCTCAGTTAATTGATAATAAAACTTATAAATTATGGGATTTTGGATTTCTTAGCCTTGATTACCGTGGGAGTATTCATTTTAATCATGAAGCTTCTCCAACTAGTAAGCCCAAAACCTCAACTTCTAATCTTAAAACTCAACCAAAGTCAGAACCAAAAAAAGTTGATAAAAAACCTGATATTGAAGTTAATAAAGAGGAGGAAAAAGAAGATAAAGTAAAATCTGAGGATGTTGAAATAGAACTGCTTGAAATTAAGGAAAACGAAGAAATTGATATAAAAGAGGATGTTGTCCAAGAAAGAGCATCAGAAAATGATAAACTTCAAGAACCTGAAAAAGAACCAGAACCTTCCAAAACAGAAGTTGCTCAAAAAACAAAAACTTCGTTCAAACCAAAACCTCAAGTTGAATTAGTTCCTAAAGCAGAAGCTGAAAAGAAACCTATCCCAACAGACCTATCATCAGATGTAAACACAGGAATTGGTAAAGCTATTCTTATTGGGATACTAATTGCCTTTGGATTTGTTATAGTGGCAGTTGGATGGTTTTTAATAGATAGGGGTCACATTAACTTAAGGAGAGAAAAAGCTGAAAAGGTTGTCATTCCTATAAAACCTATTACCCTTGATAAAGTAAAGGATGATATTGAATCAACTATTGAAAAGAAAGGCGAATTTGATGATGATTTTATTAAGTTAAGTTCAGAAATTGATAAAGCTATTGTAAAGGATCAACCAAAAGTTGAAGCAAAAAAGATAGCAGAAACAGAATTCCCCTCTGAGAAACCAATTGAAAAACAAAAAATTATCATTTCATATCCTCAGAATGGAATGTTCCATCTTGTGGTGGGTAGTTTCCGAAATCCGGAATATGCAGATAAATACTCCAATGACCTTAAATCATCGGGATATAATTCAAGAGTTATAATACAACCATCGGGTATGCACACTGTTACAATTGGCTCCTTCCCAACTCAAAAAGAAGCTCTTGACGCAATGGATGAAGTTAAGAATCAACACCCAAATGTTTGGCTTTTAAGGCAGTAACATGTTTAAAAGTGTTTCTACACCAACAATTATCAATGTTAAAGACATAGGTGAGGTAAAATTCCATAGAAATTATCGGGCTAAATGTCTAACCATTTCAATCCGTTCAACTACAGGTATTAGGGTTACTATACCTGGGTTATTACCCCTCAGATCGGCAAAAGAATTTGTTAACTTAAAAAAAACTTGGATTGTTGAAAAGCAAAAGGAGTTAAACAGTTTTTCAAAAAAAAATAGCTTAAAAGAATACCATACTAGAGAACATTTTCTTAAATTTTCTCCTGAAAATACTAGCAAGGTGTCTTTTAATTTGATTAATAATGAGATCGTTGTTCGGTACCCAAATGACATGGATATTACCCATAATCATGTTCAAGAAGTTACACGAAAAGCAATTGAATATACCTTTCGAAAGGAAGCTCAAAGTTATCTCCCAATGAGGGTAGATAAACTGGCAAACCAGCATGGCATCAACTACAATAAACTTCGAATCAAGAATATTAATTCACGCTGGGGTAGCTGCTCTTCCAAAAACAATATCAACCTTAGTATTTATCTAATGAAATTACCCGATGAGTTAATTGACTATATCATTCTTCATGAGTTAACCCATACCATTCATAAAAACCACGGTCAGGATTTTTGGAAACATCTTGATAGAATTACAGGAAATGCTAAAGGTTTAGCAGCAAGAGTAAAGAAGTATAGAACAGGAATCTAGCTGTAAAAACCTTCCCAAGACACAATTTCATTCAAGGGTTTACGCTTCAAATGTCTTTCTGAATCATTAGGTTCATCGGCTGGATAACCTAATGGTATGATTGCCACCGGGGAAATATGTGATGGTAATTTAAGGATTTCAGAACATTTCATAGCATCAAACTTACATATCCAACAGGTTGCTAAACCATTATCACTTGCAGCAAGTGTAATATGATCTATTGCTATAGCCAAATCGATATCGCAGTGATCTTTACCATCGGAACGTCGCCATGATAGGGAATGATCGCCACAGGCTACAATGATAACAGGTGCTGTTTTTAACCAAGTACGAGAGAAACAGCTAATAATATTATCCTTCAAGGGTAATTGAGTTATTACTACAAACCTCCAGGGTTGAGCATTTGTTGCAGATGGAGCAATACGAGCTGCCTCTATAACTTTTTCAATTAGCTCTTTGGTAACTTTTTTGTCGAGATAAGAGCGACATGAATACCTGTTTCTGGCAAGAGATATAAAGTCCATCATCATTAAAACATTTTAAATAATTCAAAAAAAATCAAATTAATAAGATTGATAAGCTATTATAAAAGAATGGTAACTAATTTCATTCTAATAACTTAGTGAGTTTAATCTTTCTGTTAGTTCAACAATGCCATCATAGTAATTGCTCACCAAGTTTCTGAAGTATACTTTGCGGTTTTTCCTTTCCATTAAAGCAGTTGAGCTGTTCAACTTTTTAAGAGTATCATCTCTAAGCTGGATCGCATCAGAAATAATATCTAAAACATTCTCCTGATTAAGGGGTGGTGAATAGGCAAGGTGAATGTAGCATTCCTGAATAAAATGCTCATTCATATGTTTAATATCCTTTTTAAGATCTCTTATGCTTGCCATTAGACAAATAAATTATACTATAAATTTATCTGTTTCAGTTAATAAATATAAAGGTTTTTCGAAAAAAAAAATATTTTATTCTTTTTTTTCTTACTTTTTAGCTGAATATTAAGCAAAAGCAATAGTTAGTAAGTTGTTAGAACATTGATTTTCTCTTAGTATCCATAAACCCTAGATTCAACTTTTGAAATAACAATTTCAAAAACTTTAACATTAACCAATGCTGGGTTATTATAAGTAAAATTTGGCCTTCCAGAATACTTCTCCATTATTACGTTGAGGGCTTTTACTTTTTCATCCAATTCGATTATTGGGACTACCTTTCCGTATAATAAAATACTACGATATCTCATCGAGTAAGAGCAAGCAACATTTTCATGCCTAACATTCAACTTATAATCGGTACTAAAGGAAACACAAACCCTATTGTCCTTCTCCCAAATACCAATTTTTTTCCCTTCAGGACCAGAGTGAATATATAGCTTATCATCCTTGTAACCAAAATTGAAGGGTAAAACATAGGGTCCATTTTCACCATCTATCATTCCAACAATGCATACTTCACATTTATTGATAATCTCTTCAATTTCATTTTTGGGTATATCGGAGCGACTTTTCATAAGAAATTGTTTTAAATACTACTCTGTAAATATTTTTCTATTACAAGTTTAGCTCTTTATGTAATAAAAAACCATACATCAATAATTTTTTTTTAATTGTATTCAAACAAAGTATCAGTTGTGCTACAATGAACAAGAATGTTTGGTAATTTTGGAAAATTATTTTGAAGGGCTATTTCTAGACTTTTACAAATAGTCAAATAAATCAAAAGTGTAACTACAAATCAATTAATATTACCCAATGGGAAGAGCATTTGAATATAGAAAAGCCCGTAAGTTAAAACGCTGGGGCAATATGGCAAGAGTATTCACTCGCATAGGACGAGAAATAACTATGGCAGCAAAAGCTGGTGGTTCAGATCCGGAAAATAACCCCCGTTTAAGGTTAGCAATCCAAAATGCTAGGGCAGAGAATATGCCCAAGGAGAATGTGGAAAGAGCTATTAAAAAAGCCACTGACAAGGACATGAAGGATTACAAGGAGATTGTTTATGAAGGTAAGGGTCCTCATGGTATAGCCATTGTGGTTGAAACTGCCACTGATAATCCAACTCGAACTGTAGCTAACGTTCGTAGCTATTTCACAAAGTTTGGAGGCTCATTGGGCACAACAGGCATGCTTGATTTTATGTTCGAACGAAAATGTTCATTTCAAGTTGAAATAAAAGAAAGTATTGACTTAGAAGAGTTAGAACTTGAATTGATTGATTATGGCGTGGATGAAGTTTTTAGCGAGGAAGACTCTATAATGATTTTCGCTGAGTTCACCAATTTTGGTCCAATACAAAAATACTTGGAAGAGAATGATTTCATCATAAAGTCATTCCGTTTTGAGAGAATTCCAAACGAAACAAAAACTCTTGATGATGAACAATTGAAGGATGTGGAACGGTTGATCGAAAAACTTGAAGAGGACGATGATGTTACCAATGTATTCCATAACATTGGTTAATTTCTTCCGGGTTACAATATCTGCTTATCTATAAACTTTGAGTTCATTAACCTAGCCACTGCCATGTACGATGGGGTAAACTTCACCTTATCCCCTACTTTGTACCTGCATTTTCGGTCTTTCTGAACAGGACCTAAATCGTAGACGCTCATATCTGATGTGGTTCCAGCAAATCGAATTTCCTTATCCTTTGGTTTTAGCTCTTCGACATCAACATCAAGGATACCAAAGTCGAGTATTGCACGGTAACTCTGCTCGTAATCGAGTTGCTCTGTTTCTGCAATATGCCCAATGTTACCTTCGGTGAGGATTCCATCGGGGAAGGTTTCCTTCAACTCAAGTTCGATGATATTCCCAAGGTACTCAAAAGCATCAGTTGAAAGATCCTTAAACCTATTATTATCGAAAGGGCTGGTTCCAAGAAATGCTGTTTCGCCGATACGAAGGTGATTAATGTTCTTGGGCATAGATGATTTTCCAACCAGAGGCAAGGTTATGGAACTTCCACCAGAAATTATGGGTAAAGTTGTATTGAATTTCGCTTCGATAAGCTGCTTGTAAAGAGACATCTGCAGAAGTTTATCGTAGGTAGGTTGAATACCGTACATACACCCCAGATTTGTACCAATCCCTTCGATATCAATGCTTTCGAGTTCAAATACCTTTTTGTAGAAGTCTACAACCTTCTCCCTGAGGATCCCCTCCCGCAATTCGCCAAGCTCAATCATAATAATAATTCTATGGCATTTACTCTGTCTGCCAGCCTCGACATTAAGGGCTTCAATGGTGCGAAACGACGAATTCAATGAAATATCTGCATATGAAATAATGGATTTTATATTATCCATTGCCGGGGGCTTCACGTACATCGTTATAATATCGGGATTAATCTCTTTTATAATCTTCAAACCCGAGATTCGCGAATCTCCAACACTATGCAACTGGTTTACGACAGGGTGAAATAGTAGTTTTTTCAAAAAATCTTTGTGACCTGAAAGTACCTTAACTATTAAACTCCACTGCACTTGATGCTTAAAGAGAAGACTATTCAACTTCTCTACATTCTTAATAATCTTATCCGACTTTATTACAAGTTCTGCCATCTTCGGTTACTTCTTGATATAACGCATTTCTGCATATTTTGTAGTAAAGCCCAACCTTTCGTAAAGCCTCTTTGCAGGATTATCATACTCAACATGAAGTTTTACGTCTCCCTTTGAACGCAAAATCGCTTCATTCATCAACTTTGCACCGATTCCCTTCCCTCTTAGGCTGGCATCAACTGCAATATAAACCAGAATGTTTTCAGGAATGTACCCCTCCATCCCTGTTCTATTCATTACTACAACTCCTACTAGTCGTCCATCATAGAAACCCATAATTACGGATCCACCTTTCCCTTCCTGTTTTGAAAAAGCATAATCTAAACATTTGCTGATTGCTTCTTTAGTATCGCGAAAACGATCAAGATGCTCGTATAAAAAATCGATGATTTGCTCTCTTGAGATTTCTATAAGTTCTTCTTCAGAATTGAACTGCTTAATTAATATCATAACTCTGATTTAGATTAGAAAAAAACTGCTGTTGGTAGTTTTTGTTTAACCACCGATTGATAAAATTCAGCAGCGGAATTTATTATATAATTGCAAAGTTAGTGATTTTTTGACAGATAGCAAAATTTCTAGACAGTACATAGAAAATATTCTCTTTATTTAATGCCATTTAAAAAAATTCTTAACAGCAATGTATTTATATTATAAAAAACTAAAAAAGAAGCTGCTAAATTTGCAGACATTAACGTGATCTTATACAATAATAATAATTAACTTATAATGTATTATACTAATAATTACAGGCAAAACAAATCTTTTCGTAAAAGATTCTCTGAAGATATTCTATACATTATCAAATGGGGTTTTCATCTATTATTGAAAGGGAAGAAGGTTAAAACAGTATTATTCTACCCTCAGTACCCCCAAAGATACACCGTAATATATAAAGTAATAAGTGCCCTAAAATATAATATTACAAACAACCCCTTGGTGAAGCATCATTTAGCCATATATTGGGATAATACTACATACAGAAAACCTGATTCTACAATTATAAAAATGGCTGAAAAAGAACGAATACTAAATATTAAGTGTATAGATATTTCCAAAACAAATGTTGATAGTGTTTTCAATGAAGTTTTTGGTTATTCTTGCCGGGTTGACAGCAGAACATATTCGGGATTGATGGTTAAAAAAAGTGAAATAAATGCTTCTCACGATGGTATTGTGGTTCATGGACCAACTGAACCTGAAAAAGGTTTTATTTATCTTAAATTAATAAATAATGAGTTCAACGATCACCTTGTGGTTGACATGAGAATTCCCATAGTAAACGGTAAGATGCCTCTTGTTTACTTAAAATATAAGGGTAAAGCAACAAGATTTGCTCATTATCGAAAGATAGAACTTAAGAGAAAAAAACCTGAAGTGCATCCTGTTAAATCATTATTATCACAAGAAGAAATTGATAAAATAACCCTGTTTTGTCAAAAGATGGGCCTTGACTATGGTGAAATTGATGTTTTACGAGATAAAGATGATCAAAAGTTATACATAATCGATGTTAACAATACTCCTCATGGTCCAAGCGTTGGAAAAAAATTAAGAGAAGAAAGCGTTAAGAGGATTGCTACCGTTTTTAAAAATGAATTCTTCTAATCTTAATATGTCATTTAAGCCTTGTAAGTCTAAATTTGATACTTTCAATTGCCCAAAAGAATATCAATAAAAAACCTCAGAGAAAACTCTGAGGTTATGTTTAATATTTCACTATTATTTTTTCAATCCACTCCTCTCGAGTAGAGGATCAATGGATGGTTCATGACCACGAAAACGTTTGTAGAGTACCATTGGGTGCTCAGTTCCTCCCTGAGCAAGGATATTATTTCGGAAAGACATTGCTGTTTCTTCATCAAAAATGCCTCTTTCTTTAAAAAGCGAGAATGCATCAGCATCGAGTACTGCTGCCCACATATAGCCATAGTATCCGGCTGCATATCCGCCAGCAAAAATATGACTAAATGAAGTGCTATTCGAAGATCCTTTCACCAATGGTAGCACATCAGCTCTGCTCATGTGCTTGTTTTCAAAATCAATTACATTTCCAGTAAAGGGTTTTTCTAGGCTATGCCAAGCCATATCAATCATTCCCAAACTCAATTGTCTTGTAAAAAAATTTCCTGATAAAAAGTTTCGACTATCAATAATTGCCTGTACCATTTCGGTTGGTATTGCATCACCTGTTTGGTAATGAGTGGCAAACATATCGAGAAAATCTTTTTCAACTGCCCAGTTTTCGAGAATTTGTGATGGTAATTCGACAAAATCGCGATAAACCAATGTACCGGAAAGAGAAGAATAGGTTGAATTTGCAAGTATGCCATGTAAAGCATGGCCAAACTCATGCATAAACGTAGTTACCTCATCAAATGTAAGTAACGAAGGAGTATCTTTAGTTGGTTTTGTAAAGTTGGTTACGATTGATATAAAAGGACGAATATTCTTGCCATCCTTCCTGTACTGATCACGATAACTAGTCATCCATGCTCCACCACTTTTCCCCTCTCTTGGGAAAAAATCGAGGTACAACAATGCAAGAAAAGAACCATCATGATCAATAACCTCATAAACAAAAACATCGGGATGATAGACGGGAATCGAACCATTGTTTTTGAATGAAATACCATATAGCCTATGACATAGGTCAAAAATGCCTTGTTTAACCTTTTCGAGCTGAAAATATGGTTTAACCTCTTCTTCGTTAAAGTTGAAGAGTTTATTCTTAAGCTTCTCGGTATAAAAAGACCAGTCCCACCTTTCAATTCGATGGTTAACACCCAATGATTTAGCCAATTTCTGCGCATCAGCCAGTTCAACTCTTGCAAAGGGTAGAGCAGCATCCAGAATTTCCTCCAAAAAGTTGTTTACCTTATCCGGAGATTCGGCCATTCGTTCTTCTAAAACGTAATGTGCAAATGTTGGATATCCTAAAATATTGGCTAATTCAAGTTTAAGGTTAACAATTTTTTTTATCAATTCAGTGTTATCCCTTTCGTTACCATTAAACCCACGCTTAGTATAGGCTCTATACAATTTCTCCCTCAATTCTCTTTTTTCCGAATACTTCATAAATGGAAAATACATAGGAAAATGTAAGGTAATAACCCATCCATCAAGTTCTTTCTGCTTGGCAGCCAATGCAGCAGCATCAACTAAACTTTTAGGTAATCCGTCAAGGTCTCCTTCATCCTTTAAATGGAGGTAAAATGAGTTAGTTTCTGCAAGCACATTCTCATCAAACAAAAGTGAAAGTTGTGAAAGTTCACGTGTAATCTCTCTGTATTTTTCCTTGCTCTCAGAATCTAAATTTGCACCGTTACGCACAAAACCCTTATAGGTTTTTTCCAACAATGTTTGCTGTTCGGGTGTCAATGAAAAATTTTGGCGATCATCCCAAACTCTCTTAACCCTTTCAAATAGTTCCTGATTTAGATTGATGTCATTTTGAAAATCGGTTAATATGGGCGCTACCTCACGAATTACAGCTTGTAATACGCTATCTGTTTCGGCTTGGTTAAGATTGAACAAAATGGTTGAAATAGTTTTTAAATCCTCTCCGCCTGTTTCGAGAACTTCAATGGTATTTTCAAACGTTGGTTCATTTGTGTTATTAGTAATATTTTCAATTTCGATACGTGCAAGATCTATGGCTTTCTTTATAGCAGGTTTAAAATGTTCAGGTTTAATTAAATCGAATGGTGGCGATTGAAAGGGAGTATTAAACTCTGCCAGAAGAGGATTACTATTTCTTTTAATTCCATCTTCGCAAGAAACTAGCGTAAAAGAAAATATACCAGCCATAAAGTACAAATTGTATTTTTTCATATTAAATTGGATAATTATTAATTGAACACAAAATAAGTAATTATTACTCAAAAAAGTTCACAATATTTACATTGAAATTCGTTTTTCAAAAGTGGTGTTAAAATGATGGGATGGAAAAGTCAAAATATGCCTTTCAAGAAGAAATTCGGAATAATTATACTTTTCATATTAGTTATTTCAATCATTTCCGTAAACACCAATGGTCAGCAAGCTAAAAATGAGATTAACCCCGCTTTACCTAACCTGAAATACATTGAACACTCAATAAAGCTTAAGATAGATAGCATAAGAGTATCAAAAGGACTACATCCTTTTATAAACGATTCCATTCTTTACCTTTCAAGTATTGATCATGCACAATATCTTACTCAGTTAAAAAGTTTAACACATTACCAAATTGACAGCCGACGAAAACGAACATACCACGAAAGAGCAGTAAAATATGGTGCAGAAGATTACTACGTTTCGGAAAATTTGGCCAGGGTATGTTTTGACATAAAAGAAATAGAGGTTAATGAAAATAAAGCCTATGAACTTATTGCCACTGATATTGTAAACAAATGGATTAATTCTAATGCAAATTATGCAAACATCATTGCTCCTTCGCATTCCATTGTTGGCATTGGCTCCTGGTTTGATAAAGAAGCAATGGAAATAAGTGTGGCTATAAACTTTGCAGCTGTAACCGGAGATTACAAATCCCGCCATTACCCGGGATTATTTCCTTACTCCAAACCAGCCTCACACCTTCACATTGATGATCTAAACAAAAAACCTGATCGTAAATACGAATGGGGTATAAATCCAAGTCCCGATCGAAAAATTCAACAGGATTATAGAAAAATAAGCAAAAGAGTTAACACCCTTGGAATTGCTAATCGCAATGACTCAATTTTTGTAGTTTTCAACAATGCTCGAAGAATGGGAACACTTTTTGAAAATCGAAACGATGGACTTGCCTTGGAAATAATTCCTCACGATATCTACTCTTGCCATCCGATCAACAAAATATCAGTGCGAAGGTACGATGAGTTTAATATTAAGGGTTTGCTCACAAAACCTGTTTACAGAGATCATTTGCTAGACAATATGGTTGATCAAAAAAGCAAGCCAAAAGTTGTGTTGAAGTTTTTAAGCATCATCCCCGAAAATTTGAAGAAATCTGAATATTCAATAAACCTTGTAGTTATAAAAAACAACAAGATTGCAGATATTATAACATTCAATGAAACTCCATCGCAAATATTTAGTTCAAAAATTGTCCTGGTGCCAGTTGGAGACAAATCCAAAAGTAGTGTTCACTACATACCCAATCTAAGGCGTGACACGCTAATGCTAAGGATATATTTCGATCAGAATAAAGCAGATGTAAAAACGCATTATAGCGATACCATTACTAGATGGGTTAAAGACAAGCAAATTCAAAGGGCTGCAGTTTATGCCTATGCCAGCATCGAAGGGACCTTTGAAATTAACAAGAATCTAATGGAGCGCAGGGCAAATGAGGTTATCGCCTATTTTAGTCCAAGCGATGGACGATCCGTTAACGTAGTAAAGGTAACCCGGGAGAATTGGTACAATTTTTTTAGAGAGATTGTTGACTCGAGACACGATTTTCTAAAACAGCTCGATCACGAGCGAGTAAGAGAATATGTCAACCAGAAAAAGAATAGTCGAGAATTGGAGCCAGTGCTGGCTCGGCAACGTTATGCCGATCTAAAAATACTGGCCTATAAAACAATAAATGATATTTCCATCGATGGGCTTGCATTATCGGAGTATAAAACCCTGTATGAAAAAATTGAAAAAGAATGTAAAGGTAAGCAATCACCCTACACTGCACAGCAAGATATTATAAAACGAATGGAACAGATTCATTTGTTCCTACTTAACCGCAACACAACAGGAAGAGTGAGTTGGCATACTCTTGAAAATCTTCCCATTGCATTATATTCTGGCGAGTTCGATTACCAGGTTGAACCCCTAGCAAAGCTGTATTACAACAAAAACCGGTTTAAACTGGTAAGCCAGGGCGACTATATGTCGCAAGCCGATAGCCTGAATACTTTAAAAGAACTGATTCGTTTTCCAAATCCAGATCCTATTGTCGCTTACAACTACTTTGCACTTCTTTTCAATAGTGGCGAAATTGATTCCTTTGAACCATTTTATATCATGCGAACCTTACATGAACTCAAAAATCTTATTAATCGATTAGAGTATATCGATTTTGACAGGGAAATACTTGATCATCTTAAACTATACTATCATTTTAAAAGCTTAGAACAAGATTTTTTTATCAACCGATTTGGAGAGCAAGATGCTGATACTAAAGCCTCTTTGGATTTTGTTTTTAATCACTACAAGAATAAGGATTTACCAAAAAAGGTTGCACAAGAGTTGTCTATGTTTTTTTCAGCTTTTAAGCGTTACGATGACGCACAAATGCTTATCGAACCATTCGTTTTTAATCCAAATCCTTGCAAAGAATCATTTGAATTGTACTTAAAGTATTACTACTCGAACCCAAGGATTAAGCAAAATACTGATTTTTACCAATTACTGAAGGATGCCTCTGATATATTCACAAGTCAAGAATGGTGTAATCTTTTTCACGGAAAATGGCCCATAAGCATTCAGGTTCTCGACCACGAGCCACTTCTAATTATGTACTGTAATCATTGTTCAAATTAGCGTAAGCAAACACATATATTATTGATAATCAACTACTATATTATTTATCTCCTTTTTTGATTTCGATAATAGTGATTGATTTAACATACTTTTCTTACTGTTCTATTATTTTTTTTTGTATTTTATACGCAATGAAAAACAAGAAACAAAAAATAATAAATAGGCGCCGATTTATAAAAGGTTTGCTAATGGCTGTTGGAGGGATTTCGTCATTATCCATTCTAAATATTACACTAAGCAAGGCAGGAAACAATACTACAGAAAGCATGGAAGCAAATAAAGGGTTTGAACCAGCATATCTAGCATTACATCGCAATGGTGAGCTTAAAAACAGATATTTAACCCTTCGAGAAATGATGGTTGACTGTAAACTATGTCCTCGCGAATGCAGAGTGAACCGTTTGAAGGGAGAAGAGGGTGTATGCGGAAGCACATCAACGCTAAAAATCTCAAGTTTTCATCCACATTTTGGGGAGGAAAGCCCATTAGTAGGAAACAACGGCTCAGGAACCATTTTCTTCACTCACTGCGGATTACTATGTGTATTCTGCATAAATGCTGATATTAGCCATGGAGGTCAGGGTAATGTTAGCACAGTGAACGATCTGGCACGAATGATGATGACTCTGCAAAAAATGGGTTGTCATAACATCAATGTGGTTACCCCAACACACTACTCTCCCCATATTCTTGAAGCATTAGGTATTGCTGCCAAGCAGGGTCTAAGGCTTCCTGTGGCATACAACACCCATGGTTGGGAAAGAATAGAAATACTCAAAATTCTTGACGGAGTAATTGACATTTATCTTGCCGATTTTAAGTATACCAAATCCTCAATGGCTGGAAAATATTCAGCTGGAGCCTATTCGTACCCAGCAATAACCAAAGAAGCACTTATCGAAATGAATAGGCAAGTGGGTGTGGCAATTCCTAATAAGCAAGGGATACTGGAAAGAGGTTTAATTATTAGGCATCTTGTTATGCCAAATGGAACCAGTGGGTCTATCGAAGCTATGCGATGGATATCTGAAAATCTACCCAAGGATACCTATATTAATGTAATGTCCCAATACACTCCTATGCACAAAGCTTTTGATTATCCTGAAATTGCCCGTAGGATTACAAGAGCAGAGTACAATGAGGTAGTTGATGCTGCTAAATTATTTGGATTAACAAATTTGGATATTCAAGGATAAAGAATAAAGGCTTGCCCTGAGTGCTACACTGAGCCTGTCGAAGTGCTTGCCGAAGGGATAAAGGCTTTTGGTTATTGTTTGAATTCTTTAGTGACTGAATTCGACTTAGGTAAAAGATCTATTCCGTAGCCATTCAAAACCTTCGGTTTCTTTCTGTTTACTAAATAAACACCTAATAGAACTACAATGATGCCAAGTATCTGAATAATATTTACAACTTCACCATCGAAAATCCCCCAAAGAATGGCAAAAATGGGTATTATATAGGTAACAGACGTAGCAAATAGAGCGCTCGTATGGTGAATCAGGTTGTTAAACACAAAAAGTGAAACAACAGAGCCTAGTGCCGAAAGAGTTAGAACGGCAAAAAGGCTTTGCCAAAACCACTCCGAATGCCATGCGGCACTTAAATCAGTTGTAAACAGAATTATTCCTGCTGGCGGTCCAACCAATAAAAAAGACAAAGATGTTATTTGTATTCCATTCATTTCCGATAGACGAAATCTCACCTCATTTGCATTAATCCCATACCCAATTGTTGCAACGATTACGAATAATGCATATGCATTAACTCCGAAAAGAGAACTAAAATCACCCCCTGTTATTAGCGCTATAGCTCCAAGAAAGCCAATGAATACACCAAAATACTGATTTTTTAAGGGTTTGTTACGATAAAAAATAATTCCCACGATCAATGCAAAAAAGGTTGATAGGCTATTAAGCATGCCTGAAAGTGCACTTGTTATATGTGTTTGTGCCAATGCAAACAGAAATGCTGGAAAAAATATTCCAGCATAGCTAACTAATAACAAGTTCTTATAATTACTCCTATTGAGTTTCTTGATATGTCTGATAATAACTGGTAAAAGAATGATAAAGGCAAAAAATACCCTTATTGCAGCCAACTGAATAAAGGTAAAAGCCATAAGTCCTTTCTTCATTAGAATAAATGAACTACCCCAAACCAATGCTAGGAATAGCATGGATATCCATTGCCACAGCTTCTTGCTTAAATCGAACATATTATATCTTCAAAAATAATTAACAAATGTAGAAATTTAATGTGTGTTTTTATCGGAATACAAATCATGCATTATTTTTCATTACAGCAGTATTCATTTCAATAAGTTTAAACGACCATAAATTTATGTTCATCCTCAATTTTTCCCATTTCATCCACATTGGTATTTTTTTTGCAAACGACTGGGGGTATTTTTGCACAAAAGTGTCATAAAAAAGATTTTATAACCCTAAACAAAAAAACATCAAAAAAATGAAACGTTTTTTTTCGCTAGCACTCCTTCTTAATATCTTCTTTTGTATTACTGCTAAAGAAGTTACACAAACTATACGAGGAACAGTTTTTGATAAACAAACCCGAATTACACTACCAGGGGCCAATGTAATTCTTACCCATGTTGATCCAGTTCGGGGAACCTCATCCGATGAAAATGGGAATTTCCGTTTCGAAGAGGTTGAGGTAGGAAGAGTTAGCCTTAAGGTTACTTATGTGGGATATCAGGATGTTTTAATGAACAATATAAACCTTCAATCAGGTAAAGAACTTGTGATCAATATCTATATGGACGAACTAGTTATGGCTGTTGAGGAAGTTGTAATTACACACACTATTGATAAAACCCAATCGCTAAACCGGATGGCTACAGTTAGCGCTAGGGGTTTCACAGTTGAAGAAACTGAACGCTATGCAGGTAGTCGCAACGATCCAGCTCGTATGGCCGCAAATTTTGCTGGAGTTGTTGGGGTTGATGATTCACGTAACGACATAATAATAAGGGGTAACTCACCGATGGGTTTGCTATGGCACCTTGAGGGAGTTGATATACCTAATCCCAACCACTGGGGAATGTCTGGAACCACAGGAGGACCAGTGTGTATGCTTAATAACACCCTACTTGAGAACTCCGATTTTTACACTGGTGCCTTTCCTGCAGAGTACGGAAATGCAGTATCAGGAGTTTTCGATTTACGCATGCGTAACGGTAATAATGAGCAATACGAGTTTCTCGCTCAAGTTGGTTTCAATGGCTTTGAACTTGGAGCCGAAGGCCCATTTAGCCGTGCCAAAGGATCATCGTTTTTGATTAACTACAGGTATTCCACCATGGGCGTTTTCTCTGCCCTTGGTATGGATTTTGGTACAGTTGGCGTTCCGTACTACCAGGATCTATCGTTTAAACTAAACTTCCCAAACACTAAACTTGGTCATATTTCTATGTTTGGACTAGGAGGGTTAAGTGATATTCAAATTTGGAATAGCCTAAAGGATACGAGTCAAATTAACTTTTACACTGGAGAAGGAACCGATATTACAACAGGCACCAACATGGGAGTTGTTGGGATATCCTCACATTACACAATAAGTCCAAATACATTCCTTAAGGTTACTATCGCAGCCATGGGGCAGAACATGTACACTGAGTTGGATACTTTAAGCATGGAGATGGAAAAATTTCGTTTCTATGAAACCAACATGATCGATAATCGGCTTTCAGCATCAGCAATAGTAAACCATAGGTTTAATTCAAGCAATAGCATTAAAGGGGGACTAACCACCAAAATGCTTCTCAGCGATTTTCACGATAAGGTTTGGCGAAAAGAGTTTGATGAGTATCGGAGTCAAATCAATTTTGATGGAACAACTTGGCTTATACAACCTTACTTTCAATGGCAGTATCGACCAACGGATAGGTTGACCTTTAACTCTGGCTTACACTACAACATTTTCACCTACAACAACAGTCAATCTCTTGAGCCACGATTTGGTCTTCGGTATGGGTTGTCACCAAGGCATTCAATTAATCTCGGTTACGGATTGCATAGCCAAATATCTCCGCTTTTCACTTACTTCTTTCAAAAAGTAAATGCCTATGGTACTTACACCATAACAAATCCCGAACTGGGATTAACCAAAAGCCATCAGTTTGTTGTTGGTTATGATTTAAAAATCAATGGTTTTACCAGAGTGAAACTTGAAACATACTACCAGAGTATTTTTGGGGCACCAGTAGATGCAAAAGAAAGCAATTCATTCTCAATGCTTAACAACGGAGCCAGCTTTGAATTTAGCATGCCAGAATATCTTGCCAACAATGGCAAAGGTGAGAACTACGGTGTTGAACTCACCATAGAGCGATTCCTTAACAAGGGGTTGTACTTTCTGGTTACCACCTCACTATTCGAATCGAAATATACTGGGAGCAACGGAAAAGTGTTTAACTCAGCGTTTAACAACAACTATGTAGTAAATGGTTTGATCGGAAAGGAGTTTATTATTGGTAGAAGTAATCCCAAAGCGAAACGTTCTCTATCCATCGACCTAAAAACGATGATTGCCGGAGGTAAAAGGAATACTCCCTGGACTGCAGTCCTCAATCCAGCAACACAGGAGTATGAAAGGCAATGGGATTACGACAAAGCGTTTAGCAAGAAACTAAAAGATTACAATAAAACAGACCTGAAGGTTAGTTTTAGATCCAACAAAATGGGTGTGACTCAGGAATGGGGAATTGAAATCACAAACCTATTGAATAAAAAGAATATTCAGGGTGAAAACTTCAATAAAACCACCGGGGAATCAAAGGAGGTTTATCAAACGCCTATTATGGCCATTCCACAGTGGAGGATAATTTTTTAAATAATTTATAAATGACAATTACAATCCTCAATGGCAATTCAAACAGCCAGAACGGGCATTTCACTGACAAAATCAATTCGCTTGCAAGCCAACTGGGCGAAACCCATCAGGTTCACCTTTTCAACCTTGCAAAAATGAACCTTCACTACTGCACGGGTTGCTGGAGCTGCTGGTGGAAAACCCCAGGGGAATGTGCCATAAAGGATGATGCCGAGCAAATTTTCCGTGCGGTAATCAATTCCGAATTAATAGTATTTGCCTCGCCGCTAATTGCTGGGTTTACCAGTGCAATGCTCAAAAAAATTCAGGATAGACTAATCGTTCTGCTTCACCCCTACCTTCAGATTAACAACGGCGAATCGCACCATAGAAGACGCTACGATAAGTACCCAGAATTCGGTGTAATTATTGATAAAGAGGGTGATACGGATGAGGAAGATTTAAAAATCGTTAAGGATATATACGATCGCCTTGCCATTAACTTTCACAGCAAGCAAAGGTTTATCAAGTTTGTGGACGAAATCGATTCTATAGCAATAGAACACAGATGAAACGGCTTTAACTGTGTAAATCTGTTAAAGATGTGTTATCTGTGTTAAAAAAAATTTCAACTATGAAGTTAACAATATTCAACGGTTCGCCACGCAATAAGAAGAGCAACTCGAAAATCCTAATGGAGCATTTCCTTGAGGGTTACCACATGGTTTCATCGGATGAAATTCCCATATATTATCTTGCCAACGTGGCAAAGATGGATGAGCACGTAAAGGCATTCAAAGAGGCTGAAACTGCAATCGTAATCTTTCCCCTATACTGCGATTGCATGCCTGGTCTGGTAAAGGAGTTTTTCGAAAGGATATCATTATTGGATAAATCTCAAGGCAAAAGAGTTGGTTTTATTCTTCAGTCGGGCTTCCCCGAGGCAATCCATTCAACCTTCCTTGAGCGATACCTTCAAAAATTGGCGGAACGCCAAAAATGGGATTACCTTGGAACGGTTATAAAAGGCGGTGTTGAAGGAATACAGATAATGCCACCCATGATGACTAAAAAGTTGTTTAAAAGTTTCAAGGGTTTAGGTGAGTATTTTGGCAAAACAGGATTATTTAATCCAGAGATAGTTGAATCACTTAAAAAACCCTATAAACTTTCAAAATCGCGATTACTTTTCTTTAGATTTGGGAGTTTATTTGGGCTAACCAATTTCTACTGGAATAGCAACCTTAAAAAGCATAATGCGTTTGAGGAAAGGTATGCCCAACCCTACAAATAGAAGCATAAAATGGAAAATCTGACGAAAAAACTCTCCAAAAAGACCAAATTGGACGATAGAATACTTCTTTTCCTTGGTATTCCATTGCTTGCCATAATTGCCTTTTTTGCATTTGGTAATGATGAATTTGACGGCAATGCCCATAAGGTAATGGTTGGGGTAGCAGGATCTCTGCTTTCCACTCTAGTTATGTGGCTTGGTGTTAGGAAAATTGTAATTTTTCTGTGGAACAAGTACCCATGGGAAAAGCACCCAATTAAGCATTTGGTTATTGAAATTGCTGCAATACTGGGTTACACAACATTGGCTGGATTACTGCTATTCACAATATGGTACTTTTATGATCCCACTTTAATTACTAAGGAAGATATTGGTCTAAATATCTTCTTTACGCTAACTATAACCTTTCTGATAACCTCGCTTCACGAGGGGTATTTTTTCTTCATGCAATGGAAACACACAATAGTATTAAGTGAAAAACTAGAAAAAGAGAATATACAAAGCCAATACGAAACCCTAAAGAACCAGATCAGCCCTCATTTCCTTTTTAACAACCTGAATACGTTGACAAATCTTATCGAGGAGGATGCCAAATTAGCTGTTGAATACGTGCAACGTACTGCTAACTACTACCGCAATATATTGAATATCAAAGATAAGGATATTATTTCATTGGATGAAGAGTTAAAGTTGATTGAGGATTATTACTTTTTGCAGAAGAAAAGGTATGGGGATAATCTTAATTTGATAATCGATATTTCAAATGAATTAATGGAATCGACTTATGTAGCTCCATTGACCCTTCAAATGCTATTTGAGAACGCAATCAAGCATAACATCATCTCAAAAGAAAAACCACTGAATATCACTATTAAATCTGGAGAGGATTACATAATCGTCGAGAACAACCTACAACGGCGCAATAGTGAAGAGGTTTCAAACCGTTTTGGATTGCAGAATATAACCAACCGCTACCGGTTTTTAAGCAGCAAAGAGGTTATAATTACCCAGAATAATTTTAATTTTACCGTTAAAGTACCAGTTTTAAATATTCAATAATGATAAAAGCTTTAGTTGTTGAAGATGAAGTTGCCGCTTCCAATCGTCTGGTTAAAATGATTGGTGATATTGACCCTAATATCAATGTAATTAAGGTTACCGACAGTATCGAATCAACAATTAAATGGCTGAAAGAGAACTCTGAACCCGATTTGATGTTTATTGATATTCACCTGGCCGATGGATCCAGCTTTAAAATATTTGAGCAGATTACCGTGAAATGTCCCATCATCTTCACCACAGCCTACGACCAGTACGCCCTTAAGGCGTTTAAGGTGAACAGCATCGATTACCTGCTTAAACCCATTAAGCGGGAGGAACTGGCCTTCAGCATTAAGAAGTATAAGGAAACCAAACTTGATCCAGTGGACTTTGTGTCCCTAATCAACGATATTAAAAAACAGAAAGAGCCTCATTATCAGAAACGTTTTATGGTTCAGTATGCCGATAAGCTGAAATCAATCGATGTTGACGATATTGCATACTTTATCGCACGGGAGAAATCGGTTTTTTTAGTTGCAAAGCAAGGAGCTAACTATGCTATCGATTATACTCTGGACAGGCTAGAGGAGGTGCTAAACCCCGATACATTTTTTCGAATAAACCGAAAGTTTATTGTGAATATTGCAAGCATTGGTTCAATGCATTTCTACTCCAAGTCGCGGGTAAAAATTGACCTCATTCCAAAACCTGATCTAGATGTCATTGTAAGTTCAGAAAGAGCTGCTGGGTTTAAAGTGTGGCTGAATCGATGAT
>Ga0334882_1000931_pt1 | contig 39218 bp, 25 predicted proteins | sample GraSluR1_MG_5_FD_207226 | JGI IMG/M metagenome (GOLD analysis project Ga0334882, IMG submission 207226) | Sludge microbial communities from methane-producing bioreactor in Wageningen University, Netherlands - Granular Sludge_15_04-R1 | ecosystem: Engineered > Bioreactor > Anaerobic >... | reverse complement strand
CAAACGACAGGCGGAGACGGGAGGAGGGGGGAGAACGGCAGTACCTCGACCGTTCCAGGCGCGAGAGCGGCGAAATGTGGCCCCAGTACGTTCATGTATGATGTGAGTTCCCGACCGCGCTTCCAGGGCCGACGGGAAAGACGACGCGCCCCGAGGCGCATACTTTGTTGCGCTCCGGGTAATACTCATGGCGGCAGTATGCCCGCGGGCGCCGAGAGGGCGCCTCGGGCGACGGCCGCGAGGCGATGGAGAGGGGTCGTGGGCATGGGGCCGCCGCACGGGCGGGCCGGGACCTTCTCAGGCCGCCCTTCTCCGGGGGCCGACGAGACATGCGGCCATGCTGCAGGCAAGTTGGATACCAGAAGGGGTGGAGTGATTGACGAGGCGTGGGTTCACACTGATCGAGCTCTTGGTGGTCATCGCAATCATCGCGATCCTTGCCGCGATCCTCTTTCCCGTCTTCTCCAGAGCCCGCGAGAAGGCCAGACAGGCCGGCTGTTCATCCAACCTCAAACAGATTGCGCTGGCGGCCCTGATGTACATTCAGGACAACGACGAGACTTTGCCGCTGCAGCTTTCCTACAGCCCCACGGTGGGTCGGCCGGTGTACTGGACAGAGGTGCTCCAGCCGTATATCCGCAGTGTCCAGTTGCTGCGCTGCCGCAGTTGCCCGAGCCCCTACGAGTGCGTCTCCTACGGCGGCCGGATCCAGACCAGCTATGGGTATAACTGGTCGTTTCTGGGCAGTGGCAACTCCGCTCCGCCGTGGGCCACTGCGCTGTCGGCGGTCTACGACCCGGCCAATTGCATCATGTTCGGTGAGTCGCGGCGCAGCTTCGTGGTACACCCCTACTCCACCGCCGGAGCCCCGGATTACTTCTATATGCCCGCCGACTGGCACCACGGGGGCAGCAACTGCGCCTTCGTCGATGGGCACGTGAAGTGGTATGGCCTGGAGAAGATCTGGCGGCCGGGCCAGAGCACCGGTCCGCACCGGGACCTGTACGACTGGCGGAACTGAGCCCCCGGGGAAGTCATGGGAGCATCCTACTGCAGCCGCCCCGCACCGGGCGGCTGTTTTGTCAAGCCAATGGCGGGCAACGTTTGGGGCCCGGGGCGGGCCGTGGGTGGCGCGTCACCCGCGCGCATGTGAACAGGCGGTTGGATCGCTGAAGTCTCCGCCGGAACCGGCCGAAGGTGATGGTGTGGGCCGCACCGGCACCCATGGCGCGGGTGGCCCCGAGGCTCGCAGAAGAAAAGGAGGTGCCCGATGCGCTCTCCCGAACGCCGGGCAGCGTTGGCTCTGCTGGCCCTGGCCGCGGCGCTGGCGGTGACCGGCTGCGAGGAGGCAGGCTATCCGGAAAGCTCGTTCAGTCAGGTTCTGGACCTCAGGCAGTATCTCCCGGAGGAAGCGGCGGCGAAGGCCACGGTCAGCGACGATGTCTGCTCTCACCGGGCTACGGTGGAGGTCGGAGGCGGGGTAACGGAAGTGGAGGTCACCTGGTCCGCCTTCGAGTGCGAAGGTAACCGCTATCTGCTGGGCGCCCGAGTTGAGACCACGCAGGACACGTGGCTGAAACTGGACGCCGGCCTGCGCGGAGCTCCCGTACTCAAAGGAACCCAGGACAGACCCGCTCAGGCGGTGCCCCTTGTCATCGCCTGGGAGGACGGCACCGCGGACGGCGATGGGTCGGTGCTTCTGGAAGTCTGTGCGGATGGAACGGCACGGCCCTTCTAGCTCGACGCCGGTGCCGTGACGTAGCGCCGCCACCCCGGTGGCTCGCCGAAGACGGACGCGAGGTAACGGCAGTCTGCTGTTCCCATGCGAAGCAGGCGGCCCCTCAGGGGGCCGCCTGCTTCGCGTTCTGCCGGCTCTTCGCCGGTCGTCAAGGAGACCACGAAACGAGCTTGAAGGCGTCCTGAGCGCGGTACAGGCCCGCGCCCTACAGAGCGCCTCCCGCCGAGCCGTTCGCCGTTGCCCATTGTAGGGCGGCGACCTGTGCGCCGCCGACGTTCGCCGTCCGCCGTAGCCGTAGCCCTCTCCTGAGCGGTTGTAGCGCGAAGGGGAGGGAAAGCGGGCCAACGGCCTGCAGGGAGAGGCGTCGTTGTCCGTTGTACGGCGGCGACCTGTGCGCCGCCGTCGTTGGTCGTTGGTGTTGGAAGACCTCCTCGGCGCGGTGCAGGCCCGCGCCCTGCAGAGCGGCGACGCTCGCCGACACCCTCGGCCCGACGGAACTCAGATCTGCCCCGAAGCGTCTGTACCTATGTCCCCATTTGCCCCAGGAAGCCCCATACCGAAGCAGGCATTGCAGGAGGCCTGAGCGCTATGCCTAGACCGACGCTCCGCCGCCGCAGATGCAACGCCGTGCCGACAACCGCGGCCGGCCTCGTCGCGTGCCTCGCCCTCGCGGCCGCTGCGATCCTCCTTGCTCCGTCACCCGCGCACTGCTCCTGGCTGTGCAAGACTGTGGACGTCTCGGCCGAGGCCGATTACTCCGCCCCGGACCTATCCGAGACGGACTGGACGCCGGTGCCTCTGCCCGACCGCGACTGGGACGCGCGTGGCAGGTACCGCAGCGCCTGCGGCTGGTACAGATACCACTTCACTCCCGATCCCGCCTTCTCCGGCCGTGACATGGTCCTGAAGCTGGGAATCGTCGATGACGTGGACTGCACGTACTGCAACGGTGTGCAGATCGGCCAGACCGGGGCCTTCCCGCCTCAGGCCTCCTCGGCCTACAACGTGGACCGCGAGTACCTGATCCCGGCGGGCGTGCTGCGCTACGGGGAGGACAACGTCCTCGCGGTCAAGGTCTACGACATGGGCGGAATCGGGGGGCTCCTGGGCTCTCCGCGCCTGGGCTACCGGCTCTCGGAGCAGGAGCAGTGGCTGTTTCAGGCCGCGGGCAAGGACGGGGAGGCCGATTACTCCGAGCCAGCTCTGGACGACGGCACCTGGGCCACGGCGCCCATGCCGGACGATGAGTGGGACAAGCGCCAACCGCAGGACGGCGTGTACGGCTGGTACCGGCTGCACTTCACCGTTCCGGAAGCCTGGCGGGAGCGGGCCCTGGTGCTCGACCTGGGCCTCGCCCTCGATGTGGACCAGGGCTTCGTCAACGGCACGCCCATCGGGGGAGCAGGCGAGTTCCCGCCGCGGGTGCGCACCGCCGCGGGTGAGCCGAGGCTCTACGCGCTGCCGCCCGAGTGTCTCAACTGGGACGAGGACAACGTGCTGGCGGTGAAGGTCTACAACCACAGCGGCAGGGGCGGACTGTGGGGCAGGCCCGCGGTCCTCTTCGGCGGGGGCGAGGGGACGGACCCGATCCTGGAGTCTCTTGCCATCGCCCGACGTCTACGTCTGGCGGGCAAGCACGCCGAGGCCTGGCAGGCCATGGCCGGGCTGTGGGAGCAGACCGAGGGCAAGGCCCAGCGACCGGCCCTGCTCAGCGAGTTGACGGTGCTGTATGAAGCATCGGGGCAGGATGCCGATGCCGTGGAGACCTTCACCAGGCTCCTGCGCGAGCATCCGGCGGACAGTCCCTCTCGCGAGGCCGCCCTGGCCCTGGGGCGCGTGCAGGAGCGCCTCGGGGGCCTTTCGGAGACGGCCTCCTACCTGGGCGAGGACCGGCGGACGAAGGGCAACTGGTGGCTCTCGTACGGGACAGACGCCTTCGTGCTGTGCCTCGCCGGCGGCGACTGCGACCTCTTCGGCCGTCCGGGGAGCCTGTGCTTCAGCGATGCCATGCACGGCAAGGACGCCCTGCACGGCGAGCCGCCCCTGACCTACTACGCGCGCACCTCGGAGCCGGATAGCTGGATGACGCTGGGGTGGATCAGCGCACCCGTCACCGATGATCCCCGGGCAACCTACAACCCCGTGACGCGCAGGGGCCTGCTGGCCTGGTGGGACGACGGCGGGCAGACGCACCCGTCGGACGACGCCGGGCCGGACATCCTGCTCCGCACGGTCATCCCGGATGGGCTGTGGCGGCTGGCACTGTACCTCGTGGATGCCGATTGGGGCGGGACGTGGCGCCCGCGGGAGCACGCCATCGTCCTCGGCACCCGGGAGGGCGAGCTCCTGGCCGTGGGCGATACCGGCAAGTTCGGACAGGGCTGCTGGCAGCAGTTCTGCGTCCGGGGGCCCATCGAGGCCGAGGTGCGGGTGCTCAAGGGCAAGAGCCCCAGTGCGGTGCTGTCGGCCTTTGCGCTAGACAGGATGGACGGCCCCGCTCCGCCCGAGGGCCTCGATCTGCCCGCCGAGCAGGCGCAGGCCGCCGTGGCCGCGCCCCCCGCCAACGCCTGCCGGGCGCGCGAAGACTACCTGGCGAGGCAAAGCGCCGCCGAGGCCGAGGCTCCGGCGCAGAACCTCCTCGAGGCGTGGGTTCTACTGCACGCGGCCGGCGACACCGTCGCGGCGCCGGAGACGATCCGGCGGAGGCTGCAGGAGTACCTCGGCCTCCTGAGGCAGAGCCGGCAGGGCGAGGCGATATGGTCGGTGTTGGAGCGGCAGGCGGCCGCCTGTCGTGAGGCCGGCGACCTGCGGGCCGCGCAGCTTCTCGACCGCGCCTGGGCACAGGAGGTCACGGTTGGTCAGGCCGCCCCGGAGGCGACCGCCAAACTGACTGAGCGGGTGCGAGACTGGCTTGCCCTGGACGATGCCTTCGCCGGCAGCCTCTTCGACCTGCAGCTAGAGTCCGCCGCGGCCCTTCCCGCGGAGCAGGCGGCCGCCGCCATCGCCGCGCTCGGCACGCCCTATCTGGAACAGGGGCGCGAGCTTCGGCCCTCCGTGCGGCGGGTAGGCCAGACCTACGTGGAGGCCGCGTCGAGGGAGGGGGGCCTGCTGCGGCCCGCAGTCATCCCCAGCTTGGCGCAGAGGGCTGTGGACCGCCTGCGCGCCATGCCGCAGGCCGCCGGCTGTCCCGCATGCCGACAACTGGCCATGACCTGGTGTCGGGAGTTGCTGGGCGGCGCGCTGGAGACGCCCGGGGGCCCCGATGCTCAGATCGCCGAACTTGATCGGGCCGCCGATGACTCGCTGGGCATCGCCGACGCGCGTGCGGATGTGCTCAAGACTAAGGTCTGGGTGCTGGCCAAGGCCGACCGGCTCGCGGAAGCCATGGAGGTGGCCGATGAGTTCTGGGCCCTGGAGCCAACGATCCCTCTGCTCAAGGGGTTCGTCGGCACGGTCCTGGGAGAGGCGCTGGCCCGGGCCGGAAGGGTCGATGAAGCGGCGGTCAGCTACCGGCGGGCGCTGGACGCCTGCGAGGGCCACGAGCAGTGGTACGCCGACACCGCCCGTCGGGCGCTGGAGGAGATCGAGAAGCTCAAGGCGGCGGGGTAGTCGCGGGGTAAGGCCAGATACGGGTCACGGCCACTTCCGGGCACAGCCGCCGGGGACGGCCTGGCCCCACCTCCCTGAGAGGAGACGGGACAATGGTGGACAGGCTCGCATCCATGCCGGTACTCGTTTGCGTTCTCTGCTCATCGCTGTGTGCGGCGGCCGACGAGGGCGCGAAGCTCCCCCTTGGGCAGGACCCGCGCTGGAGCCCGGACGGCGGTCTCGTGGCCACATCCCATCGCGGATTTGAGACCCTTGGGCTGGTCGTGTGGGAGCCGGCGACGGAGAAGGTGCGCAGCTTCGCGCTGCCGAGCATCCCGGTGCGGCCCCCGGTGTGGCTGAGTGGTGATCGCGTGGCAACGATGTCCCATGCGGCCGACGGACAGGAGCCCCAACGAACGCACGCCGTGTACGTCGCCGACCTGACCGATGGTAGCGTGCGCCGCACGGCGGGAGCCGGGGAGCATGGGATCGGGGAGATGGCCGCCTCGCCCGACGGCACACGCATGGTGCTCTCCGGCAGCAAGTTCGTTCACGACGCCGAGAAGGTCATCATGCCCGACGGGCGCACGGCCGCTCAGTGGGGCGCCAAGACCGTCGGCGGCGATAGCGGCCTGTGGCTCCTTGATGTCGAAGCCGCGGTGTCCACACCACTGGCGCAGGAGGACGGGGCCTCGGACATCGGCCCCGCCTTCAGTCCGGATGGAGCACGCGTGTTGTTCACCCGGATGACCGAGGTCGTGCTCGCCGAGCAGCCGCCCCCGAAGCGCAATCTCGCCGTGGTGGACCTGCAGACCGGGCAGGTGACGATGCTCACCACCGACGACGTCTCGCACATGGGCAGTTGGTCGCCCGACGGCACGCGCATCGCCTACTTCCGCGTGGGCAACGAGCCTGAGTTGTGGGTGATGGATGCCGACGGGGGCAACGCGCGCGCGGTCAAGCAGGGCCCCATCGCCTGCCCGCACCCCTGCGCGCCGGCATGGTGGCGCCCGGACGGCAAGTACCTGGCCTACGAGTCCGCCGGGCAGCTCTTCGCGGTCCCCATCGAGGGCGTGGGCCTGCACAGGATCAGCGGGGATCTGAGACTGGAGCATCGCTACGGCTTCGCCATCAGTCCCGACGGTAAGCGCGTGGCCTACGGTGTCGCCAAAGATCACGACTCGGTGATCCAGATCGCTCAGTTGCAGTGGCCGGACAAGGGGGAGCAGTAGGGGCGGAGGGGCCGAGTTCCGGGGACGACAACGGCGAACGGCGTGCAGGCGAGACGCCCCGCAGGGCGGGGCCCCAGGGACGGCTACCCCACCATCCCTCGCTCCCGCAGTGTCTTGTGCGACACCAGCACCACATCGCCGTTCGTTGCGGGGACCTGCCTCGCTACCTCATTGCACTTGACCTTCAGCAGGTACCAGACCCTGTCCCCCTCCTCCCCCAGCTCCGTGACCGTCTCGAAGTTCGCATGCCCCTTGGAGATCACCATATCCGCCGCGGCGAACTCATCCCTCGCCGCCGGGCTTACGTGCTCCCATGGAAAGCCGAAGTAGTTGCTCCCTGTGTCGATCACCCGGCAGACCTCTGTGATCCCCACCTGCTCGGCGTCCGCCGGCATGGCGTCATTGACGATGGGCCCGGCCTTCACCACGAACGTCACCCTACCCGGCCCCAGAGCCTCGATCAGCAGGCGGTCGAAGACGATCTCTCCCGCATTGTCCCCCAGATACAGGATCGACTGCGCCGCCTCGGCCGCCGCCTGGAAGCCCTCCAACTCCGCCACATCGAAGCCCCGCTCGATCTGCCTGACGATATCCGTCGTGAGGTCGTACTCCTTGGCGATGGCAAGGTCGATGATATTGCCTGCCACGGCCAGCAGCAACGCGTCCCGCAGCGGGTCCGCCGAATCGGCCAGCCTCCGCGACAGCTCCGGATACAGGGCCATGGCGCCCTCATTGGAGGCCCTCTTGGCCTCCGCGTACGGGTCCTGCACGCCCGTCAGCTCACGGCAGACCTCGAAGGCGACCTGCGAATGCTCGCCCGGGGTCCTATCCAGCACCACGCCCGTATAGCGTCGCATGACCTCATCGAGGATCTCGCGCTGGAGTCGCGTGTCCGAGGTGCACTGGACCGCGGTGTTGTACGCCTGGAAGAGCATGCAGGGGATGCATGCATTGGTAGCTTTCATGGATGTTTCCCTGTGCAGCTATCGGGGTAGCACGCCGAGGGGGAGAGTATAGCATGCGCGGAGGGGGAGAGGAAGAGAACGCCAACAGCAGAGAACGGCAACAACAACGGCAACGTCTCACCACGGAGACACGGAGAGCACGGAGTTCCACGGAGAACGCGAACGGCTGACCACAGAGACGCGGAGGACGGCAAAGAACGGCACGACTGGGAACGGCTGACTGCGCGGGTACGATTGTCGGGCAGAGGCCCCACCCGGGGGTGAGGCCTCTGCCCCTGCATGGTCCGGAAGTGCTACCCTCCGCCCGGAGCGCCGCCGCCGGGATTCCCGCCCTCTTTGCCGGGCGTAGAGCCGCCACCGGGGCTCATGTTGCCTTCAGGAGCACCGCCGCCGTTGGGCGGACTGCCGCCGGTGTCGGGGCCGGGCGGGTTGCCCCCGTCGTTGCCACCGGGCCGGTCATTGCCCTTCGGGGCGCCGCTCTCGTTGGGCGGACTGCCGCCGGTGTCGGGGCCGGGCGGGTTGCCCCCCTCATTGCCGCCGGGCCGGTCATTGCCCTCCGGGGCGCCGCTCTCGTTGGGCGGACTGCCGCAGGTGTCGGGGCCGGGCGGGTTGCCCCCGTCGTTGCCACCGGGCCGGTCATTGCCCTCCGGGGCGCCTCCGTCCTCCGGCGGGTTACCACCCGTGTCCTCTCCGGGCGGCCTGCCGCCGTCGTTACCCGGCTGCGGCCGCGGCCGGTTGCGGCGGGGCTTGCCCCTCTTCTTGCGCGGTGTGTCAGAGCTCCCGCCACCCCCGCTGCCGTCTCCGCCGGGCCTCGAGGAGATCCCCAGTCGCTGACGTCCCGTGGTTCCCGGCAGGGCCATGCCATCCGTGGGATCGAAGTGCACGGTAGTCGTTCCGGGGCCGCCGTCGGTCCCGCCTTTGCGGGAGCCGCCCCGTTTGCGCGTGCCCCCGGGAGTGGTCCCCCGGTCCGGCGGACCGCCGCGCTCTGCGCCGGGTTGGGCACCGCCTTCGTTGCCACCCGGCTGCCGGGAAGAGGCTTCGCCACCATCCGGGGCACCGTCGCCGTCGGGCGGGCTCCCACCCTGCTCGCCACCCTGCTCGCCACCCTGCTCGCCACCCTGCTCGCCACCCTGCTCGCCACCCTGCTCGCCACCCTGCCGGCCCGCCTCGCCCCCGCCATCCGGCTGCTCCGTGCCGCCGCCGCCATCCGGCGCGCCGCCGCTTTCCGGCCGGCCGCCGCCCGGCTCGCCCCCCGGCTGCGCACCGGCCCGGTCGCCTCCGGGCCGGCCGCCGTTGCCGTCGCGGGTGGCACCGCCCTCGGGCCGCGCGCCGGCCTGGTCTCCGCTCGGCCGACCGGTACCACCGCCGTCCGGAGTGCCCTGGCTTCCGCCGCCAACGTCCGGGCGATCGGAGCCCTCGGGCGGGCTCCCGCTATCTGCTTCCGGTGCCACCGGCGGCGGAGGCGCATCCACCACCGGCCTGCCTGCAGCGGCCACGCAGGCGGCGAGCGCTCCGTCATCCACGGCATCCAGCACATCCGCGGCCCAGTCAGGGAGCGCGACTCCGGCGTCTCTGGCCAAGGACCGGGCGGTCGCCCCCAGTAGCGCGATGTCCCGCGCCCGGGCAAGCGCGGCGGCGCCGGCCGCGCCCGCGACGAGCGGCTCCAGCGCTCCCCAGCGCTGGACCTCGACGGCGCCGACACCGCCGGCCGCGCCGCTCTCCAGCACGCACTCCTCGGCTCCGTCCGTCAAGCGCACCCGACGCACGAGATCCTCGCCCCCGGAGTAGATGACCTCCATCACCCCACCCCAGGCGTCCCAGACCCGCTGCACGCGACCTGCGGCATCGCGCTCCACACCCACCGGGGAGGGAACGTGCATCTGCACCGTGGTGCGACTATAGCCGTGGGGCACGTACCTGACCAGAGCCCCGCCGGGGTGGAGGTTCCAGCAGGCATCCGGCAGGGCCACGTCGTCCTCACTGCGGGAGGGATTGCCGGTGCGCACCGCCAGGCGCTCGAGCTGGGCGAAGCTCGTGGTGGGCTTAGTCAGGAGGCTGCGCAGCTTATCCTGAGCATCGAAGAGGGCCCGCTGGGCGGGACTGAGCTGCTTGCGGAGCTCGCGTTTGAGCGAGTCGGGCAGGGCGCCCCAGGGTCCGCCGCTGAGCCCGGCGACCTCCTGCGGTGTCAGGAGCTTGTCGGCTCCGGCCCGTGCGCTGCCCGTGGCCTTGGACAGATCGCTGCGGGCCAGTACCGCCCACAGCAGCGCCTGAGCCTCCTGGCGTGTGGCTTCGGGCGTCGAGGCGTAGCGCCGGACGATGGTCCGCAGAAGCTCGGCGCGCGCACCTCTGTAGGGGCCGTGCAGATAGCCCTCGGTGCGCTTGCCGGGACCGTGGGTCCCGGCGTGGAGGCAAAAGGAGTCCAGGTCCAGCTCGTACGTCCCCGGCTCCAGCACGAAGCCACCCTCCGCCGAGTGCACCGGCGCCCAGGGCTCCGAGAGGTCCGCCGGCTCCCAGCCGTCCAGCAGCGGCAGCCGCGGGAGGCCGTCGGCGAGCGCGGTCGCAAGCGGCGGCTCCTCCTTCAGGAGGTCGGCAACCGAAGGTATGGGGACTTGGGGGAGCCCGACGCCCTCGATCTTGACTTTCGGCAGACGGACGCCGGGCAACTGGCACCAGGCAGAGGTCGAGCAGAGGACGAGTACACACAGAACGGCGAGCAGTAGGCGGCGACAGGCATGCATGGGTGTGTGGCAAGACCTCCGGTAGAGAGCCTTCGTGATGCACAAGTGGTGCCGTCGCGTCAGAGGAGGAACCGTCCGCGAGAGGAGCGTCGGCCTTCCGGGGCATTCGGCGAGCAGAGCATAGCAGTTTGGGCGGCGGATGTCATGCAAACAGAGCGGACGGCAGGGGACAGGCAGGGCCGAGCGCCGGGGGAGGCCTCAGCTATGGCGCCTCAGCACGCGGTCGGCGTCGGCGGCAAGCAGCAGCCTGTCCGCCGGCTCTCTGGGGCAGTCCATGGGCAGGCCCGTATTCCGCACCAGCGCGCGCACCGTCTCGTCCGTCCCGGTATCGGCCAGGATGTCCGCCCCGATCTCCGCATGCCGGGCCTGCACGTACATCCGGTGTCGGAGCGTCCCAGGGCGGGCATCGCCGAATCTGGCGCTGAGACGCTCCAGGGCGTTGGGCGCCACCTTCGCGATCAGCGTCCAGATGGTGCGGAAGACGATGCCCAGGTCGGCCTGAGTCTTGCCGATGTCATGAAGCAGGGCACCCCGCACCACGTCGCGACCGTCCAGCTCGGGGAAGTCGGCCAGTGAGAGCAGGGATGTGCGGGCCACGCGGATGGAGTGCACCTGGTCTTGCACACTGAGCCGCCAGAACAGTTGGCACTCGGCGGGGCTCAGGTACTCGGAGGCGAAGGCGGCGTCCTCCGGACTAACCGTCAGGTCCCTGCGGAGGAAGGTGAGGCCCTTGCGGATATTGCGGATCAGACCCAAGGTGTGTCGGTGCTCCGATCTAGAGGCTCAGGATAGGCGGCGGGCAGAGTGCGGGGCCGCCCTCGCACAGCGTACTGCACAGACGGCGGCCCCGGCAATAGGGTCCCGGTGATCCGGGCCCTAAGCCAGTCTCTTGCGCCAGTAGTCGATGCCGCCCAACTGAATGGGGACGTGGATGATCGTCACGGTGTCTTGTCCCAGGGCCTCCTCGATCGCCGGGGAGAGCTGGGCTCCGTCCTCAATGTATACTCCTCTGGCGCCCAGAGACTCGGCGACCTTGTCGAAGCGGATGTCGCCCAGCTTGCTGCCACAACGGCAGTCCTCGTCGAAGCACTCGGCCACGATTCCCCAGGCCGCGTCGCTGGCGACCACGGCGACGAAGGGCGTCTGAGCCCGGAGTGCCGTCTCGATGTCGCCCAGGGTGAACCCGGCCGAGCCGTCTCCGCTCAGCAGCAGCAGGGGCCTGTCGGGCCGGGCTTTCCTCGCCGCGATGGCGCCCGGGATGCCCCAGCCCACTACCCCGCTCACGCCGCAGGTGTGCCAGAACTCCGGGTGCCTGTTCCACAGCACCATGTGCGCCCAGCGACCGATGTTGCCGCCATCCAGCAGGAAGGTGATGTCCCGGTCGAGGAAGGGCTTGATGGACCTGACCACACACATGGCGGGCAGCGGCGTCTCCAGCCCGCACAGCCTGTCATCCCACTCGCCCACGAACCTTGCCCGCGCATCCACAACGCGAGAGAGCCAGTCGGCATTTGTGCCCTCCGGCATGGCCTCGAGAAGCTGCGTCAAGAAGGAGCGCGGGTCGGCGAGGATGGGCAGCGTGGCCGGACCCTTGGCGAGCTCACCGGGTTCCAGGTCCACGCGGATGAAGTGGGCGCCGGGCGCGCAGACCGGCGGCCGACCGTAGCCCAGGCGGAAGTCCACGCGGCCGCCCAGGACCATGAGCACATCGGCCTCGGCCACCAGGGGGAAGGCGCCGTTGCACTCCGCCGTGCTGGGGCCCACGTACTGGGGCCAGGACTCGCCGATGCAGCAGCGGTCCCACATCAGGGAGAACAGGGGGATGTCGGTGGCCTCGACGAAGGCCCTAAGCGGCGCCTCGGCATCGGCATAGAAGCAGCCGCTGCCGGCGACGATGACGGGAGTTCGGGCCTCGTGCAGCATTTCGGCGGCCTTGGCGACGAGGTCTTTGGCCGCGGGTGTGGCGGGGCTCACCTTGCTCAGAGCGGGCTTGTGTGCCAGGCCATACGGCTCCGGCACCGGCCCGTCCATGACGTCTCCGGTGATGGACAGATGCACCGGCCCGGGCCGGCCGCTGAGGGCGATCTGGATGGCCTTGTCGGCCTCGAACTCCAGTTGATCCGCGCGCTCGATGAGCCGGGCGTACTTGGTGACCGGCCGCACGATGTCGATCTGGTCCAACTCCTGAAAGTGTCCGAGGCCCCGGGTGTCGCCCTCTGAGCAGCCGGAGATAAGCAGCATCGGGCGCCCGTCCCACCAGGCGTTGGTGAGGCCGGTCACCGCATTGGTATGCCCCGGACCGGCACTGACCGCGACGACGCCGAGGGTCCCGGTCATCGCGCCCCAGGTGTCGGCCATGTACGACGCCGCCTGCTCGTTCCGCACATCCACGATCTGCACGCCCTTGTCCAGACACGCCTGCATGAAGGCATTCAGACCGTTCCCGCACAGCACCGCCACGTGCCGCACACCCCGGGCCTTGAGAAGATCCACCAGTAGTTCCGCACCATTCATCGAGGACTGCTCCTTTGCTCGGCGACCGCCCGACGTCGGTCGTTGGTCGCACACCATCGTGCCGTGCATACTTCTCTGCGCGGCTCGAGCAGCCCTTCCGCCCCGCGGGTGCGGACACGGGTCGGGCTCGACGCCGCCGGGCCTCCCTCCCCCGCCGCGTCGCACCACCGTCCACAGCTCCCTTGTGGCCTCCACAAACCAGGCGGACCCCGGCCTGCGCAGGGGAGAGCCCCAACGCGGACCGGGGTCCGCACGCAGCCCCGGAACCTGCTTTGGACGTCAAGAACTGCGCCCACACAGGCCCCGATGAGGTGCGGCCGAAAGCCCCGCCTCCGCCGGGAATGTCATTGCCAGAGCGTCCGCTCCCGGCAAGAGCCGCACGAGGAGTCCCCCGGCAGATGGCGAGGCTCTTCGCTATCTCGCTGCGCGAGATGGGCGCTCAGAATGACACCTTGACGGCAAAGCCGGCTTCTCGGCAAGGCATCTAGACCGCCACTTCCTTGCCCTCTTGCCCGCTCTTGTAGATCGCGTCGAGGATGCGCTGTGTGATCAGGGCCTGCTCGCCGGGTACCGGGGAGGGCTTCTTCTTCAGGATCGCCTCGACGAACTGGCGAATCTCCTCGGTGTGTCCGGCCTTCTCCGGATACTGGAAGATCTCATTGCTCACATTCTCCAGGACGCCCTTGCGCTCCCGGATCATGGCGGTGGGCTCGAGCTGGCAGCCGCCCTTGTCGCCGCAGAGGATCACATTGTGCGAGCCGGACACCAGATTCAGCGCCCAACTGCACTCGAGGATCACCGTGGCGCCGTTCGCGAAGCGGATCAGACTGAAGGCCGCGTCGTCGGGGACGGTGTACTGCTCCGGCGCGAAGGGCATCAGGGGCGACTTCTTGCTGGCCAGCTTGTTGTAGACGCCGGCGGAGACCGAGACCGGCTCGGGGAAGCCCATGAGGTACAAGGTCAGGTCCAAGACGTGGACGCCGATGTCGTAGATCGGGCCACCCTCGGAGAGCTCCTTCGTCACGAACCCCAGGCGCCCCGGCACGCCACGAACCCGCAGGTACTGCGCCTTGCCGAAGTAGATCTCTCCAAGCTCGCCGCCGTCCACCCAGGCCTTCATCTGCGCGGCGCCCTTGGTAAATCGCAGCGTCTGCCCGACCATGAACAGCTTCTGGGCCCTCTTGCCCGCCTCGATCATCGACCGGCACTGGTCGGCGCTGATGGCCACGGGCTTTTCCACCAGTACGTGGCAACCCTTGGCGAAGGCGTCGATGGTCGGTCGGTAGTGCCAGGAGTTCGGGGTGCAGATGGCCACCGCGTCGAAGTCGACTTTCTTGTACATCTCCTTGTAGTCAGAGAAGCACATCTCGGCGGGGATCGAGGCCCGCTCGGAGAACCTGGCCAGCGACTGCTCACTAACGTCTGCCGCGGCGACAACCTCGACCCTGTCGGCCTGCGCCTGGAACCCCGGCAGATGTGCACCGGTGGCGATGCCTCCGGCTCCCACGAACGCGACTCTCAGCTTCTTGGCCATCTAGAACCCTCCCATATGTTTGACGGCTGGTGATCTCAGCGTACATCGCACGGCCCGGGTCATTACCAGACGTGTGAGATGAGCTTGGGTGTCGGACACGTACCGGCAAAGGCGCCGACCGGTGAGGGCCGCGGTCATCGGGCGCGCCTGCCCGGGTCTTGTTCATTGCAGCACGGCGATGGTCCACAACGTCAGGTGCGGAACCTGCAGCACGAGACAGGCACCCTCACGGCTCAGGGGCACGCGCACCTGCTGCAGCCCCGGAACGCTGTAGAGCGTGGCCGCGGTGAAGACCCCGTCGCCCACCAAGGAGGCGTCGATGCTCAGCTCGACGGGCCCGGCGGGGACCACGTCATCGGCCTGGAGGTCGTAATCGCGGTTGAGCAGGTGCACGGCCACCTGACCGGTCTGCACATTGCGGCGCAGCACCGCCCGGGCGTGCGGTGCGCCCCGGATGGCCACGCCCGGAGGCAACCTGCCCTCGACCGACCCCGGGCCTTCCCAGCGCAGGAGCCTTCCGGCCTTCTCCACCTGGGAGATCACCTGACGCTGGCCCTCATCCAGGTACTCCTCGGAGGTCACGATGACGGCCCGTGCGGCCATGAGATCAGCGGCGTCCAGCCGCTCGCGGACCCAGTCGCCGCCGGCCACCGCCACCCTGTATTGCACGTTGTGGGCGGCCAGATCGGCGGCGGCCTCGGCGCTGCGGTCCTTGTCCCGATACCGCGCCGGGGCGTTGAACACCAACACCACATCGCAGACGGCCTCGAAGCCGTCGAACAGATCGCGGTGTGTGGCGACGAACCTGTACAGCGGCGCGAAGTCCTCGGTGCTACAGTCCCACCAGTGCGTGCCCTTCTCGGCGGTGTAGGCCCACTGGTGGTGCGGGGCCATGAACCTGTGGCCGCAGGCATAGGCCTCGGCGACCCAGGTCTTCACCAGCCCGGGCTTGTCGTGCTCGGCGATCCAGGCCCAGTCCCAGCCGGAGGCCGTGGCGGCCAGCGGCCTTTGCACACCGTCGGCCACCTTATAGGCCAGATGCGCCGCATCGGACGGCCGCCCCTCGGAGGCGTGCAGGCCGATCTCGCCGCACAGGGTATCCAGGTGCATGTAGTCTCCCAGGTGCAGCGGGTCGGGCAGGCAGCAGTTGGCGCTGAGGGTAAGGGTGCGCCCCAGAGCCTGCTGACACTCGGCGCGGATGTCGCCCACCAGCCCGGCCGCGGCGCGGACCTGGAAGTTCATGAATGCCGAGTAAAGCGGGATCGACCAGCGGCGCTGGACGTAGGCCTCCCGCGTGGCGGCATGGCGCCGGGCGTGGGTCCCGTAGTCGAAGCTCCCGATGTCCTCCACACCCAGCGCGCGGAGCCGCTCACGGCTCAGGTTGGCGCGTAGAAACTCCCGGAATCCGGCGAGGCAGTGCTCGCAGAAACAGCCCCCGGCGTATGCGGCGCAGGCCGCGGTCCCTGCGTGATCGTCGATGTGCAGGCCGGTGACGCCTCCCTGCACGGCGTCCAGGGCGCGCTGGCGCAGGTAGGCCCGATAGTACGGGGCGTTGGTGCAGCCCCAGTAGTTGGGGAGCGCCCGGGCCTGGTCGGTGAGCCAGGGCACCTCGATGGGCCGGCCCTCGATGTCGATGCAGACGGACTGCAGGAGGCGCTCGTCCTCGGCGAGCGCATCGCCCCAGGCGGTGAGCAGCCACATGGTCCCCTGGAAGCTCACGCCCCGCGCGGCCGCGGCCTCCGCGGCCTCCTTACCCCCTCCCCACAGCACCACGCCGGCGCCGTAGGCAGCGTAGAGCTCCGGGGACTTCGGCGCATACATGAACACCACGTCACTTTGTCGCATCCTCCACCTCGCAATCCGTCCACACCGCCGGCTCCGGCCGCGCTACGCCTCATGCGTCCAGGAGTCTTCCCAGGGACAGGCCGTCCGCGGAGCCGTCGGTCTGTGTCCCATTGCGGTAGACGAAGCTCGTGGCATTGGGCGACAGCACCGGATCGCGGCACACCAGCCAGTCGGCCAGCGGATAGACCTTGCTCGTCCCGGCAGATAGGCTGCGCAGGATGTAGCCGTGCTCGCGGACAAAGCCGATGCGGTCGCCGTCGGCGGCGAAACTCGGCCAGCGGCCCACTCCCAGGTCCGTGACCGCCCCGGCGAAGCTGTGTGCGCAGACGTGCCCATCCTCCCGGTCGTAGGCGGCCAGTGTGCCGTCCGGCGAGATGGCTACGTGCCGCAGCTCCAGGCGCTCGGCGATCCGGGTGAAGGTGCCGGCGGGAAAGTCCATGAGCCACACCCCCGTGGACCAGATACCGATGCCTCGGGACCCATCGGCCGAAAGCGCCAGCTCGTCCGGGGCGATGGCCTGATCCCGGGCCAGGCCGACGTCCTCGCCGTTGAACTGCTGCACCACCCGCAGAGCGTTGTCGGTGAGGTCGACCGCGACGATGTGCATGTCGCGATCCTGCTGAACCGGTCCGCCATCGGAGAGCACAACCCAGCCGGTCCAGAAGGCCACCTCATTCGCGGCGATGTACCGCGGCGCCAGACGATTGGTGAGCCCCAGTCCCGCGGCTGTAACGGCTTCGGGAGTGGCGCCGGCCCGCGCCGACACCCTCTGCAGTCCGCCGTTGCCGTCGAGGAACACGATGTCCTCGCCGTCGGGCGACCATGTGGGGTGGTTGTCGGCGGCGGCGATCGCATCGCCGGCCCGGAAGATGGAAGACAGAGCCACGTAGGCACTTCCCGGAGCGCGGAACAGGCCATAGGTGTCAAAGCGAGAGACCGGGAACGAGGCCGACAGGCCGTCATCGGCCACGCGGGCACTGCAACCGGCGGTCTGCCACGCTCCGGGGACCAGCCGGTAGACGGGCAACTCGGCGTTCGCCGTCAGGGCCGCAGGCAGGGTCACCGTCAAGGTCACCGGAGAGCCGAAGACGATGCCGTCCGGCGTGCAGTCGATGGCCGACACCGGCACCAGTCCCTGGGGTGCGTCGGGGAGGGCGGCCGGGTCGGCGCCCGCCAGGCCGAGTGAGGCGCCGGCAGGCACCGCCGCCGGATCGCCGTGAAGCACGAGGGCACCGTCGTCGGAGCGGGCCAACTCCTCCCGAGGACTGTCGTCACCGCTGTCGCAGCCCAACATGCCCACCAGCGCCGGGAGCGCCAGCGCGGCCCACAGCGGCAAAAGTGTGCGGAGCCAGGCGCGGTGCATACCAACCACCTCCATGTGGCGGAACGTCTCCCCACTTTTCCCTCTCCCACACACCTCTTCCTTCCGGTGAACGGGTATGACATAATCGTCTGCGTCCATCGAGGGCGCCACGGGAGGCCTCGATGGAGCCGGCAGGCGGTGGGACGGACGCAACAGGGAGGATCACTGATGAGCGCGGGCACCAAGGATCAGACGGTGCCGTCCTATCTCGCGGGCTACGAGCCGCAGTACGCCAAGGACCCCAGACAGGCGGCTGTGGAGTGGTTCTCGCACGCCGGATTCGGGCTGTTCATGCACTACGGCCTGTACAGCCTTCTCGGGCGCGGCGAGTGGGTGATGCTGCGTGAGGCCATTCCCGTGGCCGAGTACGAGCGGCTCAAGAGCCGCTTCACCGCCCGGCGCTTCGACGCCGACCTCATCACCGACCTCGCCCTGGAGGCGGGCATGGCCTATGTGAACATCACCACCCGCCACCACGACAGCTTCTGCCTGTTCGAGACGGCGCAGAATGACTATCACAGCATGGCTTCTCCGGCGCGCAGAGATCTGGTGGATGAGCTGTCGGGGCAGTGCGCCAAGAAGGGCCTTGGCCTGTTTTTGTACTACTCCTACGCCGCCGACTGGCGCCACCCCTACTTCTACTCCCGCGAGGCCGGCTGGGACTGCGCCAGGCCAAAGTATCCCCGGCCCGAGCCCTCCTATCGATTCGAGGGCGACGAGGATTTCGCCCATTACATCGCGTTCGTCCACGCACAGCTCACGGAGCTACTCACCCACTACGGTCCGGTGGCGGGCATCTGGTTCGATCCCATCTCCGGCTACTACAGCCGCCCGGACCTGTTCCCGATCCAGGACACCTATGCGCTCATCCGCCGCCTACAGCCTCAGGCCCTCATCGCCTTCAAACAGGGAGCCACGGGAGACGAGGACTTCGCCGCCCCCGAGCGCAAGGGAGAGTCGCTGGAGGAGCGTTTCGAGGACCCGCGGTCGCGGGAGGTGGCAAGAGAGGCGTGGAAGCGCAATCGCGGCAAGCACGGGGAGATCTGCGATACACTGCAACCGGGCTGGTGGGGCTATAGCGCGGCCGATGAGGGCAGGCACCGCACCTGTGAGGAGGTTCTCGGCGCCCTGGCGGCGGCCCGGGAGGCCGGCTGCAACCTGCTGATGAACACCGGCCCGCTGCCGGAGGGGGACATCCATCCGGTGGATGCCGCCACCTTGCGACAGGTGGGAGCCCACCTGCGCGCAGGCGGCGCCGCGGGCCTGCGCCGCGCTGCTCGGTCCGCCGATGGCCCCACGGAGCAGTAGGCACGCTGCGGCGCTCCCCGCGGCCCCATCCCCTGGACGCCGTCCGTGCCGAGGCTGCGCCCCTCGCCGCCGCCCGGTGGCACCCCGGGGGTCTCGGCGCCGAGTGTCACCGCGCTCCGCCGCTCGCCCTACCCGTGGTGGTGCTGCCGGGCATTGTAGCCTTCGGCGCGCAGCAGATCGATGATCTCCGCAACGTGGTCGGGGCCTCGGGTGCTGAGGACCAGCTCCACCTCGGCCCTTCCCAGCACCACCTCGCCCGTCTGGCGATTGTGGAAGATCTCGAGGATATTGGCCCTACTCTGTGCCAGGATGCCGGCCAGACGCGCCAGAGCCCCGGGCACGTCGGGGAGGTCCAAAAGCAGCCGGACCGAGCGCCCCGCCAGGGCGAGGCCGCGGTCGATGACGGCTCCCAGGGTCGTGACATCCACATTGCCACCGCTGAGGACCAACACGGGTCTTTCGCCCAGGAGGTCGGTCAGGATGGGGGCCGCCGCATAGACCACCGCACCGGCGCCCTCGACCACGAGTTTGCAGTCTTCCACCAGCCGGAGCATGGCCGTGGCGATCTCCGCCTCCGGCACCACCACGATGTCATCCACGTAGCGGGTGATCGTGCGCAGATTCGCCTCCGAGGGGCAGCCGACGGCGATGCCCTCGGCCACGGTGGGCTGCGGGGGAATGACTGTCAGCTCTCCGCGGCCGAAGGAGCACTGCATGGCCGCCGCCATTTCGGTCTGCACCCCGAAGACCTTGACATGCGGTGCCTGAAGCTTGATGGCGGTGGCGATGCCACTGATCAGACCGCCTCCGCCCACAGGGACAACGACGCCGGTGACGTCCGGGGCCTGCCGGAGTATCTCCAGGCCGATGGTGCCCTGCCCGGCCACCACGCGCGGGTCGTCGAAGGGGTGGATGAAGACCAGCCCGCGGTCCTGCTCCACCCGGCGCGCGACGGCGTAGGCCTCATCGAAATCGCCACCCGCCAGGATCACCTCGGCCCCGTGGGCGGCGGTGCGCTCCACCTTCACCAGCGGCGTGCTTTGCGGCATGACGATGACGGCCGCGGAGCCCGCGGCACGGGCGGCGGCCGCCACCCCCTGGGCGTGGTTGCCCGCCGAGGCGGCAATGACCCCCCGGGCCCTCTCCTCGTCGCTGAGCTGAGCGATGCAGTTGGCCGCGCCCCGGATCTTGAACGCTCCGGTGATCTGCAGGTTCTCCGGCTTGAGCCGGACGCCCGGCGCTGCGGCGATGTTCCCGTCCAAAAGACCGGTTGTCCTGATGTAGGGCGCGATGCGTGCCGCGGCGAGCTGGATCTGCTGTAAGGTGAGCAAGGCACTGCTCCTGATGTGATCGGGATTGCTCCATGCAGACACAAAGACGTGGGCACCGAGCGGGCCGCACTGTGGTCGAGAGGGACGAATGTCCGGAAGCGCGGCCAAAAGGTCCGGCTGCCCCGGCTTCTGTCATCCTGAGCGTCCATCTCGCATAGCGAGATAGCGACGGATCTCACTACATGGCGGGAGATTCCTCGAGCTGCTCCCTGCGGGAGCGGACGCTCCCGCAATGGCGCGCCCATCCGAGTGTGCACTTTGCGGCCGCGCCTATACGTCGCACACATGGTCGTGCAATGCCCGCTGCCCTGCGTTCCGTATTCGTTGCGATGGCAAGGACCGGTGCGTGCCGTGATACGTCTACGCGATGTTCAACGCACATAACCGATTGAGAAGTAAACAGCACAAATCCTTGATTGTACACTGCGCAACACTGGGGTATAGTATGCAACAAGGCGGGGTGCCACAGAATGAGTGCTTGAGTGAGAGGGGCGGACACCCCGTGTCACTGTCTGATGGGTCTCGGACGGATGGTGCCATCTCGTCGTGCCGGCGCCGGCGCGAAGCGCCTGCGGGGAAGGAGGGATAACAGAACCGGAAGGACCGAGTGTGTCTGGTGTCGACGTCGCACCGGCCGGTTCGCGCGTTGCGCGAAGCCTACCGGGGGGCAGTGGCCGGCAGACTATCGGGGGCGCAACGTGCCTCCGTGAAGTGGAGCATTCCAGCGCGGCGAAGAGGCGCTGGCACCACATGACCGGCTGAGACACCCCGTGGGCGTGGGGCGAAGCATCCACGCCGGGAGCGCGCCCTGCGCTCCTGTCCGGGGGTCAGCATCGGGACATCAGGGGGGGAGGCCGCCTAGAGCGGGACCCACATGCACAAGACAAGACTCGTTCTAATCGAGAATGACCCGGAGACCATACAGCTCATCACCGGCAAGCTCAGCGCGTGCAACTACGAGGTCCTCGTGTACGACAGCGCCACGGATGCGCTCCGTGACTTGGACGATATCAAGCCCGACATCATCCTCCTGCGCCTGTACCTGCCGAACATGGACGGCATGCCGCTGTGTCATCAGCTCAGCAGGGAGTGCAGTGCGGGGATCATCGCCCTGGTGGAGCCCGAGGAGGAGGACGTCGAGGCCCTGGTCGCTCTGGAGCTGGGGGCGGACGCCTGCGTCTGCAAGCCGGTGGACGGCCGCGAACTGCTGGCCACCGTGAAGGCGCTGCTGCGGAGAATCGCCAACTCGCAAAGAGAGGCGCCCGACTCGGTACTGGACGTGGCCGGAATCGCCCTGGATCGCCAGCGCCACCAGGTGCTCGTGGATGGCGAGCCCGTCCGGCTCAGCCTCATCGAGTACCGCATGCTCTCGGCTCTGATGCAGGAGCCGGGCCGGGTGTTCTCCGGCGATGAGCTGCGGCAGATCATCAACCGGCCCTCCAAGAGCCGCCGTCTGAATGTGGGCGTGTACGTTGCCAGGGTGCGCAAGAAGATCGAGCACGATCCCCATGCCCCACGCCGGCTGGTCACCGTCAGAGGCGCCGGGTACAAGCTCGTCGATTCCCCCGGCGGGATCTACCAGCACTAGACCCCCATACGGGCGCGCTTCTTGACGTCTGAAGCAGGTTCCAAGGCTCGCCCCAACCGTTCGCAACCGAGCCGTCGGCAGTCGCGCGGGTCGGACTCTCCAGCCGGACTCAGCGATCCCGCCAGGCGGGATCGCCCCCCGGCCGTGGCACCGACCCGAGGCGGGACACCGCGACGTGCTCGTCGGTCTGAGGCGGAGCTTCGCCGGGAGCCCTTGCAGCAGCGGTTCTCGGGGCGTGAAGCCAATCGTCCGGCTCGTGCCCGCCATAGAGTGGCGATGCGCGAAGGCTTCGGCGCAGTCCCCACCGATCGTGCGGTGCCCGTGGCCGCGGGAACGGTGGGGACTGCCTGTGCTTGTCCGCGCGCCACCATCCCCCGCCCGCCCGCTCTCTTCACCCCGCTTGTTCCCCACCTTCCTCATACGCCATCCGCGCCAGCGGGAAGGGCTCCAGCGCCCGCTCCAGTACCCCGTGCACGAAGGACAGGAAGACCCCGTAGTTGATGATGGGGATGCCCATGGCGTCCGCCTTCTTCAGGCGCGCCAGCATCTCCTGACGGTTGAGCATGCAGGCCCCGCAGTGGACGATGAGGTCGTACTTCTCCACGTCCGGGGGAAAGTCGCCCCCGGAGACGTAGTCGAACTCGATCTCGCCGCCGGCATACTGGCGCAGCCAGCGCGGAATCTGCACGGTACCGATATCGTCGGCGACCTGATGATGGGTGCAGGCCTCAGCGATGAGTACCTTCGCCCCCGGCTTGAGCCGCCGCATCGCATTGGCACCGCGCGCCAGGATCTCCAGATCCCCCTTGTAGCGCCCGAATAGGATGCTGAAGGTCGTGAAGGGCACGTCCCTGGGTGTATCGGCCGAAGCCTTCAGCACCGCCTGGGAATCGGTGACGACGATCTTGGGCTTCTTGCGCAGGTTCTCCAGAGCATCGCGCAGCTCCCGCTCCTTGACCACCACGGCATAGGCGTCGTGGTCGATCACATCGCGCAGGGCCATGACCTGCGGGAGGATCAGCCGCCCCTTGGGTGCGGCCTTATCCACGGGGATGACGAGCACCGCGATGTCGCCGGGGTTCAGCAGGTCGCCGATGATCGCCGGCTCCACGAAGTCGTCGGGGGCCACGTCGATCATGACGCGCTTGAGGTCCTCGATGCCCTCGCCGGCCATGGCGCTGACGGCGGTGAAGGGCAGGCCGCGCTCTCGGGCCCAGGTTCTCGCCGCCGAGTAGTCCGGGTGGACGTCGATCTTGTTGGCCACGGCGATGACCGAGGTCTTGCGCTCCCGGAACTGTGTCAGCAGGTCGTCCTCATACCCGTCTATGCCCTGCTGAGGGTCCAGGACGAGGATGGCCAGGTTCGTCTGGTCCAGGATGCGCAGGGTCATGGCGATGCGCTTCTCGCCCAGCTCCCCCACGTCATCGATTCCGGCGGTGTCGATGATCACCACCGGGCCGATGGGCAGGATCTCCATGGACTTCTTGACCGGGTCCGTGGTGGTGCCCGGGACGGCCGAGACGATGGCGGCTTCCTGCCGTGTCAGGGCGTTGATGAGGCTGGATTTCCCCGCATTGCGCCGGCCGAAGATGGCGATGTGCAGCCGGTCGCCGCGAGGCGTCTGATTGAGTGTGGTCATTCTCTGTCACCTGACTGATGTGGCCGTGGTCGACCGGCCCGTATCTCAGCGGCGGCGCGACGTGTCTCCCGCGATGCCGGGGGTCGTCAGTTGCTCCGGACTGAGCATGGCCTGGACCTGCTCGGCCGTCGCCAGGCCCTCCCGCAAGAGCAACTCCGGCACGGAGCCCTCCCCGGCCAGGGCCCGTTTGGCGATGGCCGAGGCCTGCTCGTACCCCACATAGGGAGCAATGGCCGTGGCCAGTGCCGCACTGCTCTGAAGAAGCTCTTGGCAGCGCGCCTCATCCACCTCGATGCCCTGGATACACAGGTCCATGAGCATCCGGGTTGATCGCTGCAGCAGGTCCAGCGACTGGAACAGGTTGTGGGCGATCAGAGGGATGAAGGCGTTCAGCTCGAGCTGTCCGGCCTGTGCGGCCAGCGTGATGGCCTGGTCGTTGGCCATCACCTGAAACGCCGCCTGGGTAGCGGCCTCGGGGATGACCGGATTCACCTTGCCGGGCATGATCGAGGACCCGGCCTGACGCGGCGGGAGGCGCAGCTCGCCGATGCCCCCGCGGGGCCCCGAGGACAGCAATCTGAGGTCGGCCGCGATCTTGGCCAGATTCACCGCCGCGGCCTTCAAAAGACCCGACACCTCCACGAACACGTCGCAGTTCTGGGTCACATCGATGAGGTTTTCGGCCCTCGCGATTCCCAGGCCGGTGAGGTCGCGCAGGAAGTCCGTGGCATAGTAGACGTACCGCAGCGGGGCGTTGAGGCCCGTACCCACCGCCGTGCCGCCCAGGTTCACCTGGCGCAGACGCTCCTCCACCTTGTACAGCCGCCACCAATCGCGCTGAATCGCCTGCGCCCACGCGGCGAAGACCTGACCCATCGTGACGGGGACGGCGTCCTGCATCTCCGTGCGCCCCAGCTTGACGACCGCCGCGAACTGCGCTTCTTTCTTCTGCAGCGCCCCCTGCAGGTCGCTCATGGCCGTGGCCACCGGCCGCAGCAGGCGGATCGCCGCCACCTTCACCGCCGTGGGGAACACGTCATTGGTCGATTGGGACATGTTCACATGGTCATTGGGATGGACGAGGCCGTAGTCGCCCTTCTCACCGCCCAGAATCTCGATAGCCCGGTTGGCGATGACCTCGTTGGCGTTCATATTGCTCGAGGTCCCGGCCCCGCCCTGCAGCGCATCGACGAGGAACTGGTCGCGCAGGGCGCCGTCGGCGATCTCTCTGCAGGCCTGGAGGATGGCGGCCCCGATCCGCTCGTCCAGGACGCCGGCCTTCATGTTCGCCTCGGCGCAGGCGTGCTTGAGCAGCGCCAGACAAGTCACCAGCTCCGGGTGAACCGGCTGTCCGAGCAGGGGGAAGTTGCTCACGGCGCGGGCGGTGTGGATGCCGTAATAGGCGTCGGAAGGGATCTCCAGCTCACCGAGCAAGTCGGTCTCGACACGCACACTTGGGGACACCGCAGTCACTCACAATGCAGGGGCAGACGGACGGATGGGCGCGGTAGAAATATACCTTAGTTATAGACGCTGAAGAAGGCAGCGTCAAGAGGTGGTGGCGCGCCGTGCGTTCCCGCGGACACAGAGAGCCACCGTCCGGCCTCCGCCCGGTGGCTCCCATCCGCCCGTATCGCCTCCGCCGTCTCCCGCTACCTTTCCACCTGCACCCAGAGCACCACATGCGACGGCCGGCTCTTGTCGTGGTACAGGGAGTTTTCCGCCACCCGACTGCGCCGCTCGCGTCCCAGCGGGCCGCCCGTATTGGGGTTCACATCAAACCGCGGGTAGTTGCTGCTGGAGATGTCCACGCGGACCCGATGGCCTTTGACGAATCTGTTGGCCGTCGGGTACAGCTCAAAGCACAGCTTGTACACCTCGCCCGGCACCGCCAGCTCCTCTTGCTCGTAGCCATCGCGGAAGCGCAGGCGACGGATGCTGTCGCCCAGGTTCAGGGCGATGCCGTCGGGGTAATTGGGCCCCGGCGGGTAGATGTCCAGGAGCTTGGCGGTGAAGTCCGTGTCCGGTCCATCCGTCGCCACCCACAGGTGCACCTCGATGGGACCGGCGATGACGAGGTCCTCCTCCAGCGGCTCGGTCTGGAAGCACAGGACGTCCGGCCTGGCCGCCAGTGGCAAGGTTCCCTTCGTGAACGGGAAACGCGGGTCATTACGCTGATCGAAGCCCCCGGCAGGTACCGGGAGGGCCGAGAGATTGCCGCCGATAGTCGGGACCGGGTCGTCCGGGTCGAAGTCGTACACCGTCGGCTCGGCCTCGCCCGCGGGGGCCTCTGTGCTCAGCGAGCCGTCTGCGTGAAGATAGAAGGCCGTGGGGACCGTGCCCGGCAGCGGCCAGGTCTGCGCCGACTTCCACTCCCCACCATGCCAGATGGTGCGCCCCGTCTCCTGCGGCCCCGGGCCGCCACCCATGACGAAGTACCTCACCGCCGGTGCCCTTTCCAGGCCCGTGGGAAGGCCCTTGAGGAAGTGGTCGAACCACTGCAGCCGCGTGGACTCATAGTGCGACAGCCCCCCGTCGGGCTGGAAGGACAGGTCGCCCGCCCCGGGTACGCCTACACCCCCATGGTGCCACGGCCCCATCAGCAGATGCACCGGGGCGCTCTTGCGCCCGCTGAGCTCGACGAAGTTCTCCACGCTGCTGCGGGTGTAGCTGTCGTACCAGCCGCCCACGTACAGCGTGGGCACATCGGCGTGCTCATCGTAGTACGGCCGCGGTCCGTAGCCCGGCTGCTTCCAGTAGTCGTTGTAGGTAACCTCGGAAAGCAGGTCCAGGCACCAGCGCTCATACGAGGGCACTTGCCGCAAAGGGGATAGACCCTCGCGCACGCAGCCGGCCTTCACCCAGTCCCAGATGCTGCCCGCCGCCTGCTCCGCCGCGGCCTTCACATTGAAGTCCGCCATCGCCTCCTTGCTCGTCGCGAGCATCGAGAAGGCGTAGATGTAGAACCTTTGCTCCAGCGCCCCATTGTGGCGCATCGAGCTGTGATAGTAGCTGGAGGGCCCGAAGGTCACGACCATCGCGCCCAGGTGCGGCGGCGCCAAGGAGGCCAGTGCGCTCTGCAAAGCCGCCTCATACGAGGCACCAAAGGTCCCCACCCGCCCATTGCACCAGGGCTGGGCCGCCACCCATTCCACCGCGTCATACCCGTCGGGCCCCTCATCGGCGAAAGCATAGAACTCGCCCTCCGAGGCGTACCGGCCCCGCACGTCTTGCGCCACCGCAACATAGCCACGCTCGGCATAGAAGCGACAGGCCGCGGTGTGGTTCGTCTTGTCATAGGGCGTGCGGACCATCACCGCCGGCCAGGGACCGTCCAACTTCCTCGCGCCCTGCGCCGGGAAGTACAGGTCCGTGGCGACACAGACCCCGTCGCGCAAAGGCATCATCACATCGCGCTCGGTAGCCACCTCATACGCCGGCGCTGAGGCAACAAACTGGGAATCACTCAAGGCTCAAGCACTCCTTCCGGGCTTCGAGGCGAACGGATCAACGGCGAAACGGTGAAACGGTGAAACGGTGAAACGGTGAAACGGTGAAACGGCAGAACGGCTGAGCACCCTGGGGCTCTGCCCCAGACCCCGCTGGGGCCACGGGCCCCAGACCCCGTTACTGTGCCGCCACGGTGGCAGGCGCAGCAGCAGCGCTAACGCCGAGCGGTCGATGCGGCAGGCACGTCGGCCCGGAATCGCCGCGCACACGGCAGCGCGCCGATTCCGGGCTGGTCGCCGACGCTGACGCGATGCATGCCACGCCCTACAACGGCCACCGAGGCGCGGCATCGGAAGGGCCGTGTCTGGACCGCCGCCCCCCTGTCTTCGCGGGGTGCATCGGTGAGCGCGTCAGCGGCAGCGACCGGCCGGTGATTGTCGCACGGCCGTATGTGCGGCAATCTCCGGCCAAAACCAGCGCCACGCCCACCCGCGTGCGCTAACCGCGCCCCGGCATCCAGCCACCCCACGCTGCCCAGGAACGGGGTCCAGGGGACTGGTCCCCTGGCGGGGTCTGGGGCGGAGCCCCAGGGTGTTCAGCCCTTCAGTCGTTGAGTCGTTCAGCAGTTCAGCACCCGCGGTGTAGGGTTCGGGTAGGTACCGGCGGGGCGGAGGCCTCTGCCGGGGCGGTCGGTGTCGCCGAGGTCGTCGCGGGCGGTGTCGGCCAGTTCGGTTAGCTTCCGGACGATGTCCGGATGCTCGGCTGCGAGGTTGTGCGTCTCCCCCGGGTCGGCGACGAGGTCGAAGAGGAGGGCCTCGGTGGGGCCGCCGTCCTCGGCGTGGAAGGCGCGCTTGCTCTCGCGGGCAAGATGCAGTTTCCACTGCCCGCTGCGCACCGCCTGAAGCTGCTCCATGTGGTAGAAGAAGAAGGCCTCGTAGGGCGAGGAAGCGCCGGGCTCGGCGGTGAGCAAGGGGCGGATGTCCCGGCCGTCGGTGACGCGGTCGGTGGGTGCGTGGGTGCCTGCGAGGGCGGCGAAGGTTGGGAGCAGGTCCATGGTCGTGCAAAGCTCGCTGCATGTGGAGCCCGCGGGGATGGTGCCGGGCCAGCGCATGACGCAGGGCACGCGCATGCCGCCTTCCCAGGTGCTGTAGCCCCAGCCGCGCAAGGGCGCGTTGCTGCCCCCGTGGCCTTTGGGGCTGCCGTTGTCCGAGGTGAAGACCACGAGGGTCTGCTGCTGCAGCCCCAGGCGCTGGAGGGCGGCGAGGACTTCGCCTGCCGACCAGTCGAGCTCCTCCACAGAGTCGCCGTACTCGGCATTGCCCGACTTGCCGGCGAAGTCCTCGCCGACCTCCGGGATGCGCACGCTGCCGGGGTACGCCTGGGGCATGTAGAGGAAGAATGGGCGGTCGGCATTGCGCTCCATGAACCCAATGGCTTCTTCAGTGTAGCGCTTGGTGACGGTGGGCATGTCCACAGGGGCCTCGATGACTTGTTCGCCGCGCATGAGCGGCAGGGGGGGCCAGTTCTGACCGGGGCGAGGGGTCATGTCCTCGCTGTAGGGGATGCCGTAGTAGTCGTCGAATCCGTGGCGTGTGGGCAAGAAGGGGAGCTGGTCGCCCATGTGCCACTTGCCGACGCAGGCGGTGGCGTAGCCCCGGTCGTGCAGGAGCCGGGCGAGGGTGATCTCGGAGGGGTTGAGGCCTTTGGCGGCCACGGGCTGCAGGACGGCGCCGCCCTTGTCGCTCACGTGCATATCCACGCGCTGGGCGTAGCAGCCGGTCATGAGGCTGCTGCGCGAGGGCGTGCAGACGCCGCTGGTCACGTAGAAGTCGGTGAACAGTGCGCCTTCGCGGGCCATCCGGTCGACATTGGGCGTGCGGTGCACCGGGTGGCCATAGCAGCCCAGGTCGCCGTAGCCCAGGTTGTCGCAGAAGATGACGATGAAGTTCGTGTGCTTGCTGCCGCCGGCGCTACTCATGGCTCGGGCCCCCGGAGTGGTGTGGTGTATCTGCCGTCGGGGGACCCCTTCCCCATGAAGGGAGCGAAGACCTCGGCCGGGGGCAGGCGGCGGATGCCGTTCCCGGGCCGCCTACCTCTCCCAGCCCGCGAAGCGGGCCAGTCGGGAGAGGTCGGCGGGGCGGCCGTGCCCAGGTCGTACCACCTCTCCCAGGCCCGCAGGGCCGTCCGGGAGAGGTCGGCAGATCGACACGCGGAGCGGGGCGACCTGCCGGGTGAGGGGCTGACAGTGGCGAGCCTCTGCCTCTCCGACCAGCCACCGACCCACGAGCACCATGCTGTCGCCACACCTGCGCCTGGCACTGCCCGGAAGCCCGACGCCGACGGCGCCTCGGCCCCCGGCCCCGGCGCACATCCCGATGAGAGGCGGGGACCCGTGCGTTGAGCGCGGGGCGGCGCCAAGACATGCAGAGCCGCCAAAGAGGGGAAACCACACCGATGCGGACGTGTCAAAGCAGTGCGGGCAGCATACCTAGTTGCGTCAATAGTGGCGCTCATGGCCCTGCCGACCAGCCGTCGGACAACAGTCTGCTCGAAAGCCCAGAAGCGCACAAACGGCTCAGCACAAAGCGAAGATGCCTGGAGGAACGGCAATGACCGAACGCATGCGCATGACAGCCCGCTGCACCGGGGCGCCACGATGGCTGCCCTCGCTCTTGGTCGTGTCGGCTGCGTGTTGCTTCACCACGCCCTCGTTCGCAGACGAGGCCAAGGTCGGGTCCGATGCGTTGCAGTCACTGCTGAAGGCCTGTGCCGCGAGGGCCGAGACTCTGAAGACCTTCGAGGGCCTCGTGACCATGGTGGAGTACGCCAATGACGACCTGCCCCAGCCACAGCGCCGCTGGAACTGGGTGGAGGCTCGGACATACGCGGTAGACCGCACCAGAGGTTGGTCTCTGTGCGAGCAGCGCATCGCAACGGGCGTCGATCCTGACGCAGCCTATACTGCCCACGCCACAGTGGGCGATGTATGGCGTACCCAGGACTGCAGCGATGGGTACTGGCACGAGCCCCCATCTCACCTGCGTGACTACATGCGCGAACTGATGAGTCACTGGCTCATGGTCTGCGAGTTGACCGACAACGCCGTGAGCCACATGGTGAACGTCGTGGTGACCGAGGAGGCGGCCGGCGAGGCTAGCTGCCTGCACTTCGAGCTCGAGTGCCTATGGGGCTCGGGGATAACGACCTACGACGGCATCTGGCTCGACCCGGACAAGGGGTCTGCCCCCGTCAAGCGGCGCGTGGTCACCCTGACGGACGGCAAGGCCAGTCGCGTGAGCGTCTACAGGGCGGAGGAGCTCACCCACTGCACCGGAGACATCTGGATCCCCCGGAGAGCGGAGCATGTGGAGTGTGTGGAGGGAAAGTCCGGGTGGGTGTGGGTCACCAAGGCCGTCCGCGAGGTTGTGCAGGCCCGCGTCAACGAGGGTCTGAGCGAGGAGGCCCGCTCGTTCTTCGACCCGATGCCGTTCACCGAGGGGGTCTGTGCTGCGCCGTGGAAGCAGCGTCTTGCCGACGACGCCGAGGTTGAGGTTCCTGGCCCCACCGGCATGACCCGAGTCAAGGTACCGGACCTATTGAGTGAACTCCGTGACCGCCTTAGCGAAGACATAGGGCACCCGCAGGATATCGTCAACGAGGCGCTGGCCGAGATCCCCGAGGCGCTCAGGTAGTCCCGGGCCTTCGCGACGGGACGGGTCAGGCGGGGGCGCGGTGGTGCGAGAGGCCGTGCGGACCGCCATCCTGAGCCGCGCGCAGGACGTGGCCGTCGCCAGAGCTGGCTGCAGCATCCTGATCGAGCGCCGCCTGCTCTACCCCTGGACCTCCGCGACCACCCGGAGCTCAGCCTCCGTCAGCGCGGGGCAATCGACTGCGGCGAGGTTCTCCTCCATATGCGCCCACTTGCTGGTGCCGGCGATGATCGTCGACACTCCGGGCAATTGCAGCACGTACTGCACCGCAAGCTGAGCCAGGGAGCGCTGCGGGCCGGTGAACGAACGGAGCGCGTCCGCCTTGGCCGCGAGGGCGCGCTTGTGGTCCGGGCCCTGCCAGCTTCGGCGGTCGTCCGCCGGGAACTGCGCCTCCGCGTCGAGCTTCCCGGTGAGGAAGCCTGCGCCGAACACACCTCTGGCCACGATGCCCACATTACCCTCGACCGCCGCGGGCAGGAGCTCCTGCGCCGCGCCGGGGTCGATGATGCTGATGGATTGCTGCAGCACATCCACCACGCCGCTGCGGATCAGGCCCACCCCCATCTCGTTGGGGCCGATGGAGACGCCGACGAAACGCGCCTTGCCCTGAGCACGGATCCGCTCCAGCGCCTCCAGGCACTCCCCGCGCTGAATGTCCTCGGCGGAGGGGTTGTGGAGCAGGTAGACGTCCACGGCCTCCATTCGCAGGCGGGCCAGGCTCTCGTCGATCTGCCGAAGCAGGCGCTCTTTGGAGAAGTCCGTCCAGGCGACACCGTCGGTGGCGCCGTGGCCACCCTTCGTGCAGACCACCCAGTCGTCACGGTCCTCGGCCAGCGCCCTGCCCACCACCTCCTCGCTGTGGCCGTCGCCGTAGATGGGGGCGGTGTCGATGAGGTTCACGCCCGCCTGCAGGCAATTGCGGATGAGGGCGATGGAGGCATCGTCATCGGTGGCGCCCCAGCCGTGGGCGATGGTTCCCAGGCCGTCGAAGGTGAGGTTCACCGCGCCCCCCACCTCCCAGGCACCGAGGCCGACGGCTGAGACCTGCAGACCTGTGCGACCCAGTTGGCGGTATTGCATGGGAGGGCTCCTCGAATGTCGGGTGTCGTTCACCGGCCGTTGGCGTTGACCTTGCTCCCTGCCGCTTCACAGGAGGCCGGGAGCGGGCGGCCGGCCGGTCTCAGGGCAACGACCGCGGCCCCGGAGCCCGGCGAGGTTCTCCGTCTGCCCGGGTGTGAGGTCGCCGGGAGGCATGGCTCGCCAACGGCCGCTCAGGGCCGAACGGTGGCCTCCTACTCCTCCTCCACGATCCTCAGCAACCTCCCCGTTCCCGCCGGCAAGTGGAGGGACGCCAGTTTGCCGGCGCCCACCGTTTCCCCGCCGGCCACATCCGCCACACCGGCTACCGGGGCCTCGAAGCTCAGCTCCGCCTCGGCCTGTGCCGTGATGCTCTGGTTTACCACGACGAGGTAGCGGCCACCCTCGGGGTCCGTGAAGGCCTGCACGTCGAAGCCGTCCCCACAGGTGGCCGGGCAGGTCTCGCTGCGCGTGAGTGTCAGCAGCTTGTCTTTGATCGGCCCCAGAGCCGCGTGCAGGCGCCGGACCTCCTCGTAGCGGTGGTCCATGGGGCGCAGGTCCTCATCCACGATGCCCCGCAGCCACTCGCCCTGCACGTCTGTGGTGGACTGGTAGATGAAGTGGATGAGGCCTTTGGCGCCGTGGGCGATGGCCTCCCAGCACAGCAAGGTGAACTCATTGGGCCCCGGAATGCTCTCCGGCCGGGGCTTGAAGCCGAAGCACTGGGGAATCAGCCACCAGTTGGCGCCGGCCGCCGCCGCGTGGGCGCGGTCCAGGGAGGCGATGTAGCCCCGCAGCACATCGCCCTGCAGATGGGCGCTGTAAAGCGGGTAGATATCCACCAGGAGGATCTCGTACCCGACCGCCGGGAAGATGACCTCCCAGCCGACATTGAGGCAACTGAAGCCCGGGTGCTTGGGGTCGAGGGCTTCGACAATCTGCCGGCAGAGCCTGATGTTGGCGATGTTCTGCGGCGTCGGCGTCGGCTCATCCACCAGGTAGTAGCCGATGGTGGCCGGATGCCCATCGGCCGTGGCCACGGCGTCCCGCAGGATGGCCACTGGGTTCTCGCTCTTGAGGCGCTCCGGATTCCAGATGAGGCCGTTCACTTCGTCAAGGTGCACGATGACGTCGATGCCATTGCGCTGGGCGGCATCCAGCATCATGTCGCGGTGCGCCCGGGGCGTCCAGTTGGCGATGACCGTGTCCACTCCGAGGCCGGCCAGGTCGGCCATGGTGGTCTCGTAGTAGGCTCTTGCCGCGGCCTCGTCTTCAGTGAAGCGGCCGATGTAGCTGGCATCGTCCTCCCAGAAGTACCAGACCCCCAGCGGGAAGCGCCCGTCCATCCGGCGGGGCGCCGGCTGCCACCTCAGCTCGGCGTCCACACTCAGGGCCGCGGTGAGTGTGGCTGTGCCCTCAGGCCGCGTCAGTGTCAGCCGCAGCTCGTAATCGCCGGAGGGCACGCCCTCCGCGGCGAAGTCCACTGAGCTGCGCCTGGCCTCGGTCTCCGTGGGTGCGAGCACTCGGGCGACGTGCTCATCACCCCTGTAGAGACCGACCTGCACGGTGGCGGGTGAGGCCGCCGTCCAGGTGACCTCGACGGTGTCCAGCAGACCGTCCTGCACGGGGCACACTACGGCCGCCTCCGTGCGTATGGAATCCACCAGCTCGGCGGTGACGGTGAAGTTGTCGATCAGGAGGGGAGCCGCGACCGACCAGCCGTCGAAGTAACCCAATTGCATGGCGCGTGGCTCGATGCCTGCGGTGTAGTCGTCACGCGCCATCTCGGCTCCATCCACACTCAGCGTGCGGCCCTCGGGGCCCCACGTGAAGGACAGGTTCCGCCACCTGCCGACTTCCCAGTCGACACCCCGGGCCCAGATCCATTGCCAGCCGCCATCAAACACTCCATAGCCCAGCTCACCGGTGTCGCGCTCGAAATAGATCACCGTGGCGCCCTTCCAGGCCGCACCGGCGCCGACATCCGTCAGCAGCATCCAGTGCTTCCCATCCTGCCGCGGCGTGATGGGCGCCGTCGGGCAGATGTCCATCTCGACGCGGCCATTCCCGCGGGGGAACTCCAGCTCGGGATACACGACGCGGGCCTCGGCGGACAGACTCACCGCCTGCCCCTCCTGCCCGGCGGCCAGAGAGGCACCGCCCTCCAGGTGGCCGGTCACCTGGCCATCGAAGCCTTCGGCGAGCACCGCGACCGAGGCGGCAAAGGCCGCAGAGCACAGTAGGCCGGGAAGGATGAGAGCGAGCAAGAGGCGCATGAGGGTCTCCTCGCAGCGGCGGAGTTGGGCCAACCGGGTGAGGTTCGTCCGGGGACGCCGCGCCTCCTGCACGGGAGACGGCGAGACAGGGAGATTCGCAGAAGCGCGGGGAGCGGCAGGAGACGAGCGACGGCGGCACACAGCGGTCCGGAGGCCGCTTTGGAGGTCCGGCCGAAAGGCTGCGCCTGCCGTGGGAGTGTCGGCCTGAGCGTCCATCTCGCGCAGCGGGATAGCGAGGAATCTCGCTGAATGCCGGGAGATTCCTCGAGCTGCTCCCTGCGGAAGCGGACGCTCTCGGAATGACATTCCCGGCGAAGGGGGGCTTTCTGCCGCACCTCTACGCCACATGCTCGCGTGCGGGCGCTCGGGAGGGCCGGCACTGCGCCACCGGGTGGAAGGCCATGTAGACGCAGGCGGCCATGATCAGGCTTGCCCCGATCGCAAAGCCCGGGGTGTACCGCTCGTGGAAGTACAGAATCCCGATCAGGGCCGACATCACCGGGGCCAGGAGGCTGAGCAGGCTCCCCTGCGAGGCCCCGGTGTACTTGTAGGCATAGGTCATGGCCAGTTGCCCGACCGCGGCCAGAAGCCCGATGAGCAGCAGCCAGAGCCAGTCCGTCGGGCTCGGGGGCTTCCACTGCAGAGCCATCGGCCACGCCGCGATGCCGATCCCAAACAGCGACTGGGACCAGAAGATGTTCGTCGAGGTATCCGTCGCCCGGCAGCGGGTGATGCAGATCACCGCCACTCCGCTGCAGAAGCCCGACAGTAGCGCCCAGCCGTCGGCGGCGCTGAAAGACAAGGTCTGCACATCGCAAATCAGCACGATGCCCACCATCGCAATAGCCACGGCCGCCCACTGTCCGGGGCGCAGTCGTTCCCCCAGGACCGGCACCGCCATCACGGCCGAGAAGACCACATACGTGTAGCTCAGCATCTGGGCCTTGGCCAGGCCGACATTCTGGATCGACCAGTAGAGCAGCACCACGGCGAAGCCGCCGACAATGCCGCGTCCCAGGAGCCAGGGCCAGGCCGTCCAGCGCGGACGGTCGCGGCCCGTCATGAAGATCCCGACGCAAACCAACGTCCCGATGATGAACCGAACCATCACCATCGTATACGGGTTGACCGTCTCCACTCCGCGCACCAGCGCCGCCATCAGCGAGAATGTGATGGACGAGAGCATCATGAACGCGATGCCGCGCTGGGACGGAGACATGGTTGGCTCCTGAGGTCGGTGGGGAGACGTTGGTTCTGTATAGCCCGGCAAAGCCGGCGAAGCAAGGGCGTCGTGGTCGCCGTCGCCGGCCCGGTCAGGGGAGCGATAGGCCTGCTATCGGCGAGCGGCCAACAGCGACGGCGACGGCAACGGCCAACGGCTGGGCCGGGTGTGCGGTGCGGCTGCACACTCGGCCCCTCCGACGGGCGACGGAAACGGACAACGGCCAACAGCGACGGCGACGGCCAACGGCGCCTCACCCCCCCGTGCCCCCCTCTCCCTTACGCCCGCATACACCGCGGGCGACGGGAGGAGGGGGGAGAACGGCCTGACGACGCCTCACCCTACCCGTAGAACCCGCTCTTCTTCTTGCACTCCTGCGTGACCCTCACGACCTCCAGCGCCTCCTGGGGCGTGACCACCATCGGCTCTTGCTCGCGCAGGACCCCGTAGACGTTGTCGTAGAAGTCGCCGATCGGCTCGCCCACCGAGGGGATCTCCTCTTCCTGCCAGGGGAGCTTGGTGTCCGTGACATAACTGCGGTCCGGGGTGGGCTTCTCCAGGACGCGGTACTTGCCCGCCTTCTTGGGGTCGAACCAGGCGATCCTGCTGGTCTGTCCGTCCGATACCAACGTCCCATGGCTGCCCAGTACAGTCCACTTGGGCTCCTCGAGCTTGCAGACGCTGGAGACCTCCATGTCGTACACCCGGCCGTTCTCGGCGCGCAGGAGCACCTTCACGTGGTCCTCCACATCGCCGAAGGAGGCGATCTGGCGCAGGTCGCAGAAGACCTCCTTCACCGGGGCGCCCAGAAGCTGCAGGCCGATGTCCAGGAAGTGTGGGCAGGTGTTGTTGAGCACTCCCCCGTGGAACTTGCGCAGCGTCTGCCAGTCGTAGCGGCGGCCGAACCCCAGGACGCGCAGGCGGACCTCGAACACCTCGCCGATACGCCCGCTGGCCACGATCTCCAGCAGGTGGCGGGTCTCAGGGAAGAACCGGTAGTTGTGGTGGATGAGCAGGGCCTGTCCGGTCTTCTCCGCGGTGGCGAGCATCTTTCTGGCGTCCGCGACGCTGTCGGCGATGGGCTTCTCGCAGATGGCGGCCCGCCCGCTCCGCAGCGCCTGAATGCTGATCGGGGCGTGGGTGTCGGAGTATGAAGCCACAATGACCGCCTCGGCGTCGGCCCCCTTGAGCAGGGCGTCCACATCCGAGAAGGTCTCGCAGCCGAACTCCTTTTGCACCTCCTTGCAGCGCTTGGGAATCCAGTCGGTCACCGCGGTGATGCGGAAGCGGTCGTCACCCCGCAGGCGCCTGATGTGGATGTCGTAACCGGATCGGCCCAGACCGACGACGGCCACCGTGATCGGCTGCTTGGACATGGCAAGGTCTCCTCGTGACTTGCGGGCAGGACAGTGTGAGGGCTGCGCGCTGTCGACGGGGCGAGTCGTTCGCCACCGGATGGCGGACACCTGCGGAGCCCACCAGGGATCGGCTCTCGGACGCTGATGCCACCTACAGACCGGTGGCGGGAGGGGCAAAGGAGGAAGCGGAAGAGACGCGGAAGGGTTCACTAATGCAGACCGGCGGGCTGCCCATGTGGTAACGGCGGCGGGACGGGAAGTTCGCCCCACCAACGGCGGCGGACGGGAAAGCCCGCCCCACCAACGGCGAATGGCCGCCGGCATTGCAGGAGCTGCTCATGGACCGTACGGATCTCACACAGCCCGGCGGATTCGTTGTCGGGGCCAACTACTGGGCATCGCACGCCGGGACGCGGATGTGGAACGACTGGAGGCCCGAGATCGTGGAGGACGACCTGCGCCGCCTGTCAGAGGCGGGTCTGCAATTGCTGCGGGTCTTCCCCCTGTGGCCCGTGTTCCAGCCCATCCAGCGGCTCTACGGCGGCGGCGGGCATCCGGTGGAGGTGCGCTTCGGCGAGGCGCCGCTCCCGGAGGACGAGTGCGGACAGGCCGGGATGTCGGCCGAGGCCATGGCGCGATTCGGCCACTTCGCCGACCTGGCCCACAAGCATGACATCTCGCTGAACGTCGGCCTGCTCACGGGCTGGATGAGCGGGCGGCTGCACGTGCCCCCGGCGCTGGAGGGCCACAACGTCCTCACCGACCCCTGGGCAATTCGCTGGGAGCTGCGCTTCGTGCGCCACTTCGTCAAGAGCTTCCGCGACCACCCGGCCATCGTCGCCTGGGACCTGGGCAATGAGTGCAACTGCATGGGCAGCGCGAACCAGGACGAGGCCTTCGTGTGGGCGGCGACCATCGTCAACGCCGTCCGCGCGGTGGACGACACTCGCCCGGTGATCTCCGGCATGCACGGCCTGCGGCCAGAGAGCACCTGGTCCATCGCCGACCAGGCCGAGCTGACCGATGTGCTCACCACCCACCCGTACCCCGTCTTCACCCCCCACTGCGATCAGGACCCGGTCAATACCATCCGCACTATCATGCACAGCACCGCCGAGAGCCGGATGTACGCCGACATCGGCGGCCGGCCGTGCCTGTGTCAGGAGATCGGGACCCTTGGACCGGTGATCGCTTCCGAAGCCATCGCCGCCGACTACATCCGCGCCTGCCTGTTCTCTCTGTGGGCCAACGACTGCCACGGTCTGGTCTGGTGGTGCGCCCACGAGCAGACCGAGCTGTCCCACGCCCCCTACGACTGGCACGCCGTGGAGCGTGAGCTGGGGCTTCTGCGTGTGGACAGGAGCGAGAAACCCGTTCTGCAGGCCATCGGCGCCTTCCGGCGCCTGCTGGACGGGTTGCCCTTCAACCGCCTTCCGCAGCGCACCGTCGAGGCCGTGTGCGTGCTCACAGAGGGCCAGGACCACTGGGGAGTGGCGCACAGCGCCGCGATCCTGGCCAAGCAGGCGGGGTTCGATCTGCAGTTTGGCTACTGCGACCGGCCGCTGCCCGAGGCGGCCCTGTACCTGCTGCCCTGCCTCAGCGGCCACGCGATGCTCTCGCGCCGCCGGATGCAGGAGCTGCTGGAGAAGGTCGAGGCCGGGGCCACGCTGTATCTCTCACTCGACAGCGGCCTCCCCAGCGACTTCGAGGCCATCACCGGCCTGGAGCCCCAGACCCGGGAGCGCCGGCGCGACCTTGGGCCCATCGTCCTGGAAGGTCTGGAGGGCAGTCCGAGCATCCCGATCTGCGGGAGCTTCAAGGTGCGCCTGTCCCCCACGCGGGCGCGGGTGCTGGCGACCGAGGAGGACGGCAACCCGGCCTTCACCGTGGCCCAGTACGGTCGGGGACGGGTCTACTTCCTCGGCGTGCCGATGGAGATGATGCTCACTCAGACGCCCGGGGCCTTCCACGGCCCCGAGGCACCGCCGTGCCACCGGGTGTATCGGGAGATAGCGGCCCGGGCCCTGGAGGGACGAGCCGTCATCAAGACCGCTCCGATGCTGGGGGTGACCGAGCATCCGATGGACGAGACGCAGCGCGTCGTCGTTGTCGTGAACTACAGCCCCGAGGCGGTGGAGGAGACGCTGCGGCTTCGGCCCGGCTGGGTACCGGGTAGCGTGCTGCACGGCACGGTGGCGGCCGAAGGAGCCACCGTGCGCCTCACCGTCGCGGGGAACGATGGTGCCGTGCTGGTGCTGAAGAGGCAATAGTCGCCACGGGGAGCGGACGTCATCCGACGGGAAGAGGAGAGCATCCATGCGCGCATTGCCGCCGGTTGTGGGTCTCGCCGCCGTGCTGTCTGCCCTATCGGGTGTTTGTGCCCAGCCCGAGCAGCGTGCGGTGTGGGCGAACTACCGCCAGGTGAGCACTCCCGAGGGCGTGCGGGACACGGTGGAGAAGGTCTCCGCGGCCCATCTGAACGCCATCTACCTGCTGGTGTGGTACAACGGGGGCCAGGCGGCGTACCAAAGCGAGCTGGGGCCGATGATGCGGGGGGTGGCCGAGGGCCACGATCCGCTGGGTGCCCTCATTGAGGCCGCCCATGCCCGGGGCATCCACGTGCACGCCTGGTTTGTGAATGGCTCCTACGGCTACGCCAACCCGGGGCACCTGTTCACCCGGCATCCCGAGTGGCAACTGCAGACCGGGGCCACCGGGAGCACCAAGTGGTACGACCTGGGC
>Ga0334882_1000930_pt1 | contig 39259 bp, 35 predicted proteins | sample GraSluR1_MG_5_FD_207226 | JGI IMG/M metagenome (GOLD analysis project Ga0334882, IMG submission 207226) | Sludge microbial communities from methane-producing bioreactor in Wageningen University, Netherlands - Granular Sludge_15_04-R1 | ecosystem: Engineered > Bioreactor > Anaerobic >... | reverse complement strand
AAGAACTGGCGGCCTGCGCCCCTGACGGCGGAACGAACCCCGAGAAGATCCTGCCGACCATGGATATGTGGGAAGTATTCCCGCGCGTGGCTACGGCTACAGCAATGAAGGCCATTGAAGAAGGGGTGGCCCGCCTGGAACTGAGTAAAGAAGAGATCCAGAAGAAAGCTGAAGAAACCATTAAACGCGCCCAGGATTACACCAAGCTCGCCATGGAGAAAGGTTTCATACCCGACCCACCGGCCGAGTAAAAGTGATAAAAGAATCTACATATATAGCGTAAGTGAATGAAGCATAAGAAGTCCCTCCCTGTTTCTGCAGGGAGGGACAGATTATTTTGCCGGTAATCCAATAGTTACCAGCTTTCTTGACAGGTGTAATTGCCAGCAAATATAATCATCTGGGAGGGGTCGTATGTATACAATAACTTTAATCAGAGGAGACGGGGTTGGTCCGGAGATTACCGAAGCCACCCTGGAAATACTTAACGCAACAGAAATTGAATTCGAGTGGGATGAAGTAATTGCCGGTGAAGAAGCGCTGCAAAAGTGTGGTAATCCGCTGCCTGATAATACTCTTGCCTCAATTAAAAAGAACGGTATTGCCCTGAAAGGGCCCTTAACAACACATGTAGGCAAGGGATTTCGCAGCATTAATGTAACGTTACGCCAGGAGTTTGAATTGTATGTTAATTTGCGCCCGGTAAAAAGTTTTAAGGGAGTCGATTGCCTGTTTCAGGATCTGGATTTTGTCGTTGTCCGTGAAAATACTGAGGACCTTTATTCAGGTGTTGAACACATGGTGGGGCAGGATGCGGCAGAGAGCATAAAAATTATTACCAGAAAAGCTTCGGAGCGCATTGGCAGGTACGCTTTTGAATATGCCCTGCAGTCGGGAAGGAAAAAGGTAACAGCTATTCACAAGGCAAACATCATGAAATACTCAGATGGGTTATTCCTGGAAGCAGTGAAGAATGTCGCTGAGGAATACCCTTCAATTGAGTTCAATGATCTTATTGTCGACAATGCTGCGATGCAGCTAGTTTTAAATCCATACCAGTTTGATGTTATTGTAGCTCCAAACCTTTATGGTGATATATTGTCCGACCTGTCTGCCGGGCTGATTGGCGGGCTTGGTTTAACCCCGGGGGCAAACATTGGTAGCTCTGTATCTATTTTTGAACCTGTGCATGGCAGTGCCCCCGATATTGCCGGGAAGAATATTGTTAACCCCACGGCAATGATCCTATCCTCTGTTTTAATGCTCAGACATTTGAAAGAAGAGAAGGCGGCAGAAGAAATTGAGAAAGCGCTGGCTGGGGTTATCAATGAAGGAAAATATACAACAGTGGATCTTGGTGGCGGCAGCAGCACAATTGAAATGGGCAGGGCAATAGCTGCCAGAGTTAAAAGTAAGTAGATATATTATTATCCATTATCAGGCAGTGTCAGTATCTCTAAGCTTCGCCGTTTAGGCGAAGTTTTTCTTTTTGTAAGCTATTAAATAAAAGGTGAATGGCAGCTTTCTGTTTCAATGGTATCCGGATGAGTTTTAATAATGTTGCTTTATAAATTAACTGTTATATGCTATAATATAAAATCTATAGGAAATATATAAAATGATGCGAGGAGCAGCCTGCTGGTCAGGTTGCATTAAATAATATTGCAGGGAGTGTAAGTGTTATGGATAGTAACATGGAGAAACAGGCAAACCGTCTTATTAAAGAAAAGTCCCCTTACCTCTTACAGCACGCTCATAATCCGGTTGACTGGTACCCCTGGAGTGAAGAGGCTTTTGAAAAAGCAAAACGGGAGAATAAACCAGTTTTCCTCAGTATCGGTTACTCCACCTGCCACTGGTGCCATGTGATGGAGCACGAATCATTTGAAGATAAAGAGGTTGCTGCGTTGCTCAACGAGTATTTTGTAGCGGTTAAGGTTGATCGCGAAGAACGGCCAGACCTGGATCAGCTATACATGGCTGCCTGCCAGATTTTAACCGGGCAGGGAGGGTGGCCTCTTACTGTTATTTTAACTCCTGATAAAAAACCTTTTTTTGCGGGAACATACTTCCCCAGGAAAGCTAAATACGGGATTAACGGTTTACTGGAACTTCTCCCCCGCTTTAGTGAATTATGGAGGACCCAAAAGGGAAAAGTTATTGAAGGGGCGGAGGAACTAACTGCGGCAATAATGAAGCAGTCAGAACATGGTATTGATCAAGAGCCGTTAAGAGAAAAGGTGACTGGTAAAAATGGTGAAGAACTTCTTGACAGCGGCTATAATGCTCTTAAAAAAAGTTACGACCCGCGAAACGGCGGATTTGGAATCGCCCCTAAATTTCCCGCACCGCACCAAATAATCTACCTGCTGGCGTATAGTAAAAGAAGGGAAGGTAGCGAGGCCGAGGAAATGGCTATTAATAGTTTGAGAGCGATGCATCGCGGCGGTATTTTTGACCAGCTCGGTTATGGGCTGCATCGTTACTCTGTAGATGAGAAATGGCTGGTGCCTCATTTTGAAAAAATGCTTTATGATCAGGCCCTGATTGCTTATGCTGCTGCCGAAGCCTATAATCATAAGGCAGATCATGAGATGGAGTGTTTTGTCCGCTGTATCCTGGAATACTTGATCAGGGAAATGCGTTCGCCGGACGGTGGGTTTTATGCTGCTGAAGATGCCGACAGCGAAGGCGAAGAGGGGACATTTTACATCTGGAGCCCCGAAGAAGTTAAGCAGCTTCTTGGCCGGGAGGCAGGGGCAATCGTCAATGATTATTTCGGGATAAGCGAAAATGGTAATTTTGAAAAAGGGAAGAGTGTTCTGCACCGGCCCTTTGATGACCGGGAGTTTGCTGCTGCCCGGGGTATTACTGTAAGTGAGCTCGAACAGTTGATTGAAAAAGCCCGCAGCAAAATGCTGACAGAACGAAATAGCCGGGTGCGGCCTTTTCTTGATGATAAAATTATTACCTCCTGGAATGGGCTGGCTATTGCCGCCCTGGCCAGGGCGGCCGCTGTTCTGCAAGATCATAAATACCTGGTTTCTGCTGAAGAAACGGCTTCTTTTATCCTCAACAACATGAAACTGGCGGAAGGTAAGCTTGCCAGGCGGTATCGCCGGGGCGAAAAAGCCATCGAGGCTTTTCTGGATGATTACGCCAACCTGGTCTGGGGTTTGCTGGAGCTTTATGAGGCATCCGGTAAAGATGAGTATTTAAAAGAAGCCGTAAACTGGAACAGCAGCTTAATTGCCCTGTTTTACCGGGATAAAGGCAGGTTTAGTTATAGCTCCGGAAACGATACTGTAAATTCACTTGTGCCCGACGCTGAAGCATTTGATGGAGCTGTGCCATCTGCTATATCAGTGACTGCAATGAATTTTATCCGGCTGGGGCAACTTACAGCCGATGATGATTTAGAAGAGAAAGGAGTCAGCCTGGTAGCTGCCCGGCTGGGCATGATCAAAAACAACCCAACCGCGTTCACCTATCTGCTGACAGCACTTTGTCGCTCACTTTCAAGCTGACAAATATAACCTAACAGGAGCATAGCGGCAAGGTTTAATCCATATATAATTTCTAAAGATGGTCTGATTGTTATAGGTTTAGCTTGCTTATACAAAGAAATATCTTGATAAAAAGGATAAAAGGCATAAGAGTTTCTATACGCCTTCTATCCTTTTTTATTTATTTCCATAATTCCCCTAACCCATACTGATCCGCTAATCCCCAGCTTTCGATTTCTTTTTTGGGGGGTGTTTCATACCCGTACTTCTTAGAATGAATCCAATTAAATCTTTGTTTGATCTCGATTAAGAATTCAGCATATTTTAATGGGGCAAGAATGGCATCAATTACTGGTACGCCGGCATGCTCCTGGAGTTCTTTGTAAAAGCCAAATTGGATAGTGCAGCCAAGTATTAATACTTCAGCCTTATCAATATCTACTGCTTCCCGGGCTGCGGCTTTCAGTAATCTTTTAGTTTCTTTTTCATCCCGATGGAAATCATGAACTCCGAGCCCCACTGGTTTGAATGAAGCCAGCTTTTCTCCGAAGCCGTATTTAAAAGCATTTTCCCGCATTGCCGGCACCCATTTTTGGCGACCCACTATAATAGAAAATTTATCACCCAGCGTTGTAGCTATATGCATGCAAGCCTCAGCCGGTGCAGCAACAACCATATTTTCTGTTATTTCCCGCGCTTCTCTTAAACCCGGGTCATAGAAACAACCGATTACAGCAGCATCGTATCCATTATTTTCTGCTTTTTTAATTATGTTAAGGGTGTCAAGGATGATCATCATTTCATAATAATGATATTCTAAATGCTGAGGCCCTCGTTTCAAAGACACAACATCAACTATAGTATCCGGCATCTTTTCAACTTCAAATATTTCTTTCACCGGGCTGTCGAACTGGTCTGTGCCTATAGGGTTGATCCAGAGTATTTTTTTTGACATTTCAAGACTTCCCCCTTTACTTTTCTTCTGAAATTACTTCCTCCGATATCAGGAACAAGGGATTGGCAACACGCTTTAATGACTTTGCCAGTTCAATTTGATAATCGGGGTCAAAAAAACTATTTTCAAAAGTTTCCATGTCCGGGTAGTATGCTTCAGTCATATACTGGTAAGGTAATGATTCGCTTTTCCAGGCGTTCTTTATTATATAAAAATCGCTTTTTATAACTCCAGGCATTGCCATGTTATCTTCCTGGTGTTCGGTTGTACGCCATCTAATGAATTCCTCATGATTCGCTTCCGGAGGCAGGTTATACATTACAGTTAGTTTAACCATGATATCAACTCCAGTCTTTTTTATAATCTGTTAGTAAAACATCCGGTAAGGAAGTATACATAGTCGTTAGTTGTAACAGCAGTATTATAAGTTAGTATACTGTTCTTACCGGATGTAAAGTTAACCAGTTGTTAATACGATACAGTGTTTTACTGTTTTAACCTGTTTTCGTAATCGTAATAGCGATTTGCCTGTTCCAGGGTGATATACTCATTCTTCAAATCATCTTTTATTATTTCAATATCCCGTTTTAAAGGATCGCCCCAACCAGCCCCTGTACCGGTCATTATTTGCATTACATCATTAGTGTTCAAAGTCAAACCGCTAACGACAGCATGCTTTTTGGTGCTACCGTCAGAACGTCTGATCAATATGTAGTTTGGTGATCCTTCACATCCACCTTCAAGCGGCCATGGTGGAAATTTTGAGCGAGTATAGGCAACTGTAAGCCATGCGTTATCCGACCTTATCCGATAATCTATTCGTACACCTTTGCCGCCCCTGAACTGTCCTGCCCCGCCGTCTTCATCGTGAAAACTTAAATAATCAACTGTAACGCCATAACGAGCTTCTGCAACCTCTGCAGGGCAGTTATAGGTTTCACCATGCATCATGCTGAATTGACCAGAATTGCCATCTGAGCGGCTTGAGCCGCCCCATCCTCCAAGCTCGGGCTCAATTACAACATAAGTACGCCCAGTATCAGGATGAATGCCTCCAAACAGGGTGCCACATACCGATGAGAATCCTCCTGCCGGTAATCGGTCGGGCATGTTTTCTGCAATACAGCGGACAATCAAGTCAGTTAATCTCACAGTCAGTTCATAATAAATGCCCTGGGCAGCTGGAAAGATCGGGTCGAAAACTGAGCCGGGTCTGGTTTTTACCGTTAAAGGTCTGAATGTTCCGCTATTTGACATTTTATCTGAAGATGTTACACCTTTAAAAGCCAGCTGGCAGATAGTCAGAGTACCGTCTCTGCTGCTATTAAACGGGCCTTTATCCTGATCAGGATTCTCTGTTAAATCAATAATAAACTCGTCATCAGTAATTTCAACAGCGACTGTATAGAATTGCCCGTTGTCCTGTTCTTCTGTAATTGAATACTTGCCTTTCGGCAGGGCTTTCATCGCATCCAGGCTAACCTGCTCGGCATAATCCAGGTATTCTTCGATTGCATTAAGAAAAACATCTTTGCCATATTTTTTGCATAAATCGAGAACACGATTTTCACCAACCCTAAGCGAAGCAATGCCGGCCCAGAGATCCCCGGTAAGGAAATCGGGCATGCGGCAGTTGGAATTTAATATATCGAATACTGATTTAATAGGGTTACCTTCAGAGAAAAGTTTAATGGCAGATAATATAAAACCTTCCTGAAATATTTCTGTTGCATCTGATGACATACTACCCGGTACAGCTCCACCGACATCATTATAATGTGCCATATTTGCCGTCCAGGCTACAATTTCCCCATCAAAAAAAACCGGCATCACCAGGACGACATCATTTAGGTGTGTGACACCGCCATTGTATGGGTCATTGGTTATATATATATCTCCCGGTTTAATCTCATTCGGCTTGTTAAATTTATTTAATATGCAGCAAACCGATTTATCCAGGAGGCCTGCAAACGCAGGAATCCCTGCCCCACTACTGGCCAACTCACCATTTTTGTCGGTAATCCCAACACCCATGTCAAGAACTTCATATATAATCGCACTCATTGCTGTATGACGAAATGCAGCAAACATTTCATCAGCAGCGGCTTGAATTGAATTTTGAATAATATTTGCAGTTATCGGATCATATTGCTGATTAGTCATGGTTATACTCCTTCCTCAAGAAGATTTATCCGGTAGTTACCATAATCGTCTATAGAGCATTTAAAACCTGGCGGCACGATTATAGTAGTTCCAGATTCTTCTACAATTGCCGGGCCATTAAAGCTAATACCGGGCTCAAATAAATTTCCATCATAGATAACGGTATCATGCTTTCCGTGTTCTACAAAATCAACCTCCCGGGTGCCCTTGACTGTATCGTTGATTTCTATTCCGGTTTGAGGCGATTTTTCCAGTTTGATTTTATCCATTTCCGCGATTGCAATAAGGTGGTAGCAGACTAGTTCAACCGGAGCTTCGAGTCTGTATGTATACTCCCTTTCATAATGTTCATGAAACTGTTCGCATATATTATTGATTTCTGCAGCACCAATATTTCCTACCGGAAAAGGTATTTCAACAGTATGCTCCTGATTCTGGTAACGGCAGCGCGCAAAACGTCTGAATGTTACCCTTGATTCTTCTATGTTTTCATCTGAATATTGCTGAAGGGCCTTGTTTTCCAAGGCTATAAAAGAATCTGTAATCTGTTGGTTATGATTATCTTTTAACTCAATAATTTGCGTTAGTAAGTAGTCGCGCCGCAAATCGCTCAACAGCATGCCCCATGCTGAAAAAACACTTGACTGCTTGGGTATTATTATTTTTTTGATATTTAGCTCTCTCGCCAGGGCATGAGCATTCAAGCCTCCTCCACCTCCAAAAGCCATCAAGGTGAAATCACGAGGATCGTAGCCCCTGTTAACGGAGATAAGCTTTATAGCATTGACCATGTTGTTAGTAGCAATCCTGACAATGCCATGAGCTGCATCCTGTTTGCTAACCTGCAGAGTTTTTGCCAGCCTGGCTATGGATTGATTAACGGCAGCCATATCAGCGACGCGCGTTTCTCCACAAAAGTAATTTGGGTTAATAACACCTAAAGCTAAAAATGCATCTGTGTGGGTAGGCTCGGTTCCGCCAAGCCCATATGAAACCGGCCCGGGGATTGCACCGGCGCTTTGCGGACCAACATGCATTCTTTGATAATCATCTACCCAGGCGATTGATCCTCCACCATTGCCAATTTCAACCAGATCAACAACTGGCACCATAACCGGATAACCAGCTGATATATCGCTTCGTTCCACCGTATAATCGGTGTTTAGTTTAATTTCACCTTTTGTAATCAGACTGCACTTTGCTGTTGTTCCACCGATATCGATAGCGATAATTTCAGGTTCTTCCAATATATTACCCAGAGCTGCTGCTCCCCATATTCCACTTGCCGGCCCTGATTCGATCATGGTTATTGGGATCTGCCTGGCGCTGTTGACTGTGTCAATGCCGCAGTTTGATTGCATTATATAGGGTGTGCATTTCATTCCGGCTTTGGAAAGAGCGCTTGTCAGTTGATCTAAATAAAGGTGTGCTGTAGGTTGCACATATGCGGATAAAACTGCTGTATTCGTCCGTTCATATTCGCGCCATTCTCTCGTAATTTGATGAGAAGCAACTACAGCAACCTCAGGCCAAAGTTCTTTTATTTTTTCTAATACGTTAATTTCATGTTCGGGGTTAGCATAAGAATTTATTAAACAGATTGCAATAGCTTCAACTCCTTCAACTCTAAAATCTTTTAAAATTGAAGGAAGCTCATCCAAATTAAGGGGATCTGTTATGATTCCCTTATAGTTGATGCGTTCTTTTAATTCCCTGCGTAAATAACGGGGTACGAATGGTTTAGGTTTTCTATATTCCAGGTTGAAGAAATCAGGTCTGCTACCACGTCCGATTTCCAGTACATCGCGAAAACCTGCAGTAGTGATCAGACCGGTTTTTGCACCTTTCCTTTCAGTAATGGCATTAATGACAATCGTTGTGCCATGAACAAAAGAAGCAAATTCATCGGGAGAAATCTTACTGGCTTTAATTACATCTAAAACTCCTTTTTCAAATTCTCCCGATGTTGTATTGCTTTTTGCTGTGACTACTTCACCTTCTGGAGTTACATAAACAAGGTCAGTAAAAGTCCCGCCTATATCAGTTGCAACTCGTAACATAATTTCTCCTTTCTATATTTGCTGGTATCCGGTACTGATATTTAAACCATAGGTTATTAAATAAAACATTCTGACCAACATGTATGTAATTTGTTTTCATTTAACCTCCTTTTAGCCAGAAAAAAAGTTATATTTGTGTGTTCGGTGACGTGAACTTATGGCAAAAAACATAGTGCCCCGGTATTGCTTCATGCATTTTTGGTATTTCGACACTGCATATTTCCATTACATCAGGGCATCGTGGATGGAAGCCGCAACCGCTTGGAACATTAACAGGACTTGGTATTTCACCCCGGGAAGCCACCTTAACGGGCCTGAGTTTTTCTTCTTCTTCCGATACAACAGGAACAGAAGAAATTAGCATTCGTGTGTACGGGTGAAGGGGGTTATGAAAAAAATCGGAGGCAGGGGCTATTTCACATATTTTACCTAAATACATAATTGCAATACGGTTTGCTACATTACGCATTACACCAAGATCATGGGTTATGAAAAGATATGAGAATCCGAAATTTTTCTGTAAATCAAGCAGAAGATTTATTACTTTAGCTTGCATTGAAACATCAAGGGCAGAAGTTGGTTCATCAAGAACAATCAAAGAAGGATTGACTGCAAGAGCCCTGGCTATCCCGATTGACTGTTTTTCTCCCTCTCCAAGTTCAAGTGGGTGTTTGTAAATAAAGCTGGCCGGTAACTGTACGAGATCCAAGAGTTCTTTAACTTTTTCAGTAATCTTATTTTCCGGTACAATTCGGTGAACCCTCAACGGCATTGCCAAAATTTGATGAATATATTGACGCGGGTTCAGCGAAGTACCCGGATCCTGAAAGACAATTTGTATATCCTTTTTAAGTGATTTGGGTCTTTTCACAGTACCCATTGAGATATCTTTGCCGCGGTATAGAATTTTTCCCGAGGTTGCGCCATATATTCCAACAACATTGTAAGCAACAGTACTTTTACCTGAACCTGATTCACCAACCAGGCCGAGGGTTTCACCTTCTGCCAGTGAAAGATTTACGCCATCAACTGCTTTTACGGTTCCCTGCGCAGTCTGAAAGTATTTTTTTAAGTTATCAATTTTAAGAATCTCTTTCAATATCAGCACTCCTATAACAAGCTACTTTATGTTCTTTTCCTACTTCAAAATAAGGCGGTTTTTCTTTTATACAGATGTCCATCTTATATTCGCAGCGCGGATGAAAGCGACATCCGCTGGGGGGATTAAGATATTCAGGAACCCTTCCAGGTATTCCCAGAGCGATGCCTCCACCTGTCAGTTTTGGTACTGCAGCCAGTAATCCGCGTGTATATGGATGTAATGGGTTTTTAAATAAATCGGTCGTGCTGGCAACTTCAACTGTTCGTCCGGCATACATAACATAAACCCTATCCATCCACTCCCGGATTACACCTAGTGAATGTTCGATATAAAGAGTTGCAGTATTTCTCTTTATTACAGACTTCATTAGAAGCCTGAGTATCTGGTCCTGAATTGTAACGTCCAGTGCAGTGCCAGGTTCGTCGGCAATAAGTAGTTCAGCATTAGAAACCATTGCCAGGGCGATGCAAACCCGTTGCTTCATACCGCCGCTTAATTGAACCGGGTAGTTCGAGAGCAATCTCTCAGGATCAGGTAAAGCTGCTTCTTTAAGGACCTGCACCGCACGTTCCTTTGCTGCTTTATTAGATATGCGGTTCCCTGTTTTCCTGTAAACCTGCACCTTTATTACGTCTTTAAGCTGTTGTCCGATGGTAAAAACAGGATTAAGCGCTGCAGTGGGATTCTGGAATATTGCTGTTATATCTCTGCCCCTTACACACTGCATTTCTTTTGCACTGAGCATGGTTAAATCTTTGTCTCCAAAGATAATATTACCGTTGTCAATACTGCCTGCAGGCTTTGGAAGAATGCCCAATATCGATCGCATTGTTGTAGTTTTTCCACAGCCTGTTTCACCAACCAGACCAACTTTTTCGCCCTGTCGAATTTCAAGGTTCATGTCATCTACAACATGAAGACGGCCTTCGTAGGTTTTATAGCTCACACATAAATTTCGGATTTCCAATATATTATTATTCATTATCAAACCTCCTCAACGGCTAACATATCACGGAGTCCGTCGCCAAGGAGATTAAACCCTAAAACTATTATTACAATTGCCAGTGCGGGACAAACGGTCATCCACCATTGATCAGGCATATATTTCGCTCCGTCAGCCACCATAGTTCCCAGATCCGGAGTAGGCGGTTGTGCCCCAAGCCCTACAAAACTCAGACTCGAAGCAATGATAATAACAATTCCAAGATCAAGAGTCATTTTGGTGAAAATAGCCGATATACAATTAGGAAGAATTTCTTTGAAAATTATATAAGCACGTGAAGCGCCAGTTATCTGGGCGGCCTGAACAAAGAATTCATTTTGCAGTGATGATGATATACCGTAAACTAGTCTGGCGTACCATGGCCACCACATTAAAGTTACAGCGAGCATTGCATAAAATACATTTGGCGGTAATACAGCCGTTATTGCCATAGCCAGAATTAAAGGAGGAACAGCCAGAAATATATCAGTTATGCGCATAATTAAAGTATCAATCCAGGTGTCTCTAAAGTAACCGGCTACCAGGCCGGCGATAATTCCAGGAGGGGCTGCAAGGCCAATTACTACAAAACCCATAATTAAGGAAAAACGAAAACCGAATATTATCCTGGTTAAAATGTCTCTTCCGACAGCATCAGTTCCCAGCAAATTTTCAGTGCTTGGCGCCTGCATGGCATTGTTGAAATCAACAAATGCTCCTCGATGTTCGGGATAAGGAGTGACCCATGGAGCAAAAAGCGCCAGTAAAATTACAGTAATCACGATAATCAAACCAACAATAGAGAGACGATTGCCGGTAAACTTATACCATGAGCGTCTCAGGTTATCTTTTCGAACTTGCCATAAGTTTTCTTTTATTGCAGCTGTTTCAGCTGTATTACTGCTGCTAAGCACCGGTGCGATCCCTCCTCATACGAATTCTTGGGTCAAGATAAGCGACAATAATATCAACTACTATATTTATTGAAACGAAAGTAATGCCAAGAATCATCACAACGGCTGCTACAGCATTTAAATCCTTTGTTAAAATAGCATTTACACCATACCGGGAGATACCCGGCCAGTTAAAAACCATTTCAACCAAAAAAGCGTTACTCAGGAGTGCGGCGAAATCCAACCCCAGAATAGATACAGTAGGGATTAATGATGGCTTAAGCAAATATTTAAACATTATTTTTCTTTCCGGTAAGCCACACGCCCGGTGAGCCAGAATATAATCTTTTTGTAAATTATCGCTCATGCTTGATCGGGCAATTCTAGCTTGTTGTGATAAGCCCGCCATGGATAAGGCCATTGCGGGAAGGAACAAGTGGGTTAAAGCGCTAAAAAATGCTTTGAAATTTCCGGTCATTAAACTATCAATGGTTATCATACCGGTAATTGTTGGAGGTGATGTTATTCCTTCAGCCAGACGACCGGATACAGGAAAAGCAGATAACAGGTACCCAAATAGTAAAACAAATAGTATGGCAAAAACAAAAGCCGGTGTTACAACTCCCAGGTATGATATCATTCTGACAATATTATCAACCCAGGAGTTTTTCTTCTGGACTGATAACACTCCCAGAAGTATACCGAAAAAAGTCATCAATAATCCTGCAAATAGAGCCAGCTCAAGGGTGGCTGGTAGAAAAGCCTTAATATCTTCACTAACGTTCCTTCGAGTATACAGTGAAGTCCCAAAGTCTCCCTGGACAACCCCTTTGAGCCAGATAAAGTATTGTGTTGGGTAAGGTTTATCCAGGTGCATTTCAGCACTTACCCGTTCTACTACATCCTGAGGAGCCCTGGCGCCAAGCGCCAACCTTACAGGGTCTCCTGGTACAACTCGTGCGATAATGAAAATAAGAATAGATAAGCCCAACAATACTCCAAGGGAAAGAACCAGGCGCCGGGCTATGAAGGTCGAGAGTTTCATTATAAGCCTCCCACATTATCAGTGAAACATTTTTATTGGTGTGGGATCCCTCAATACAAGAGATCCCACACCCCGTAAGTTTAGTTGTCCAGCATTTCAGCACGTTTAACAGGATCAACAGAAATAAACCTGGCTACGAAATTGTAACCCATAACCGGTATTGGGTTTGCTGCCTGTGGCCAACTGACGTAACCTGACTGGTAAGCATGACGTTCCATGTTGTCGTAGGCAAAGATTGTCGGAGCGAGTTCTACAATTAGATCCTGAATGTCCCTATAAACAGCAAAACGTTCTTCGTTGTCAACGGTTGCCATGGCTTGCTCAATCAAAGCATCTACTTCATTACTGAGCAACCACTCTGTTTGTTCCCAACTGCCTGTGTTGGATGAATGATATTTGGCCTCTAGAATAGAACCTGCTTCGCCATAATGGGGTGATACCCAGATACTGGTGAAGTGAGGAGTGGTTTCCATGCTGCCTGATTGGTCAATCAGGCTCATCCAGGGAGTTTTTACAATGTTAACTGTAAGCCCGATTTTTTGAGCTTCGGCTTGAGTCATTAAAGCAATTTTTTCAAGATCGGCAACCTCGGCAGTCCAGGCGTATTCGATGGGATATTGGTCAAGCTGGCCGGCATAACTGGATAGAGCCAGTTCTTCTGCCGCTTTATCCAAATTATAGTTATACTGGAATACGTTAGGATTCCAACCTGGTAGTACGCTGGAAACCGGGCCCTTGGCCGGTTCGGTGCCGGGATATATGTTTTGAGTGATGGCGTCATAATTGAAAGCCCAGGAAAGTGCACGGCGGACATGAATGTCATCCAGTGGTGGCTTTTGTGTATTCATCATCAGATATAACTGACCACCGTCAGGCCACCTGGCGATATCAACTCCATCAATGCTTTCCAGGGAATTAAAAGCTTCCAGTGTTTGCCATTGATCTGAAATGTCAATTTCCCTGCGCATCATCCCGGTTCTAACTGTGGCAGCTTCTGTTGTACCAATTAGTTCAAAAAAGTCAGGAGCCAGGGGATCGATATATGAAAAGTAATCATCGAATTTTTCAAGAACGAGTAGGGTTGCCACATCAAACTCTTTAACTTGATATGCGCCTGAGCCGGCATCGTTCGTGTTAAGGAATTCCTTGCCATAATCCCCAAAGTCGCCATAAGGGCCATCAATAGTATTAGACATTACCAGGTCCTCGTTAAGGATATAAAGCCTGGTTAAGGTGGTAAGGAATGGGCCAAATGGTTGAGGTAGTATAAAGTCTACAGTATAATCATCTATTATTTCAACTGCACTTATCCGGTCGCTAAAAATATAAGCGTAACCTTCTCCGATCGCCTGCAGACGATCGAAACTAAACTTGACATCTTTTGCTGTCAGTTCGCTTCCATCGTGGAACTTGACTCCTTCGTTAAGGTAAAAACGATATGTGAGATTGTCTTCAGAAACTTCCCATTCCCTGGCCAGGTGAGGATCAAATGTCCCATCGGCATTTGGATAGATTAAAGTATCATATATATTACATAAAGCAGTCGAACTTGAATAGTCCGAACCAACTGCCGGATCAATATAGGTTGGCCAGGAGAAAGTTACTCTAAGGTATACGTCTCCATCGAGTGAAGTTGCAGGAGAATCATCTGAACTGCTTTCATCCGGTGCAGCTACATCTCCTCCTCCACACCCAAATATGAATAAGGTTATAAATATTAAAAGCACTGTCAATACTAACATGCGTTTGGTTGACATGTTAAAGCCCCCTTTAGTTAAGACCCACATAGTATTTTGCACTGGTTAACCGACAAGTTTCCAAATTTTCTTAAGCTTATTAAAAACCGCCTCCTTTAATGTGCCGTTAAACTAAAAAAGCAACTACAGGTTTTAAAACAGATAAAACCGAAAAAGAAGTAAGAATTCTTGATACTCGACCTGGAATATATATTGGTAGAATTGTAATTAAGTTAAGTTCTGTTGATTGAACCTGATTCCTTTGTTGTATGAAGACAATAAATTGTTATGTATTTGTTGGTTGAGAATAGGAAGGGCCAGAATGAATAAAAATACGGTGATATAGGCTCAATTAGACCTATTTTTTAACATTTTTGATAACTTTATGGTTATTAATGTGTCAATACATCTGCCATCTTCAAGGATAGATGGACCCCATATTTCTTTTGCTTTTTGTATACGGTATTTTACGGTATTTGGGTGAATGTAAAGCTGTTTGGCCGCTGCTATCAGGCTTTTTTGATTTTCAATAAATACTTCAAGTGTATCCAATAAACTTTGATCGCAGTTGTTCAGATTTGGTAAAACCATGTTAATGTACTGGCGCAGCTCGATGTTGTCGGGGATTAGGTGTAGTAAGCGATATATACCGAGATCACTATAAAATATAACAGACTCGATATCAGGCAACTGACGGGAAATATCAATCGCTGCTTTCGCCTGTTTGTAACTATCGGATAATTCTTTTATTGAGCTGACAGAGTTACCGACGCCTATATTGAAAAGAACCTGGCCGAAATGCTTACGGCATATTTCAACAAAGTCATTGACTATATTTACGAGGTTCTCTTTTCTATTATTCTCACTGCTTGTAGTAAATACAATAGCTATTTCATTTTTCCTGACTGAGGCCAGACAACAGGGAGAAATTTTTTCTACTACATTACGTAAACTTGAGGTTAAGTCATCTGAAATCCCATAAAACATGTCTCGGTTCAGGTCTTCTATTATTATATCGTTTGGTTTACATATCTGTATTACTACAACAATATCCAAAAGAGATATGTTCAGATCAAGAACTTCACCCTGCTTAACGATTAAGTCAACAGAATCAAAAGTGCCGAGCAATAGTTCTTCGCAAATATTGCTTAACATTTTCTGACGCTGTTCTTCAATATTAGTTCTCCGCATAGAATCAAGTGCAACTGCGGTAGAGGCATGAATAATGGCGTATACATCTATGTCGTCAAATTTATCACGGGTTTCCCAGACAATTAGATATCCATAAACGGTAGATTGGATTGTAACTGCTTGTATGGCTACGCGCAGGGTTTTACCATTGATATTAATATTGGTATAAGCAGGGTATTCACAGGTTAAGTTTGCTTTACAGAAAATTTCAAGGCTGAGCAACTGCGGGATGCCATTATCAATTAGTTTTATTTCTTCATTATTATATGTGTATTTTTCAACCATGCTTAATGAAGAATCGAGGAAAACAACAGGGTTGTTAACTAATTGAGCCAGGGAACGAACTATTTCTTTAATTTCAGCGCCATTCAGAATAGCTTTGATTAACATGGAGCTTATTTCAGTGGAGCGGCTTAATTGATACGCGCGTTTATTAAGAATTGCCTGTAAAACAGAAGTTATAACTTTTGCGTAAGGCATATCTCCCGGCATTTTAAGCAAAGGCAATGATAAATCATTGGCTGTTCTTATGATATCTGGTGAAAGCGTTACGCCGGGTCCGGGGTTAAAACAAAAACCAGCTACTAGTGGAGCTGTTTCCTTAATCAAGTTCGATTGTGCCTGAAGATCTGTTTGTATACCGTAGAAAGAAGTTAGAATTAATTCTCCACCTTTTAACCAGTACATCGGTTCAGGGACCTCAAGAACAGTAACATCCTGGATCAGCCTATTAATTCCTTTTTCTCCGGCAAGTATTTCAATGCTCTGTAACTCAGGCAGTGCCAGGGCATCCTGCACTGTTATACTGGGCATAACTGTTCACCTTTACTTTGAAATAACAATAAATTACAACAGTTAACTAATCCATGATTCTAATGTTAGTCCGACTATTTAGTTAGTAACCTTATTTATTCGTTAACTACTGGCAGTTTACCTGCCGTGTAATAATGTGCCAGGCATATTTATTTATTAAGTTTTACAGGTATAATGGTTTTATAGCCTGATTTAGTTGGGTATATCATGCATACCAGGCAGATATTCTCGATGAGCGTATAAATTAAAAGGTTTAGAAAAGAAACCCACGGACAGTTTAGTGAAAGGAGTTATATAAATGGAAATGAAAAAAGATCCCTGGTACAGTAAATGTCCGCCCTGACTGTTAATTTACTTACTGCTGGGAGCAGTTATCGGTATTTACAGCCTAATCAAGTATCTTATATCATAAACAGTAAACCATCGGGATAAAACTGCGGGGAGGCTATTTAATTTTTTTAAGCAGCCAGGCAAGGTTATTGCCCAGTTCAGTCATTGTGGCAATTCCTTCCTGGTCTGATTCCACATCTCCTTTATCTTTGCCCAGGCCCAGGTTCCAATATATTGAACCGGGGACGATCATCCCGTTGATAAAAAAGAAATTATTTATGGTCTGGAACACGTTAATCGCTCCGGCCCTGCGAGCAACGGCAACAGCTGCCCCGACCTTTCGTTTCAGAAGATCGCCGTTTCCTTTAACTACGTATCCGGCCCGATCAATTAAGGCTTTTGTTTCGGCTGTTACATCGGCAAAATATGTTGGTGAGCCGATCAGTATTCCGTCTGCTTCAAGCATTTTCTCAACGCAGCTGTTCACGATATCATCATCGTAATAACAACGTTTTTCTTTAGATTCCCTGCACCAGAGACAGGCAGTGCAACCACGCTTAATGTTACCGGCAATGTTAATCATTTCGCAATCAATGCCTTCATTCTCCAAAACTTTAAAAACGTGTTTGATCATGATCGATGTATTGCCGTTATCGCGGGGGCTTCCGTTAAAAGCAACTACTTTCATTATCGACAACTCCTTTTTGCGTTGCTGGGGTATGGCAGGCTGTTAGTTCTGTTACCCTGCACTTAATTTATAAAAGGTTCGCGATTGAAACCGCAAACCCTTTTAGGTCTATAACTGGCGGAGAGACCTTCTATAAAACATCTTACATTGTGGGATAATAATAGCTTCCATCATTAATTTAAATTTTAATACGCCATGTAGTAGAAACAGTTACATCAGAGCACATTCACTTTGGCTCATTAATGGCCGGTGAATAAGCGGAAGCATTCTAAGATGGGGATAAAACTACTAGTTGCTGATAAAACCTTTCTCCATTGCAATAAGTCTGTCGGCACAGTGTGCAGCTAGTGCATGATTATGTGTGATTATCAAGACAGTTGTCCCTTCTTTTGCAACCTGCATTATTATATCTGCAAAACGCCTGGAAGCATTAGTGTCCATCCCAAAAGTTGGTTCGTCCAGCAGCAGTAAGGGGGGTGTTCGAACAAGGACACCGGCTAAAGCAATCCACTGCCTGCAGGTTTTACTTAAGGAGTAAGGATGTGTTTTAGATAATTTTTTCATTGAAAGTTTTTCAAGCCAATACCTGGTTTTTTCCTCGGCTTTGCTCCTGGAGAAGCCCCTTTTGATAAGCCCCCAGGCCAGTTCTTGATCAACCTGGGTTTGAAATATCTGATGATCAGGGTTTTGAAATAAAAAGCCTGTTTTTTTTGTTGCCTCTGCTATATCCAGGCCTTTGATGTTTCTGCCTAGCACGGAAATTGATCCACTTTGTGGTTTCAAAATAGCTGCTGCCAGTTTAAGCAAGGTTGATTTGCCGGAACCGTTTTCGCCGGATATGGCAGTGATTCCACCTTTTTTAATTTGTAGATCAATATTTTCAAGTGAAAAGTTCTTGTCATAGCAGTAAGTTACCTTACTCATATCCAGGGCGACTGTTCTACCTGTCGGCATACAATTTTTGTATATGTAGTCTTCTTCTTGGTGTCTGTTGAATAATCCGTAACCATCGACATCTATGCCCATCGACCGGGCTTCTTCGTTTACTTTTAAAAAGGATGAAGGTGACCCTGACCAGTGCATCTTACCACTGTCTATCCAGAAAAACCGGTCAGCAATCTGATGATAAGGGCCTGTTGAAGTCGATGCAATAAGTACTGTTTTCCCATGATCAGCCAGCTCCCTGATTAAATCGGTTACAAGAGTAGCTCCCCGGGGATCGAGCTGAGCAAGAGGTTCATCCAGAAGGAGCAGATCGCTGTTTGTAACCATGGAGGCAGCAAGCGCAACCCTTTGCCTTTCACCACCGGAAAGAGTGTGCATTAAACGCTTTGAAAGGTTGCTGAGATTCAATTTTTCATTGATTTGGTTAACTTTTATGTTTCTTATGCTACGGCTCTCACCATACTGAATAAGTGGAAATTCAAGCTCTTCTTCTACAGTAGGCATCAGAAAAAGATCGCTGTCTTGCAAAACCGTGCTTATTGTACCATCTACCTGGCATGTTCCTTCTGTTTTCGCATTGAGCATTGATTTTGCTATACCGCTAATAGCATTTAGGATAGAAGATTTTCCGCTGTCGTTGCCTCCTGTTACTATACCAATTTCTCCCCTGGAAAGTTGCATATTGATATTTTCCAGGGCAGGTACGTTGCTCAAGGGATAGCGAACAGTGAGGTTATTTATTTTAAGCATTCTTATATCGGCCACACTTTCATCTTAGATGCAGTAAACATAACTACGTTTATTAAGAAATATATAATAGATAAAGCAGATAAGTAACGGTAGCCTTTTGCCCAGAGCGGCCTTAACTGTTTCTTTGCCAGGTGCCGATCCTGCATGTCATAACCGCGTAGATATAACAGGGAAGCCATACCTTGTGCCTTAAAAAGAGCTTTTATTATAACAGGAATGATCATTGCCAGGTAAGCCCTGATTTTATCGATACTATTTTTCCAGGCGAGGCCCCTGGTTTGTTGTGCGTGGGAAGTGTTATTCAGCTCTTCCTGAAGAACTGGGATAAAGCCTACAAGTAAAAGCATGATCAAGCCTAAATCTTTGTGAAAGCTGCTAAAGAGTAAAAATATTTTTCTTGGCGGGGTGGTGATTAGAGCTATCTGGGCCAGAGCTACAATTCCTGTAAGGCGCATTGCTACAATAGAACCGTACAAAGCACCTTCCAGACCAAAAATAAATAACATTGTTTCGTTAGCAGGGTTAAGGACACTGTGAAAGGCAATGATGAAAAGGCCAAAGAAAACAAATGCTTTTAGCCTTGAAAGCAGTGCTGTTCCGCCTCCGCCTGCCAGGGTAATTAACAGGATCAAGGTTAAATTACCTGCCAGTACCAGCGGATTGGCAGAAAAAATTATCCCCAGCAGCATCAGCGCCAGGGAGAAGAATTTAACTTTTAATGGCGGCCAGTACCAATAGCCATTTATATTATCAACGTAAAGATTTTTCATCTTAAAAACTTACCTTATATTGTACACTGTTGTTATTTAATAAATTTCCAGAAGATTATTTTCAGGAACCTTGCTTTTCTTTGTTTTTATTTGCAGCTGCTGTTGCTTTCCACTGCGGAGGCAGGGCTTTGTAGATAAAGAAAACCAGGTAGGCTGAAATCAGCTTGTCAACAAGGTTAGTTGGTATGCGAGCCAGAAAGGCGCTGGAAAAAATTCTTTCAGATGATCCAAGCAAAATTCCGTAAAGAATGTCTACACCGCCACCCGTTAAACCTCCAAATACATAAACAGCGATTGGAGAGCCAACCAGGGGGGCAGCTATTGACAGGATAATCCCGATTATAAGAGGAGTAATATAGTCCTCGTAACCTCTTTTCATGGCAACAAAACCAACGATCAGGCCGATTACACCATTAACAAGGGCAAAAGGTATTAGCACAGGATTGGTAAATATGCCAGAGAAAACGTTGCTCAGAATACCGGTTAATGCACCCAGCCATGGCCCCAGCAAAACTGCCGCCAGAATTGTACCGATGGTGTCCAGGAAGATTGGAAGTTTTAAGGCACTGTTTAAAGCGCCTCCAACAATGTTAATTCCGATACCAACTACAATGATAAGTATTTTCAGGTTTCTGTTCATTTAGTTCTCCTTTTTAATAAATTTGTATTAGTCCTGTTTAACAATTTCATGCTCTATAAAAGCTCTGTGAGCTTTATTATTGTACCTTCTATATCGCTTTCGTCCACATCAAACATTGGAATTGCCAAATGCGAGTATTTCAGCTTTTCGCGCAGCTCTTCCATAAAAACACCGCTGCCGGCGGAGAAACTGCCAGGTTCAACACCGGAAGATATTTCCCCACCCCACTGTGCAGAATAAGTATGCTCTATGCCGCAGGATGGACTGCCCTTGATACCGAGCAGGAAGAGGATCTTGTAATCGTTTTTGCTGTACTCTATTAGTTCGCTAATTATTGTGCTGGCGATCTTCCGGCAGTGTTTCCTATAAAAAGGGTTGTCATATTGTTCTTTTGACTGGCCCCAGCGATTACAACCCAACTGTGTTTGTTCAGGGCATGGGATCTGGTAAATTCCCGCTTCAGTGGAGAGTATTTTGTTGATAAGCGGAATAAAGGTGCTAACCGGTAACTTCGAGCCCCTTACCTTGCTGTTTGGATTTAATATGCAGTGACTTGCCAGCACAATTACTTTGGGATTGTTGTCCATCATTTCCATCCTTTTTTAGGATACAGGAAAATAATACTATATAATTCCCAGGCAAGTCGAATATAAAAAATTAATGAATGGTGCAGCGAGTATAGTCTGTAATTATAATTGTCGGCAGGTTTTAAAAGGGTAATCTAATCAAGCATTCTTTTTCTTTGAGCTTTTTCAGACGAATTACTGGTTTTCTCCCGTTTAAGCAGTTGCATTAGCAAACCACTTTATGTCACCGGTATAACAAACTGGTCGCTTAGTTAATTTAGAGAGAAGGATAAGAGCTTGGGAGAAGATAAGTATGCAGTGTTAAATTATGAATTAATATCTTGCCTGGGTTAGAGTATAAAAGCTTATTGGTTGAAATTATATTGTTATACAAGAACAAAAAAGGGTTTCCGGTATTCCCAGAAACCCTTCAATCATGGGGCTTTGGCGGAGAGAGTGGGATTCGAACCCACGAACGGTTTCACCCGTTACACGATTTCGAGTCGTGCGCCTTCAACCGGACTCGGCCATCTCTCCATGTTCAGTTTTTATCTTACAACAGGGGCGGCAGCTTTGTAAAGAGAGTGGCAGCCCGGTATTTAGCAAACTCCTGGTTGTATATGCAGCAAATGATCAGTCGCGCCTGATACGGAAAAATTCCTGCAGCAGTGAAGCGCACTCTTCCTTCAATATGCCGCCGGTTACCTCCAGCCTGTGGTTAAGACGGTTGTCGCGGACAATATCATACAGGGTGCCTGCCGCACCGCCCTTGGGGTCGGAAGCGCCGAACACCAGCCGGCCAACCCGGGACTGAACCATGGCCCCGGCGCACATTGGGCACGGTTCCAGGGTTACATAAAGCGTACAGCGGCTGAGCCTCCAACCGCCTAAAACCTGCCCTGCCTTGCGCATAACCAGCAGTTCGGCGTGGGCTGTTCCATCGCAATACTCTTCCCTGCGGTTACGATCAACGGCGATAACCTGATCGCCCTGAACCAGGACGGCACCGATCGGTACTTCACCGGCCCGGGCAGCGGCATATGCCTCTTCCAGGGCAATTTGCATATAGTGTTCATCGGTTTTTTTGTCAGGATAATCGGTCATTATTTGATCCTTTGGTTTTGATCAGAATGCCCCCTGACAGGGGGCATTCTGATCAAATGTGTAACTACTAATCCATGTGCCAGGGGGACAGTCCCACCGTCTGCCCGGGCACTGTTTATCATTAAACATAGTGTATCAAACCGGGCCGTTACTAAAATATTATAATGCTCAAGATCATTTTATCGTTCAAAACTCAATTCATTGATTATACTTCTGAAGTCTGCATCAGCAATGGGTGTCAGTTCAAAAACAACCCCGTCCCAGGTGTCGGTCATGATGATCGTTTCCGGGTCCCGGCCGGCGAGCTCGGCTGTTCGCTCCCAGGTTGCCAGGCCGCGGTGATAAATCTCCAGATAACTGGCTTCGTTTGTGTTCTCTATGCGGTATTGTGTTCTAAACCAGTAACTCTCGGCGGGTACCGCAATGTTCACCATTTCATTAGGTAAAAATTGGAAATACACTTCTCCACCCGCACCAGTCCCTTTCCATGAACCTACGATATCACTTTCGTCAACAGGATCAGTTGCTGTGGGCCCACCATCGCGGAAGAAAAACCAGTAGGCAGTGCCTGCTCCGGCAACCAGTAAAACAGCTAAAATGACAATCAGCGGAATAAGAAAACGCTTCTTACTTTTTTTGCCGCCGACCGCCTGGTAATAAACACCCTGCTGTGGTGCAGCTATATTCCTCTTTTTGCTTTTTTTACCGGAAGCCGGTGTTTGGGAATGATCTACCGGAACTGCTTCAACATCATCAAGCATTGATTCGCAGTAACGGCATTTAATTGCTTTTACCGGTATTTCCTCGTTGCAAAAAGGGCAGGTTTTCATATCTGACATATATTTACCTCCCATAAAAAAAATGCCTTGCAATTCAGCAGGCAGTAGCCCTGCCGAATCGTAGATTTCATTATAACATATTCATACGGCATTTAACCACTGCTTGCATTTATCACTTTCTTCAGTTATAATTCATGAAGCGAGCCCGTTACTAAGTCAGGTCTGACAAGCGGGTTCTTATTTTAGGAGAAGGTCTTTAAAGGAGGAAAATATATGCCTAAAATTAAGACCTTGTTAGTAGTTTTACTCGTATTATTGTTTGGTATCTCGCTTACCGGTTGTGGATTGCTTGGTTCCCGCAGCCCGGAAACTGTAATTGATGCCAGCCTGGATGGTGAGCTGCCCGGTTGGTTACTTTTATCTCACCGCAATGAAGTGGACCCCAATGCGGAAATTGAAGAAGTGGCTAATCCAAAAGATCCGCTTGAGGAAGAGGAAGAGCCTGACGACCTGGCTATTGGCGGTGTTGACGAAGAAGATGCAGTAACTGCTCCGCCTGCCTCGCCACCGGCAAGTTCCGGTTCAAGCTCGACAGCCCAGGTTCCCCAGCCCGGCTCCAAGGAATACATGGCCTGGTTTGCCTATAACGGGGCGAAGGGGACTTATAACCCCCGCTACCTGGAGTGGTTTAATGAAACCAGAGGATCTGCTTCTTATGAGGCATGGCTTAAAGCAAAAGAAGCCGAAGAAGAGCAGGAAAATCTATTCGGTGGAATGGATTTTGACAGTTCTCATTCTCCCTCCGGCTGGGGCAGAAGTGATGATGACGATTAAGGTGTAACCAAGCCGATTTATCTAGCAAGTTGAAGGCCCCTGCCGTTAAGGCAGGGGCCTTTCTGGTGGTGCGCCCGGCAGGATTTGAACCTGCGGCCTGCTGATTCGAAGTCAGTTACTCTATCCGGGCTGAGCTACGGGCGCATGTGGTTGGCGGTGCAGGTTAATTTTCGTCGAGCACTTTTTCAATAGTCAGGTCGAGCACCTGGGAGAGGTCAAGGTCGTAAGGTTCTTCCAGGGGCGAAATTGTTTCGCCGTCTTTATATAGTATTCTTACTACCGGCCTTAAGGTAAAACCGGGGTTGTTATCAATAACCAGGCCGCTTTCCCCGTTGCTTAACAAAACGTGGAAGCCGATCGGATAAGCGGCGACTACGGAGAGAAAGTGCTGCAAAATGGTTACATCAAAGTATTCTTCCCCCCAGGAGAGGAGCATTTCCACCGCTTCATGAGGTTTATAGGCCTTTCTGTATGGCCGGTCTGAAGTAAGGGCGTCGTAAACGTCGGCGATGCCGGTAATCTGGGCCAGGGTGCTGATCTCTTTACCTTTTAGCCCCCGCGGGTAGCCCTGGCCCTGAAAACGCTCATGATGCTGGAGAACCACCGCACCGGCCCGGGCATCGAAAATATCTGTAAGCTTGAATATTTCATAGCCCAGCAGGGGGTGCTTTTTAATTTCCTTATATTCAGCTTCGGTCAGCTCAGCGGGTTTACTGACTATTTCATCTGCTATGGCAATCATTCCTAAATCGTGAAAGAGAGCGCCGGTGGCTATCCAGCGCAGTTCTTTAACTTTCATCTTCATTTTTTTCGCCACCAGGGTGGCCATCACGGCGCAGTTAACACTGTGGGCAAAGAGGTAATTATCTTTAGACCGGATGTCCACCAGCTGCACCATGATATCCCTGTTTTCAAGCAGCTCATCGACAATTTTATTCACCGTGTTCAGGATGTCCCAGTTACCTACGTTAATGCTTTTAGCAATTTTACCCTGTCTTTCAGAGGCCTTTAAACCGCTGGTTATTTCCCTGACCATTGTTCGTGCTTCATACCTGGTCCGGTCGGTGATCGGATCATCGACCACTACATCCTTGATGCGCAGATCTTTAACGTATATATACTCGATTCCGGCCTGCTCGAGGTAGGTCAGGTAGCGGGGTTTAAGGGTATTATCGGTTTTAAGGAGTGTTTGTCCCATGCTGCCGTATACATCTTTTGCCAGGATCATGCCGGGTCTGGCAGCATCAAGTGGTATTTTCCTCATTTTTGTTCCTTCTTTCCTGTTGACCGGTTATACGTCTCAGGGGGCCTTTATTATTCTCCGTTTATTTTGTTGGCGAGGTATATATCTTCAAAAAAATGACAGGCGCATAGATGCTTTTCCGGCGATTCTGAAACAGGCCTCAGTTCGGGTATTTCATTTCGGCACTTTTCCCCGGCAAAAGGACAGCGGGTATGGAAACGGCACCCTTCAGGCGGGTCAATAGCCGAGGGAACATCGCCTTCCAGCATCATCCGCTCCTTTTTTTTGCCCGGCATGGGGATTGGTATAGCCGAGAGCAGAGCCCTGGTGTACGGGTGACGCGGAGCTTCAAAAAGAGTATGTTTGTCAGAAACTTCCATGATGCGCCCCAAATACATGACAATAACCCGGTCGGAAATATGGCGAACGACCCCGAGATCATGGGATATAAACAGGTAGGTTAATTTAAAATCGCGCTGCAGGTTTTTCAGCAGGTTTAAAATCTGGGCCCTGATTGAAACATCAAGCGCCGAAACTGCTTCATCGCATATTACCAGCTTAGGATTCAACGAGAGAGCTCTGGCAATACCCACACGCTGCCGCTGGCCCCCGCTGAATTCATGGGGGAAACGATCAGCCTGGTAAGAAGCCAGCCCTACTGTTTCCAGTAATTCGATTGCGCGTTTTTTCCTTTCTCCGGGAGCAACTACATTCTGAATATGCAGCGCTTCCTGCAGTACCTGTGAAACGGTTTGCCTGGGGTTAATTGATGCATATGGATCCTGAAAAATAATCTGCATTTTTTTTCTCATTTTGCGCATTTCTTTTTTTCCAAGGGTAGTTAAGTCAACACCGTCAAAAATGATTTCTCCGGCAGTTGGTTTCTCAAGGTGTAATATAGCCCGGCCTGCGGTCGATTTGCCGCAGCCTGATTCGCCTACCAGGCTGACTGTTTCACCCTCCCTGACTGTAAATGAAATATCATCCACAGCTTTAACGTGGTTAACCGTGCGACCCAGAAAACCGCCCTTGATCGGGTAATACATCTTTAAATTTTTCACTGAAAGCAGTTCATTATTCACTGCGAAGTTTCACCTCTCTTGTGCCTTCCCACCGATCTGTATAGACCCAGCAGCGAACCAGGTTTCCACCTGTTGTTTCGGAAAGACCGGGTTGTTCAGTCATACATATCTCTGCAGCATGAGGGCAGCGCGGGGCGAAACGGCAACCTGCCGGCATAGCTGCCGGGCTGGGAACAGATCCGCTGATCGCTTCAAGTTCATCCATATCTATATCGGGGCGCGGTAGTGAATTAAAAAGGCCAACAGTATAGGGATGCCTGGGATGGTTAAATAATGTGTCGACATCGGCATATTCTACAATGCTGCCGCAGTACATAACCGCAACATAACTGCATGTTTCGGCAACAACACCGAGATCATGAGTGATAAATATAACAGACATACCCAGTTTTAACTGCAATTCTTTAATCAGTTCCAGAATTTGAGCCTGAATTGTAACGTCTAGGGCAGTTGTTGGCTCATCAGCTATGAGCAGGTCCGGGGCACAGGCCAGGGCCATGGCGATCATGACCCTTTGCCTCATGCCGCCTGACAGCTCAAAAGGATAGTGATTTATTCTTTTCTCAGGAGAAGGAATGCCGACGAGCTTTAGCATGTCTACAGATTTTAAGCGGGCTTCTCCGGATCTCATTTTCTGGTGTATCCGGAAAGATTCGCTGATTTGTTCGCCAATAGTTAAGACCGGATTCAGGGAGGTCATCGGTTCCTGGAAAATCATCGAAATTTGATTGCCCCTGATGTTATACATTTCTTTTTCGGTCAGCTTTGCCAGGTCTTTTCCGTTAAATATTATCTCGCCGCCTACTATTTTCCCCGGTTCTTCAAGAAGCTGCAGGATCGACAGGGCCATCACGCTTTTTCCACAGCCTGATTCGCCGACGATGCCGACGGTAGAGCCCTTGGGAATATCGAGGCTTACCTCGTCAACGGCTCTTACCGGGCCTTCATCTGTTAAAAAATGAGTTTGCAAGTTCTTAATCTGCAGAATTGGCGTGGTATTTTTCATAATATGCACCTCTTTCAACTGACAGGTTCTTAATTAATATCAATTCGCTTGTTCAGGTACCGGTAAGAAATATCAACAAGCATATTTACTACAACAAAAGTTAATGCGTATACTAATACTATACCTTGGACCAGGGGAAAATCCCTGGACCTGATTGCATCAATTACCAGCCGGCCCATGCCGTTTATGGCAAAAACTGTTTCGGTGATCACAGTACCGGATAATAGCAGCCCTATTTCAATACCGACAACTGTTACAACAGGTATAAGGGCATTTTTAAGGCTGTGTTTGTAAATAACAATACGCTCTTTTAAACCCTTGGCCCGGGCAGTGCGGATATAATCCTGGTTGATTACATCAAGCATACTGGAACGTGTCATCCTGGCTATGATGGCGGCACCGGCTGTTCCCAGGGCAATTATAGGAAGGATTGACTGTTGCCAGGTGCCCCACCCTGAAGGAGGGACCAGGACCAGCTCTATAGCAACGTACTTGATCAGCATCAATCCAAGCCAGAAGTTTGGCATAGAAAGTCCAAAAAGGGCGATGATCATTAACAGTGAGTCAAGAAGGCTGTATTTACGAACTGCCGATACAATACCGGCGATTAGTCCGATGAATACGCTGAGGGCCATGCTATAGATTGCCAGCTGCATGGTGGTCCAGTAGCGTGCTTTAATTTCATCTACTACGGGGCGGCTGCTGCGTATAGACTGCCCCAGGTCACCCTGGAGTAAGTTGCTCATATATTTTCCATACTGCACATGCAGCGGATCGTTCAGCCCCAGTCTTTCCCTGATTGCTTCAACCTGGGCATCAGGTGCAGCTTCTCCGGCCATTATCTGGGCCGGGTCACCGGGAATGAGGTGCATCAGTGAAAAAACCAGGATGGTAACTCCTAAAACAACAGGGATGGTCTGTATTAATCTGCGGACTATAAATTGTAGCATCCAGGCACCTCTTTTCTAAGCCTTCATCTTGGGATCCAGGGCATCCCGCAGGCCGTCTCCAAAAATATTGAAAGCCAGAACGACAGTCAGGATAGCTAACCCCGGATACAGGGCAACGTGGGGGTGATCGAACATGTAACTGCGTCCCTGGCTTAGCATGGCCCCCCATTCCGGCGTGGGAGGCTGAGCACCCAGTCCGAGGAAAGAAAGGCCGCTGGCGATGAGAATAGCGTAAGCGATTCTAATTGTGGCCTGCACTATGATCGGCGATAAAATGTTGGGTAGAATGTGCAGGGTGATAATGCGTAAGTCCCCGGCACCCAGGGCACGGACTGCATCAATATATTCCAGTTTGCGCACGGCCATTGTAGAGCCGCGAACTATGCGGGCGAAGCCGGGAATGGAAAATATACCGACTGCAATGATAACGTTGTTAATGTTACCCCCGAGAACGCTGACCAGGGCAATGGCCAGCAGTATGCCTGGGAAAGCGAGCAGAATATCAATAAAGCGCATGATTATACTGTCAACTGCTTTTCCGTAATACCCGGCCACTATGCCCAGCGGCACCCCGATTACCAGGCCAACCAGTACCGATAAAAAGCCGATATAAAGAGTGATTGACATACCGTGTATCAGGCGGGTGAATATATCACGACCGTTGTGATCCGTACCAAGCCAGTGTGTTGAAGAAGGGCTCAGCAGTTTAATAGAGTAATCGACTTTCGTCGGGTCATAAACGGTGAAGGATGGTCCGACAATAGCAACTATGATAAAAAAAAGAATTAATAATCCGCCGACCATCGCCGCCCTGTTTTTTTTCAGTCTTTTATAAAACATCTGGGTTCTTGAAAAACCTTTAGTTTCAAGTATGACGCTCTCCGGCGTTGGAGGTGCAGGGCTGTTCAAAGGGAATCATCCCCCTATCTAAAATGGATTTATCCTATTGGTGGAATTATCATGGTAAAACTAAAACCTTTTCAAATAATACTATTATATAGTATAATCATCTATGCTGCACTCTTATAGTTATGTTTTTACTAATTCCACTACACAATACAGCTTTTTTCATTATATAACTATGTTTGCAGCACTAAATATCTCTATTAATTAGGGGGGACTATAAAATGAAGATTAACAAGCTTTACTTGTTTGCAGTGCTTTTACTGTCGGTGGTACTACTGCTCGCGGCCTGCGGCCCGACTGAAGAAGCTCCGACCGGCGAAGCCCCTGAAGGGGAAGAACCCGGAGTTGTGGAAGGAACCAGCGGTGATTTGATCATAGCTACTTTATCAGATGCTGTTGCCCTTGACCCTCATGGCTCCAACGATGTGCCTTCCAGTAACGTAGCTTACAATATTTATGAATCCCTGGTTGTTTTCGACCGGGACAGTGAGCTGCAACCTTTGCTGGCCACAGAGTGGGAAGCGATTGATGATTTAACCTGGCAGTTTACGCTGCGTGAAGGAGTTAAATTCCATGACGGTTCGGATTTGAACGCCGAAGTGGTGAATGCTAATTTCAAGCGTCTGCTTGATCCTGATGTTGCTTCACCGCGTCTTTTCCTCTTTTCAATGATTGAGGAAGTTATTGTTGTTGATGACTACACGGTGCAGTTTGTAACCGAGTTTCCCTTTGCCCCGCTGCCTGCCCACCTGGCCCACAGCGGAGGTGCCCTGGTTAGTCTGCCTGCTATTGAAGCAGATTATGCCGAAATGGCTGCAGGCAATGAACCCGGATCCTACATTTCACAGAACCCAAGCGGAACCGGTTTCTTCAAGCTTGACTACTGGGAACCGGGCAGTGAAATTAAGCTGGTTCGTAACGATGACTACTGGGGTGAACCGGCCAAACTGGATAGCGTAACCTTTAAAGTTGTTCCGGAAGACCTGACCCGTTTATCGGAGCTTGAAACCGGCTATGCTCACATAGCTGACCCGATTCAGCCCAGCGACGCATCACGCGTTGATGGTATGGCTAATGCCTATCTGAACGTCCAGTCAAGCACTTCGCTGGCCTATATCGGTTTTAACTGCGATAAAGCTCCATATGATGATGTGCGTGTTCGCCAGGCTGTTTCCATGGCTATTAATAAGGATGAGATTATTGATGGAATATACGAAGGAACAGCCATTCCGGCAGTCGGGCCGATTGCACCCGGCGTTTTCGGTTATGATCCCTCGGTTTCAGCAATCCCCTACGATGTTGATCGGGCTAAGGAACTACTGGCTGAAGCCGGTTATGCCGACGGCTTTGATACAATCATCTGGACCAATGATAATCCGGCTCGGATTCAAATTGCCGAATATGTTCAGTCCAGGCTGAGTGAAATTGGCATTAATGTCAGCATTGAAGTTCTTGAGTGGGGTGCTTACCTTGACGGAACAGCAGAAGGGGGCCACGAGATGTTTATTCTCGGTTGGTCAACCCCGACTCTTGATGCCGACTACGCCATGTACGCCCTGTTCCATTCCAGTAATGTGGGCGCGCCCGGTAACCGTTCTTTCTTTAGGAATGATGAAGTTGATGAGCTGCTCGATCTCGGACGCCAGGAATCGGATCCCGACCTGCGAGCCCAGTATTACCGTGAAGCCCAGGAAATGCTGGTAGAACAGGCACCGATGCTTTATCTGCTGCATATTGAAGATTTAACCGGAGTAAATAACAGTGTACAAAACTTCTACCTTACCCCGGCCCGTATCTTCATGCTGCAGGATGTGTATATCGAGGAGTAGAGAAAACAGATCCTGGTTTAGTTTGTTTTTAGAGGAATAATCGTTCAAAATGCAGGGCTGCCCCAAAAGGGGCAGCCCTGCTCTTTTTATAAAATTACTTTTAATTAAAGGAACTGGCAGTGCAGTTAACCAGTGCAGAAGAAGTTAAACCGGCAGAATGGATCTGTCGGAACCGGCAGTTGAAAGAGCTTTCTTTTCATTGTATAATAAGCCGTGAAGCTAACAATGCTGAAGGCGTGGAGAGATGGCTGAGTTGGTCGAAGGCGCTCGCCTGGAAAGCGAGTAGATGGGGCAAAACCCTGTCTCGAGGGTTCGAATCCCTCTCTCTCCGCCATTTTCTTGATTTGGCCGTGCTAGACGGGGAGGTAGCGGTGTCCTGAACCCGCAATCCGCTATAGCGGGGTTTAATTCCTGCCCCCGGCCGCCTATTTTCAGGGCCTGCTCCGGTTAAGTGGTGTTGAAGACCCGGTCCCGTGCGGCGCAAGCTCATGAACCCCGTCAGGTCCGGAAGGAAGCAGCGGTAAGTGAGTTTTTGCGGGTGCCACGGGGCTGCCGGGTTGGAGCTTACTGCCCGGGAAGCGTCTGGGAATAGCTGTCAAAGGCAGGTGCACGGCCTTAATATTTATGAAAAAGCTGACTTTAACATTACTTCCCGATAATTTAGGAGTATGCCGACTGGATATCAAAACCCCTCTTCAGGAGTTACCCCGGCCCGGCCGCGGATTCTATTCGGTTACAATAACGTCAGAAGAGATATCCCTGGTTTGCCGGGATGATATTATCCCCGCCAGCTATTCTTCCGAGAAACCATTTCGTATTTACAAAGTTGAAGGACCGCTTGATTTCGGTCTGACCGGAATACTTGCTGCTTTACTGAAGCCTCTGGCAGAAGCCGGCATACCTGTTTTTACAATATCAACCTACGATACAGATTATATAATGGTAAAATGCGAAAATCTGGACAGGGCTCATGCTGCATTAAATAAAGTTGCAGTACTAAAATAGTAAGATGCTGATCAACAAATTATAAGGAGTGCTTTTTAATTGTCTTACCAGAGTCTCTACCGGCGCCGTCGTCCGCTGACTTTTGCCGATATGATTGGCCAGGAGCATATAACTCAAACCCTGAGAAATGCCTTGCTTCAGGAAAGGCTGGCTCATGCATATCTTTTTTGTGGCCCACGGGGAACAGGTAAGACTACAGCTGCAAAAATATTTGCCAGGGCGATGAATTGTGCCAAGTATCCAACAGACGAACCATGCGGCAAATGCAGTTCCTGTCAGAATATCTACGCAGGCGTCTCTATTGATGTAATTGAAATGGATGCGGCATCGAACAGGGGTATTGATGAAATCCGTGATTTAAGGGAAAGAACCCGTTTTGCCAGCGGAGAATCGCGTTTCAAGGTTTATATAATTGATGAAGCTCATATGTTGACTCCGGAAGCTGCAAATGCTTTTTTAAAAACCCTTGAAGAACCACCTCCCAATGTTGTTTTTATTTTAGCGACAACAGATCCGTCACGTTTGCCGGCAACCATTGTATCGCGCTGTCAGAGATTTGATTTTCACCTACTTACTGTCGAGCAGATCAGGATGAGGTTAGAGCAGGTTTTAGAAGAGGAAAAATGGCATGCTGAAGGTGAAGCTGTCGATTTGATCGCCCGGCTAGCCGAAGGTTCTCTGCGGGATGCGCTCGGCATTGTTGAACAGTGTGCAGCTTACGGAGATGAAAGAATCACAGCCGAACAGGTACGAATTGTTACTGGGGCCACGAAATCAGATTATATAGACACTATTGTCAGTGCTCTGGTTGACAATGATCTTGACAGTGGTTTATCCATGATCAAGCAGATCGTATACAGCGGACGTGATCTTCAGCTGTTTCAAAGGGATTTAACATATGTTTTTAGCAGGCTGCTTCTTGCCGGAAGTCTGAATGATCGCAAAAAAAAGATTTCTACGCATGGTTATGATCAGATAATTGATAAACAGAGGGGTAATATTGATCAAACCACCCTGCTTGACTTGGTTGAATTGCTGCATGAAACCGGCGCTGAACTGCGGCATGCCCATTTTCCACAGTATATTATGGAAATTATGTTTATCAGAATGGTCAGGCTTTTGCACGGACGTCTGAAACCATCTGACACCCTCCATTATGGTGACAGTGAAGATAAGAGCAAAGCTGCAGGCGATGGCCAGGCTGTAACTGCGAAGAAGAAAGAACCTGAAAAAACTGCAGCAGCCACCGCTTTGAAGAGCTCTCAAGACTTAAAAAAATTGCAGTCGGAAAGCGATAAACCAAAGGAAGATTCCCCGCGGGAAGTGCATGCCGACGAAGGCGGCATTTCTGCCGACCAGAGGTTCGATGCATTGAAAGAGGCCTGGCCCCGCCTGCTGAATGAAATTAAAAAAAGGCAAAAAACCACGGCAGCCTGGCTTGAACCTGCTCAATTGACCGGATGTACCGGCCGCAGGGTTATTGTGACATATGCTCCTGAATACCAGGTTCATCAGGCAAGGTTGATGGGTGATAATCATCGAAAACTGGTTGAAGCGGTGTTAACCGCTTTTTGTCGCGAAGATATGGAGCTGAAAGCTGAACTGGGACAGGTGGAGGTTGAAAGAAAGCCGTCGGCTGAAGAAGAGCCGGTTCAAAGCAACGCTCCTGTTCCTGAGAATATTAAACAATTTGATGAGGAAGAAAAGATAAAGCCTCCCACAAAGGAGAAAGAGAAAAAAAGATCTGGAGTGGAAGAGGCTATCGATATTTTTGGTGGTAAGGTGATTGATACTGATGACAAGGAGGAACATTAAATGGCAAATGGAAATATGGCTAAAATGATGAAGCAGTTACAAAAGGCTCAGGCAGAGATGAGCCGCGTACAGGATGAAATATCGCGGCAAACCGTTGAAAGTTCCAGCGGAGGGGGCGCGGTTAGAGTGGTTGCCAATGGCCAGAAACAGCTGATTTCGCTGCAGATAGATCCTGAAGCACTGGGTGAAGATAATAAAGAAATGCTCGAAGATATGATAGTTGCGGCTGTTAATGAAGCATTTAACCGGGTTGATGAAATGGTTGCTTCTGAGATGCAGAAGTTAACCGGAGGCCTAAACCTTCCCCCCGGAATGTTCTAAACAGCCTGAAAAGGCGGTTTTTGTCATGGCTTATCCTTCAGCTTTAAAAAACCTGGTGGAAGTACTGTGCCGTTTCCCTGGTATCGGGCCGAAGACTGCCCAGAGGCTGGCTTTCTATTTGCTTGGGCTGCCACGCGAAGATGTGGTTGATATTGCCAGGGCTATGGTCGGGGCTAAAGACAACCTTGTTTTTTGTCCCGACTGCGGAGCCCTCTCGGAAACAGGGGGATGCTCTTACTGTAGTGATGCCGAACGTGACCGTTCGCTTATATGTGTAGTCCAGGAAGCGCGCGATGTTATAGTTTTGGAGAGAACCGGTCAGTTCAGGGGGCTCTATCATGTTCTGCATGGTGCTTTATCCCCGCTTGATGGTATCGGACCCGAGGAGTTGAAGCTCGACCGGCTGGATAAAAGGGTGGCGGAAGAAGGAATAAAAGAAGTGATTATTGCAACCAACCCGAACGTGGAAGGTGATGCCACTGCGGGCTACCTGGCCAGGATGCTTAAAAAGTATACTGTCAGGATAACCAGGATAGCCTTTGGTTTGCCTGTTGGTGGTGATATTGAATATGCCGATGATTTAACCCTGAGCAGGGCTCTTGACGGGCGCAGGGAAATGTAAAGTCAATTATTCAGGAACCCAGCTTGCTTTTCATAGCCCCGTTGACCATCGCCGGCAGGTGGGCATAATCTTCAGTCGGCAGGTAATCCGGGGCTGTTTCATCAAAAAGAATGGTAGCCGAAGCGGGCAATTCATCGTCACCGGGCCAGATGGTGAAGCAGATAGGCACCCGGGGGAAGGTTTTAACTACCACACTGATTCCGCTCTGTTCCACTTTTTCTCCTCCCAGTTTTAAAGCTGCTTCAAGAAATTTTTCCGGCGTATTACCAAAAGTTTTTAAAAAAGGCAATACTGCCCGTTTTTGAAAAGGGTCAATATAAATATCGCCACCAGGCAGGTGTCTGAAAGAAATCCAGCGTCCGGTGAGGGGAGCCCCGCCGGCATTTACCAGGTAGTGGAGAATCAGTATGGCTATATAAACAGAAGCTTTATTGCCATGAGGATCTTTTACCTCTGCTTCCGGGTGGTTCACAGAATAAACGGTATCGATAAACCTGACAGCAACAGTATTACTTTCAGAGTTATAGTCTGCACCGGCCTTTTCTGCTGCTTCCCCCGGGTTAAGATTGGCAAATTCCACGGCTGCCTGCCTGTAGGTTTCATCAAGATTAAAATAACTACCCTTATTTTCCATATCTTTTCCTTTCTATAACCTGTTATTTAGAGATTTAGCTTACTTTGTCGAGCTGGTTCGGGAAAGTATTTGTCGATAAATTCACTGATAGCCTGGTTGACCTCTTCCGGCTTCTCCAGCATAACCATATGGCCAGCCCCGCGGATTACCCTGAGGCTGCTAAGGGCAAGATTTTCTTCAAGGTATTTGCTGTATTTGAGTGGGGTGAGTTGATCTTCACTGCCGCATATAATCAATGCAGGGCAGGAAATGTGGTGAAGTTCTTTCATAACATCAAAGTTATTACAGGCACTGAGATCAGCGTGATATTGTTCCGGTTTTGTATCAAGGACTTCCTTCCTGCCACTTTTGCGCATTTCGTGGGAGGCTTCCGAACCGTATAGATAATCAGAAAATGCCGGGGGAATAAAGCCTTGCTCCAGTGCTTCAAGGAAAGAGGGAAGTACTTTCAGGCGACTGCCCGTACCTGCCAAAATTAAAGCTAAAAGCTGGTCAGGGTATTGCAGCGCATAAGCGAGGGCAATTGCTCCACCGAGAGAGTGGCCTCCCAGAATGAATTTTTCAATACCGGCAGTTTCTTTAAAGCGACAAATCCAATCACGATATGCAGCTACCGTGTTCAGGGGTTTGCCTGAAGACCTCCCATGCCCCGGAAGGTCGACTGCCAGCGGGTTGGCAACATCCTTGATTCCTTTTAGCTGGAAAAGCCAGTGCTGGTGCCTGCCTCCGGAACCATGGCAAAAAATTACGGGAATTCCCGGACGCTTTAAATCGCCTGCGTAGTAAATTTTTTGTTGATCAATTACAATGTAAGGCAATTTTGTGCTCCTTTCACCTGCCTTACTTTTTATATTCGTCCAGCACCTTGTTTTATCCTGCCTGATTGTTTGTCTTTAACGGTTGCCCAACCGGCTGTTGTTGACACTGCCTGGGCCGTTTGTTATGATCATTACAATTGCGAGTAGACTATTCTTTCGGGGGGTTTTTGTTTTGCAGGGTGAGAGATTTTCCTGGGAAGGTTTAACCTTTGATGACGTGCTGCTGGTTCCGGCTCACTCCATGGTACTGCCCCGCGATGTTAATTTAACGACCAGGGTGAGTCGCAATATTAAACTGAATATGCCGCTGCTTTCTGCCGGAATGGATACGGTTACTGAATCGAGAATGGCAATCGCCATGGCTCGTGAAGGCGGTATAGGCGTTATTCACAGAAATATGACCATTAAAAAGCAGGCTGAAGAGGTTGATAAAGTAAAACGATCTGAACACGGGGTTATTACCAATCCTTTCAGGCTCGGCCCTGATAATACCCTTAATGATGCTGCTGCTTTGATGGAACGTTACCGGATTTCAGGGGTCCCGGTTACCGTGGGCGAAAAACTGGTCGGTATTATTACCAACAGGGATTTGCGTTTTGAAGAAGATTATTCCCGGCCCATTGGTGAGGCAATGACCCAGGAAAAACTGGTTACGGCTCCGGTGGGAACCACACTGCAGGAAGCCCAGGAGATCCTGAGACGGCATAAGATAGAAAAACTTCCGATAGTAGATGATCAGTTTAACCTGAAAGGGCTGATCACCATAAAAGACATTGAAAAAACCATTCAATATCCCAGGGCATCTAAAGATAGCAACGGCCGGTTACTGGCAGCTGCTGCTGTTGGAGTTGGCCGCGATGCTGTGACCAGGGCAGAAGCGCTGGTAGAAGCAGGGGTAGATCTTATTGTAGTTGATTCAGCCCATGGACATTCACAGTCTGTCCTGGATACGGTTAAAGAAATAAAACAGCTGTGCCCGGATGTCGACCTGATGGGTGGTAACATTGCAACGGCTGAGGGTGCGCGCGATTTGATTAAAGCCGGAGCCGACGCTGTTAAGGTGGGTGTGGGACCTGGTTCGATTTGTACTACCCGGGTGATTGCCGGGATTGGTGTGCCCCAGATAACTGCAGTATATGAGGCTGCGCGGGCAGGAAAGGAGCTTGATGTGCCTGTAACCGCTGATGGTGGTATAAAATTTTCAGGAGACATTACAAAAGCCCTGGCTGCCGGGGCTTCTAATGTTATGATAGGCAGCTTGCTGGCAGGCACTGAAGAAAGTCCCGGTGAGTTTGAAATATTTCAGGGGCGTTCTTACAAAGTCTACCGGGGAATGGGATCCCTGGGAGCGATGAAGGAAGGGTCGAGAGACCGTTATTTTCAGGAATATGAACAGAAACTTGTCCCGGAGGGTATTGAAGGCAGGGTGCCTTTCAGGGGTACAGTAGGTGACATGGTTTTTCAGATGGCCGGCGGCTTACGGGCCGGTATGGGCTATTGCGGAGTTACAACTATCGAAGAATTGCAGCAGAAAACCCGGTTTATCCGTATTTCAGGAGCTGGGCTCAAGGAAAGCCACCCTCACGGTGTGCAGATTACCAAGGAAGCTCCAAATTACAGTTTCTGATTGGTTGCGACTGAACCGGAAGCCGCAGGACAGCAAAGCCTGCGGCTTTTTTAAGCCGGTAAAGGATCATTGTTTGCGAAAAAAGAACAGTCGGCAACCAAGCGGAAGGAGGGTTCTTTACGGGCGGTTTGTTTATAACCCTGGAAGGCATTGATGGCTGTGGCAAATCGACACAGGCTGAAATGCTTGTTCAGCGATTTAAGCAGTGTGATATTGACTTCATTACGTTGAGAGAGCCGGGAGGAACATCTGTTGGAGAAGCTGTGCGGCAGGTTTTGCTGGATAACCGTCTTTCTCTTTCCCTGGAAGCAGAACTGCTGCTCTACATGGCAGCGCGAACTGAATTAGTAAAACAGGTTTTAATACCGGCCCTGAAGGATGAGAAGTTGGTTCTTTGTGATCGATTTGCCGACTCAACTATGGCTTACCAGGGCTACGGGGGAGGAGCGGATCTTAACTGGATCCGGCTTTTAAATGATCAGGCTACTAGGAGGTTGGTTCCTGACCTTACTGTATTACTCGATCTTCCAGTGGAAGAAGCGGAGGCCAGGAGAACCGGGGAAAAAGACCGTATGGAAAGTAAAGATTACTATTTCCACTGCAGGGTGCGCCAGGGTTATCTTGAATTAGCCGGAAAAGAACCGCAGAGGATTGCTTTGATTGATGCAACCGAAAACAGGGAAATGATTCATGAAAAGATTTGGGCTTTAATTGAACAATCGCTTCATGGTATGGAGAGAAGTTGATATGAATGTCGTATAACCAGCTTGAAGGACAGGATGAATTAAGATCACTCTTATCTGCAGCGATAAAGAGTGATACTTTAAGCCATGCTGTTATGCTTTGCGGACCTTCCGGCAGTGGTAAAACCAGCTGGGGCAAACTGCTTGCCCAGGCCATATTATGCCCGGAAAACGATGGCATCAAGCCCTGCATGACCTGTAATTCCTGTCGCAGCTTTAATAGCGATAACCATCCTGAATTCTATTATCTGGCTCCAGACAAGAAAAAACTTAAAACGGAACAGTTTAAAAACGTACGGGATCGGTTTTACCTGGGCGGAGCAGAAAAAGTTTGTCTTATCGATCATGCTGAAGCTATGACCGGTGAGACCTCATCTTCGCTACTTAAAATTCTTGAAGATCCCCCGGATGGTCTTACCTTTATTCTGTTGGTTGAACAGCCCAGGGCTGTTTTTGATACTATTTTATCCAGATGCCGCCGTTATCATCTGCTGCCCCTGGATTGTGAACAAATTTATAATCTTTTAGTCGCTAACGAGAAGGCGCATGGAGAGAAAGCAGAATTACTTGCCCGTTTAAGTGGTGGGTTGCCTGGGTATGCGTTTAAAATGGCTGAAGATGAAGGTTTTGATGACCGGTTTAAGGAAGCAAAAACCCTTGCTTACAATATTGCCATCGATCACGATTCTGCCGTTCAGCTTTTGAACTGGGCGGCAACCCTGGCGGAAAGAGATGATCTGGTTCTTCTGCTTGATCTGGTGGTTCTTCTTTACCGTGATGCTCTTATGCAAAATTTATGCCGCAGC
>Ga0334882_1000927_pt1 | contig 39350 bp, 37 predicted proteins | sample GraSluR1_MG_5_FD_207226 | JGI IMG/M metagenome (GOLD analysis project Ga0334882, IMG submission 207226) | Sludge microbial communities from methane-producing bioreactor in Wageningen University, Netherlands - Granular Sludge_15_04-R1 | ecosystem: Engineered > Bioreactor > Anaerobic >... | reverse complement strand
GTAGGGGGTTACCCTGCCGGTGTAGAAAGGTTTTTCATATACCGCCCCGGCGGTTATCTCCAGGCGGCTGTCGGCACCGATATAACCGGCTCCCGCTGAAAACCGTAAAGCATGTTCGGAATACAGCAATTTTACGCCCGCCCCGCCCTGGTAGGCATTCAAGTCCAGAAGAAGGTTGCTGGTATTAAAAATTAACCCGGGAATGAATTCCTTTTTCTCCGGTTCCCCTTCCATCTCGCCTGTTTCCTGAGCTGCGGTAAGAAAAGTGACCGCCAGCAAAGTGAGAAAAACAATTAGAACCCTCTTTTTCATAATGACTCCTTTTTCCAGCTTGGCTATTCATGCCAATCAACATACCAGCCTCCGGGAGGCCAGGCGGAGAAATCAGTAGACGTATGGAGCTCACTCTTCCGGCCGCTCCGATAGACGGTCTGTACGGCAAATTCAAATTTGCCGTAGCCAACCCTGCTTTGAGAGATGGAAACAGTGCAAGCGGCATCGGGAGTGGATTGAACATAGACCCAGGATACCATCCCCAGGGGACGGTAAAACAGATCGTAGTGATCTACCGACGAAGGGGTTCCCTCCAGGCCGGCCTCAAGATTATCCCAGGAGAGAATGAGCATGGTTGCGGTGTGTTCGATGGGGAGAGGGCCGAAGGAGGAAAAGAGCCCGGGGCATCCGGAAAGAAGAAAGAGGAAAGCTGAAACTGTTATAACAGCGGCTGTTCTTCGGCTCCTGGCGGACACACCCATACCACCACCTCCTTCATGCCCATAATATAGCTCAAAAATCTGTTTTTTGATTTATTAATAAGGAAAAGGATCATTTCATCGGGGATTTTATCTCAGCTGGGAGCCTGACACGGATTAACACACACCTCTCCCGGACTTGCCGCGATTTTTTAACGAACAAGGGGCAGTTCAAAAATAAACCCGGACCAAAGACGACGCCGCCGAAACAGGCTGCCTTCTTTTTTTAAGCCCGGAGGTGTCCGATTTTAAACGACCCCGGGAAGCACGGGCTCCTCAGGGTCGTTCAGGCGTTTTGAATTTATCACGATTAACGACGGAAGGCTCCTTCCGTTTTAAACCGCCGGTCCCGGAGGTGTCAGGAAACAGCGGCCTTCTTTATTTTAGCCGATATCTTCTGATCGGCCGAGGCATCCTGGGAAAAAGCCAGGACCTTGTCTTCCCGGTAAAAAAACTTATTCATGAAGGCTTCCCCCACCATCTGGAGAATCGCCACGGGGGTCCTCAGAATGATCGCGATATCGCCGAAGAAGGTGATGTTTCGTGAATAGTTGATATCAAGACGAATCATCTGCTTGAAGGTAAGTTTGTTCTTACCGCTGACCTGCCACAGGCCGGACAGACCGGGAACCGTGTCAAACCGGTGGGTATGCCACCTCAGGTACTCCTGGGCTTCATAGGGAATACAGGGACGGGGCCCCACAAGGCTCATATCTCCCTTGAGGATGTTCCAGAGCTGGGGCAGCTCATCGACACAGCACTTTCTGATCACCCGGCCGCCGGGAAAGATCCGGGGATCCCGATTGTCGAGCTTTTCCATGGGGATATCCCCTTCTTTAATGAAACTCTGGGCATGCTTGCCGTGAAAGCTTTCGTTGTTGTCATACTTCATGGTACGGAATTTCCAGAAAGTAAAGGGCCGCCCCTTGAAGCCGATGCGGGTCTGTTTGAAAAAAACCGGCCCCGGGGACACCAGCTTGATGTACAGGCTTAGAAAGAAAAAAATCGGCAGGGTGAGTATGAGAAGAAAGAGTGAGCCGAGAATATCGGTGGCCCGCTTCCACCAGGGCATCTTAAGGACAAACAGCTGTTCTATGCTGTTTCTGACCGACTCTGTTTTGGCGGATTCCATTTCTGGAGCCCTTTGCGCAGCCTTCTCGTTCTCCAGCCAGTGTTCGGGGTAGGTGTAAATCTCCAGCTCCACGAGAGCTTCACCCCGGGCTTCCATTTCGGAAATCAGCTTCCTGCCAAAGATTTCCGCTCCCTTTCGACTGGTATCTGGTAAAAGAACCGTAACACTGCCTTTCTCATTCCACCCGATACAGTCAATGGAACGGATATACCGGGAAATGAGAGCAAGAAAACCTTCCAGATTTTTGTTGCCTCGTTTCAGTGAATCAAAAACCGCAATCGAAAAAACACTACCGTTCCGGTCCGACCGTGCCCGCTCGTAATTCACCAGGGCTTTAAACTCCTGGGGTGTCAGTATAGTACCGCTTGTGATGTTACGCTTCTTCATACCCTTGGGCCTCTTAACGACCCTGATACCCTTAACCATCGTCTTACCCCTCCCTGAACGGGACATTGACAGGGAATCATTTATAGTTCCCTTTTTTAATAATCAGATGAAGAAATGGAATAGCTCCTGTCAAAGGCAACGGCAAGACCGTCTTTAAATTTCCGAACCACCGATCCGTCTACCTTGAGGGTGACAGTTTTAGAGCATCCAAACAACTCGGTCAGCTTGTCGATGGTCAGGGTCATTTCAAGATGTACCCGCTCCAGGGGAGTATCCAATCCTTCTTCCAGGTGGATGAAGACCCCCCGTGAGGAAATATCCCGGCTGCTCACCTCGAAAACCGATGAGATTCCATCGTCTCCGCAGGGATGCATTTTAACCGGAACATTCAAGGGATACCGCTGGTGTTTCCTTTTTTCTACCTTCTCCAACATTTTTCTCTTCCGCCTTCCAGTATAATTGTTCTCTGAATTTAGAACATCAGCTTATAGTATGAAATTGCGCCGACAATACCATTTTTGTGGATTAGGGCTGCCCATACTTTAGTAGTACTTTATAGCACTTTCGCATGAACCCAGAAAACGCTCAAAGATTGGCGGCCGCCCAGAGCGCCGCCTGAAGTCTGTTCTCAACCTTGAGTTTCTTGAAAATATTGTAGAGATGGGTTTTCACCGTGTTCGTGCTGATACACATCTTGCCGGCGATCTCTTCATTGGTGGTCCCCATGCTCACCAACGTCAGAATCTCGATTTCCCGGGGAGTAAGGGAGGTTTTTTCTTCGATGGCCGCCTGTTTTTCATTAAAACTGTCAAAGACGTATTTTAAAAGAATCTCACGGGAGATCCAGATTTCATCTTTCAAGATAGATCTGATTCCCTTGAGAAAGATTTCAAAGTGGTCGTCTTTGTAGAAGAAGCCGCGGATCTTCCTTGATAAAGCTTTCTTTTCCACCCCGGCGTTTTCCGCAAGGTTGAAAAGGGCAATATGACACTCGGCCAGATTCCCATTGGTGGCGATGCTCTTTAGAATCTCTTCAAAACTCTGATCTTCGCTGTCTATGAGGATGAGCTTTTTGAGATTTTCACCGTTTGTGCCTACATTCACATTGGCGGAAAAGGAATTCAGTTCCCGGTCGAAGATGGTGCATTCCGCCCCTATTTCCTTCTTAATCACGTAGAGAAGGAACTCATTCTGGAGGGTGAGGGGGCCGATGATATAGATGTGAGGATTCTCTGCTGTCATTTCTTCACTTTTCATATTGAGTCTTTCCAATATAAATCAAGACTTAAGCCTTTACAATCGATATTTTCCTACTATACAATCATCCCATGGAAAATTCCAAAAAAGTGGTCCCACAAGAACAATCTTTCCTGGAAGTATTACTGCACTACACCGCAATACTGCTGCGGTATAAAGTCATGATCATCGTTATTACCGGTTCGGTTGCCTTTCTATCCGTCTTGTTTTCCATCATCTCTCTGAAACTGCCCCCTGAAAAGAGCCCTTTACCCAACTATTATCGGGCCTATGCGGTCATTGTTTTTCAGGAAGGCGGCAGTGCCGCGGGAATTGCATCGGTCATGGAAGCCTTCGGAATGGAAAGCGCTTCCAGGGGGATGAGCTCTCCCCAACTGGCTTTACAGATTCTTCGCAGCCGTTCCTTTCTGGACCAGGTGATCGAGCATTTTGATCTGGTAAAACGTTATAACATTACCAACAACATCCGGAACAGGTCCAGAAGGATCGTACTAAACAGTTCACAGAATGAATACAGCCGGGACGCGGGAACTCTTATCATGTCCTACACAAGTACCGATCCGGTTCTGGCAGCGGCTATTGTCAACTACCAGGTGGAGCTGCTCAAGGAGTGGTTTCTCAAGGAAGGGTTAACCGCCCGATCCTCCCAGCTTACACTGATGGAAGAAAAACTGGAGGAGCTGGCCAGCGAAATCCGCGATGTGGAGGACGAGATCGAAGCTTTTCAAAAAAAACATGGGGTACTCAACATTCTTGAGATGGCCACATCAATAGGGACCATGCTCACCGATCTTCGTACCAGCCTCAATCAGGTAGAACTGGAAATCAGAACCTACACCGAATATTCCAATATTGAAGATCCCGCCCTGATAGGCCTGCGGAACCAGCAGAGCAATATCATAAACCAGATTCGGCGCATCGAGAACGGCTATACCAGCAGCGACGGGCGCCGCATGCCCAGTCAGGCCGAGCTGCCCCAGCTGGCCCTGGACTTTTCCCACCTGGAAGCACACCTGGCCCTTCAAACCCAGCTTTACCGGACCTTGTCAGAGCGTTACGAAGTAACAAAGCTGGCTGTGGGGGACATGGGGGGATTCAGTGTTCTGGAATTGGCGGAGGTCCCCGATGAGAAAGAGGGCCCTTCCCGGGGCAAGTTATGCATCTATGCCACCTTCGGCGCTTTTGCCGGCAGTATCGCCCTGGCCCTTCTTATCAATTTCGCCATGAAAATCATCCGGGATCCAAAAAACAAGAAGTTGTTAAAAGGAGAAGAGGCGTGATTAGAAAACTTTATCCAGTTCTTTTGCTGATTATTCTAAGCACTCCTCTCCCGGCCCAACAGTTCACCATGCCGGGGACCCAGTCCCGGGAAAGCCCCGAGTCCGCCATTCAGTACCTTCCCCAGGCGGTTGTTCCCCTGGCGGCGGTTCCCGATGTGGCGGACAACCTTCAGATTGCCATATCCAACAGGCAGTACCCCGTAACCCCCGGTGATGTCTACACCCTCACCTTCCTTCTGGCGGGGGAGACCGTCTCCAACACCCTGCTGGTGGAAAGTGATTACAATATCAATATGACCATTTTCGGGAAGATCAATGCGGCGGGGATGACCTTCGCCCAGCTGAAGCCCATGGTGGAAGACATCATTGCCTATGCCTATCCCCGGAGCCTACCCTCTCTAACCATAACCGCCGTGGGTGTCTTTCAGGTGGCTATCCGGGGGGAGATACCCGAGTCACGGTATGTTACGGCCTGGGGACTTTCCCGTCTGAGCGAGATACTGGAAGGTAACCTGGGAGATTATTCATCGATCAGAGATGTGGAAATCATCTATGAATCGGGCCGCAACGAAACCTACGATCTTTTGGCCGCCTTAAACCAGGGAGTCCTGGAACAAAATCCCAACATTCGGCCGGGTGTAACCATTGGGATAAACCGGGTGCAGAGGGTTGTTCAGGTGGTGGGAGAAGTCTATAAACCGGGGACTTATCAGCTCCTGCCCGATGAAACCATAGAGGACGTAGAAAAATTCACCGGAGGGTTTACCCCCCTGGCCAACACAGAGAGAATCAAGGTGGACCGTTTTTCCGGCGGACTGGAGACCTTCTCCCTCTCCTTCGATGAATATAAAGAAAACTTTGAGTTCCGGAATGGTGATATCATTACCATACCCACCATCATAAAAACCCAGCCGGTGGTGTTCGTGGAAGGCGGAATCATTGTGGAACAACCGGTAACCCTGGGCCCCGCCGCCGCGGCCATGACCGACAACTACGACAGGGTGGTTCGCACCTTCAACCAGGGGGCGACCCTTTATGACATCATGGATCCCCTGCGTGACACCATTGCCCCTTTTGCAGATCTGGAGAACGGATACGTCCTCAGGGGAACCGAAGCAATCCCCGTGAACATGCTGAACCTCATCTACAGGTCTGATATGAGTCTGGATATACCCCTTGAACCCTTCGACAGGATCACCATCCCTGTGAAAAGACCCGTCGTCTATGTAACGGGGGCCGCCAATGCCCCGGGGATCTTCACGTACCAGCCTCAGGAGGGATACCTTTATTACATAAACCTGGCCGGCGGATTCAACGTGATGCAGAACAAGAATAATAAAGTACTCATCACCGACAAGGACGGTACTAGAAAAAACCCCGTGGGCCCCATTCAGCCGGGGGATACGATCAATGTCATCACCAACAATTTCCTTTACAACTTTAACCAGTATTTTCCCGCCATTGCCACGGGGCTGGGACTGATTGTCACCATGATCACCATCTCCAACGCCCTGAACCAGACAGCGGCGGCGGACTAGGAACCGATCAGGGCCGGCCGGTGGTACTGAGTACGGGAATCGACATCATCGAGGTCTCTCGCATACGCAAGCTGATGGAATCATCAGGAGACCGTTTTCTTCACCATCACTTTACCCAGGATGAGATTTCTTATTGCCTTTCGAAGAAAAACAGCTGGGTCCACTTCGCCGGCCGCATGGCCGCCAAAGAGGCGGTCTACAAAGTGCTCCGCATGAAATGGGGCAAGGGTTTTACCTGGAAAAATATTGAGATCCTGAACGGATCAGATGGAGCCCCCGGTGTTTATCTTCAGGGATCTGCGGCGCAGGCCCTGGAGGTCTCCTTGTATGAAGAACTGGAAGTGTCCCTGTCACACACAGACCAATACGCCGCAGCCACCGCCCTGGCCTGGGGGAATAAAAGCAGGGAAATGTCAAACGGTCAGAGCCACTCCCAAAAATGAAATCCGGGGAAAATATCGATCCTCAGGAGCGTTTTTATTACATAAAGAACCATACCCAGAACGAACAGAGCTGCGGCGAATAGAACCATCAGTCCAAAAAAAAGATAGACACCCTTAAGGATTTTACGAAGAGTAAGGGGCTTCGCAGATTTCGGAGCCGGTGCCCGTTCATTCATTGAATAACTCCGCCCCTCTCAGAAAGAGGGAGAAATGAACATAAGCGACGGTTCAATGATGTATCCAGCGGCTTCCTGGTTGTAGAGAACCTCTACCTGGAGGGTGATCAGGGGCCCCTTGTCAATCTTGAAGGAGAGAGCCGTTACGCCCCCCCAGGATAATTCTTCATTTCTCTGGGTGGAACTCAAAACCGGAAGGCCCGTTGCGGTGTTAAACTCGCTTAGTAAATAGTTCTCATACTTCCCCTTGCCCCCCAGGAGGAGAAGGAAATTCCCATCCGCATTGAACAGACGATAAAGAGAACCGGCCACATGAAACCCCTGGGCCGACTGGCTCCTGTTATTAACATCAAGATAATGGGAAGAGACATTGGTGTAGCCGTAAGCCCCTTCAAGCTGAAAAGAGAAGGGAACCATATCTGACTGTTTTATAACAATCAAATTATACAGAAAAGAGTAGTTCCAATCGATCTTCTCGGTTTCTTCCAGGGTTCCGGTCTCCCGGGCAAGACGAAACCCGAAATCCATGATGCCACCGATAGAGTAGGAAGCGGTCAGTCCCAGAGAGTAAATTCCCCCATCGCTTATCCGGGTCTCCATTCCGAAAGAAGATCCCCCGATCCCTTCCTCAAGATACCGACTCTGGGCGCCCGCCGGAAACAGCAAAAACAAAAGCAGAAGTGACGGGGCAAAATATCGAAGTCTGGTATTTTTCAAGACGCTATCCAGGTTATTTTTTCTATTTTCATGTCCATTATTTACTTTACTTTGTATTTCCAAGGCCAGTCAAGAAGAAAACCGGAATTGTGAACGGCTAACCTTCAGCATGCTTCTCGGACAGCTTTAAAAAATGCGCCCGAAGGGGGCTCTGGGCGGCATACCACCAGGGGAACATTCCACCGTCACTCTCTTTTTTTGGATCCGCGCCACGTTCAAACAGGAGCTCCAGGGTATCGGGGGCACCGCCCAAAACAGCCCACATCATCAGGGTCCGGCCCCTCTGATCGGCGCTGTCTGGATCTGCTCCCGCATCGAGAAAGCGGGCAAGGGCCGCCGCATCGTTGTCAAAAGCGGCACTGAACAGATCATCCGGCCGGCCGGCTCTGAGAGTTCTGGTCATCCGGATCAAGACCTCCCAGCTTATGACGCTGGATTGATCTGCGTTCTTCGGCATCTTCCGGATATCCGCAAGAATTTCCTGCAGGATGGTGCTGCTGCCCCGGGCATCGAGCTCTCTGAGGGCTGCGGTTCGGAACTCGCCGTCGCCCATCCGGTTAACAATAACCCTTTTGAGGAATTGGGGATCCATCGAACTAAATTCCAGGGGAGACGGCAGGCCCCACTCGCTCAAAGGAAGCAGACCGGCTCGCCCCCACAGCTCCAGGCGGTTAACCGTATCTGGATGATGATAATCAAGGGCGGAAAAGATCACCTCCTCTTCCCGGTTCAGGTCCAGCATCCGGCCTGTATTGGTGCCCAGGTCGTATTCCAGGACAGGGAGGGGTCTCTTCTCTTCTCCGTCTGCCGGGGTGAGAACCCAGGAAAAATAAAGCTTATCCCCCAAGCGGGCAAAACGGCAGTTTTTCAGGGTGCCCATGCCTTCGTCGGAACTCCAGAGACGCTCCAGCTTGTCCTGAGGGCCATAAGATAAGCGGTAGAGACTCAAATCTGTGAAGAAGTAACGGGAAGGAGTCACCATAAACATGGGAATAATCACCTTCCCCGGCTCAAACAGGGAGTAATGGCTGAGAAAATAGACGGCCGCCCCCTCTACCATCCCGTGTGAACGCTCCCATTTTGTATAGACCTCTGGATTCCCCCGGCTCCAGCAGGGCATGGCGCTCAATAAGAGGACAAGGCTGGATAAAAGAAAGATTCTCTTTGGCTTATGTTCCGCAGGTATACTGAACATCACTTTAAGCATAGCAACATCATAGCACGAAATATAAGGGAAGGTATGATTGGTGAGTTGCTATATATGCGCCAAGGTATTATGGCCGTCATGAAATTCTCGATTCCCCGAGCCATTGTCTATGGTGGAAGCGCCCTTGATACCCTGGCCTCCCTCAAGGGCAGGAAAGCGGCTCTTGTCACCGGTGGTTTTTCCATGAAGAAATTCGGCTTCCTCGACAAGGCGGCGGATCTTCCTGCCCGGGCGGGGATGAAAACCATGGTGATTAATGGAGTTGAACCCAATCCCTCCGTTGAAACGGTCCACCGCGGAGCGAATGCAATGATTGCGTTTAAACCGGACTGGATTGTTGCTATCGGCGGTGGCTCAGCCCTGGATGCGGCAAAGGTTATGTGGTGCTTCTACCAACATCCGGGTCTGGCCTTCGAAGACATCATCACCTCCGGATCTATGCCGCCCCTGAGGAGAATATCCCGGTTCGCAGCGGTCCCCTCCACCAGCGGTACCGCCAGTGAAATCACCGCTTTTTCGGTGATCACCGATGTAGAAAAGCATATTAAATACCCCATTGTGGCGGCCGACATGGTTCCCGACCTGGCTATTCTTGATCCCGTCCTGCCCGCCACCATGCCGTCTTGGGTAACCGCCCATACGGGAGGGACGAGCTCTGTCACGCCATTGGAGCGGTGGCTTCGACAGCAGCCACATCCTTCACTGATTCCTATGCCGTCGAGGCCATCAGGCTCACTCTTGCCTACCTGCCCCGTTCGGTTGCCGCAGAAAATGATGAGGAAGCCCGTTTCCACATTTACAACGCCTCGGCTCTGGCCGGAATGGCCTTCACCAATGCGTCTATCGGTCTTGTCCACTCTCTGGCGCATAAAATCAAAGGCGAGTTCGGCGTGACCCATGGCCTGGCCAACGCCATCCTTCTCCCCTATATCATTGATTTCAACCGGCTCCATACCGGCAAGTACGCCACCGCTGAGAAAATTCTCGGTGTCGAGAACCTCGCCGATGAAGTAAGGCAGCTTAACGTCAAACTAGGCATTCCAAAGACATTCAAAGAGTGCCTGGAGGTGGATTTTGCGGAAGAAAAATTCAGAGAAGTCCTGGACCGGATGAGCGTCAACGCCCATGGAGCCCCCTGTACCTTGACAAACCCCGGTCACCCCGAGGTTGGGGATGTCAAAAAAATCTACGAAGCCGCTTATTACAGATAGACAGATAGACAGATAGACAGATAGACAGATAGACAGATAGTACGGTAATCGCGGGAAACCCGCCGATGGGAGTCCCGCAGGGCTGTTAACCATACCCTGTTTCACAACTGCGCCGCCGTCCCCGGCGGCGCAGTTTTTTGAGAGCTCAGCTATCCCATCAGTCAAAATACCGGCACAGGGGTTATTTGATCTGAATTCGGCGGCTGATCGAATTCTTGAGGATGCCAATCACTTCATCGACAGGCTCATACAGATCAAGGCTTTATAGACCCCCAGTTCAGCAAGAGCTTCTGCCTTTTCATCATCCTGGAGCTGAAATCCCGGAAAATTGTTCGTTAATTTCAGTCGAGCTTGATTATAGCCAACTTTAATGACGAAAAGTATCCACAACAAAGCATAAATCATACGCCGATACAAAAAAACTACACCACAGGCTCGTGAAATAAAAAAAGCCCGGCAGCGATTCGTGGTCATTGCCGGGCTTTATATTACTTATTTTACGAACTATTTAATCGATGGGACGAAGTTCTATCTGGAAACGCAGTCTCCACCGGTAACCGGATCCTTCGATAAGCCAGCCAGCTTCGGTGAGCATCCGGTATTTATCATTCTGATTGGCGATATCGGATACGGTAAGGGTTTCCATGGACTGCCGGGCCCAATCGGTTTTCTGAACTTTTTTCAGCAACAGATTGACTTCATAGGCGTCGCCGATATTTCCGGCAAAGGTGAAGGTGTCATTGTAGGCAGCCACAGAGCGGCTAAAAGGTTTCCCGTAACTCTCAATTCCAAACCACTGCCCAATTCCCCCATCACCGATTCCCAGAGGAGATTCATTGGTGTTCAGCAAGACCGCCCAATCAGCGGTGTCATTCTTCAACCCGCCGGGATACCTGGGGTTACTGAGGTTCTTTCTGGACACCATCAGCTCAACTTCGGCCTTGGGGTTCACGCTGGGAGTCTGCTCACACATGATGGCGTAGGGCCTGATGACAATTTCCGCCCTGGCGGGAACCACCGACTCTTCGCTGTTCACGATCATGGCGATGCCGTTGTCTTTCAGGCTGCGCATGGTGTAGCCGATGGGCACGGCGGCCCCAAGGTTGTCGGAAATGTCCATGCCGGATTTAACCCAGTCTAAGATTCCTTCCAGGCTGGTGATGTTGGCACCCCGGGCCTCGCCTCCCAGGACGAAGGATTTGATGGATGTCTTGCTGTTGGACCAGGCGTTCTTCACGCTCACATCAATACCGGTCTCAGAATCACCCGCTACCGATTTCATGGCAACCCCCAGGGTCTGCTGGATTTCTTCGGTGGTGGCGGTGGATTCAATCAGGAAGTATGCCCGTCGCCCGTAGGTGACGGTGGAAACATAATAGGGGGTGGTGGTCCAGCTTTCTGGAGAAGGGAGCTGGCCGTTGATGGAAAACAGATCCGACGGTTTCTGGGGAAGGTCCATGGAGATGTTGTAGTACACCTGGGTCAGTTCCACCAGGGTGGAAGACTTTTCACTGAAAGTGGAATAATCGGTCTGGCTCTCAAGCTGAACGTTGGCTTTCCCGTATCCAATCCCCAAACCCATCTGAAAATGGGTGGAAGACTTTACTTCCTGATATCGGAATTTTGCCCGGGCGGCCATGCTTCCGGAAGTGCCCTGAGAAACCAGCCGGTTTACTGAGTTTTGCACACTGGAAGCCCTGCTGGGGTCGGGAATCACCACCGAGGCATCCCCATTAATATTTCCAAGGTCGATGGAAACCGTTAAGGGGCTTCTGGCTCCGGGAATCGGCCGGTAGGTTCCGTCGGCGATACTCTGACCGTCGATCAGGGATCCGATATAGATCACATCGGATTTAGGGTTGAAAATATTCATATCCGAGGCTTCGGAAGACAAGGCGACTTTTTTCCTCAAGGGATCGTTGGCTTCCCGGCCTTTATCTGTCTCTTTGATGGTAACTTCAGATACAGATCCGGTGGTGCTCAGCGAATAGTTTCCCGATTCCGATTTTGCCGAAGAATCGGTTCTATTAATGGCCTGGCCCAGTTGATACAGAGCCACTTCCCGGGGGGCGGTTTTAAAATCTCCCGCCTTCTGATAGAAACCGTAAGCGATATCGTAGCTGGCCTGATCTCCCAGCCCCTTATAGTATTCAGCCACATCGAAACTGATGGTCTGTACTTGCTGGCGGCTGTCTCTGAAACCGGCTACATAGGCGAGGGCAAGCTCGTACCATTTTATCGCACCTTTAAGGGTTTCCACGTCGCCGGCCTGGGCCATTTCTCCGGCGATTTCATAAGACAGTCCGGCAATATGGTCATGACTGTCTTTATAGTTTTCTACATATTTTAACACCACCAGGAACTCATCGACGATTTTCCTTTTCTCTTCCATGCTCTGACCGGGCAGCATGGCTTTGGCATCGGCGTAATGAACCGCTGCGGCGCCTTCTTTAGCATCAGAGAGCAGTGATCCGATATCCCGGGGATCGGCGGAAAAGGTGGTGGAAAACTTTTTCTCTTTCCCCACCAAGCGGCCGCTGATCGGACGGATGGCGTTCTGGATTTCCAGAAGTTCTTCATAGAGAAGAACCAGTTTGTCGTTGAAATAACGGTCATCACCCTGCTTGGCCAGGATCTCGGCGGTTCGAGTGTTGAGGCCGTTGGCGTATGAAGGATAGTGCCGGGAAAGTTCTTCCACAGCCTTCCAGTCGCCGTCATTATCAGCAATACTGTTCGCCAGGTAGATGATGGCTTCTTTAATTTTACCCTGTTTAACCAAATCCTGACCCGTTCCAACCGATGAACAGCCGAAAAGGGCAGCAACAAGTGTGACGGCTGTCAGAAGCAGGAAACCCCTTCTAAAAATCGTTTTCCTCATTCGTAATTCCTCCAGAATTAATTTGCGGGATAGTAGTCTTTTGAGCCATAAGAGATTTAAGAGACTTAAGAGATTTAAGAAACTTAGGAGACTTTGGAGACTATTGTAATTAATTTTATGTTCTGTTCTAGCAAATGTCAACCTTCTAAAAAATCTTACTGGAAAATGACTGTACATACCGGGAAAAACAGGTAGAATCTTCTGGGTCCGGCCTTCCCGGAAGCAACTTGAGACAGCATCCCCGGGACGAGAGAAGCCGAGGGAATCGCCCTAAAAGCCAGGAGGATAAGCAGTGACCCCTTTTACCGACGATGAAAGCAGCTATATTGCCGACACCTTGAAATCCGTCAAGAGATCTTTTCGCATCATGGGGGGGGGCATTCTGGTTGCATCCGCCCTGGCCGGGGGGCCCTTATTAAAGGAATTAATGCCTCTTGAAGGATTCCCCGAAACCGGGACAATAATCAATTTAATCCTCACAAGCCTTTTCTTTCTAACAGGGCTTGCCCTCTTTATATCCTCTTTTTTTGAGGAAACACTCCAGGAAAAGGAAACGTACACCGGGCGATTCCGACTAAAATTCTACCGGGGTAAACATATCTGTAAAATAGGAAAGCGCCGGGTCATCATCCCATCAACCTGGCAGGACTGGTTTCGCCGGGGGGAAGAATACACCGTTGAGGTTTTTACCTGCCGGATCGGACTCATTCGGCCGGCTCCCTTGGTTCTCACGGTCGAAGGCTTACCGGAATCCCTGGCCTCCGCCCCCCTGATGGAGATAAAAACATCGGAGAAATGGCTTGTGTCCCGGGTCTATCGAACCTCCTTAGTTTACGGCTTTTTTATGATTCTGCCCTTCCTCGGAATCTACGGATTAGTCTCCTATCTTTCAAAAAACCCAGAAGGGGTTAACAGGTTCTTTACACGGCATTCCGAATCGATCACCGGATTTTTTACCTACCTCCAGGACCATGATTTTTTGATGCAGGTTTTTGGTTTCTTTTTCCGGTATGGGTTTATCATCTTTGTAGTAGCCATCATCCTGATTATTACCCTGGTGAGAAGAAAGGTTCCGGCTCAATCCCGGGACGATGAAGGGAGATACCTCGGAGAGGAGCTGGCGGTTTCTTGGAGCCGCTGGATTTCTGATTATGAGGATTTCTTAGAAAACAAACTGAAGCCGGTGATGCACCGAGGGAGAGGAAAAGACCCCGCTGTATTGATAGAGTACAAAGAAGTGATGAATCAATACGGAATTTTGCAACGGGAATTTAAAAAGTATAAAAAGACCCTCAGCGGAACCGAAAGATCGGCTTTTGTGCGGGAGTTTAAGAAAATTTCCAAAAGAGCGGGAGAATCTGGAAGTTCTTTCTCATGAATGACACGGCCGCATCTTTTAAAAGGCTCTATGGAATAATAAAGGCGTCGATTCAACCGGATAAGGCAACCCTTTTTCTATAATTTAGAGGAATATCTTCATTGGTCTGCCCTCGGTGTATTTGTATCCCATTGGATTCTCTAATGATAAAATAGTTCAACATCCCGACACCTTAAATATGTTCAACTTCGCTATAAGTCGAGGGAATTTAATGTAAGTCTATTAAAGACTTTATTCATCCATTTCCAAGACAAGGAAAAGCCGCCGAAAGGAGTTTGGCCTTATCAGACACCCTGGTCCGGCTTGCTTTACTCTACATATCTCAATTCCCACAGGCGCTTTTCCATTCGGGCAGGATGGTGGCGCATTCTATAATATCCCGGTTGTGGTGCAGATAGAGTTCTGGTTTCCACTTGTTTTGTATCCGTACAAATCTGGTGCCGGGAACCTGTTGTGCCGTCCACTCTGAGCTCCAGGATCCGGCAGGAATATCAGAAGCTTCAAGTTTTCCATATTCAATATGCAGATAGGTTCCCTTCCATCTATTTCTAATACGAAAATATCCTCCCTCTACAGGTTCAAAAACCCACATACCGCTATGCCATCCATAGCTTGTCGCCCATTGGGCATCCCCCTGTACGGGGCCAAACTCCACATGAATAAGCCCGCCTTTTTCGGCGTTGACAATCTGGGTAAAAACACCCGGTTTTACAGCAGGTTGAACAGAAGGAATATTGAGATAGAATTTCTGAGCCAAAGTATCATTGGCCTCCCAAAGCTGGAGATCGGCACCATTGACTGGATGACCGTTGTACATATCAAAGGCAAATCCGTTTTTCGAATACCAGGTAATATAACCACTGCCATCAACAACGGCTCTGAAGATTGTATTATCGCCTCCATACCCGCCATAGGTTACCAGAGTGCTGCCGCTTCTGTCATCACCATTAATGATGTGAAGATACTTTCCTGTCTGGGCACTTTGGATATAATAGGAATTATCCTTTCCGGCGGGATGTAGATACCAAAGCTGGTTCCATCCATTATGTTTCTCAAAAAAGGTGACACTTATATTGTCCTGATACAACTGATTATTCCATGGATTATCCCAGGCAAAATCTTCTTCAGCATGAAGAAATTGCACAGCCGCCCCCGCTTGAGCCACATTTATTAAAATACTGTATGTTTGTTTAGCCGTCCTAGTGTTTCTCACCGGTTCTTTAATTGTCATCAATTGTTTGTAGAGATGGTTCACAAAGCTCTTATGCTGTCCCCAGGATTCACCGATTAAAGATTTGTATCTTTCACGGGCCTGACGTTCCGAAGAGCTTTTAAAGAAGTAATTTTCAACTTCATCATCATCAAACACGTGCTGCCACTCTGTATTAATTCGGTTTGACAGATTGAACCACTCAGTATCGATGGCCTGCTTCCTTAGATTCTGCGTCTCTGATTCATTATTCCCTTCAACTTTTCTTATGTCACGATAAATCCTGTTGTAGAAATCTTGAAAAATCTGATTACTTCCCTCGAGAAGTCTGTACCTCTGGCTGTTAGCATAATTGACCGTACATTCGTTGTAACATTTTTCAAAACTGTGACTTCCATGGGAAACACTGGCGCTTACATCATGGGCGATGATTCCTACCTCATTAATCAGGCTGTTAGCCTGGCCCATCCCCCAACTTCCCACACTGGAAACCAGCTGTTTTGAACTGTTGTAAACATCCCTGGCATACCCAGCAATATAGTCTTTAGCTAAAGGAACGATCTGGTTGATGATGGATTTTATTATGGCCTCGAAAGATAAATTCCCCTCTTCCTGAAACCCTAAACTCATGCCAATCACAGAAAACTCACCAGACACCTTGCCATTGAGAGAGGGGCCATTGAATAATGTTTCCATATCGAATTTTTTTAATTCAAGGGATGAGATGAGAGCCTCGGTACCTATCCTTTGCCATTCGAAAACCCATAATTCTTCGATAACCCACATCGCCCAAACCCGGGATATTGATCATCGACTCCGCTAATAGTGATTCCACCTGTGTGACCATTAATACAGCAATCATGAACAGTACAGTTTTTCTTTTCACGTATGAGCTCCCTAAAAAATTGTCTAATTATTATTGGGCTGCAAAATCGAAATAGTTTTTCGTAGAGAACCCATAGCAATTATATTGCGAGAATTTTCAATATCAAGCCAAAATCCTTTTTTTAATTTCATCTTTCAAATGTAAAGTTTTATATGTGCCAATAAAAAGAAAATATGTTTTAAGTCTCTTTACAATGGTTAAACCGGTTACCAGAGATATTAAAAAGCTGAATCTTGAGAAGCAGGCAGATCATCTATGGCGATGTGTTCGGTAAGTTCAAGAGCTTAAGGATGAGAAAAAATAACGGACGGGCTCATCCTCGCCTTCGCTCGGCGTTCACTGCGGTTCAAGTCCTCTCTCTGAATACAAAAAAAGGAACCACCTTGCGGTGATTCCTTTTCTTGCAGCAGAGAGGACTTGAACCTCCACGAGCGTAATGCCCACTAGCCCCTCAAGCTAGCGTGTCTACCAATTCCACCACTGCTGCGTGGTAGCCAAAATGTACCGAATTTAACCGATTATGTCAAGCTGGATTCGGAACCGGCCGGAGCCTGGGCCGGGCTGTTCCGATATCCCGGGGTTTACAAATTCAGCCTCAATCCTGCCTTGGCTCCGAAGGGAAAGGCCGCATCCCCGGCGGATATATCAACCCGCAGGGCCATGAGAAGCTGAAAAGTGGCATAGAATTCGGTTTTTCCGTTTCCCGAGATCCGGTAATCCGCCCCGCCGGCGGCCCGCAGCAGCAGGGTGTTCCAGTTCCCGTCCAGGGGCAAAAAATAGAGGAGTTCGGCGGTCAGGAAGGGGGGAAACCGCAGCGCCAGCCCCAGGGGGATGTAGAAGGGGCTCAATCCTTCGTCCCTCAGGGGCAGGAACCAGGAGAATCCCGCCCGTCCCGCCAGACGAAACCGGTACCCCAGGCCGCCGGAAAGGTCGATCAGGGCCGACATCTGGGGGACGATGCCCAGGGCCCCCAATTCCAGCTCCAGCCCCCCCCGGAAAACCCGGGGATCCAGGTGGCCAAACTGAGCCCGGGGGTTTTCCACATCGGGAAAAGCGTTGTCCGGCAGCATCGGCAGGGGTTCCGCGGGCGGGTCACCCCCTTCCTGAGAAAACAGAACCGGAGCGCCCGGGAGAGCTGCAAGTAAGAGAACCAGGACTACCCGGGCCTTCAACAGGTTCATACCCTGCCCCCGGTTAACGGCGTCCCTTGAAGAACACGCCCAGCCCCAGAATCAGGGCGGCGGCGCCTCCGACCAGGAAGATCAGAGCCTGCTTTTCCGCTTCAGTGGTGCCGCCGAAGGCTTTCACCACCCTGGTTCCCACGGCATTCTGCAGGTTCATGTAGTTGATGCCTCCGTAGGCAGCCCCCGCCACCCCCGCGGCGATCAGGATCAGCCCGATCAGCGGAAGCATTCCCATACTCGTCCTTCTTCTTCTGGCCATATTCTCTCCTATGACATTCCCTTCCAGAACCGGTAATTCAGGTGCTCGATCTCATCCACCGTGGGCATGGGAAAGAACAGCTCCTTCTCCTGGGAGGCGAACATAAATCCGTGCCTGATGCGGCTGTAGGATTTACGATTAAGATTGCAGTCCAGTCCGAGCCCCTTGGTGTGCTTCACCGAGCTTTCCTGCAGTTCCAGTATAGCATCTCTGAGCTTGCTTGGGTGAAGACTCGGCAGGGGGGGATGCATGAGGGGGTTGTCCTCAAAATCATTCATAAAATCGGCGATGTTCAGGTCAAACTGGGTGTAGAGAACCTTGGGGGCCCCCTTGGTGTTCAGAGGGTCGGTGATCCACTTACCGTACTGGCTGAAATCAAAGTTGGTCAGCACCAGCATCCGAAGGGGCGCCACTTCCGCCATGATCCGGAGGAAGTCTGGCTTGTGGGTCTTGTCGTAGGGGGCGGAATCGAGGCCCAGACAGGTACCATCGGGGTTGGTGAGGTAGAGCTTCCCGATGGCGCCAAAGTCCAGATGCTCCAGGACCCGGTAGGAACAGATAAACTTGGTCGCCTTGGGCCGGCCGTCTTCGTGAGGTACCAGGGCCTGCATACCGGTGTCGATGTCGAAGTAAGGATGCCGGTAGGTAACATCGATTTCGGCGAAGATAACCTTGCCGTCGTAGTGCCGGGCCGAACCCATGCAGTAGTGACGGGCGAAGGCTTTAGGAGGATATTGGGAGGCCACCAGGGCCAAATTGGGATAGAGGATGGCGTATAGATGACTTTCGTATTCGTTACTCACTTTGTTTACCCCCAGAAAGATTTCAGCATCGGTGCGATGACCAGAGACACCATGGACATCAATTTTATCAGAATATTCAGGGACGGACCAGCGGTATCTTTGAAGGGGTCTCCCACGGTATCGCCCACCACGGCGGCTTTATGGGCGGCCGATCCTTTACCGCCGGGGCCTCCCGCTTCAATCATCTTCTTGGCGTTGTCCCAGGCGCCGCCGGAATTGGACATGAAGATGGCCAGCACCACGCCGGAGGAGGTAACCCCCGCCAGGAGCCCGATAAGCATGCTCGGCCCCCCCAGGAATCCCACCAGAACCGGAGAAACCACGGCGATGATTCCGGGCAGAAGCATTTCTTTCAGGGCCGCGGCGGTACTGATGTCCACGCATTTCTTGTAGTCCGGCTGCTCCAGGTCGTTCAGGATGCCCGGATGCTCCCGGAACTGGCGGCGAACCTCTTCAATCATTTTGAAGGCCGCCCGGCCCACGGCGCCCATGGAAAGGGCCGAAAACAGATAGGGAATCACCGCTCCCACCAGGAGGCCCACCAGGACAGGTACACTGGTCAGGTCGATAACCCCGGCCCCGGAGGATTCCTTGAAAGAGGTGAAGAGGATCAGGGCCGTCAGGGCGGCGGATCCGATGGCAAAGCCCTTGCCGATGGCGGCGGTGGTATTTCCCACCGCATCGAGGCTGTCGGTGATCTCCCGTACCTCATGGGGAAGCTCGGCCATTTCCGCCAGTCCCCCGGCGTTATCGGCAATGGGCCCGTAGGCATCCACCGCAAGCTGGATACCCAGGGTCACCAGCATACCCAGAGCCGCCATGGCCACCCCGTACATCTCCGCCGCGGCAAAACTGCCGAAGATGGCGGCGCCGATGATGATCAGAATGGGAAAGGCGGACATCATCCCCACGCCGATGCCGGTGATGATGGTGGTGGCCGATCCGGTGTCACAGCTGTGAACGATGGAGCGGACCGGCAGGGTATCGGTCCCGGTGAAAAACTCGGTGACCATTCCGATCAGAACCCCCGCACCGAGCCCCAGGATGCTGGCAAAAAAGACGTTAAGCCAGCCGCTGCCGGCCCCGTAGGTGTCGGTTCCCAGGAACTGGCGGAACAGAAAGAAGATAAAGACCGCCGCCAGCCCGGCAGCCCCGAAAGTTCCCAGGTTGAGGGCGTGCTGGGGGTTCTTTCCCGGTTTGGTACGGACGAAAAACACCCCGATAATAGATGCCAGGATACCCACGGAAACCATCAGAAGAGGCAGCAAAAGAAGCTTTATTTTCACATCCAGGGGAGCAACGGTGGCCAACCCGAGAATCATGGCACCCACCAGGGATCCCACAAACGATTCAAAGAGGTCGGCTCCCATGCCGGCCACGTCTCCCACATTATCGCCCACATTATCGGCGATGGTGGCGGGGTTCCGGGGATCGTCCTCGGGGATTCCCGCTTCCACTTTGCCCACCAGGTCAGCCCCCACATCGGCGGCCTTGGTGAAGATGCCTCCCCCCACCCGGGAAAAAAGGGCAATCGAAGAAGCCCCCAGGGAGAAACCGGTCACCACGGGAAGAATCAGTTCCGAAAGGGTCTCTTCCGCCAACCCGAAAACCGAGGTCAGAACAAAAAGAAGGATGGTGATACCCAGAAGGCCCAGGCCGACCACGCTCATGCCCATGACGGTACCGCCCGAAAAGGCCACCCCCAGGGCGCCATCGAGCCCCTTGGTTGAGGCCGCCTGGGTGGTTCGGGAGTTGGCGGCGGTGGCGATTTTCATCCCGATGTATCCGGCCAGGGCGGAAAAAACCGCCCCCATGATGAAGGAGAGGGCCTGAAACCGCAGGGCTCCCTTATTGGCCACCCCTAAAAAGAGAGCCACCAGCAGCACAAAAGGAAGCAGCACCTTGTACTCCCGGGAAAGAAAGGCCATGGCTCCTTCGGAGACGTAACCGCCGATTCTTTTCAGATCGTTATTTTCAACGGACTGACGGTAAATCCAGAGGCTTTTCCCAAGGGCAAACAGCAAAGCGCCGAGACTGCCGATCAGAGCCACCAGGAGGGTGATTTTCAGGTTCATGAAACACTCCTTGCGTTTTAATTTCTCAGTTAAACCATCCTACAGGTCCGGTGGTGTTTATTCAAGTTATTTTTTGTTCATATTTCGGTTATTTTTCGTTTAAACTCGGGCGCACAACCTCGAGAATCTTCGTTTATCCGGCTATCATATGTTGTTTGACAGAAGGGGAATGCGGGGGTAGGATTGAGACATGAATAGAAAAGACGATACCATGACGGCAAGTGACGGAAAGAAAATAGCCCTGAGCCGCTGGAACCCGGATGGCGAAAAACCTCTCCGCGGAGTGATCCAGATAGCCCACGGCAAGGGGGAACACCGGAAGAGGTACGATGAGTTCGCCCGCTTCCTGGCAGAAAGGGGGTTTCTGGTCACAGCCAACGATCACCGGGGCCACGGGGATACCATTGAATCGCCGGGAGAGAAAGGATCTTTTCCCGCCCACGAAGGGTGGAGCCGGGTGGTCCACGACCTGATCGAGCTGAAGAACAGCCTCCAGGTGGAGTTCCCCGGAGTGCCCTTCTTCCTCTTCGGCCACAGCATGGGCAGTTTCCTCATGCGCAACGTGATTCTCGAGGACAGCAACGGAGTAACCGGGGTGATTCTTTCAGGAACCGCCTTCAGCCAGGGGCTCCTCGGACGTCTGGGAATGATCATGTCGAACCGTGAAATCCGGAAAAACGGTCCCGACGCCCCCAGCAAGGTACTGGAGAACATGGCCTTCGGGCCCTACAACAAGCCGTTCCGCCCCAACCGTACCGCCTTCGACTGGCTCAGCCGGGACGAGGCGGTGGTGGATGCCTATGTGGCCGACCCCCTCTGCGGATTCGACTGTTCCGGCGTCTTCTTCCGGGAGCTTCTTAAGGGACTGACGGTGATATGCGATCAGTACCGGGTCAATCTGCTGCCCCCGGAACTCCCGATCTACCTTTTCTCGGGGGCCCTGGATCCGGTGGGAGGTTTTACCAAAGCCGTGGAGAAAACCCGGGCCCAGTACCAGAAGGCGGGGATCAAAGACCTGACCCAGAAATTCTACCCCGAAGGGCGTCATGAGATGCTCAACGAACTGAACAGGGAAGAGGTTTACGCCGATGTCCTGGCCTGGATCGAGGGGCGGCTCTAACCTTTCCTCTCACCGAAGAATTCCCGATGTCAAACCCGCCGGTCAGTCCCGGCGGGTTTCCTTATCCATCACCACCACGGCGTGTTTTATCCGTGAGTAGATAAACGCCGCCAGAAACATCAGGGTCAGTACGATGACAATGGAAGCGCCCGAGGCGGTATTCAGGTAGAAAGAGGAATAGAACCCCGCGATGACCGAGACCACCGCCGTGATAACCGAGAGAATCAGGACCCGGGTAAAGTTTTTAACCAGCAGAGACGCGGTGGCGGCGGGCGTAACCAGCAGGGCCATCACCAGCACCACCCCCACGATCTGCGTAGCGATAACGGTGGTAGCCGCAATGAGCAAAAGTAGGCCGTAATGAATCTGCCGCGGCGACAGACCGATGGCGGTGGCATGGGTGGGATCAAAACTGCTGACCAGCAGCTCTTTGTAGAAGAGGAGAACCGCCGCCAGCACCAAAGCCCCGATGACGGCAATAATCCTGAGATCCTCCCGGGATACCCCCAGGATGTTGCCGAAAAGCACGTGGTTCAGATCCTGAAAGGTGGCTACCATCCCCATGAGCAGAATCCCCAGGGCAAAGGCCCCGGCAAAAATCACACCGATGGCGGAATCTTCCTTGAGACCCCGGTGACTGGTCAGAGCGCCTATGCCGATCACCGATACGAAAGCCGCCGCCAGGGCTCCTAAAAGCAGGGAGAACCCAAACATCACCGCCAGGACGATGCCGGGCAGTATGGCATGGGCCAGGGCATCACCGATGAAGGCCATGCCCCGCCAGACGATGAACCCGCTCAGGACCCCGCAGACCAGAGCGGTCATGAGCCCGGAAAAAAGGCCCCGCAGAAAAAAGCCGTACTGAAGCGGTTCTAACAGCCATTCAACCATGGACTCAACTCCTTCTGCTTGTGAAACTCAAAACCGTAGGCCCGGGCGATATTTTCCGGAGTAAGAACTTTATCAATGGGCCCATCGGCGATGATAGTTTTATCCAGGAACAGGGCCCGGCTGAAATGGACCGTCAGGATGCCCAGGTCGTGGGTGCTGACCAGGACGCTTTTCCCGTGCCGGCAGAGATCCTCGATGGTGTGAAACATGAGCTCCTGGGTGGCAATATCCACATGGTTCAACGGCTCATCCAGAAGAAGAAGATCCGCATCATGGGCCAGGGTGCGGGCCAGCATGACTCTCTGCTGCTGCCCCCCGGAGAGTTCGCTGATCTGCCGGTCCTGCAGGGGGGTGATTTCCATGGTTTCCATGGCACGATCCACCGCCTCCCGGTCCACCGCCCCGGGTCTGCGAAACCATCCCAGATGGACGTACCGGCCCATGGTAACGACCTGCCGCACCGTGACAGGAAAGTTCCAGTCGATACTGTTTTTCTGAGGGATCATGGCGACCCGGTGACGGCACGCTTTAGCCTGATGGCCGAAAACCGAAACCGCCCCGGAATGAAAAGTCTCAAGCCCCAGGACCAGTTTCATCAGGGTGGACTTCCCGGCTCCGTTGGGACCGACCAAAGCCACCTTCTCCCCAGGCTTGATGGTCAGGGAAACCTCATCCAGCACCCTTCGGGAGGTCCCGGGATAAGCGTAAGACAGGTTACTGACCATGAGGGCTGGAGTATCCGGCAGGGGAGGATGGTCGCACTTCTTTCCATAACAAAGTATTGCAGGACGCTTCAAATCCATCTTCCTCCTCTCTCCAAAATTCCGGTTTTCCCCAGGGCGGTCATGCTGATTACCGGGTTAATCCCCGGACGATCTGCTTGACGTTATAACGGATAAAGCCCTGATAGTCATCCCCTTCCTGACCAGCGGGAAGAAGGGACCCGGTAAGTACCGAAACTACCGGCAGGGGATACCCCAGTTCCCCCTGAACCGCATTGGCCATTTTCTTCACCGCCTCGCTTGAGGTGGTACCGAGAAAGAGAGCCTTCACATCCTGCTCTTTGATATAGCGGATAAGTTCAGCCAGATCCCGGGCGGTGGGCTCACTGTTGGTGGAAAATCTCGGTATCAAAGCGCCGCCCACGATAAAACCATAGTCCCTGGCAAAATAGTTAAATGCTTTGTGGTCAGCCACCAGAATCCGATCTTTTTGAGGAACCGCCGCCAGGGCGGCACGGATCTCATCATCCAGGCGGGTAAGTTCCCCCCGGTAGAGGTCTGCTCTTTCCCGGTAGTAGCCGGCATTCGCCGGATCGGCCTCTTCCAGGGCGGCAACAATATTATCCACCCAGACCATGACATTGCGGGGACTGGTCCAGGTGTGAGGATCGATTTCGTGGTGGTGATCGTCATCATCGTGATCATCGTGGTCGGCTTCTTCATCGTGGTCATCGTGGTCGGCTTCTTGATCATGATCATCGTGACTGTCATCAAAACCAATCACCTCAATGCCAGAGGATACTTCCACCACCCGGCCGGTTTTTGCCGAATCAAGAAAAGACAGAAGTCCTTCTTCGAGACCAAAGCCGTTGACAAAAACCAGATCCGCCTTTTCCACCCTGGCCATATCACGGGGAACCGGTTCGTAGTTGTGGGCATTGGCCCCCACCGCCATCAGTCCCGACACATCAGCCCGATCTCCGGATATTTGGGAAACCACATCGGTAATAATGGTGGTGGTGGTCATAATCTGAAGCCTGTCGTTCTTTTCCTGCCTGCCTCCGCCATAGGCGACAGCTGCCACGGCCAGGAGGATTAATAATACACTTACCTTTTTCATCGCCTATTCTCCTTCTTCGATGAGGTTCTGACATTCCCGGCATATCCCCTTGATGGTAAGAACATGCTCGGAAATCTTAAATCCGTACTTTTCTTCGATTCCCCCAAGAGATTCCTCCAGGGGACAGAAATCCATGACAAAAAAGCGGTGACAATCCTGGCAATGCAGAAAATGCCGGTGATGGTCTCCCTTGGCGGTGTAGTACCGTTCGGTACCCCGGTCCAGGCAGTTGAAAAGGAAAGAATCGAGGAATTCCTCATCTTCCAGATACTTCAATCCCCGGTAAACCGTGGCCAGATCAAGCTCCCCCGCCAGGCGCTCATGAATCTGACCGGCGTTCAGGGGAATCGGACTTTCGTTCAGCATCTTCAGCAGGGTTTCCCGTTTCTTTGTCATGAGGGAAAATATAGGCAGTCCCGGGAGAAAAGTCAAAGCTTTTTGCAAATGATTTGCAATTATTTTTTATAAGGTTTCCTGCGGAATATTCTCACCTTCTCGAAAACATCCGCCCCGCCCTGGAAGTAGAGAAAGAATTTTCGCCGTGCCCCTAAAAAAGTGAGGAAGAAGATGAGAATGAAAAAAACAAGAATGATCGGGTCCAGAGGAAGCCCCCGGATCAGGGAGATCAACACATAGGCCACGGGCAGGGTGAAGGCGGCGGTGACGGCGCAGACAGAAACCCACCCGGTAAACCCCAGGGTGATGAAAAACACGGCCAGACAAAAAGGCGCCGCCAGAGGAGCCTGGGCGGTAACAGCCCCCACCGCCGCTCCGAATCCCCGACCGCCCCGGAAGCCGGTGAACACCGGGAAGATGTGCCCCAGCACCACCGAAAGGGTGGCGGCGATAAAAAGCACCGGTTCCGGCAGGCTGCCGCCGAAAAACGAGATTCCGGCTACCCAGAAACCTGCAGTGAATCCCTTGAAAATATCCACCAGGGCCACGGCCAGGCCGGTTTTCCACCCCAGAACCCGGAAGGAATTGGTGGCCCCGGTGTTGCCGCTGCCGTGTTCTCGGATATCTATCCCCCGAAACAGCCTGCCGAAGATGATCCCCGTGGGAAATGACCCCAGGAGATAGCTGATAACGATGATCACCACAAGGTCTTTCATGTCTTGCCTCCTTGCCGGTTGTACTGGGGCCGGATAACGGGCCATCCCTCCCGGCGCGCCACTCCTGCAAGCCTTCGGTCAGGGTTAACCGCCACCGGACGGCCCACCGACCGGAGCAGGCTCATATCCCGGTGGCTGTCGGTGTAGAAGGTGCACTCCTCCAGACCGATCCCCCGGCCTTCAAAATACTCCCGGACCCGCCGCTCCTTCCCCCTCTGGAAGGCGGGGATGCCTTTGATCCGTCCCGTGGTTATGCCGTCAACCATTTCTATCTCTGAACAGATCACCCGTTCCACCCCCAGCAGGGCCGCCAGGGGATCCAGAATGAACCTGAAGGAGGAAGAGGCAATAATCACCTCGGCTCCCGCGGCCTGGAGAGTCCGGATTTTGTCGACCATTTCCGGGAACAGCCGGCGCCGGAAATCCCTCTCCAGAATCTCCTCCGCCATTCTCCTCAGCGCCCCCTGAGAAATTCCCCGGAGGGGCTGAAAAACCCGGTCAAAATGTTCATGCCTGATTTCATATAAACTAAAAAGGATAAAAAAAACCGGCACGTAGACGGCGATACTCCAGGGAATAATCCTTCGTCTGAACCCCTCCAGAAGAACCGTCTTGACGGTAGATCCCTGCAGGATGGTTTTATCCACGTCGAAAATATGATACCGGCTCACATCGGTGTCAGTCATGCGCCGAAGCCCCTCCCCCGCCGTAGAAACAGCAGTCCCAGTATATTTCCAAACCCGTTCCCGCACAAGTCCGGCCATTTCCCTTCAGCAAAACCAATTTTGATGAAGGTATTCCCCAGGTAAAAAGAAGATTCTCGAGGATAGGCACCTGCGCTCTGGGAAAATCGCGCTGGCACCCATCCTCTACATCTTCGTTTTACCAAATATATAGAAACCCTTCATCAAAATTGGTTTAAGTGACCGTGTTGGCGTTTTTTATCGGTTAATTTTGATCCAACAGACACTGTTGGATCAAAAATTTTCTATATTCTCTTCGCCATTCAGTATCACTAATTCATACTTGCTTTAAAAACGCCAAAACTCGAACTGCTGATTCTCCTTTACATCCCCCGAAGGGTACGTTATATCTTTTGTATGAACAATCAACTGGAGCCCCGAAAAAGGAACCACTTCATTATTCTGAACCCCATCGCCGGAAAAGGAACCGCGGAAAAGCGGATTCCCGAGCTGAAGGAGCTCCTTCAAGCGGCGGGGCTGGAATATACCATCCACCTCACCGAGGCCCCCGGTCACGCCATTGACCTGGCTGCACAGTTCGCCCGCGAAGCGAACGCCGCCGTCATTGCCGCCGGGGGAGACGGAACCAGCAACGAGGTGATTAACGGTCTTATGCAGGGAAAGGGTGAAACCACCCCCATCTTCGGCGTGCTTCCCCTGGGGCGGGGGAACGATTTCTCCTATGGCTGCGGCGTCTCCGCCGACCTGGCCGGGGCGGTGGGGATTATCGCCGGAGGGGAAACCGGCCCCATCGATGTGGGACTGGTAACCGGGGGGTTCTATCCGGAGGGCCGGTACTTCGGGAACGGCATCGGGGTGGGTTTTGATACGGTGGTGGGGCTGGAAGCAGCCAAGATGAAGCATGTCCACGATGCCATGGCCTACGTCCTGGGAGCCCTGAAGACCCTGATCAAATTTTCCACATCCCCGGTGATCGAACTCTCTTTCAACGGGAAAACCACCACCGCTGAAGTTATCCAGGTATCCCTGATGAACGGCAGCCGAATGGGAGGCCTTTTTTTCATGGCCCCCGATGCGGTCAACAGCGATGGCAAGCTGGACCTCTGCATGGTGAGCCGCCTGAGTCGGGGCAAGCTGATGAAGACCATCGTCCATTATACCAAAGGCACCCAGAAGGGCCTGGACTGGGTTACCATCGACCAGGCAACCACCTACGGGCTGAAAGCCCTGAAGGGGGGCATGATCGTTCACGCCGACGGCGAGACCATCTGCACCGACGGGAAAGAGTTGACGGTGGAGTGTGTGCCGGGGCCTTTGAGAATACTCAAGAACCAAGGCCGGGAACAGATTATTTCAGCTGTCCCCGGCGAAGGCCGTTAAACTATCTCTTCAATTCCCAGGGGGTATTTAGATAGGGTCTCTACACCGAGTTTCCCGATAAGTATGGGATTCTCGTAGCGGAACCCCGCCTCGTCTTCGGGGGCGGCGTACTGCATGGCACAGATGACCAGTTCACCAGCCCGGTAGCCGTGATCAGGATCGGTCCAGTAGGGAATCGGGCTGTCGCTGTCCGAGCCGATCCTCCACTCGTCGCCGAATAAACCGATACCGTGTTCGCATCCAGGAACTACATAATCGGAACAGCCCAGCTTCTCCGCCCGGGCAAACATCACCTCCGCCAAAGAAGAAGGGGTACTTCCCTCCTTCCAGGCCTCCAGGACGGTGGTCACCAGATCGACGAAGTTGTCGGCGTGCCTCCGCAGCTTTGCGCTGGCCGGACCTATCAGATAATTATGGGAATGATCTCCCAGGGCCAGACGGAACATGGAATGAAGGTCCACCATCAGGGGCTCCCCGGCGCCCAGGGGCCGGGTCGTCGGCGGAGTACAAGCCCCCAGGGCGGTGCGGCGGCCCGAAGAGAGCTCGTTGAGGCCGGCGAAATTCCATTCAGAAACACTGCCCGCCCGGCGCATGGCCAGGGCGCCGATGCCGGCCACCACCGTCTCGGTCAGCCCCTTCCAGCCGCCGTTTCCCAGGGCTTCCCGCACCGCGGCGTGCCCCTCATCCACCTGTCGGGAAGCTTCACGGAAGCGGGCGATGGTACCGGCGTCTTTGATGACACTCATGGCATCCACCAAGGTGTGGGAGTTGACAAACTCAAAACCCTTCAGGGCATGACTGAACGATTCATATTCGTAGTGACTCAAGTATCCCTCGGGGGTCCAGGTGGAAAGACCATCCTCATAACCGAGGCGGCCCCGCTCCAGCCCCAATTCCTCCAGGATGAAGCCGGAGACGGCGGAAATCTGATCCATCCCTCCCATAGGCGCGTAGGCACGAACGCAATCTTCGGGCAGCCAGGTTTCATCGGCCAGGCGGATGGCATCAATAACAAAAGTAAAAAGCACCGGATCGCCCTTGGAGAGGATTACCAGATAACTGCGCCAGGGACAAAAAGCATCTAGGATAAAACTCATGGTCCGCGGCCGGGAGGCCAGGTAGACATCTATCCCGTTTTTCTCCATGGCCTTCTGTAATTCCTTGACCCTGGCACGGTGGTCGATATAGTAGGGGCTTTCGGCGGTTAAATCGTAGGGCATATTCTCTCCTTTCTCCGGATCTTCTCAGGATTCAATAATTGGTGGGGATTTCGGACAGGATCCGGTTGATCCTGTCTGCCAGGGATGACAGCCTCAAGGCCTTGGCCATATTGCCTTTCAGGGATAACTTCCCCGTCATCAGGGCTTTCTGGGAGCTAAGCTCACCTCTGGTTATTTTGGCAAAAACCTCATAGTCACCGAAAATCCGGAACTCCGCACTGGGGATTTCCGAATCGCTCACTTCGAACCGGGATATCCTGCCCTCCCGGCAATCAATCAGCAAGGAATGGTCCGTACCATCAGGGCAGTTCCGGTAAATGTTGACCATGGACGCGGACAATCCGTTCATCTTTGCAGGATCCAGTTGGTTTACCAGTTTTTCCCGGGCTAATTGGGCCCATTCCTCACCGAGATATCCGACTTTTTCGCTCATTATTTCCTCCGATTTGAATGAATATTTGAACCAATCTTTCATATTTTCATTCTCGGGTACAAAGAAGGCTTTGTCAAGTAAAAGAAAACAGAGGGAATCTATCGGTGCCGCAGCCCGTTAAGGATTAGTTTCAGCCCCGAATTAAAACGTCGCTGGACCGAGGGAAAATCTTCTTCATAAGACTGCCCCACCAGAACCCGGTAAAGAGAGAAAAGCAATTCCGCCGCCACCATCGGTTCATCCAGATCAAATTCACCCCTGGCAACACCGTCCCTGAGGATTCTTTCGATCTGGGCGGTGGAAACGGCGTTTATCCGTTCCAAGGGATTACTGCGGTATTCAGAGGATGCCACCGCGGGAAACAAGGTTCGGTCATGGGACAGGATGCGACGGAGACGTTGATCCTGGGCCAGGTAATCAAAGGCAGTTTGACAGAGAGCGGTGAGGCGTTCGGTGACCCTGCCGGTTTCCGCCCAGGCACGGTCCGCCGCTTCGATGCTCCTTCTCTGCCACGCTCCGAAACCGTATTCCACCGCCTTATGGTACAGATCATTCTTATTCTCTGCATAGAGATAGATGGTCCCGTTGGCGATTCCAGCCCTTTTGGCAATATCACCTATACCGGCCTTGCGGAACCCCAGATCGGCGAACACGTCCAGAGCCGCCTCTAAAAGGGCAGCTTCCTTTACCTCTTTTTTATCGGTTCCATCACTGTTGGCAGTCATCCCTCTATTTGGACATCTACCTCCCGGTGTGTCAAGGGTTAGACTGTGTTTGATAAATCCGGCAAATATTGACTTCTTCCCCGGAATGAACAACACTGGTAAGAGCAACTTTTGGAGAGTCTTAATGGCGGAACAGATAAAATACTCCCAGTCCCTCTTGCGTTCCATGATGGAAAGTACGGAGAACCTCCTGATCTGGGCGGTGGACCGGGATTACAATTACCTCTTTTACAATAACCCCCACAAAGAGAAGATGAAACAGTTCTGGGGGGTCAATATCGAACTGGGCAAACCGGTATTTTCCTACATCCCCGATAAACAGTACATCAGCCAGGTAAGAGAACATTACAAAAGGCTCCTGAACAGTGCATCCCGGGTTGCCCAGGACGAGCTGGTGGATAAAGAAGGGCAAGTCAGGTATTTTGACAACTACGGAAACCCTATCTACGATGATGAGAAAAACATCATCGGGCTTGTTCTCTACGCCATGGAAGTGACCGACCGGGTCAGGGCAGTCAAGGAACTGGAGGTTTTGTCGGTCACCGACAGGCTCACCGGATTATTCAACCGCAGCAAGATAGAGGAGACCCTGGCCCGGGAAGTCTCCCGGGCTGTGCGGTATCAACATCCTTTCAGCCTGCTTCTTCTGGATGTGGACCATTTCAAACTGGTAAACGACCGGTTCGGTCATTGTTTGGGGGATGAGGTCCTCGTCCTGCTGGCAAAAATTCTGAACAGCACTCTACGGGAAGTGGATGTTTGCGGACGCTGGGGCGGTGAAGAATTTATCATCATCCTGCCGGAAACCGAACTGAAAAAAGCCGTTCTCATTGCTGAAAAGATCCGTAAAAATGTTGAACAGGCCGCTTTTCCCCATGAAGAAACGGTCACATGCAGTATCGGGGCTGCGGAATACATGAGGAAAGAAACATCAGAGTTCCTGATTCACAGGACCGATGCAGCTATGTATAAAGCGAAAGAACGGGGGCGGAACCGGGTTGAAGCCGATCCGGTATCCCCATGACTATGGATATTCTAACCACTGCGCTGGCCGGCTTTATCCTGATCGAAATCACCAACGTGCTGATTCTCTACTTCCATCCCGCCTCCCGCCGGGGCAACGGCATGGGTGTTTTCAAGACCTACGAAAAATCAAAATCAGACCCCGAAGTTCACGCCCTGGTGACCTACCTGGTTAACTGGGTGGCGGGGACAAAACTGATTTTTCTGCTGCTCCTGGGAATCATCGTCTTCACCGGCGACACCGCCACCAGGGCTCTCAGCGCCGCGGCGCTGATAATTTCCATTGCCACCTTCTACCTCAGACTGTATCCGGCCATAAAGAAGATGGACGCCGAGGGGTCCATCGAGCCGGCGGGATATTCCAAAACCCTGGGTATCATGATCACGGGAATCATTCTTGTTCTGGCCGCGGCGCTGACGGTTTTTCTGGTTGGCCGGCGGGGGGGATGAACCACCCCGCCGGGAGAAGCCTTCAACCAATCTTCCCCACAAACTCCCTGCCGAACTTTCTCGCTTCCGCCAGGATCTCCTCATCCGGCTCCCAGAGAGTTTTCAAGCCCTGGTCGACCACTTCAAAGCCGCACTCTTCCAGGGCTTTGGTCAACAGGGGTACGGATTCACCGCTCCAGCCGTAGGGGCCGAAGGCGGCGGCTTTCTTGTTTTTAAACCGGAGCCCCTTGACCTCCTCGATCAGCGAAGCCATGGAGGAGAGGATTCCCTTGTTGATGGTGGGGGAACCGAAGAGCACCGCTTTCGACCGGAAGATATCGGTGATGTTGTCGTTTTTATCCCGTTTGGCATTGTTGAAGAGCCGCACGTCCACCTCCGGATCCGCCTCGGTGATTCCTTTGGCGATGGCCTCGGCAATCTTTCTGGTGCCGCCCCACATGGTGTCGTAAACCAGGGTGATACGGTTCTCCTGATAGTCGTCAGCCCACTCAAGGTACTTCTCCACGATCTGAACAGGGTTATCCCTCCAGATGACACCGTGGCTGGTGGCAATCATGTCCACCGGTACGCCCAGGGAAAGGACCTCTTTGATCTTTTTTGTCACCAGGGGACTGAAAGGGGTAAGAATATTGGCATAGTACTTGATGGCTTCGGAGTAGAGTTCATCCTGATCGACCAGGTCGTTGAACAGGAATTCTGAGGCATAGTGCTGACCGAAGGCATCATTGCTGAAAAGAATGCTGTCTCCCGTAAGGTAGGCGAACATGCTGTCAGGCCAGTGAAGCATGGGGGCTTCGATGAAAACCAGCTGCTTCCCGTTGCCGACATCCAGGGTATCCCCGGTTTTTACCACCTGAAAGTTCCAGTCCTGATGGTAGTGGCCTTTCAGGGATTTAACCCCGTTGGCGGTACAGTAAATAGGAACGTCGGGAATCTGCCGCATCAGTTCCGGGAGGGCGCCGCTGTGGTCCACCTCCGCATGGTTGGCCACGATATAATCAATCCGGGAAAGATCTATCTCCCGGGACAGATTTTCGACGAACTCCTTGGCAAAGGGCATCCAGACTGTATCGATGAGAACAACCTTCTCTTCTTCCACCAGATACGAATTGTAAGAACTGCCCCGGTGGGTGGAATACTCATCACCGTGGAACCTGGTCAGTTCCCAGTCGATCTTCCCGACCCAATGGACGTTTGACTTTAAGTGTTTCTTCATCTTTGCCTCCCTGATTTTTCCCGCACCACCTTAGGGCTTGGGAGTTTTTACCACTAAAACGGTAAAAGGTTTATCCGAAGTATTATGAAGGCCATGGGGTATTTCTCTGGGACTCTCCACCAGATCTCCGGCACATACCGCTTCCCGTTCGTCCCCCACCTCAATCTCACCGCTGCCTTCGATGATGTAGAAAAATACTTCCACCGGGGTTTTGTGCACCGGAAGGCTTTTACCCGGGGCTAACTCAAGGCGGACCACCTCCACCTCGTCCTTCACAAGCAGTTTTTTACCAATCACCGCATCCTTGTTATAGGCCTCCAGGCCCTCCTCGGGTCTCACGATATTCAATTTTATCCTCCCTATACCGTTTTCTCTTTGTTGTCAGTGACAAGTATAAGCGGGGGAGGGTCAAAAGGCTGTAACATAGGTTACAAAGAGGGAAAATAGTTCTAAAAAGGGGATTTTATGTCCGGAATATCCGCCAAATCAGCGGAAAACAACGGATTTGTACCGTGAAGCCTCAGCGCAAACCTTTCAGGGCGCTCAGCAGAAGCAGGGGCTGGGCATTCCCAATCTGCGCGAGGCGGTCAAAATTCTCTTTCGTTTCAGTATCGGAACCGGAAAGAACCAGTTCATTTTTATTCCGCCGGTACCACAAAAAGTGGCGTTCCCGGATGGGCCATATTTTCATCTTCTCCAGCCAGTCATCGAGAAAACCACAGAGAACCACGTGATTATCCTCCCCCGTCAGGTGGTAAACACCGGTATCCGCAATGGCCAGCACCAATCTTCGAAAACCGTACCGCAAACACGAATCGTTCCTGAAACCGTCGAAAACGAGGACCTGGGAGCCCAGGGAAAGATCGTAGCCCTGCAGCCGCAGACTTTTACGAATTTCCACCAGCTCGCGCTTAACCCTGGCCGACACATCTCCGTTTCTCGGCGCCCCCTGCAGGTCCGACCGCCATTCACGAAGCTGATCCTCGTAATGGGCATATTGACGGGCCCGGCTGAGAAAGTTTTCTGTATCCGACAGAAGCTTCCATACATCAGAAAATTGATCGGTCAGGGCTGTTGCCAGTTTTGAGGCTTTAGCTTTCCGCATTTCTTTTCGTGGCCCCCCTCAGAGAAGTATAGAATAAAGGAGGAAGGGTGGGCGAGGGGGTTTTATCAGGACTTCAGAAGAGAGGTTATCACCGCCCCTTCCATGTATCGTTGGCTTCCCACATGCCCAGGGTTTTGTTCAGCCAGTCCATGGCATTTATAGGAAGGAGAACCTTGGTGAGGGGGGTGAGAAAACGAACCGGCACAGACGGAACGGCCACCATGGGTCTGTTCTTTTTTATAGCCCGGAGTACTTTCATTGTCACTCCTTCGGGGGTAAGCATGGCCGTCCCGGCCACCATCTTTGACCCCTGAAACATCCCCGTGTTAACCGTGTTGGGACATACCATGGTGACACCGATGTTGAACTTCTGCTTCTTCATCTCCTGGCGAAGGGCATCGGTGAATCCCACCACGCCGAATTTGCTGGCACAGTAGGCGGAAATCCAGGGGATGGCCAGGATGCCTCCGGCGGAAGCGAAATTGACGATATGACCCTCGGGCTGTTTTATAATTGACGGAAGAAAAGCCCGGGTGGTCCAGAACTGCGCCGTAAGGTTGATGCTGATGATCTTCTCGATGGTCTCATCGGGCATCTCCATTACAGATCCGGCGCCCACGATGCCGGCGTTGTTGATGAGCAGAGAAACGGCCCCCAGATCGCCTTCTATCGTTCCAGCAAGTTCATAGACCGCCTTTCTGTCCGAGATGTCACAGATGTATCCCTTGCTTGGCCCCCGGTCCTTCAGCTCCCCCAGGGTTTTATCAAGGGCCCCTTCATTGACATCCACGAGAGCCACATGGCAGCCTTCCTTGAGCAGGGTTGAGGCAAGGCTTTTACCCATGCCCATGGCTGCGCCGGTGATTACGGCGGTTTTACCTTTCAAATTTTTCATGACTTTCTCCTCCCTCCGGTATTTTCAGAATTTCCGGCATTGATACCGCCGTTTTAATATAAGCCGCTGTCCCATCCTGCCCCAGCCGCTCCAGGTTCTTCATGATCACCGCATAGGTGTGGTCTTCGACTTCTTTGACAATTTCAACTCCCCGGGGTTTCAGTTCCACAAGGATGGTGCGCCGGTCGTCCGGGTCCTTTCTCCGACGCAGCAAATGCTTTTTCTCCAGTCTGTCCACAACCCGCGTGACTGTGCTGACGGGCCTGCTCATCTCGGCCGCCACATCCCCCATGCAGCAGGGCGAATGGGTTCTCAGATACTGGAGGAGAAAAATATCCATGAAGGAAATTCCGAAAAGGCGCTCTTTGGCCATTTCAAAGCGGTATAGGGCCCTCAAAGATTCAAAGAGAACACTATCGATTTCTTTCCTTGGCATATCTTGAAGCATGATGGTTTCCTATACGACAAGTGTAGCGCAATTATTTGCAATATGCAAATAATATGTTGCGGGGGAATACTGGGACATTGGAAAATGAGGATGCAGATTTCTCCACCACAGGTGGCCCATCCTCCCGGTATCGGGAGGATGGGGAGAGGTTAAAACCGGCGGACGGGCCAGGTCCTTGTGTTGGTATCAGTCTTGCCCCACTGAGCCCAATTCCAATTTGGATAAGTAACATAATCATTGTAAGCATAAAAGTAACCGCCGTTATACTGGCTGGATGAACTGATATAAAAACCCGGCGGATTTCCCACAATAGCAATAAATAAGTTCGCTTCTCCTGCACTGGGCATATACCAGTCAGAAAAGCCGTTTAAGGAATAATTGTAACAGGCCATGGCAAAATAATTTCCAGCCCCCTCGGCGGCTATAATGGCTTCAGTATTCTCTTTACCGGCCCCTAAAGCATGGCTCACAGCACCAGACACATCTTGAGTAAAATTTGACCATCTTAAATTATCTATGGATGATGTACCCATTTCTAAGTAGCGCCAGCCTTTAGTACCGTATTCACCGCTGTCATAGAAAAGGTTTCCGCCCGCCGGCCCAAGGGTATTAAAAGTGTAAGGCTTGGTTTGGGGACTGAAGGTGACAGAGACACCCTGGCCGTCTGCCGCAGACGCCGTGATTGTCACGGTACCGGGAGTCACGCCGGTAGAAATTATTCCTTCGGAGACAGTTGCCAAAACAGGATTGTTTGATGTCCAATTAATAACAGGGTTGGTGGCATCAGCGGGAACAACCGCTGCCGTAATGGTCTCCGTGGTCTCATACAACAGAACCTGCGGACTCCTGTCATAAGCAATTCCCGTAACAGGAACCCCCACCATGGATGTCCCGGCAGAGGACAGACCGGTAGTCCCGGAAGGATTCTTGGCCCGCACCCAGACATGATACTCAGCATAATTCGTCAATCCTTCCAGGGTGCAGGAGTTAGCTGTTAAATTCATGGGACCGTTCGGGGCACCTGGAGCGGTAGAAGTTTCACTGTAATAGACGTCGTACACAGTGGAAGAACCGTTAACCGAAGTCCAGGAAACGTTCAGCTTACCGCTCCCCGCAGGATAGCCGACGGTTGACACGGCGGGGACAGAAGGTACGGCCGGCTTTGTGGTAAAAGATACCTGGGTGCCGTAGCCTATGGCAACTCCGTTTTTTGCATAAGACCTGACATAATAAAAAGAGCCTGCCGTGAGGCCGGACATCATGGATGAGTAAGAACCAAGGCCCACACCGGCATCACTTATGAAACTATCTGCTATGGTGGGGTTGGGAGACGTTCCCCAGCAAATTCCCCGCTCGGTAATCGGGCTGCCGCCGTCATCGGTTATTTCGCCGCCCCCTGTGGCAGTTGTCTCTTCCACAAGTGTTGCATTATTGGTCGTTAAAATGACCGACCAACCATTTCCCTTGACTGAAAGAGTAAAAGCAGGAGTATGAAAATCATCCGATGGAATAGTCAGTGTCGCCGACTTGGCTCCTCCCGAGACGGGAGTGAAACGGAGTGTCATGGCTGATTCTTCGTCTACGGCGATTTCATTCGCAGGCGGAGACACCAGGGTGAAATTACCCGCCTCTGTCCCTGACCCGCCGGTCAACACAATTTCATCCGAACGGATGTGGAGACTGCTTTTCCCGCTGTTTTTAATCTTTATCACGATGTCGGAAGTTCCGCCCACCGATACCTGGGCAAAATCGATGATGTCACCCTGATCAAGAGGCGTCACCTGACCAAGAGTGAGGACCAGGACAGGTGATGAGGCTTCCAGCCGCCTTTCCACAATCTCATCAATAAGGGGATTATCACAGGAACTTAAGGCAAAAATCACCAAAGCCGCAATTAAAACCGGTCGGAAAAATCTTTTCATCCTGGACATATTCAAACACCTCTCGCAGGGAAAATAATCAATGGAAAAACTAAAACCAGAAGACGCCGGTTTCGACAGCAGAGGCCCGCACCCCCTGGGCGTCCGATCCGTCGGACCTCACGATGACGGCATACTGATCTGCCAGCTGGGGGTCCAGACTCCGCAGTTCCTGCAGCGCCGCCTCCGCCTCATCGCTTTTCCCCAGAGCCGCTGCGGCCCGGGCCAGATTCGCCTGCAACTTGGCATTCCTGGGATAAGCTTCGATGGCCTGTTTATAATACCGGTAGGCTCCGGAGGGGTCGGACTGAAGCATCAGGATGTTTCCCAGATTAACCAGGGCCGAAGAGCTGCCCGCCTGGGCGGCATCCTTAAAGTACTCGATGGCCCGGGGGTAGAACCCGTATTTGGCGTACAACACCCCCCGGTCGTTGGCCCCCCTGGCGTAGGCAGCATCCCTCACAAGGGGGCCAAGCAGGTCTATCCGTGAGGATAATTCTCTGTTCACCACCGCGGCCAGTTCTGCCTCAAACCCCTTAAGCACATCGGCGGCCCGGGGAAGCTGGATGCTGGACCCATCGGCGGGAAGCCCCACCGGAGGATATCGCCGCCACGCCTCATGGACAGGATACAAGACAGCCGCTCCTTTTACAGAGGCCTTTCTCCATTGAGCAGCCCCTTCCCTCCACGCTTCCCTGAATCCGGCGTTTCTTATAGTTGTTTCCAGAGGAAGCCAGACCTTATCATCCTGAAAAATCAGCTCGTCCAGGTTCATCCCCCTTCCTCTCGCTTCGGAAGCACTGATCCCCAAATCCACCGCAACGAAAATATGCCCCGGTACCGTAATGAAAGCGGATGCCATACCGGCCGCTTCATAGCACGAAGCGTAGAGGACGGAAAGATCGGCACAGTCACCGGACCTGAAACCAAGGGTCTGTCTCGGAAACTTCAGGGAATCCACGGCGGCGGTATCCACCACCTCCTTTGCAAAGGGCCTGTTAGGACTGAGAAGATAACTGATGCCATAGGCCTTCAGCCCTTCATGGATCGCCAGAACAGTCTGCATGTTTCCCGGCACTTCAGGATTTCTTACGGGCATGACAGCAGCCATGATATTCCCTGTCAGATCAAGTACCCAGGGATCTTTACTGGACACAAAAGCGGCGGCATGCCTGTCGTCACTCCACGTCAGGGCGTTTCGATCGTAGACTAAGACAGTACTTGCCCATGATTGTCTGTTTCCGTTTCCATAGTCCAGAGTAACCTCGGCGCTGGCCTTTGTCGCTTCCGTAACTGTGAGGATAGAATCATTAAAGAGACCGAAGAGGGGGACCTCAACGGTATCCCCTGCCGCCAGTTCTTTAATAATCCCGCACTCCTTGGGAGCATCCATATACTGCCTGATAAAAAGTTGAACCCGGATATCTTTTACGCTCACCCTTCCGATATTGCTGATAAGGACCGTTCCGAGGGGCTGATCATCATAGAAAGATTTAAACATGGGAAAAACATTGTTCAGATTAAAGGAAGGGACAGAGAGCAGGTTGGTTTTGTTTTTATTTAAAGTCGGAAGGTTGTACCGCACCCCCAAAGAGGCGCCCGGACCACTGTAGAGCCCGAACCGGGAGGTCCAGGATCCTTCCAGCCTGGCCGCAACTTCGGAAGTCACCTCCAGATCGATCCCGGTTCCCAGCCTGAAAGAACCGTAGGGAACCGATTTATCCCCACCCAGACTGCCCAGAACCAGGCCGCCGTCAATATAAGCGAAGAGACCAAGTCTTTGATGCAGGTTCTTCTTAAAACCGGCACCGGCGAGAAGGGATATTTCGCTCAGGGAGCCATTTACCGGTACTCCTTCCACAGGAAGCAGGCCGGCTCCTGAGTACGCCGCAGAGACCCGGTAGAGTAATGGTGAAGAATCTCCGGGTTTCAACTCCACCCCCAATGAGCCCCCAAATGCCGGTTCAAAGCTGTCATTTGACGAATCAAGACTTTCAAGGGCAACCGGGACGATGATAAACGGGGATGCCAAAATGGAAAAGGATGGATTGGCGGAAACGACCGCTTCCCCCATCGCTGTAGCAAATATAAGGG
>Ga0334882_1000921_pt1 | contig 39584 bp, 22 predicted proteins | sample GraSluR1_MG_5_FD_207226 | JGI IMG/M metagenome (GOLD analysis project Ga0334882, IMG submission 207226) | Sludge microbial communities from methane-producing bioreactor in Wageningen University, Netherlands - Granular Sludge_15_04-R1 | ecosystem: Engineered > Bioreactor > Anaerobic >... | reverse complement strand
ATCGGAGACGCCAATGCGGTTGGCGCGGGGTCGGCTCCGATTCGTGCGGCTTTGTATATTGCCAATTATGCCGGCGCCAACTGGGAGAAGCTGGGCAATCAGAACCGCATTGCGACGGTCGACGTGCAGCCGCTTGAGGTCGGCGGCGCCGATTGGGTGACGTTTGTGTTCGATGCTCCGGTCGAAGAGGGCTTGTACTGCCTGCGGGCGAAGGTTGATGTTACGGGGGTTGTGGAGGAGGTGAGCGAACAGAATAACTGGGGGCCGGTTGTTACGTTTATTGTGGACGACAACGCCCTGCCGGACATTGTTGCTTCGTTTGTGGAAGCGGGCGACATTTCAAAGCGGCCGTTCGAGAGCGTGGACGTGTCCGTGGAGATAGTCAACGCGGGTGCGGGCCGGGCAGATCCGGCCGATGCCGAGTATTTCGAGACGCTGGTATTTCTCACCGGCGATGACGGCACCGACGACAACAGCGTCGGGCTGCTGCAGACGGGGGTACTGGAGCCTTCCGAGGCGCAACAGGGCACGATACGTTTTGCTGCGCCCGGGCGGCGCGGCGTTTATTACCTTCAGGCGCGAACAGACATCGGCGACTGCATCGGCGAGAGCAACGAATACAACAACCTGACGCGGCGGATCAGGCTCGTTGTGGAGGGTTCGCCGCTGGACAATCAGCCGCCGGTGTTCGTGCGGGTGAACCCTCAGATTGTTGCCGAAGGGCAGACGCTGACTTTTTCGGTTGTGGCGATTGATCCGGAAGGCGACGTGTTGACGTATTTAGCGGTGAGTCGTCCAAGCGGGGCGAGTTTTGTTGACGGTGTTTTCACCTGGACGCCGGATTACGATCAGGCCGGCAGCTACAAGGTGCTGTTCTACGTGAGCGACGGGGAATCGTCGGACTGGCAGGCGGTGGACATTACAGTAACGAATACGAATCGTCCGCCGGTGATCAGCGTTCCGGCGGCTGCAGCGGTCGACGAAGGTCAGTTGGCTACGTTTGCTGTAAGTGCTTCTGATGCGGATGGAGACGTGCTTGTGCACAGGGCGGACAATTTGCCTGCGGGGGCGACATTTGTGGATGGCGTTTTTTCGTGGACGCCGACATACGGGCAAGCGGGAGAGTATGTTGTTGTGTTTTCGGTGAGCGACGGTCATGCGGATAACGGCGAGGCGTCGGCGAGCGTGCTGATTACAGTCAACGACGTGAACCGTCCCCCGGTTGCCCGGGCGGGCGGCGATCGCGCGGCGGACGACCTCGACGGCGACGGCTTCGAGTCGGTTTTGTTGGACGGCAGGGCGTCATACGACCCGGACGGCGACGTACTTACCTATCGCTGGACCGACGCGGGCGGCAGGGTGCTTGCGGCCGAGGCTGCGCCGGTTGTCTCATTTGCGGTTGGCGTTCACGTTGTGACGCTGACTGTTACAGACGCCCGGGGCAGCAGCAGCGCCGAAACGGTAACGATTGAAATTCGGCGGGTCAATCGGCCGCCGGTTGCGCGTGCCGGCGGCGACCGTACAGTCATTGATTACGACGAGGACGGTATCGAAATGATCGTGCTGGACGGCTCGGCTTCCAGTGATCCAGACGGGGTCATAGTTGCCTGGCAATGGCTTCTTTATAACACTGTGATCGGCAGCGGTGCGGTTCGGGAGATTCCGTTGAGCATCGGTACATTCACACTCACGCTGCGGGTGAGCGACGACAGCGGGGCGGTCGGCGAGGATACATTTACAGTGACGGTGATCCCGCCGCCGGTGAACACTGCGCCCGTGTTTGCGCCGATCGGATCACGTACTATCAAGGAGAATGAGAGACTGACATTTGCGGTTGAGGCGGAGGACGCGGAAGGCGATTCGATAACGCTGAGCGCGTCGAATCTGCCGGAGAACGCGACTTTTGCGGATGGGGTATTTGCGTTTCGACCCTGGTACGATCAGAGCGGGGTGTACACGATTGTGTTCACCGCGTCGGACGGAAGGGCTCAGAGCACAGTTGAGGCGACCATCATCGTGGAAGACGTGGTATTAACGGACTGGTACCGGGCATGGCTTGAAAGTATGCGGCGGTAGGCCGGGGTGTTTGTTATGGGACGAAATGAGACATTCTATCGTCCGTGGTGCGGGCGGGCGGGACCGGTTCGCCGCATCGGCCTGTTTTATCGGTCTGCCGGCGGGTGCGGGGAGTCCGGTATTTTGACCTGCGCGGGAACCTATCCTATACTTTATTGTGAACATCAATTGGGGGTAAAGCGCCGGATGCGCAATGACTCATATATGAAATCGTCAAGCAATTCAGGCGGGGACAACATGAACAGATATCGCGGATACATACTGTTGGCGCTGGTTCTTGCGGTTTGGCCGTTTTTTAATGGCTCGGCTTCGGGGGGTGTGATGACGGCCGACCGTTATTATACCTGGGGTATCGACGCAGAAGCGCTGGGTATTCCCGAGGGGAGCATCATTACCGAGGCGGTTCTGACCATTCGGAACATCAGCAACTGGGACAACCAACTATATATTCATCTCGTTGACAATCCTCCAGTCGGTTTCGTGGGGAACACGGATCACGGGGAGGGCGATTTCTTCCAGGATTTCGGCGGACTGCTCAACCCTTCGGGCGTTCAACTGGTGGGCAACGATCTGGTGATTACCTTCAGCCAGGTCGACGATGCGGGTTCGTGGGTGCGGCAGGTGTACGACTGGCCTTTGGACTTTCAGATTTCCGACGGCAGCGTTGTAAGGTATTCATCGGCGCTGCTGGAATTGATCGATTACGCCGGCAACGGCACGCCTTTCGGAATAGGTTTTGACGGGGAGGGGAACAATTATGCTTTCAGCGACATCACTCTGGAGGTGGTTGTCGAACGATACGAGGGTGATGCGTCTTGGGCGTCTTTGACGTTTACGAGCAAGGGTCTGGCCGATCTGGCGGCGTATTGGCCCATGGACGATAATGGGGCAGACAAGTCAGTGGCGGACATTCACGGCGATCATGCAGGCATCGCGAACAGAACGACGGACATGATGCACACGGCTGGGGTAATCGGCGACGCACTATCATTCAACGGGACCACAGATTTTATCAGGGTGCCCGACAGCGTCGAGATGAGTCCCAGCGAGCATGTCAGCATCGCGGGCTGGTTCTACTTTGACGATCCAGGACAAACCACGGGTCTTGTCTGGAAGCACTCGTACAATTACGCGCTCTATACTGCTGGCGGCGATCTTCGTTTTTCGGTTTGGAATCCCAATGGCATCGAAAGCCGTTCGCGCTTCTCGACGTCTATTTTGAACACCGGCTGGAATTTCATAGTCGGCGTATTCGACGGGCAGAAGACGATACTGTATCTTAACGGCGTGCGAATAGGGGACGCCGGCCAAGCCATCTCCGGCGGGATTCGTAACCGTGCCGGCGATCTGTATATAGGGTGGCGGGCGGACGGCATCGGCACTCCTTTCAAAGGCCGGATCGACAACTTGTGCATAGTCAACGGTGTGCTGTCTCTGCAGGCAATTCAGTTGATGTACGGTGAGGACGCCGGCGATATGGTCGGGCACTGGTCGATGGACGACAATGCTGGGAGTACGGTGGTGAGCGATTTGTCGAATAACGGCAACGTCGGTACGGCCGCTCGCCAGACGGCGGTCATGAGCATCGACGGGAAGATCGACGGCGCCTTCGGCTTCAACGGGGTGAATGATTCCATTCGGGTTGCGGACTGTTCGCTCTTGAGTCCTCGCAACAAGATGACGGTTTCCGGTTGGTTCTATTTCAACAAGGCGGACCAGCATACTGCGCTGGTTTGGAAGGAGAACTACAATTTTGCGCTGTATATCGTTAAGGATGCGGTTCGGTTCTCGATCTGGACGCCCACATCGGCGGAGAGCCGGGCGTGGTTCAGTACAAAGCTTCTGAATTCGGGCTGGAATTTCATTGCGGGCGTATTCGACGGGCAAAGAAGCGTTCTTTACCTCAATGGTTCCGAGGCCGGCGTCCAAGGCGCCGTGGTTTCCGGCGGCATACGCGATCGTGACGGCGATCTTTATATAGGGCGCCGCGGCGACGGCCAAGGCGAATGTTTTGACGGCCGGATGGACGACGTGAGGCTGTACAACATGGCTCTTTCGGCGGAAGACATTCAAGGCTTGATGCAGGAAGCCAACGGTTCGCTGGTCGGTCACTGGGACATGGACGACGCAGAGGCAACGACTCTGGTGCGGGATGTTTCGGGGGTCGGCGGCGACGGGGTGGCAACTCGGACCGCGGACGTGCTGTCGATACAGGGTATTCGAGAGACGGCACTTGCCTTCGACGGGGATGCAGATTACATCTGGGTTCGAGACAGCGAAGCTCTTAGTCCCAGGCAGACGGTGACGGTTTGCGGATGGTTTCGCGTGGATAACCCAGGCGAGAATGTGGGGCTTGTGTGGAAACACAGCTATAACTATGCCCTGTACATGGTCGGCAATACTATACGTTTCAGCGTATGGAACGAAGCTTCGCAGGAAAGCCGCGCGACATGTTCGACAGCGGCACTTGCTGCCGGGTGGAATTTTATCGTCGGGGTCTTCGACGGGTCAAGATCGCTGATTTACATCAACGGGCAACCCGCGGGTACCTCGGGCGGCATCATCAGCGGCGGCATTCGAGACCGCGCGGGCGATCTGTACATAGGCTGCAGGGCCGACGGCGTGGGAGACGTGTTTTTCACGGGCGGCATCGATGATGTCAGGATTTACAGCGAGGCGTTGAACGCTTCTGAGATTCTGGAACTTTTCAACCTGTAGCATAATCTGATCGCCACAATTTATAACTGCAAAAGGCCGCCGGCAACAGTCTGCGGCCTTTTTTTGCAGCCGGTACAAACCTCTTGCCGACGCGGGTTCATTGGCTACAATGGCAAAGGGAAAGGAAGCTCTCTTCGGGAAAGACCGGCCAGGGCCGGCGGCAAGCTTTCTCTTTTGCGGGCTCCAGGTTGAAGACGGGCAATTCATGTACAGTTCTGTTGATGATCGCACGGGGGCGAGCAGAGACATCGTATATCTGACGATAATTCTGTCGATTGCGATGTTGATCGGCATTTACGTGATCAAGACGGGGGTGCTGATATCCGAAGACGGGGTGTTCTATATCAACATGGCCCGGGCGCTGGCGGAGGAGCCGCAGACAGTCTGGCAAAGGCACCCGGCGGGGTATCCTTTTATTGTTCTGTGGGCGCACAAGCTGCTATTGAATGTCGGCAGCGACGATCCGGTGCATTCATGGGTGCTTTCGGGTCAGGTGGTTTCACTGGCATGCAGGCTGGCGGCGCTGGTTGTGCTTTACCGGATTGGGAAGCTGCTGGTTGGCGGCAGGAGGGCGTTTTTGTCGCTGCTTGTATTGGCGGTTCTGCCTGACCTTGCCCATTACGGAAGCGACATTGTGAGGGAATGGCCTTATCTTCTGTTCGTGGCGTGGAGTTTTCTGTATGTTCTTCGTGGCGTGGAGAGAGTCAGACCGTGGGCGTTTGGTCTGGCCGGATTGCTGGCTGGTCTTGGGTATGCGATTCGTCCCGAGGCAGGCCATTTGATATTCGCAGGCGCAGCGTCGATCGTGGGGGCGGGTGCAGGAGGCGTCGGAGGCACAGTTCAGCGGCGTCGGCTTGCGGCTGCGGGGGCAGCACTTCTGGCTGGTTTTGCCGTTCCAGTAATGGCGTATCAGGTACCGCAAGGGCGCTTGCTGCCAATGAACTTCAGTCGGGCTTTGCAGCTTGGCGCCGCAGATTCATCGGCGGAGGATCATGCTTTGGCACAAGCAGATGCAGCCGGTGACGAATGCGTGCAGGCCGCGGTCATGCCTTGGGACGTTGCGGCCTCATTGGGGTCAATCATTGTCGCATTCGGCAAGGTTCTGAGGTGGGCGTTGTTTTTGCCGGTGGTGCTTGGGGCGTGGGTGTGGCTGCGAGACGAGCGCAACCGTACATTTCGCTTGGCGGTCGTCGCATTTATCGCCGCCAATGTCATACTTCTGGTCTTGCGTTACTGCCTCATCTTGCCGCATATCAGCCCTCGGTGGCTGCTTTCGCTTACGGCGATAACGGTATTTTTTATTCCGTCGGGTATCGGTGTTATTACTTCGTGGTTCGGCGGCGGACAACGCGGTTCAGGCGCGGTTTGCGGCGGCAAACAGTTCGTGATAGTGTCTATGATTATCCTGGGTGTATGTTTGCCCAAGCTTGTCACGCCGCGGTCCCGCCACAAGATTGCGTATCGCGAAGCCGCCGAGTGGCTGCGTTCGAACACGGAGGCTGGGGACGTGGTTGCTTGCCGCGATCGCCGCGTAGGTTTCTATGCGGATCGTACAACGGCGCATTACAGCGGCGCTGCGATGCCGGCAAGCGGCCGTTACCTCGTCGAAATAGTCAAGACCGATGAGGCGCCTTTTGCGTCGCGTATTGGTGGCGCGCAGGAGGTGTTTCGCAGTGAGCCTCGCAGAGATTGGCCGGGCACAATTGTTTACGACTTGCAGGGGAGCCTGATTCCGGAAGTGTCATTGGCGGAAGTTCATTGGCAAAGGACAAGCGGCGGCCTCACAGAGATTACATTCACATTTGACGTGCACCGCGAGGTGAAGGATGACTGGATCCTGAGGCTTCGAACCAGCCGGGCGGACTCCATTGCGGCGCCGGGCGCGGTTGGCAGCCGGACCAATGATGTGTATGTCATGCCGAATCCGCCTGCCTTAGAATGGCGCAAAAATGAATTGGTCACGATAAGTACATCAATCGCCGTCCCTGAAGATGGATGCGAAGTAACACTTTTCCTGTTCGTGCCGGGCGAGGGACTTCGAGGGCGCGATATGCCCATTGGGCTGGTTGGATTCGACAGAGGGGGCAGAATCGCTGGTGCGGGATAAGCTTCCGAACGGTTAGTCCGGTGCACCTGGGATATGGCTGATTGAGTCCGCAGCCATCTGGGGAAGGCGTAGGGGGGCCGTCAGTTGTTGCGGCGCGGGTTCATAACAGCAGCGGAGACACCTTCAACATCCACGGCACGACAGCACCACGGGAAGCGTCTTGAAGATGATGTAGATGTTCAGCAGCAGAGATCGCTTCTGAATGTAAAGGTAGTCGTATCTGACTTTGTGTCTGGGGTGCAGATCGTAGATGCTTCTGATCTGTGCCAGGCCGGTCAATCCCGGCCGGACCGCCAGCCGGATTTCGCGGAGGGCCTTGTGGCGGCGCACGAAATGCGGCCGCTCAGGTCGCGGACCGACCAGGCTCATGTCGCCCCTGATCACATTGATTAGTTGGGGCAGTTCATCGAGCCGGGTGCGGCGGAGGAATCGGCCTACTGTTGTCACCCTGGGATCATTTTCGCAGGCGAGCACGGGGCCTGTTTCATTTTCAGCCCCTTCAATCATGGTTCGGAATTTGTACATCGTGAACAGTTTGCCGTCCTTGCCTATCCGCGACTGGCTGTAGATGACGGGTCCCGGCGAAGTTATTTTGATCAGCGTTACCAGCACGACCAGCAGCGGCATGACCAGCAGGATGGCGAGAGTGCTGAGACCCACATCCAGCACACGAATAAAGAACTCTTCACAATCGGATTTGCTGCCCAGATAGGTTGCCAGAAACTTTAATGAATTCTCGTCCATCACGTTTCCGGACAGCAGGCGCGCATACACCACGGGACTGAAGACTACGTTAACTTTCAGCTTCAACAGCAGGTAAACGAGAAGGTTGAGTTGCGCGTCATTGTGCAACTGACTGCAAAGGATGATCTCGTCTATGTCATCGTGGTGTGCGAGTTCCTCAAGATTCCGGAGGTGTCGGACATCCACAAGGGGGCCGGTTTCAATTTGCTCGGTCCTGTGGTCGGCGCCCACCAAAATGACCTTTTTCTTGATTCTGCCGGTCAAGCGGAGCAATGCTCCGTTGGCCGCAAAGATCATAAGCAATCCAAGGATCGAGGAGATGACGAATATACTGGATGGAAAAGCAGCCCAGCGTATCCGCAGCACATAGACAAACGCTATACATGCGAACGTGCCGGCGATCATTCCGCAGAAGACCCGACTGAACAGGTGCCACCACGAGCGGAACCGCGGGCGAAAGACACCCGCGGCGGAAAAAGCAACCATGTATATAGCCGTCAGGTAGATGTCACTTTCTCGATATGGTCTGAAGTTGAACTGCGGCAGCGGCAAGCCGTATCGCAGTACAAACGAGAGGAGGAACACGGCATTAATGACAACTGCGTCAATGGCTGCTGTAAGCAAACGAACAAGCATATCAGACATCCACCAGTGTCTGCGAGAGGTTCCGGCCGCACTTGCGTCTCGCAAAATCCCTTCAGGACTCAGGGAGACCGCCACCGGGCGGGCGCTTTGAATGCGTTGTTCAGTCATTTTTGATCTTGATTCTAAGTGCTCCTTCGACCCTGCGGTGGTCTGCCACCATGATATATCCGCCGCCGCACCCGGTCAAGGACCGGCCGCAGCAGGTGTCATATTTCGAGAGTTGCTGTAGTATTTGATCCGGAACAGTGTCGGGCAGGAGATTTCTCCATGCCTCCAGAGTGTTATTGAGAGATTGCCCCAGCAGTACGACGTCACGGGTTCGGATCGCCTGCCAGCATTCTTCGCCGGCTTCTCCGAGCACCTGCACCCATTTGGGCTGGAGCGACTGTCTCGACAAGGGATCGTATTTATCGGGTCTTGGCGTGATGGGTATGAGCGAGATTGACTCTTCGAGCCATGCGGCCGTTTGAGCGTCGATGAGCGATGTGATTTCGGCGGGCCAATACTGTCCGTTGTAATACAAGCGGTTGATGCCCGGGTAGACGAGCCCGATTGCGTCCTGTGATCCGGCGATGTATTTGGTTCCGGGTGGGTTTTCTGCGCCGAAGAGGATTTTTGCGACCTTTAGCGGGTTGCCGCCGGGTATGCGCTCGCCCCAGATTCTCCGGGCGGTATCGCGGGTACTTGTGGCCATTCCGGACCGTCTGGCAAATTCAAGGGATGGTTCCAGGCATGCCACTACCATTGCGCCTGGTCTTATGCCCGAGATCCAGGGTTGATCGATCCATCCTCCGGCAAGAGCTATTCGGTACTGGACCCTCAGCGGATCCTGTGCGATGTCGGTTGCGGCGGCGCTGGTTTGTCGGCCGCCGATGCTGCGGAGCACGCGATATTCCACTGCCATGCGGCGGCAGACCGCTTCCTTGTCCGGCGTGTGTCCGTCGGCGTTAATGGCGAAGATGTCCGGTTTGACGCGGTTCAAGGCGTTTTCGAAATCGACGGGTCCGACGCCTTTTGAAATGAAGGCGTCTCTGACGCAACTGAGAGAGCGGACCAGTCTCAGGCGTTCGAGCTCGGAAAAAAGCGGGGGCGTGTCCTTGAGCAATTCATGGTTCTTGTCCGATCCGATGCTTACGTGGAGATCGCCGAGTCTGGCGGCCTCTTCGAGAAAATCGACGTGGCCCGCGTGGAGCATGTCGAAGAAACCGCTGACGAGGACCCGCGTGCGGCTGCCGGCGGGCGGGTCTTGTGCGCAGGCCGTCGCCTGCCGTTCGATTATTGCCGTTGATGAAGTGGGGGTTAGAAACAGCGGCACAATCCGGGGTACGGTTTCCAGGGCGATTCCAAGTTTGCGGCAGAATGTGCGTTTCTCTTCGAGGCCGCTGTCGTCGTCATTGACGACCAGAACGTCTGGCATGAGATCCAGCATAATCTGAGCGTAGTCGATCTTTCCCGGCTGAAGCAAAGATTCGCCGAGGATGGCGTAATCAACCTGCTGCATGGCGGCGACAAGGTACAACCGATTGTTCTGTGGGTTAACGGGCCTTCCCGGTTTCTGTCGCGATATGGCTTCATCGGCGCCAACGACTACGACGAGCGTTTCGGCAAACTGTTTGCACTGACCGAAGAACACTGCGTGGCCGGACTGCATGACATCATAGCAGCCCGAGCACATGGCAATTCGCTTGTGTCGGGTTCGAATTGCCGGCAGGTCTGGGCCTGTGATTATCTTCTTTTCAATATCCATTGGAGTCCCGTCCGCAAATTTGCGCATCAGCAGACGGCACATCCGGCGCCGTCCGGTCGAGCGAGTTTATAAGTTCTTCGAAAGATTCGGCGGCGCGCTCGAGACTGTACTTGCGGCGAATCGCCCGGTGTGCATTCTGTCCCATTTCGCGGCGCAAATGTTCGTCATCGCAGATTCGCACGATTGCATTCCGCAGGCCGCACGGATCGCCGGGCTCCACTCTCAATCCGCAGTCTTCCTCATCGAGAATGCGGGCGATTTCGGACTGTGAATTCATTACGGCCAGTACCGGCAGCGCCGCGGCCATGAGGGCGATTGCCTTGGACGGTACGGAAAGGCCTTCCTGCTTGGCAGCCAGGCTGACCAGCCCCACGTCGGCGGTCGAGAAGAGCGCTGCCAACTCTTCCCGGGCGACATAAGTGTGGAAGCGGCAGTTGGAAAGTTGCATCCGCTCGGCGTGTTGAATGGCCCAATCTTTCTTATGGCCTTCGCCAACGAAGAGGAAGACGATGTCATGACGGTCCCGCAGCATTTCGGCGGCATGCATAATTGTTTCGATATCGTGAAACCGTCCCATGTTTCCGAAGTACCCAAGCACCAGTTGGTCGGACAGGTTCCATTGTTGGCGAAAAGTCTTCTGCTCTTCCGCGGGCTGCGGCATTGAGGCATTGTCGCACCAGATATGAGTGCGCCGGATTTTTTTCTGGTCGAAGCGGGGGATTGAGGCGGTCTTTCGCCGAATGACTTCCTCCATGCACCGACCGATTACAACGACGTAAGAGGCGTGGCGGAAGACCAGACGATTGCACCGATCCCACAGGCGGCTGATGACACCCTTATCTTTGATGAGTCCCATGTTTGCCGCCGTATCCGGGTAGACGTCAAAGACCAGGTAGATGTAGGGTCCGCCCAGACGCAGCAGCCGCAATACGGCGCAGGCAATTGCCAGGAAAGGGGGATTCGTCAGCACCAGGATTGGCCTTTGCCGCCCCTTAAGAGCAAGATAGACAAACGCCGAGACGGCAAAAGTAATCTGGTTGCTGATTCGTCCCCAGACCTTCAATTTGTCAAATCTTGTGCCCCAGACTCGCCGAATGCGGATGGTTTTGTATTCGATGCGACGGTTGATTTTTGCGGAACCTGGCAGCACCGTAGGCATGCCGCAAACCACTTCGATCGCCAGACCTCTTTCGGCAAGCTGCTCGCACAGTTCGGTCAGCGTTTGTCCGGTTGAAACGAGTTCAGGGTAGAACAACTGGCACAGGACCAGAAGCTCGCGCGAATGCCCGGTTTGGGCGGCGGCCATCAGGTATGTCTCCGTTTCAGGCCTGCTATTCGCATGAGTCTGGCGTGCAGCATATACATTATAGCCTTGCGCCTTTTCCAGAAATACCGCAGGCAGTCGGCGAAGCGGCGGTTTTTCCAATAAAGCAGCAGAAGGGCTTTTCTCTGCCATTTAACGAGCTGTTCATAGGGCAGGCCGTCGATCTCCAGCACTCTGCCGCCGTACTTGTCGTACTGTGCCCAATCGGTGGACAGCAGGCGGTAGCCCTGGCGGTTCTGACTTGCCAATTCAAATATGCGGGTTCCCGGATAGGGCACCATCAAGCCGACTGCGATACTGTCGGTGTTCAGTTCCGCGGCGAGTTGCACGGTCTTCTTGACGGTTTGCAGTGTTTCGCCGGGGTGTCCGAGGATGTAGTATGTGCCAAGCGATATGCCGGCGGCCTTGATTATTGCAGCGGCGCGCCGCACGGTGTCGACGGTAATGCCTTTGTCGATGCGTTTGAGGATATCGTCGTCTCCCGCTTCGACACCCATTTCCAGCCTGAAGCATCCTGCGCGTGCGGCAAGCGCGATGAGCTCCTCATTGACGAAGTTCGCCCGCGTAAGCGCGCTCCACCGAATGCGATGGGCGAAATCGTGCGCTATAAAGGAGTTCAGGAGCTGTCGAGTGCGTTCATTATCGAACAGGAATATTTCGTCGGCGAAATCGAATGTATGTGCGGCGTACTTCTCGATTGCGTATTCCATTTCGTTGAGGATCGAATCGGCGGATCGACGTCGGACCGTGCGTCCCAGCACCTGCATACAGAACGCGCATTTGTAAGGGCATCCGCGGCTGGTGAACATCACGTAGTAGCTTTCGGGGCCGGCCAGGGGTCTGGCTGCACCGGCGTAGTAATCGTCGATGGCGGGGAATCCGAGCGCGTCCAGTTCTTCACCCGTCATGTAAGGCGGAGGCGCATTGACGAAGATTTGGCCGTTGCGCCGAAATGCCAAGCCGGCGATATTTTCGACCGCGGATGGCTGGCGGTCTGCGATGGCGGTCACAAGCGCCGCGGCCGTTTTTTCGCCTTCGCCCTGGACGGCGTAGTCGAAGTCCGGAAATTCCTCCAGTGTTCGGGCGGGCAGCGCCGTGGCATGGCAGCCGCCGATGACCGCGGTTATCGGCAGTCTTTGCTTAATGCTCTGGGCAATCGCGGCGGCGTCCTTGATCTCGTGGGTCATGGCGGTGAGCCCGACGACGTCGGGTGCGTATTCCTGGACGTGCTCAATGAGCCTGGTTTGCGACCATCCGTGGAAATATGCATCGAAGATGCGGCAGTCGAAACCCGCGCGTCTGAGGGACGCGCAGACGCAGGCAATTCCCATTGCCGGCTGTCGATACCAGTCGGCATAGGTTGCCGGAGGTTTGATGAGGGCGACCCTCATACGCCGGTCTCCGTCGGTGCGACGCGCTCGATCATGGTGTTTCCCAGGACCAGGACATCCATTCCCGTCCGCAGGAAACATTCAAGCGCCTCCTTCGGAGCACAAACCACGGGTTCGTTCTCGTTGAAAGACGTATTCAGCAGCACCGGAACGCCGGTCAGCATCCTGAAGCGTTCTATCAGCCCCCAGTAGAGCGGATTGGTGCGACGGCAGACCGTCTGAAGCCGGCCGGTGCCGTCGACATGCGTTACGGCCGGGATTACGGCTCGCTTTGCGGCTCGAACGGGATAGACCTTGAGCATGAACGGGTCAGGATAGTCTTTTTCGAAATACTCTCCGGTGTATTCTTCGAGAATGGAAGGAGCGAATGGGCGGAAGCGTTCGCGGAGCTTGATCTTCACGTTGAGGACATCTCGCATATCGGCTCTGCGGGGGTCCGCCAGAATGCTTCGATTGCCCAGCGCCCGGGGGCCCCATTCCATACGGCCCTGGAACCATCCAACTATTCGGCCCGCGGCAAGATGCGATGCCGTCTTGTCAAGCAGCTCGTCAGTGGAATCAGTCCTGCTGATCGCGAAGCCCGCCAGCCGGTCGCTGTTCTGTCGAAGAACCGCCTCGACCGCTTCCGGGCCGTATGACGGTCCCCAGTCAGCGGTCTCCATCTTGAAAGATCGAGCATGGTCGAGCATGTGATGATAGAGGTACAGTGCCGATCCGACAGAGCCTCCCGCGTCATGTGCATGCGGCGGGATGTAGACATCCTCGAATTGCGTATAGTCAAATATCTTGCCGTTAGCGAGGCTGTTCAACGCGCAGCCCCCGGCCAGGCAAAGCCGCGAGCAGCCTGTCAGTGCGCTGGCATGGTTCAAGACGTGGAACAGCGCACGCTCATACATAGCCTGAACGGATGCGGCCATGGCTTTCTCGGAGGCGCCGATTTCGCCGCAATTGCCGCCCGTGCCGAAGTTCCGGGCCATTTGATCCGTGTACAGGCGACCGAAGGCTGGGGCGGTATTGCGCCACTGCATGCGGCTGGCGGTCAGGTGATGCTCGAAATAGTCCAGATTCAGTTTGAAGCGTCCGCCGTCGATCAGCCGCAGGACGTCATCGAGCGACCCGTTTGTCTGAGGCGATCCGAATCCGGCCAGTCCCATGATCTTGTACTCGTCTCCGTAGTTCATGAATCCGAGCAGTTGCGTGAACGCGGTGTAGAAGATACCCAGCGAATGCGGATAGCTGATTCGATACAGAGGTTCGACACGGTTGCCTCGACCGCGGGCGACCATCATGCTGCAAAAGTCGCCCAATCCGTCCACTGATACGAGTGTCGCTTCGTCAAATCCTGATACGTAGAACGAACTGGCGACATGAGCCAGATGATGTTCCACGTTAACCAGCTTGCTCTTGAGGTTGGCGCCGGCCTGGCCGAACGCCTCGGCAAAATCGGCGGCCAGGTTGCTGATCTTGCGCATGTTTGCAAGTCGATTCCGTATCAGGCTGGGGTTCGGACGTCTGTGCAGCGTGAATAGAATTTTCTTTAAGAGATTCGCCCTCGGATTGCGATTAAGGGTGATATAATCGACGTCCTGCAAATCGACCGCCGCCTCGCGAAGGCAGTACGAAATCGCCTCTCGCGGGAATCCCGACCAATGTTTAATTCGTCGGAAGCGTTCTTCTTCGGCGGCCGCGACAAGCCGGCCGTCTCTGATTACGGCCGCCGCCGAATCCGGATGATAGGCATTCAAACCAAGGATAATCATCTTACACTTTCTTAACAGGAGAAGTACCGTTTGTGGTCGCCGCATTTTCGGGCGAGTCATCGGCGTTTTCGGCTGTTGCCAAGGCGGCGTAATGAAACATGGCGATCCGTCCCGCGACGGCTTTAATGGATCGCACGGACGGCCTCATGCGATAGACTTTTTCGCGTCCTATGGCGAAGCCGCCGTCGCGCACCAGCCGGCGCAGTTGAGCTGCCGAGAAGTGGTGCGGGTGTGCGGCGTCCAGATGCCGCAGGGCGCTTCGGCATGGAATCAGCAACCGGCTGATCACATGGCAGTTCAGGTACAATGTCCCCTCAGGCCGCAAGATGCGCCGGATTTCCTTAAGAACACATTGAGGCCGGCGCACATGGTCCAGCACGTTGTAGCATATCACGATATCGGCGATGCTGTCCCCCAAGTCGTTGATACTCTCGCCTCCGGAGTTTATCAGTGTCATGCCGGCGGTTCTCTGTGTGTCGAGCAGGCCCAGTTCACGATAGTAGTCGATCAGCGGATCGATACCAATGCGACGGCCCCCCGGCGCGTGATAGATCATTCCGAAGGGGCCGCATCCCACCTCGCACACGACCTTTCCTTCGAAGAATTCAAAACTCAGATCATCCCGCGCCAACTGGGACTCCCATGCCTGTCGGCTGAAATGACCGAACTCCGTGAGGCCCTTCCAGAAAGCCTTCTCAGCCTGCAGCGACCTGGTAAAAGGATCATCCATATTCTGCCTCAACCTTCTTTCATTCGTCAGGCGCCTTGCGCGGCGACGCGGTTCTGTTTCGCAGTACCGTTTCATAAATCGAAAGATGTTGGTCGGATACTTTGTCCAGGGCAAATCGCTCTTCAACGCGTCGGCGGCCTTTACGGCCCATTTCAGTCCGCTCCTGCGGTGTTGAGTGTATAATTTGCGCGATCGCGTCGGCTAACGCCGGTGCATCGGCGGGGGGGACTATAAGACCCTGCTGCCCGTCATCAATTATGCCGCGCATGGAACCTACGTCGGTGGCCGCGATGGGTATCTCCATCGCCATAGCTTCCAGCACCGCATTGGGACAAGACTCGGCGGTCGACGCCAGCACAAAAATGTCAAGCGCCGCCAGTACATCTTCAACATCTCGCTTGAAACCCGTAAGAACAACGTCATTCTGCATACCTGTTTCCACAATCAGGTCGCCGATGTGACGTGCATATTCCCGGTGTGTATCAATTTTGCGCCCGACAACAACGAAGCGCACGCGGTCGAACTGTTGTTTCAGCAGGCGGGCGGCTTCGATAAAAAACGTGTGGCCCTTGTAAGGATTCAAATTCGCCACAGTACCCACGAGGATGCATGAGTCATCCGCCCCAAGTTCGGCCCGCATGTGCTGTATTGCGTCATGTGCGAATCGCTTCATGCTGAATCGCTGCACATCGACGGCCGGATAGACGATCTCTGTCTTCTGCCACAAAGTTCGGCTTGTACCCAGACAGCGGCGCCCGGCGTCTTCGCCTTGAACAATCACCATGTCCGCAAAGCGACGAACCAGCATAAGCAGTGTACGCCGCACGACAGTCGGCGTATGCGTGTCGTTTAAGTGCCAGATAATCGGCAGGCCTGCGGACCGTGCGGCAAGGGCGGGCACGATATTGATGAGACCGTTGATGTGAACGACGTCAATGTTTCGGTCATGCAAAATACGGCGGACGCGCCGCAAGGTCGAAGGCAAACGAACCGCAAAGTCGAACAAGCCGTAAAGCATCCTGCCGCGGCGCAGGAACTGCATGTTTTCAAGCAGGATGCACTCGAAACTCTCCAAAGGAACAAGGTCTTTGGTCTTTTCGGCCAGCAGAAAGATCGTATCGATGCCGTGGTCGCGAAGACGTCGCGCCACGCATTCGCTGCGTCGGTGAGGCCCTCCGAAGCGGTTGTCCAGCATGCAAATCAGAACCCGCACGGTTTTTTGACGCTCATCCGAGGCCGGGACGCTTCTGGCTATGCAGCGCTCATCTTCTGCCGATGATTTCTTCATATGCGGCGATATACTCTTCGGCAATACAGTCTGCTCGTCGGGCGGCCAATCTGGCATAGGCCTGTTGCGCCCTGATTCTGCAACCATCCTGATCGGACAAGGCGCGCATAATGCCGTCGGCGATGGATTCGGCCGACTCGGGGCACACAAAGAATGCGCTGTCTTCATCCAGAAATTCACGATGCGCGGCGATGTCGGAAACTACCACCGGACAGCGGCAGGCAATCGCCTCTTGAACAGAGTTCGGCGCGCCCTCGTACAGACTTGCCGACACAAACACGTCTGCTCGCTTGAGCCATGAATACAACTGATCGGAGTATCCCATGAGACGAACGCGACCACCCGCCGACGAAGCACTGCATATCCGCTCAAGCGATTCGCGCAATGGGCCATCTCCAAACACCATTGCGGCGACGTTGTCGATTCTTGCCGCAACACGGACAAGGGCCTCCACCAGCTGCGTCGCATTTTTAGGCCCGTACAGCCGTCCTGCTGCGACTATAAGCGGTCCGGCTGATTGAGGGCTCACATCGGTGGGGGCTGCGCGGTCTATTTCATCAAAGGCGACAATGTTGGGGATCACCCTGGTCCGCGCGGCCGGAAGGCGGTCGTGCCAGTATGCTATGCCTGTTTGCGAATTGGCGATTACCATTGCGCGTCTGGCCGCGATCCGCGTGCGCAGGCGGCATTTCCAATTGCCTGGATGCCCCGCAGCGCTTGTGCGTTCCGATACGACCAGAGCCGTCCGGGTGGCGATCGCAGCAATGCCGCCAAGCACGTCCATCTGATACATCCATGTCTGCAAGACCTGCGGGCGCAGACGACGGATGAGCCGGATCAATTGAAACAGTATCGACAAGTCGTAATGATGACGACTCTTCAGCATATGGATTACAGCGCCGGAATCTTCCAGCCTCTGGGCGTTTACTCCGGCTGCACAAAGCGCCACGTGCACGTCCACGCCTTTGTCGACAAGGGCTCGGCACAAATAGGTCAGTTGCCGTTCTGCACCGCCGCCGGCCATATTTGGTATGCAGTGCAGGACCTTCAATGATTTTCGCTCGAATAGATCACTGCTGCGCCTTGGCGCGGATATCCCGCGAAGCATCCGGCGTACCCTTGTAAACGGCCGGCAAGGCGGCGATGAGCCCGAACCCAACCCACATCGACAACTGGAGCATGCCGGTTTGAAAGAATCGTATCAATAGTATTGCCGCCATGGTGGCGGCCAGACACCAGACTGTCAGATGCTCATGTTTGGCTGCCGGCCCAGCCCGCCTCAATGCGCAAACTACTTGAACAATACCTATCCAAAGGCTGGCCACCAGCACCATTAAGGCCGCCATCCCAAACATACCCGTTTCGAGAAGCACAGTCAGGTAAAGGTTGTGAGCGTTCAAGGTAACGATTTGTCCGGATCGCGTTTCCCTCTGCGACAATGACAAATGGGTGGTCGTGCCGGGTCCGTACCCCAGAAGCGGCCGGTGCTTTATATGCATCCATGCCCGCTCGTAGATGTCCAGACGCTCGTTGATAGATCGCTGCCGGGAGGTAAGATTATAGGCCAGGCTCGAAGCTGCGACAACGGCTATCAAAACGCCGCAAAGGAGCAGCCTGGCGCGAACGCGAAAGGGAAGCAGCAGAAGCACTAACGCCATACACAGCCAACCCGACCGGGAAAAGGTCAACCCCACCGCCGCCATATTCAATATGAAGATGCCACCGTATGCCAGTTTCCACGCACGGCTATGCGAGCGAATGTACAACAGCATTACCATGCCGGCCACAACCACCAGGAAGCCGGCGGTGACATTGGACTGGTTGAAAACCGTCACAATTCGTTTGTGCGTGTTAATGGCTTCCTGCGTCAGGAGCGGAATGTTTCGGTTAAGATAGAAGTACTCATACAGCCCATAGGCCGACACAAAAGCCGATGACCACACCAGTATTGTGATTGTCCTGATTAGTCGGCGCCGATTATAAACCTCGTTTACAGTCAGCCCAAGAGCCACACCGCAGGACAGCAGACGCAGCAGCTGTCGAACCGAAGCGCCGCGGTCGATACTCTGAAAGGCCGAGACGGCCGCAATGACCAGCCAGACCAACAACAGCGCGACGGCGCAATTCAGCCGCGGCGCTGTCAAGCCAATCAGACAGCGGACCACCCAGACAAGCGCCAGTGCCGCAATCATGAAATCAGTTACGGACAGAATACCGTCACCGATGGAAACGCCTTTGAACTGAAGCGGAATGAAAAATATGAGCAGGTAAAAGGCCGTATCAAAATGCACGAGGCACAAGGCGCTGTAGAAAGCACCAAGCACCAGCAGCGACTGCGGTGCGACCATCTGGTCGCCGGGCGTCAGCAGCATAAGCCTGGCGTATATGAACAGCAGCGGCGCGGCAAGTGTCAGTGCCGCAAACAGCATGGCTTCACGGGGCTGCGCGATGTTTGAAGCTCGTTCCACCGGAAGTTGCGATATTGCCGTTGGTTCCGCCATAGTCGCCTAATCCACATATCCCAATTGTGAGAGCTGCTTACGTATGGCTTCCTCTTCGGTCGTTTGCACCCCCGTTCCGAAACTTCGCTGTCTGTTTCCTTGCCCGCGACCATACACCGGCGGTCTGTCTTGGAGCACGCCTGCGCGGAACAGGTCTTCACAAATGCTCCCGTCCATGTCTTCGGGAACGGGCGTCTCGAGAGTATACAGCAGCATAGGTGCAAGGTCTTCGATGCGGATTGAGGCAGCCTGGCGGCCTGCGTTCAGCAGTGGACCGGCCGCAATGAATATGCCCTCGCTGCTGTGGGTGCCCGACAGAAACGGATCGTCGTACCTAATCACCGGCTTGGCTCCGCGCCGATACCCGCGGACCACGTAACCTTCCGCCGGCCTCAATACTATGTCCGGAGCGCTGTCCTGACAGACGCCATTGTGGACTAGCCCGCGCCGCCTGACAAATTCGAAAACCAGGTCTCCGTTTGCCGGATTTCTCAATGCGGCCAGTCCGGCGATCACTTCCTCAACACATGCTTCGTAGGATGCAGGCTCAACGCTTCCGTTATTGAACAGGTCCGTACGGTTGATGTAGATGCCTTCCTCGCTGTTGGTTCTGAGATATGCTTTGGTGTCCTGCCATCTGACGCGCAACGCATCTTTTTCAAGAACGCCCTTTATGCGCTGCCGTGCGCCTTTGCTGATCCGCGAACGCAGCCGAAAAATATCCAGCTTCTTGACGGCCTTCTTCAAGCGAACCGGTTCAAGCAGACGGTCGCGAAGCGCCCACCGGTCATGATCGAGTGTCAGGTACCCTGACGCGTTAAGCCAGTTATTCACGTACACGGTATAGTTGGAAGGGCCGAATCCGTGGTCCGATACCACAAAGACAGTATCGGCCGGGCCCAGGCGATCCATATACGAACCCAGCACCTCGTCCAGCTTCTTGTAAAAACGTTCGATCTGCGCTGTTATCGCCGCATCCTCTGTATACGAATCGCAGCCTGGATCCATGAACCGCCAGAAATAGTGCTGCAGCGCGTCCACCGCCGAAAATACAGTAACAAAACAATCCCATTCGCAGTGAGACATTAAGTAGAAGTCCTGCTTGCTTTTCCATTCGAGCGACTCAGTCAGATGCTTGAGATATGACACCGAGGTGTCTACGCCGTCGGTGAGCGTTCCGGAAAATGAATCGCCCAGCATGCCCAGAAGCTCCTCTTTGAGGTGTTCAGGATGCGTCAGAACTCCGGCTCTTCCGCGCGTCATCATGCCCGACACCATAACGCCGTCGATCTCTTCCACAGGATCCGTCAAAGGCATGTCGACTACGCATACTTTCCTGCCGTGTTGATTGAGAATGTTCCAGAAGGTCGCGGCCTTGACGCTTTCGGCAGTATGCCGCTCAAGGTGGTCGCTGCCGCAGGTTTGCTCCGGCGGTTTGAAAAAACTGAACAAACCATGATTGCCCGGAGTCTTGCCTGTCCGCAGGCTCACCCACGCCGGGGCCGTCAGTGGCGGAACCGTGGACAAAAAAGGCGATCTTACGCCGCGCGAGATCAGTCCCTGCAGATTCGGCATGAGACCGCGTTCGATCATTCGATCGAGAACATTGAACGACCCGCCATCCCATCCGATGACAATCACTCTGTCCGTTTTCATTGCACCCATAACCAGGTCTCCGGTCCCGCAACGCCTCGGCTTACATGTATCCCAGGCTCTTCAACACATCTTCAATCTCAATATTGCTGGCGGAGGGCGCCTCACTGGAGTCCGGCGCACGCCGCTGCACGTAGTCGGGTCCGTTAGTGCGGTTGAACAGTTCCGTTCGAGGCTTGCCGTCCATGTGCGAAGGAATTGCCGCCTTGAGCGCATATAGAAGCGTCGGCGCCACGTCCAGCAGGTCCAGGCGGCGCTGCTCGGCGCGGACGTCCGGTCCCGTCAGCAGATACATGCCGTTCATTCGGTGCCCTCCGGTGCGGTTCGGATACGGCCGGTCGTCATACCAGGATCGCCGGTCGTGATCCGGCGGAAGCTGACAGCGGAAATCATCCACTGTTATAAACAGGTCCGGCGCGTCCTCGTGATCGCCGGCGCCGCAAATTCCTTCGCGACTGTGTATCTGAACTTTCAGAGGCGTCCCGTCAGGTTTCACGATCTTGCCGAGTTTCTCAATCAGCTCATCCCTCCGCTTCGGGTCAAGCAGGTAGATGCCTTCGATGGAATGCGAAATGCGGGCCGATATGGCGGCGGACTGCTCCAGATCGAAGGCGTCGAAATACCGGCGAGACACCGGGTTGACGAATCTCTTGGCCGATCGCAGAAAACGCGTGCCTAACCTGCGGTCAACGGTCCTTAACCATCCGCTTGCCACGCTCAAAGCGCGCTTTTTAGCATCCGTGAAAGCACTGCCGCGTTTCAGCACAAGAAATCCGTTCTCCCTCAGCCACACGTTCAAATAGAACGTTTCAGTGGTGGGTCCGAAGCCGTGATCGGATACAATCATGAGATATGTATCGTCATTGCATGCTGCGGCCGCAAGGCCCAGCATGTCGTCAATCCGCCGCCACAAGCCAACGAACGCCTCCCTGTACGGTTCAGAAGATGTGTCGTGCATCGGGTGGTCGCGGTCCCAGTGTTTCCACATGTAATGCTGGATGAAATCGGGCGCCGAGATGACGCCCGTAAACACGTTCCACCTCTTCTCGTGCAGCAGATACTGCAGTACTCTGGTGTTCTGATCGATGAGGTCATTGATGTCGGTGATGAATCGTGTCTCGTTGTCGTAATATGCTTTGTCAGCATACTTGACGTAGATAAGATATTGACCCACGAGCCGCGTCAGCTCGTCGCGCAAGTCCGTCGGCCATGTTATGTCATGGTTCTGTGCCGCCAGGATGCCGCTGACCATGAAACCCTGACTCGGATAGACGGGGTACAATGTGGGATAATTCCATACGCCGGGAACATGTCCTGCTTCAGCAAGCAGATCCCAGAACGCCCGACCCCGTAAATGCGCCGAGCTGATGGTCGTATAAGTCCAGGAGTCCCGGTGCGACATCACGAACGAATATGCACCGCACTTCCACGGGGAGATTCCCGTGGCCATCGCAGTCCACGCCGGTCCCGTGACCGGAGGAACCACACTGGTCAGTTCTCCAAAGGCGCCTCGCCGGCGTAAAGCCTGAAGGTGGGGCATTGCGCCCATTTCCATCAGCGGCTCGAGAACGTCGTAAGTCCCACCATCCAAGCCGATTACAACCAAACGTCGGGCCTTCATTGCAGTCCCTTCAAGCCTAACCTTCGTCGGATCGCCGCCAGTACCTGCCGGTCGTCGTCTTCAAGCCCCAACCCCAGCAGAATTCCAAAGTATGCCGCCGCAGACCCGATGCAAGGCAAGGTCCACAACCAGCCCGTCAGTGCAAAATGACGGCGCATGATCAGTAGAAACAACAGAATGATCGCGGCCGTGGCGATCGGTTTCAAGAACGTTCGGTCATACGGTTGAAAACCGAAAAACAGCCGCACCTCGATTACTTTGACAAGGTTTACAAGGGCGATAGATGCCCCTGTCGCAATAGCCGCTCCCATGATGCCGTATTCCTGAATTAGCCAGAGATTCAAAACGATATTCAGGCCGACCATGCAGAGAGTGTTGATCAGTTCAATGTCCTGTTTGCCCGTCATATTCAGAATAACCCCGACAGAGCCCGTACCCGCCGCGACGGTATAAGCCGACACGAGAACAATCAGCACATCGGTACCACCTGAGAATTCGGCGCCAAACAGCCCCAGTATTTCGCCACCGAACGCGACGCAGACAAAGACAACCGGCAGAATGACTATAACAATCCATCGCGTGCTCGTTCGGAACATCGATGCCACGCTTGCCATGTCCCCACGATGACTGAGGTCGGCAATGACGGGGCCAAGAACCGCGTTGATACAGTTCAGCGCCACCTTTGTCTGTACGGCCACCTTTGCTGAAACGCTGTATAGGCCGATTGCCGCCGATTCCTCGAACAGTCCGATCATAATCCTGTCGACATACGAAAGCAGGATGTACGCCATTCCCGCGAACAACAGCGGAAGGGAGTACCGAAGGATATTTCTGCCTTCAATTGTCGCACGACCCGTGCTCGCAACGCCTCGTGCGGCGAGGGTCACGTATGTGAGCCCCAAACCGGCCAGAAGAGCCATGGTGACCAGCGAGGCATACAGCGCCGTCTGCAAATCGAAACGCCACAGCATCAGCAAAACGGACGCCAGCAGGAGGTTGACCGCCGGAATCAAAACATTGCGCAGAGTGGAATATGCGCCCATCCTCCCAAACGCCTGGATCGCGAAGCAGCTTGACAACAGAACATTGTAGAAAGGCAGCGCGATCGCGTAGATCCTCAACACCATGCCGAATTCCGGCTTGCCAAACCACGCCGCCGCGATGCGATCCGACGATGCGTACAAGAGCAGCGCGCCGACCATGCACGCGCCGGTGGAGATCGCAAACGAAAAAACAAGTGTGCCTCGCAGGCGTGCTCCGTCCGCTGCGCCCTTGTGCATTGCCACAAAACGGAGAATGCCTCTGCCAAGACCCAGCGACAATGCACAATGGGCGATTACGAAAACGCTGAAGCCCAGCATGTAAAGACCGTAGTCATGCGCGCCAAGCTTGCGAGACAGCAGAACGTGCAGCGCCAGGCCCAGAACACCGCCGGCAACCGTGCCAATGAAGACGATTATGCCGCCGCGCGCGATGTGCTTGACTTCAGGTCGGTCACTGTGGGTCATCGCGCGTCAATCTTCCAAACATCGCTTTGTGATTGTGCCCATCTATGCCGCGGCCATACTCCGTCCCCGTCGGTTGCCGCGACGGGGTCGCTGATATGGAAACCGATAGGTGATTTTTTGCGTTCAGCTCCTGCGCAAGACGCCACAGTCTGTGCTTCTTTGGCAACCATTCAGGAATGCCGGTCACTCGCTTAGATGTCAGCAGGTCCGCCTTCCCTGCCCTACCGCCTCTGCAACAAAGGCCGCTCCGATGAATGCAATAAGACAGGCGCTCATGATCACTCCCATCGTCCTCAACCGACCTGCGGTAGTGCGCCTCACAGACGGCAGCTCGGTCACCGGCGCACGCGTCGATACTCTGTTCTCCAGGCGCTTCATATATGCCGCAAGGTAATCCCGAATCTCCGCAGTGGGCTGGTCCTGCGCCTCCTGGCTGACATACCGAACGAACTCTTCCGGCGACCGGCTCGACTGCAGAACAGAGGTTGCTGCACCCAGCAAATCGTTTTGGACCCCCAGCAGGTTCCGATGATATTCGTATGTCTGCGCATCCCATCGAGCCTGCTCTTCCAGTTCCACGATATTCTTTTCCGTGGAGCTGATATGGAACGACAAAGGAAGGAATTCCGTCTGCCCGACCAACGAGAATTGCAGGGCAATCGCGCCGCCGTCGACCGTCGGAAGCTGCTCCAACTGCTTAAGCCGCTCAAGCGTGCTCTTCTGCCTGGAAAGGGCAAGATCCCTTGTGAACCGGTTCTCTTCCACTTCAGCCATGCGGGACCGCGTCTCGGAAACGGCCTGCAATAAGGCATTGATGATATCGTGCAAAACCAGCACGTTTTCCATATTCTCGCGAACGATTTCTCCAAGCGCGGCGACCTTTTCTTTGGAATCGGCCGAGACCTGAACGAGCAGCAATTCACTGCTGGACTGCACCATCTTCTGAATCTCGTCCGTGCTCGACCGCCCGGACTCGACCTCGCCCGTCTTTGGCCACACCTCAAGCCTTACAGGCCCTCTGCTGCCGCTCTTGTCCACGCCGGCGTGAATCATCGCCAGTGCCAGGTCCGGCATCTGCCGCTCCTGGAGTCTGTGACCAAACCACTGGAGATTGGGCGCCGAGTAGAAGCGGGCGGTCAAGTTCCTGAATTCCTTCGGACGCAGACGCTCATTGGCGTACTGATAAGTCATCGAAAATTCGTCCGGCGCGTTCAGATAGAAGACAATGGCTCCGGCCAATCCAATCACAAGGCCAGCAAGCACAAGCAGCCTGTGTTTCCACACTACAGCCGCATACCTAAGTATGTCTACAGTCTCTTTTTCGTCTGGCGACTGGCGGTTGATTTGCTCTGCCGCCTCGACCCTGCTGATTGAGTTGTCCATCTGTCTTTTCTCTGACATGCAATCCGAAATGCGGTTCTTCCGCATAATCAGCTTATTAGAACTCTTAGCCCCGCCGCACGCAAGCCTTTTCTGTCCCCGCCAACGAGGTGGTCTGCCGCTGCCAAGTGCATGTTTTGTATTGCCTGAGTTTCAGAAGTAACCTATGATAGTCTGTCTTGACAGGAAACCTTTCGAAAGGAAAGCGACCATGGAAAAGCGGAAATTGCTCGCCTTCAAGAACGAACTCAAAGACACTTTGGAAAATGAGCTTCTGCCATTCTGGCTTGACCGGTGCAAGGATGCTGTCAACGGCGGCTTTATCACCCATTTTGACAAGGACGGCAACGACAGCGGCCAGGATGAAAAATCCCTCATCGCCCAGACGCGCACCATCTACACAATGTCAAGCGCACACCGGGCCGGATATGGGGGCGGGCAATGCGCCGAATACGCCAAACATGGTGTCGACTTCCTCCTTTACAGGATGTGGGACAACGAGTATGGCGGCTTCTACTGGACAACCGACCGCAAAGGCAATGTGGTCATCGACAAGAAAATTCTGTACGGGCTGTCCTTTGTCATGTATGCCCTCTCCGAATACACCCTGTCCACGGGCGATCCGGTTGGCCTTGAATATGCCGAGAAGACATTCGATCTGATTCAGAAGCACGCCGCCGACACCATGTATGGCGGCTACTTCGAGATGTTCGATCGCAACTGGGACCTCTGCGGCCCCGGCGCCGCCGGCGGTGATCGAAAGACTCTCGATGCACACATGCACCTCATGGAGGCGTTCACTACACTCTACGAGGCCAGCGGCAAGTCCGTGCATCGCCGCAAACTGCTGGAAGACATTGACCTCCTGTTCCACCGGATCAATCATCCAAAATATCACACCGGCATCCCCCAGTTCTGGCCTGATTGGAAGGTTGCACCGCAAATCAAGTTTGATATCATCTGGGGGTGGGACCGCTTTGCCGAAGGCGGTGAAAAACCGAATGCGCAGGACAACACCTCCTACGGCCACAACGTCGAGTTCGTCTGGCTCTTCCTTCACGCGCTGGACGTAATGAAAATGGACTATAAACCCTATGAAGATGTTCTAAAGCAGATTCTTCAGCACACGCTCGCCGACGGCATCGATTGGGAGTACGGCGGTGTCTACGTCGAAGGCTCACATGCCGGCGGCGTTTACGACCGTGAGAAGGAATTCTGGCAGCAGGCCGAAGTCATGATCGGAATGCTCGAAGCCGCCATCCGTTTCGGACCCGAAAAGTACCTCCCCGCTTATGAATGCGTGCATCGCTTCGTCATGGACAAAATGATCAACCACCCTCTCGGCGAGTGGTGGCCACTGCTGACCCGCGAAGGAGAACCGATCTGGACCCACATGAGCACCTCGTGGAAAGTGAACTACCACACGGTGCGTGCACACATCCAATGCATAAACCGTCTCGACAAACTGGTGCAAATGTCATGAAAACCCAACGCGTCGCTGAAATCCTCGACAGAATCCGAAACGTCAGGATCGCCGTCTACGGCGATTTCTGCCTCGATGCCTACTGGATGCTCTCGCCCACTGGCTCCGAGGTTTCCGTCGAAACCGGCCTCCAGGCCCAGGCCGTCGCTCGCCACTACTATACCCTCGGCGGTGCCTCCAACATTGTTGCCAATCTCGCCGCACTCGAGCCCGCCGAAATCCGCGTCGTCGGCGTCGTCGGCGATGATATCTACGGCCGCGAACTCACCCGGCAGCTCGCCGCACTCCGTGTCGATACTACCTTCCTCGTCGTTCAGCCCGAGAACTTTGACACGGTCACCTTCGCCAAACGCTATCTGAACGACGAAGAGCAGCCGCGCATCGACTTCGGCTTCCTCAACCGCCGCACGCCCGAAACCGACGCCGCGCTCGCAGGCGGCCTCCGCGACGCACTTGAACACTGCGACGCCCTCATCTTCAATCAGCAGGTCCCCGGCTCCTTGGCGAACGACGCCTTCGTCGACGCCGTCAACGCACTCTTCGATGAGTTCGCCGACAAGATCGTCCTCTTCGACTCCCGCCACTACAGCCACCGCTTCACCAACATCTGCCGCAAAACCAACGACGTCGAAGCCGCCATCCTCAACGGCGCCGACGCCTCCCCTGGCGACATCATAAGCCTTGAAGACATAAAGTCTTACGCACAGAACCTCCGTGCCCGCTCCCACAAGCCCGTCTTCGTCACCCGCGGCCCGCGCGGCATCCTCACCGTCGACTCCACCGGTCTCCACCACGCCCCCGGCATCCAGCTCCTCAAAAAGCTCGACACCGTCGGCGCCGGCGACACCACCATGAGCGCGCTGGGCCTCTGCCTCGCCGCCGGAGTTCCCTGCCATGAGGCCGCACAGTTCGCCAACCTCGCCGCCGCGGTAACCGTTCAGAAGCTTTTCCAGACGGGCACTGCCTCCGGCCCCGAAATACTCCGCATCGCCGAAGACGCCGACTACATCTACCAGCCCGAACTTGCCGAAGACCGCCGACGCGCCCACTTCCTCAAAGGCACCGAAATCGAACTCTGCACAGACATGTCGACCCTGCTGCTCGGCCGCATCAAACACGCCGTCTTCGACCACGATGGAACCATCAGCACCCTCCGCCAGGGCTGGGAGGAAATAATGGCCCCCGTCATGATCCGGGCCATCCTCGGCGACCGCTACGAGACGGCCGACGAGACCCTCTACCACAAGGTCCGCAACCGCGTCCTCGACTATATCGACAAGTCCACCGGCATCCAGACCCTCATCCAGATGCAGGGCCTCGTCGACATGGTCCGCGAATTCGCCATCGTCCCCGAAGCCCGCATCCTTGACAAGCACGGCTACAAAACCATCTACAACCGGGCCCTCATCGTCATGGTCCAGAAGCGCATCGACAAGTTCACCGCCGGCATCCTCGACATCACCGACTTTACCATAAAAGGCGCCGTCCCCTTCCTCCGCGCCCTAAAGGCCAAAGGCGTCACCCTCTACCTTGCCAGCGGCACCGACCACGAGGACGTCGTCACCGAAGCAAAGGTCTTAGGCTACGCCGACCTCTTCGACGGCGGCATCTACGGCGCAACCGGCAAGGTCGAAAAATGCTCCAAAAAGCAGGTCATCGCCGACATCATCGCCCGCCACAACCTCGAAGGCCCCCAACTCGCCGTCTTCGGCGACGGCCCCGTCGAACTCCGCCAGGCCCGCAACCGCGACGGCATTGCCGTCGGCATCGCCTCCGACGAAATCCGCCGCCACGGCCTCTCCCCCGAAAAACGCACACGGCTTATAAAGGCAGGCGCACATCTGATAACGCCGGATTTCGCTGAAACTGACAGATTGCTTGCACTGCTTCTGGCGCAGCACCCCGAAGCCGTTATTTGAAGCTCACCAACGGTTCACCCCCGCCGAACGGCAGATACCTTATGGAATCGAGCACCTGAACCTCGCTGACGGTAACCGAACGTTCCGCAGTGATAACAAAACGCACGTACCGGGCCTCCGCACATTGGCCTAACGGCAAATCATACAGGAAGCCGCTGGCCGTCTCATCGTCCGGCAGCAAATGATTGATCGGAATATCCTTACGCCGAAGGTTCAGCTTGAACTCGCCCCGTCGAACATAATCGCTGCCGTCGACGGACGTGAGAACTTCGACACGATCGCGGACTTCACCTTTCAGTGCATCCCACCACGGCCAGCCGGCGCCCAGATGGATTCTGAAGCCGCCGCATGACCGCACATCCCCCAGGTCAACGTCGACGTGCGGCTTCTGGCCCTTGGACCAGAGCAGGGCATATCGCGGTCCGACCCCGCCCGCATAAGGCGGTCCGACAACCCCGTCGGTGAGCTTCTTGTTCTCCGGGTCGCCCGCATCCCAATGCGTTTGCGAGGGTATCGACACGGTGTATGGTTTGCCTTGTGCCAGGTTGGTGCCATACACCGCCCATATCGGCACGTATCTTCGGCCGCCCGCGTCATGCCCGTCGCAATATCCGTATGACCCCTGGGAGTCCCCCTTGAGTCGCAGTTTCAGGGCATTCGTTGACGGGTGATCGAAACCTGCAACGTTGATGGTGTAGCTGTGAGGCAGACTGGTTACCAGCTCCGTGTGGCTTCTCTTGAGCAGCGAATAGTCTTCCTGTACCTCGCTCCAGTCGAAGGTTACTTCCATCGGCGCCAATTTGCCGCTCGTCGGCAGATGATGCACCTCCATGCGGACCCCGTAGAGGCTGCATGCGTCGTGCCCCGCCGTCGGCCCATTGAGTGCATACTTAAAAAGAACCGAACGGCGCCCGCCCGAAACCTTGTCGACCGTCTCGAAATGAATGACGTCCCAGGGTTGCTCGATGCTCGTCAGCACATAGTCGCACTCCCAGGTTCGCCCCTCGTCAAAGGAATGAAAAAGGCGTATGCTCGAACCAGGCGCACGGTTGTAAAAACGTCCGCCGTATTGAATTCGCACGATGTCGGCAGGCGCATCGACTTTGAAGACGACGTATGCCTCTTCGCCGGCTCTGGCCGCATGCATCACGCCCTGATAGCCGGGATGCTCGCTGCGCGCGGCGATGTTCTTCTCTTCGAAAACAAAGTCGCGGTAACGATCTCTCCGCAGGTCCGGCCACAGGACGACGCTGTCGGTCTGGCCGCCCGCCCCAACGTAGACAGTGTTAGCGCCCAGGAGCAGTCGCGGCTGAGTCTTGCTGTTGAGCATCGTGGTCGTCTCGAAGGCGATACGTTCCAGCCATATGTCCCGAGCAGATTCGGCCGCTTTGAGGGTTACCCGCACAAGGACCTGATAGCTGCCGTTCACCTTGTCAATCAGCTTAAGTTGCACTGGTATCGAACCCGCCGAATCGCCCGCCCATACGTCCATCCATGTTCGCCCATGAGTGGTGCTCACTGCGATGCTGCAAGTATCGTCGGACGTGTTACTGCCAAAAGCCGCATCGATAATCATGCTCGTGATTACATTCGCCCCTTGTATGCGAAAGATCACCTCGGCAGACGTACCCGCCTGGGCAGGCCTGATACCTCCGTCGGACATGATGGTGCATCCGGTCATCATGTATACGCCTTCCTCGACCGAACCCGGCCGCAGCAGCGGCTCAAACGTCCACATCCCGTTTCCCCGGATATGGTAACGCGGATTGACCGACTCAGGGTCCTTGCCGTTGTTTGGCACGTAGTAATCGGGCGAATTGCCAAGACTGGCGTAATACCGCGTGTAACTCTCGCGGGGCCGCAGGTTGAGAATGTATCGATGGCCGCGGTCCTGATTAAGGTAATAGGTGCGGTGCTTCAGCGCATGCGGATTAAAGCATCGCGCCTCCTGGTCGAGATCGCGCGCACAATCGGCGCCCGTCAGAAAACCGTTGCAGCTCGTCGCATTTAGACAATGATACCGCGCGATATGGCCGAATTCGACGCGCCCGTCGGAGGCCGCGCAACCAAGCGTCTTGCCCACGTCCTCCACCCCCGCCAAAGTCCGCCCGTCGCAGAGCGTGTACAGCGCCGACATACTGTTGTCGTATACGTGCCATCGACCGTCGTACTCAACCTCGCTTACCGTATGCGCCGTGATATCCCAGAATCGAACGTTCAGCCCCATCGCCTGCCAGATCGAACAGTTGATTCCCGCCACTGTGCTGCACATCGTGTAGCCGTAATCGTTGAACTGTCGGATCGGATCGGTGCACTCGACGCCGTGAACTTTCATTGGACTTGTCTGTCGTCGACCCAGATGCGTCCAGTAGAACATGGCAAGGCACTTCTGCTCCGTCGTCGGCCAGCGGTCGGTGATGCTCGCAATCATGCTGTCCATGTCGGAGTAATCCGGCGTTGCGTCGGTGAGCACCTTGACATTGTACACGCCGGCAAGTGCATTCGCCGTCAACAATATAGCCGTCGCGGCCACCATCCGGCCGGCGGCTGTCGCAAACCATTTCTTTTGTTTCATGAGATTATCTCCTCGCGCTCACATCGTATCAGCCAATTGCCGAACCCGCGTTTACGCCAGTATAGCCGTTTGCCGCCCCGCGTTGCAAGCCATGCAGCTCTTGCGGCCAGGGTCCGCCGCCGCTATACTTGCCCAAATAAGCATCGGATTCCGCTTACACAAGGAAACAATCATGAAAATGACATGCCTAGCGCTGCTTGGTCTTATGGCAATCACCCAGGCCGCCAACGCCGCACGAGCAATGATTTACAAAGAACCTCTTACGATCCCCACTTATGGTGTCGACAACCCCGACCCTAACCCGCGCTTCTACGTGGACCGAACCTACCAGGGCGCACAAGGCCGGGTGTACCCGTATCCCATGAGCGACGTGCTGACCAACGAACGTGCCGATAAGACCTGGACGGCGGTGTACCTTGAAAACGACTACATCAAGGTCTGCGTCCTGCCCGAGATCGGCGGCCGCATATTCTCCGCCCTCGACAAAACAAACAACTACGACTTCTTCTATCGCCAGAGCGTCATCAAGCCCTCCCTCATCGGCATGTTAGGCGCATGGATCTCCGGCGGCGTCGAATGGAACTTCCCCCATCACCACCGCTCGCGGACGTTCATGCCTATGGACTACACCCTCGCCGAAAACCCCGATGGCAGCCGGACCATCTGGCTTGGCGAACTCGAGCGCCGCCACCGCATGAGGCTTCTCCTGGCTATCACCGTGTACCCCGACCGGTCATACATCGAAGTGACTACGAAGATCTTCAATCGAACTCCCGTGCTCAATTCTTTCCTGTGTTTCGCCAATCCTGCCGTGCATGTGGATGAAAACTACCAGGTGCTGTTTCCGCCAGGCACCCAATACGTAACGCAGCACGCCAAAAACGAGTTTGCTCAGTGGCCCGTCGCCGATGCCCGTTACGGCGGACGCCGATACGACAGCGTCGACATAAGCTGGTGGAAAAACCTCACAAGGCCCGTCTCGTTCTTTGCGTGGGACTACGAGGCCGACTTCTTCGCCGGTTACGACCACGGACGCCATGCCGGAGTTGCCTACGTCGCCAATCATCACATCGCACCCGGCAAGAAATTCTTCACCTTCGGCTGTGGTGATGAAGGCAAGATGTGGGACAAGATGCTCACCGACAACGACGGCCCGTACCTCGAACTCATGGCCGGCGCCTACTCCGACAACCAGCCCGATTACTCCTGGGTCCAACCTTACGAAGTCAAAATCATCAAGCAGTACTGGTTCCCCATCCGCCAACTGAAGGACGTAAAATACGCCGACCTCAACGGCGCTCTGAATCTTGAGCTTGCCGACGACACTGTCAACATTGCGATCAACACCACGCGCCGCCACGAAAAAGCACGCGCAATCCTCACCGCTGCCGATGAGGCCGTCTGGTCGAAAACCATCACGATCGGTCCCGCCGAGCCGTTTGTCGAACATGTCAAGCTGCCCTCGCCATGCCCCCAAACCTCCCTGAAGCTCAAACTCGTTTCAGCCCGCGGCGATACCATCCTGAGCTATCGGCCTAAGCAACATCCGAAGACCGACATGCCGCCTCGCGTCGAACCGCCACCGCCGCCGAAGGACGTTAAAACCATCGAAGAGCTTTACCTCGCCGGCCTGCGACTGGAGCAGTTCCACAACCCCAAACTCGACCCATTGGACTATTATACCGAAGCCCTCGCCCGCGACCCCGGCGACTACCGTATCAATACGCAATTGGGTATTTCCTGTTGCCGACGCGGCATGTACGCCCAGGCCGAAGGCAAGCTCAACGCCGCCGTAGCACGCGCCACAAAAAACTACACCAGTCCCAAAGACGGCGAGGCATTGTATTACCTCGGCGTTGCCTTGAAGGCTCAACATAAGAATAACGCCGCCTACGACGCCTTCTACAAGGCGGCATGGTCTTATGCCTGGCGGTCCGCGGCCTGGTATGCCGTTGCGCAACTCGATTGTGCCGCGGGTGCATACGACAAAGCCCTTGACCACCTCGATGCCTCGCTTACCGCGAATACACAGAACACCTCCGCCCTCAACCTCAGGACGGCCGTTCTGCGAAAGCGAGGCGACGTCGAGGCCGCGCTGGCCAATGCCGAGCAAACCCTGAGCTTCGACCCGCTCGATCCGTGGACCCTCCACGAACTGTCCCTGTGCCGCACAGCCGCCGGCATGACGTCGGCCGCCCGAAGGACGCTCGCCCGTCTCAAGGCCGCCGTGGATCGCGACAAACAGGTCTCCCTCGAGGTCGCCGCCGATTATGCCGCCGCCGGGCTCTGGACCGAAAGCGTAAGTATCCTGGAATTGGCGACCGCCGACGAACGAACCGGCCGCCGCAATCCCATGCTGTGGTACTGGCTCGGCTGGCTTCATCACAAGCGGCATCAGACCCAAACCGCCCGCAACTGCTTCAAACGCGCCGCCGACATGCCGCCGGATTACTGCTTCCCGTTCCGCAACGAGTCCATCGAGGTCCTCACCGCCGCGCAGCAATACAACCCCAAAGACCACCTCGCCCCCTACTATCTCGGCAATCTGCTCTACGAGCGGCAGCCAGAAGAAGCCATCGCCCAGTGGGAGAAATCCCGCCGCCTCGACGACTCCTTCGCCACCGTCCACCGCAACCTCGCCTTCGCGCACGGCCACGTGCGAAACGACCTGCCCGCCGCCATCGCCTGCATGGAAAAAGCCATCGCCTGCGATAACACTGACGCACGCCTCTTCTTCGAACTCGACGCCCTCTACGAAGCCGCCGGCGTCGACCCCCAAAAGCGCCTCGCAGTCCTCGACGCCAACGCCCAAACCGTTGCCAAACGCGACGACGCCCTCACCCGCCACGTAACACTCCAGGTCTGGGCCGGCCGATACGATGAAGCCATAAGAACACTTATCTCCCACCATTTCAACAAATGGGAAGGCGGCGGCGAAATCCACAACACCTGGGTCGACGCCCACCTCCTCCGCGGCCTGAAACACCTGAACGACCTGACCATGCCCACAGCCCGAGCCGCCGCCCGAGCCGACTTCAACGCCGCACTCGAATACCCCGACAACCTCGAAGTCGGCCGCCCGGAATACGACGAAAAAGCATTGCGCACGTACTTCCTGATCGCGCGGACATACGACGAAATCGAAGAGCAGGACAAAGCCTCCCAACTGATGCAAAAGGTCATTCCCGCCGGGATCGGCAATCCCGAAATTCGATTCTTCCAGGCACTGGCTCACCTTTTCCTGAATCAGCGAGAAAAGGCTGTCCCCATCCTCGAAGACATAAGTAAAATCGGAAACGAACGCCTCCGACGCGCAGGTGACGAAGACTTCTTCGCCAAGTTCGGCGAAAAGGCCTCCCGAAACCGCCAGCTCGCAAATGCTCATTACATCATCGCCCTCGGCAGCTTCATGGACCAGGCCAAAGCGATCGAGCATCTTAAGCTGTCGCTCGAAAGCGATTCCACGCACGTCTGGGCGAAGTACATGTTATCTACAATCAGCGGCCCCCAGCAATGGCAGGAGAATTGACTATGACACGTGACTCACGAATCAAAGTCGGTATCATCGGCTCGCAGTTCCAGGCAATGTGCCACGCCGAGGCCTTCAGGATGATATCGAGCGAGGCCGAAGTCGTCGCCATCGCCTCGCCAACGGCGGGACATGCCAAACGCCTTGCCGACCGATATGACATTCCACAGGTCTTCACCGACTACCGCAACATGATGAAGCAAGCCGAACTCGACGTCGTCACCATAGCCGCACCCAACTACCTCCACGCTCAAATGACCGTCGACATCGCCAACGCCGGAAAACACGTCATCTGCGAAAAGCCCCTATGCATGAATCTCCAAGAGGCCGACCTGATGATCGCCGCCTGCGAAGCCAAAGGCGTACTCCTCATGTACGCCGAAGAGCTCTTCTTCACCCCCAAGTACGTCCGCGCCAAACAGATGGCCGACGAAGGCGCCTTCGGCAAGGTCTACCTCGTCAAGCAGTGCGAAAAGCACTTCGGCCCCCACGCCGACTGGTTCTGGAACATGGACCTCGCCGGCGGAGGCGCCGTCATGGACCTCGGCTGCCACGGCATCGCATTCTGCTCCTGGTTCCTCGGCCGCCCACCCGTCAAGTCCGTCTACGCCCAGCTCAACACCCACGTCCATGCCGACAAGACCCGCGGTGACGATGACGCCGTCTGCATAATCGAGTTCGACGGCGGCGCCGTCGGCATCGTCGAAAACAGTTGGTGCCGTCGCGGCGGCATGGAGGACCGCATCGAGGTCTACGGCGAAGGCGGCGTAACCTACGCCAACCTCCACATGGGCAACGCCCTGCCCACCTACTCCGAATATGGCTACGGCTATGCTGTCGAAAAAGCCCCCACCACCAAAGGCTGGACCTACCCCGTCTTCGAGGAGTTTTGGAACTACGGCTTCCCCCAGGAAATGCTCCACTTCGTAAACTGCATCCGCGGCCGCGAACAGCTCCAGTCAACCGCCCTCGACGGCAAAACCGCCCTCGAAGTCATCTTCGCCGCGTACGAATCCGCCGCCAAAGGCCGAAAAATCCCCCGCCCCTTCACCCCCCCGCAAAACGCCAAACCCATCGACCTCTGGCGCAAACCCTGACCCCCGCCCCCTTCTTATGATACAGCGTATCCCTTTTGTCGTACTAACCGGAACGGGGCGTTCATCGGCGGATTTCTTGTGGCATGCGTCTCGGGTAGTTAGTAAAATTCACGCTGCCCTGCAAGCGTACGGGTAGACCGCTGAACAGGATAAGAGGCCGATGGACCGGGCAATGGGTCGTCCAAAAAGAGGAACTCAGGGGTAGATTGATGGAACGAACAGACATTATAGCAGATGTGTTCGAAGCCGCGGAAGAGTTTCACCGCCGAAAGCTTTGGAAGAGGTTTACCAACGACGACTGCTTCGGCCTGCGAATAGCGGGCCGCGACGAGTTGATGCTGGGCGTTGTGCTTGGCGATGCAGGCGAGGAGTATGGCCTTTCTCTCTTCCGCGGTCCCCACGCTGTGTCGGCACTGACCGCACTTCTGAATCCTGACGGACCGGGAGACGACTCTCTTCACGATTTGGACATTCTGGGCTTCAGTATGGAGGAGTTTGGCGACCTGACTCCGGATGTCCAGGATTTCGTGCGTCAAGCATGCCGGCATCCAAAATACAAAGATCAGGTGCCGCACTTCCTGGCCAAACCGGCAGGACGCCATACCCGGCTGCCGGACGAATCTGAACTTGCCTTGCTCAGGCAGGTGTTGTGGGCAGTTGTGGGAGCAGACAAGAAAAAACAGCTCAAACCCGCATCACTGCAAGACGACACGGAAATCTGCGTCCTGAACGTGAGCGGGCAACCCCAGGATGCAAACGTGACATGGGAAAAAGTCGGGCATGTGGAACACACGGCCACAATTCGCCTGTTGCCCGCCACCCATAAGTTGCGAGGCCTGCCGCGATTGAAAGCGACCTGGCTGGCAGGAATGCCCGTGCTGCCGGGGGCAATCGAGGGAGAGGACCGGGCGATGCAGTTGCTGCTCATTGTGGACCAAACGCGCGACCTGGTCCTACAGGGACGACCGCTGTTCGCTGACGATCTTAAAGAAGCAGCCAAAACCGTTGTCGATACGTTCTGCGGCAAAGGGATGGTTCCCACAAAGGGTCTGCCCCAGAAGATCATCTTCTCAAGCAGTAAGCTGCACGACGCAATGAAACCCACACTCGAACTTTTGGGCGTCAAGTGTGCTTACCAGCCGACAATCCCCGAACTTCAGGAGATCGTGGCGGAGTTCTGTGAAAGTATGGAATCCGGTATGGATTTAACCAAAGAATCCGAAGATTTCGCCGACCAGGATATGGAGATGCCGGCCTCTGACGACCTTAAGGGCTGGAAGCAAGCGGATTCTCGACTGTATGGTCGGTGCATACAGCAAGTCAAGTATGAGAAAAGACTGCTGTCAAGCCGGGCCATCAAGCGGTATTTTGACGACGAGGACTTCGATTACTACATTCAGGAGCATGGAGAGCAGGGAGCCATGGCTGCTTTTCTGTTTTGGAGCATCCTGGACTATCGCCCCAGCAAAAAAAGCCGGACACATGCCGAAATAATGCTGGAAAGAGGGCTCCCCGGACCTGAGGCTCGCCTGTTGCGGGCGAGAATGGATACCCACCCGACGCTGTATCGCGTCATAGGCCATAATGCCAAAGCTGGGACCATAGAATTGGAGGATGTTTTGCTTGGCGGCACGGTTACAGTGTACGACCAGATCATGTCAGAGAATATTGAGGACAACATATTCGTCGCTGCGCGAGCTTTCCCTGCCGGGAGGTTCCACTTCATAGAGGCAGCGGGCCCGCCGCTTGGTCCCGGAATGGGTTTGGATGCAGTCAGGTTTCTTAGGAAAAACAAGCTGCAATTCACTCCCGAAGGCCTCCGGCAGGATGCCCACAAATTCGGGTGGTTGTGGCAGTGGATGGACGAGTGGCAGGCGAACTGGAAGCCCCCTCGCATGTGCAACACCGACGGAGATGAACTGTTGTGGCACACGGCGTCCTTCGCCGTAGCCGATCCGGTTCTGACGCGACAAAGACTGATGGAGCGAGATGATATCGACTACGATCAACAAGCTGACGAACTGGTCTGGAGCAAGCAGGCCACGGGCAAAAACAAGATGCTCGGCGAAACCATAACCCTTGGCCGAATTGAGTTTGTCGCCGACGAACTGGTGCTGACGGTAAATTCTGCCGAGCGATTTATGGACGGGCGCAAATGGCTGGAGAAGTTGCCAGGCGTGGCGTTCAAAGGCGTCCAGACTCGACCATGGGACGAAGCAAAAAAGGATCGTCCTTTGGACGAACGGATCTCGCCGCCGGAATCAGTTGAAATGACGCCCGAGATAGTCGCCGCTGTTCAAGAGATGATGAGCAAACGCTATATGCAATGGCTCGACATGCCGTTGCCGGCCTTGGGCGGCAAGACACCTCGCCAGGCCTGCCGAACCGAGGCGGGCCGGCAGGAAGTTGCAATGTTGATTCGGACCATACCTGATCCGGTCGGACCTGCCTCTGTTCGAGCGCCGCGCCAAGCCTTGCTGCGAGAACTCGGATTGGCGGGCGAGTGTCCGCCTTACTCGCCGGAAGACAAAGAACAAGAATGCCACGACCCGATACCGATACTGGATGTTTCCTCAAAGCCCAAGGCGCCACGAAACGCCCCCTGCCCATGCGGCAGCGGCAGAAAATACAAGAAATGTTGTGGCGACCGCGCCAATGAGTTCCATGCCTGACGTGCACGATTTACGCCCTTGGCTCTAAAGCCCCTCGGGTGGAAGTACCATGTCCTGTGTCATTTGCGGGCCAGCCCCTGCCGCCGCCGAAACGCCGCCCACGCACCCAGTCCGATGAGCATCAGGCTCGTCGGCTCCGGCACCACCTGGAATGCAAAAACCCCGCTCTCCGCCAGCAAAGTCCCGTCCAACAGATATCCCTCCACCAGGAGCGTCACTTCATAAAGCCCCGGTGCCGTAAAGCCCCAATTAAAGTGCCCGTGCGTCCCCGCCGTCAGCATCAAAGGCACCGTCCCCCCCATATCCGCCGACGCCATGAACACAACTGGTTCCCCCAACGGTCCAATCTGCCAAACCGAGAAGTCCCCCGGCCCAACGACTCCCGCTAACGACAATCTCACCTGATCGTTAACGAAGATCCCCGCCGCCAGTTCCTCCGCCCCCATCCCCAGGAACGGCGCCTCGTGCTCGTGCCCGTGATCATCCCCGTGCTCCGCATGCTCCGACAATACCCAGATGCTCTCGCCAACCCCCAGAAAATCCCACATCGCCCCCGCTGGCCGCGCCCGCCGTGCACACCCCGGCGCCACGATGATTATCTCCCCAGGCTCGAACTCGCCGTCCACGCCTCCAACCCCGCCGATCTCCGCCCCCTCCGCGTGAAAGTGCAGGTGCAATTCGCCGCCCTCATACGCCACGCCTATATCCGCATGCCCCCCCGTATAAAGCAGTGCCGCCAACCCGCTCGAACAAAGCACTCCCGACAACACCACGCACACAAACAGCCTTTTCATGACACCTTCCTTCTCTTAGCTGAACAAAACCTTGATGAATGATTGCTTTCCTGCTACTTCACACACTCCGGATCGAACGGGCTCCCGCAAGCAAGCCACTGCTCCGCCAAAATCGCCAGATCCTCCAGCCCCACCCCCGCCGGCCAAGCCTTATCCGCACTGCACGAATTCGGATCCCCACACGCATCCCCCCACTGCATCGCCATCACCCCCACATCCCCAAAATCCACCACGCAGTCCCCGTTCAAATCTCCCGTCAGCCCCGCGCTGCACCTGTAATAAGTCGACACCTCCAAATCCACCTCATACACCCCCGCCTTAG
>Ga0334882_1000917_pt1 | contig 39665 bp, 60 predicted proteins | sample GraSluR1_MG_5_FD_207226 | JGI IMG/M metagenome (GOLD analysis project Ga0334882, IMG submission 207226) | Sludge microbial communities from methane-producing bioreactor in Wageningen University, Netherlands - Granular Sludge_15_04-R1 | ecosystem: Engineered > Bioreactor > Anaerobic >... | reverse complement strand
AACATTGCCTCATGATCATCGGCAGGCTCTTCCATGCTCGTTATCTGTTTAAGCACTTCGATATAAAGCGGGTTCCAATGTTCCTGAATCGAATTAGCGTGTACTTCCAGTACTCCGTTGTCAGGCTGAACGATCACCCCGATAATATCTGAAGGTATGCCTATGTCAGTACGCAGATTAACGATCTGCCGTTGCTCGTATATGACAATCGTACATCCTGAATCACTGACGACCTGTTTAAGTGTTTCTGTTATCATTTCTTCTTTGCCTCTTTAGTTACTTGCTCCATGTACCTTTCCCGGTAGTCGTTCTGCTCCTTCGCCATCTTGAAGCGTACAAGACACTCGTTATACGGAGTCAGCAGCACTTCGGGAATACTGATCTTCAGCACATCACTCAGGAAATCCAATGCTGCCATCTGAGCGAATACGTCCAGCTTATCAATGCCGGCTGCCAGCTCTGTCTTTGACGGTGAGCGGTGCAGCAACTTATTCTCTCTCTCTGCCATCTCAGCGATGAGGTTGACCAGGTGAGTAGCGACAGGGTAAACATCTATCGCCCTGCATTTGACGACCTGACGACCCATCAACAGAGCCCTGTCAGCGTCCCATTTATCATTAGTGAAGATAGGATAGTAATAGCCCTCAATGGATCGCAGGATAACACCGTAATCATTATCTTCCGTCTCAGCAAAAAACAGTCTTTGCCCGTAGCAGATATTACCGCAGAACTCATTCATATCCTTCGGAACCATCAGGTACTTATGTCGTATCTTCAGCCTCTCAGGTCGTGGCATCTGTACCAGCCCGTCAGACAGTCCGGAGTACTCCCCGTCGAGCATCATATCCAGAAGGGTCAGTCTGTCTATTGGAATTGCCATACCTGAGTAAATGAAGGTTTTGTTATTGTGTTCATAAACCAGTACCTAACGGCATCAATAGTATGGTCAAACCCCTTCATCGGAACACCGGCTTTCTTATCTGACCAGACATAATTATTAAGCTCCTTTGCAAGATTCGCACTCCCTTCGGTAATCACAATCTCATAATCCTGCATCATTTTCAGGGCCTCGCTGATAGTCCACTTCTTTTTATCTATCGGGCGAATATTAAAATATCTCCTTAGTTCAGCTATCATACGGGCATCAGCACAGTCGGCAATAATAAGATCGTTCCTTCCGCAATGAGCGGCGATCATCTGCCGTAGCTGGTCGGCTGAGTTACCGGACTTGTAAATCTTTTCGTCACAATAGATGATTTTACGCTTCTGATCTATTGCAACCCTGACCAGAACATCAGGATCATTGAACCCAAAATCACAACCATAACCAAAGGCAAGCGACGTATCGAACTCCCCGTATCGCCAGTTGGATAAGATAGCCCCTTCAAGTCGTCCGAGCTCACCAAGTCCATAGACCCTCCACCAGTTCTCAAAGCCCGGCTTATTGTATTTCGCAAGAATGTTGTTCAGCTCTTTTTCAGGCAACCAGGGATTATCTGCAAAACTGCTCTTGATAAGTACATGATCAAAGAACGGCAGAACCTTCTCATGTAGCCAGAACTCCTGATCAGGGTTAAAGTCAAGGAATACCGCTCCTCGTGTGCGTGTTGAGAGCTGGTCGTAAACCTCGTAAGTGATTTTGCGGTTACACTCATTGATAAACAGAATATCCCTTCGTGGTCCGTGAGCTTTCGCTGTATTACCTTCAATCCCGAAGAACTCGATAGATGAATTGCCAATGTAATATGTGGATTCGCTGATATTCTTTAGTGCTCTGGGGTTTTCTCCCATTGTCTCAAGTATCTTATCGAAGTCAGACATTGCACCCTGTTTCAGATGAGGCAGGGCGTACGATGCAACCGTTATGCGCTTCGTTTCTTTCTTAGCAATGAAATATAGTAGTTGAAGTATTGAGTAGGTCTTAGAGCTTCCCTGACCTCCCTGGTTGATGATCAGATGCTCCCCTGCTTTGTAAGCATCGAGGTTGCGGAAGAATATGTCACTCAGGTTTGCTGTCATTCAGGAACTCTTTTAATTTCTTTGCGTTCTTGTCTGATGTGACATTGATCCTGACTTCACCATTAAAATCAACCTTAGTTTCTGATCGATCTGTTAATCCCAAATCGCGGGCAATAATATTGGCATTAAGTAGATCAGCTGATGCTCCCTGAAACTTCTGATTGTAAATGATTGTCTCTATCTCGCGTATGACTGTTAAAAAATCTTTATCAATTTGCGTAAGTTCTTCATCTTTTAATGCCGATCTTAGTGATTTGAATGCTCTGAAATATGACTCACTACAATTAAGATAAAAACATAACTGAGAAAGTGTCATTGCTCTCATTTTCGGGAAGTCCTCTTTTGTGACTACCCCCCGATAAGCAAAGCCCCGCATCTCGTAAAGTGGATTATCTTCGCACCATTGGAAATATTCGCAGGCGGCGTCCCAGAGTAATTCGGGAGTTGCGAATAACTTATCTCTGCCATGCTTCGCTCGTAGCTTCCAAAATTGATTGCCGACAGGCGCACTCATGCGGATAATTTTTTACGAATATACGTAATAATTTAAAAAATGATACATTCAGCTCATAAATTAATTATTATAATCTATGCCGAGGGGGTAATCTGCAAATGTTAAAAATTGTTAAATCTTCACTCTGTTTTACATAATTATTTTTTTTATATCATTTATATGTTTTATATTTGTTGTATCAATTTAAACCAATTCACATGGAAACAACAGGGATAGTCGTACAAGTACCGGATGATTTTCACATCAGGCTAAAGGAATACGTTCTTTATCTTGAAAAGAAAGGGATAAAAAAGACTAAGGCTGAAGCATTGCTTATGCTCGCTGAACTTGGTTGCAAGAAAGAATACTTGAAATTTTACTCAAAATAGTTATTAATCAAAACCGCAAAGACAATGAAAACAACAGCAAGAACTACCAGACACAAAAGGATCTACAGAAACGGACACCTCCTCTACTTGGTACACAGCATCGACGAGGTCTGCACCTGCTACGGAGCCAATGACGGAAGATACACCGGGAAAGTAACCTGCACCACCTGCGGAAAACTCCTCCAGAGCTACGTAACATTTGAAGAAAAATAACCACCAAATAACCGCAAAGAGATGAAAACAGCAGAAGCAACAAGGCTCTACAATGAAGCTGAAAGCAAGATCAAAGAAATCAATTCAAAAATGTGTTTCATAGACCGTGCGATAAAGATCGCAGAGTATCTTACCAAGATGTATGGTGATGAAACCGCAGATGAAATACTTGAACTTGTATTTGAAAATGAGTGTTAACAACCTTTGCGGCCCGCCCGGCGATCATTTCAAAGGGTGTGGCCGCTTAAATTTTAAACCATGAAAATTGATTTTACAAAGTTGATTGCCGAATCCGGTGAAAAGCTCACAAAGATTCAGCTTGCCAGAGAGATGACAGCCGAAGGTCTGTTTAAGAATGTTCGATCTGCAGAAATGATGATCCAATACCATCAGTCTGGCCGGGCAAAGTCATGCGATTGGGCACTATTGAAATATCTCTGTCGGAGGTTCAACCGCAAAGGCGCAGATGTTATAAACTGGAAATAATATACCGTAATGAAAACAACAAAACTTGAACGACTAAGTGCCTGTAAGGAAGCTGTTCTTTTCAGTGCAAAATTTGAAACTCCAAAGGAAGCATGGGAAAACTGCCCTCGTGGAGATTGGATGTTGTGGATTGCTTCACGACTTAATGTTGATAAAAGACTTCTAACGCTTGCAAAAGGAAGGTGTGCAGAGACTGTATTACATCTTATGAGAGATCAGAGAAGTAAAGACGCAGTACGGGCAGCTATTGATTTTGGAGAGGGCAAAATAGATACTATACAATTAGAAAGTGCTGCTTATGCTGCTGCTGCTGCTGCTGCTGATGCTTATGCTGCTGCTGCTGCTGCTGCTGCTACTTATGTTGCTGCTGCTGCTGCTGTTGCTGCTGCTGCTGCTGCTGCTGCTACTGCTGCTTATGTTGCTGCTGCTGTTGCTGCTGCTGCTGCTTATGTTGCTGCTGATGCTGAGGCTGCTGATGCTTATGTTGCTGCTGTTGCTGCTGCTGCTGCTTATGTTGCTGATGATGCACGAAAACAAAACCAATTAGCAACAGCAAATATATGCAGAGAGATTTTAACCGATGTAGTTCTGTCTGCTTACAATCTACCGCAATGAAAAAACGTAAATTTATTATAGATGTAGCCTTTGACCTCATGGCTGCCAATTCAATCACAGAGGTTAATCAGATCAAGACCGCTAACGTTGTACTGTTCGACTGCTTCCCGGTGCTGTTCCGTTTCTCTCTTAATGCAGAGCAGCGGATCAGGAGAATAGAAAATGAGAAGTGTTTAAGTTGGAAAACTAATCTTAACTGATATGAAATTCAAAGTAAATTTCGAGGTAGTTTTAGATGTAAATTCTGACGACTACGATGACGGCCTTCTTCTGGCTAAAGCCGAGGCCGAAGGAATGAGCCGGGTACTCATGGCGAATACTAACTATCCAAAGTTTAAGATCAAAGGTGTTCATGCCGACTTGAGTGAGCAGCTTGCCGAGTTGAAAAAGAACACCGATGATATGTTCGAGGCTATTGCATCAATAGTGCGTCCACCCACAACTACTAAATTATGAACGTAGACCTTAAAGAAGCAATAGACTTCATTGACCTCTCTGACTTCAGCGAAGGTAGGTTTAATGTTGATGTTAACCTGCCGGACGGACGTTCGGTTAACCTATACGGGATTGTCGAGTTTCATGGCCGGACTGTTCAGGCTGATTATGACAGTGAGCCTTATTTTAACGGTAATGCAGAAGTAAATCTGATCGACTGGACTGGCTATGACCGGGAAGGGAATGAGATACAGGTAACAGACATGACCTGGTTCGAAACGAAACTTGCAAACCTACTGACATGATAAGGATAACCAGTAAGAAAAACAGGACACGGAAAGCGTGGGTTCCTCATTTACGCAACACGTTTATTATCTCTCATTGCGCTTGGCCAGATCAGTATTATGTCCGGCTCGAATCACCATTAATAACATTATTCGCATCGGAAACACTTATGGACTCCCTTAATGATCTGTGGGAGTTTACAAGTTCTCTATCACAGACAGAATTTAATTCACTTATCAATAAACGTCAAATAACAAGTTATGTATAAATATAATCAATAATTATGGAAAGCACATTCATTAAATCGGTAAACTTTCAGGTTTTTACGGGGACAGAAGATGAATATCACACGAATAAGGATTACGTTTCAAAATCTGCCCTTTCGCTGATAAAAGTTTCACCGGCTCACTACAAAGAACCTGAAGAAAAACCCGAAACTGATGCACTGATCTTTGGCTCTGCCTATCATTGTTACATACTGGAACCCGAACGATTTGAGAGGGATTATTATGTTTTCGATGATACATCGATCTGCCAGGTATTAATCGGAGAGGGATATAAATCACCCCGATCAACAAAAGCATACAAGGAATGGGAAGAATCTGAAATGCGAATAATCGGAGAAAAGAAAGTTATCAAAAAAGAAGTTTTTGAGCGTATTGAAAAGATGAAAGAACGTCTATTCCGACACCCTTACGCAAAGATGCTTCTTACAAATGGCCGACCGGAAGTCTCTTATATGGGATCAGTAGAAACAGAAATAGGGACTATTAACGTCAAGTTTAAGCCTGATTACATCAAAGATACCAAACACTTGGTCGTTGATCTTAAAACGGCTACCGATGCTTCAATCGAAGGATTTACCCGTTCGGCTGCTGATCACGACTATCATATTCAGGCTGCTTTTTATGCTGATCTGATGACAAAAATCGAGGGACAAGATCGGGACTTTACTTTTATGTTTATAGCACAGGAAAAAGTCTCTCCCTTTGCTTTCAATATTTTTGAAGCGTCCCCGCAATTTATGGCACAAGGTCGTTATGAATATGAGATGCTGCTTCAGCTTTACAAGTCCTGTCTCGACAATAACAGATGGCCGGGTTACCAGGTATTCTGCCAGAATAAATACGGAATACTTGAATTGAAACTCCCGCCTTATGCAATTAAATCACTTGATTATTACGATCATAATTATTCACCAAACAATCAAAAAAATGGAAAACAACTCGCAATTAGCAGTTAGAGAGAAAGAGAGCAAAATTCTTGTTTTCACTGCACAGAAGCAATTTGAGGCATCAAACGAGTACAAAATGAACTTCAATCGTGAAGCCGGTTTTGCTATTCAGATCCTTTCAAACAATCCTTATTTAATGAAATGTGATCCCAACTCGGTAAAGGATTCTGTAGTAAATGTAGCACTAACAGGGATCACCTTGAACCCTGCTTTAAAATTCGCTTACCTGGTTCCACGAAAAGTCAAAGGTGATCTTAAATGTATTCTTGACATTTCCTATATGGGAATGATCAAGATTCTCACAGATGCCGGAGCCGTTAAAAACGTGGATGCCGGGGTTATCTATTCAAACGATAAGTACGACTTTCGCCGTGGAAGTGATCCGTATTTTAAGCATCAACCTGCCTTATCAAACAGAGGTGAAAAAATCGGGGCTTATGCTATTGCCTTTCTTCGGGATGGTGGCTTTCAGTTTGAGATTCTCGGAAGAGACGAGATTGAAAAGGTACGGGCAACTTCTGAAAGTTATAAGAATGAAGAAGGACGAAAATTCTCACCCTGGGAAACATGGGAAGATGAAATGTGGAAGAAAACTGTACTGAAAAGGCTGTTCAAACTTCTGCCAAAAACAAACTTTTCCGATCAACTTATTGCTGCTATCAGTCATGAGTATGATAACGAGGTTGGTGATCTGTCAGAGACAAAAGAAGATAAATACGCTGGTATGTTTGAAGATATACAGGAGGCACGTATTGTAAACGATCCGCCTGTTGAAAAGGAAAAGGAGAAAAAACAGGAACCGGAAATCTTTGAACAGAAATGAAAGATGTAATCCTTATCCCTGCTATCTATGATGGTAGCAGGGATTTAAAAGACCGTACTAAAAAACTGTCTTTTCAGACTAATGAAATCACTCCAAAACAGGCGGGCGAGCTTCAGATATGTGTAGGTCAGTATGTGTATCTGGCAATTAAACCCGATCCTTTTCTTAAAGAACAGATTGAAGTAATCGGAAATCTAAAAGCTGAATATGAAGATACTGGCAAAACACCAGCTCAAAGAGTAAGGAATACTCTTTACAGGTTATGGCAACAGGAACCGGAGGGATATGAGGACTTCCAGTTATTCTATAATTTCAAGATGGAAGGTTTTATAAACTTCATTAAAGGTAAATTATTATGAAATACACCTGCCCCCATTGCGGATACGAGATGCCCGAAGATGAAGCCGAAAGCTGTTGCGACTGTGGCTGCCCTTCCTGCCGGAGATATATTGACTGGTCAGATTTCCCTGATATGATTGAAGATGATGCAGAAGCACATACAGAACTACCTGAAGCACTTTGATATTGGTGAACAAGACGTATGGATGTGTGAAGCCTGCACAAGACAGTTTCATATCAATAACGGACTGGAAATTCATCATATAATCTTCCGCTCACATGGAGGCACTGATGATGTAAAGAACTGTATTTGCCTATGCGTAAAATGCCACACGAAAGCACACAATGAAAAACTGAGCAAGGGCGAACTTGAATACATACATAATAATTTTTTACTCGGAAACAGGAAAATATTTGTGAAATGAATTATAAAGAATTTTTAGAGAGTAAAAAACATTCTACTATTAACTTTGGATTTGAGCCGGAATATTTCAATCCTTATCTTTTTGATTTTCAACAGCACATTGTCAACTATGCAGTTAAAAAGGGCAGATGTGCTATATTCCTGGATACCGGACTTGGGAAGACATTGATTGAATTAACGATAGCTTGTAATTATATTCAAAAGACAAATAAGCCAGTATTGATAATTACACCTTTGGCCGTCGCAAATCAATTCTTAACCGAAGCTGACAAGTTTGGCATCCCGGACGTGGAACACACAAAGAACGGCAAATACACAAAGAAGATCGTCCTGATTAATTACGAAAGGCTTCATTATGTTTCGTCAGATGATTTTGATTGTGTAATACTGGATGAAAGTTCGATTCTGAAAAACTTTGACGGTGCAACAAAACAGCAAGTGACAACATTTTTAAAGAAAGTCAAATACCGTTTTTTAGCAACCGCAACACCCTCTCCGAATGATTATATTGAACTTGGAACCAGCTCTGAGGCTTTAGGTTATTTAGGTTATATGGATATGCTCTCCAGGTTCTTTAAGAACAATCAAAACAAAGTCGCTAAACTGAGTCAGATTTACAGAGCCAGACAGGGAGAGGAATGGTATTTAAAACCTCATGCAGAAGATAACTTCTGGCAATGGGTTGCGAGTTGGTCTATTTCCGCTAAAAAACCGAGTGATATCGGGTTTGATGATGACAGGTTTATACTCCCAGAATTGCATGAGATTGAAACCATAATAAGAAATGAAAATCCTTTAACAATAAACGGTCAGGCCCGGTTGTTTTCGATGGCTGCCGTTGGTTTTAAAGAGATCAAACAGGAAGCGAAGGCAACCGTTAAGCAAAGATGTGAAATTGCAGTAGAGAAAGCCGGACGGCACGAAACGTCTGTTTATTGGTGTAATCTAAATGATGAGGCTGATATGTTGCTTGACCTGGATAAATCGGCTGTCGAGGTCCGGGGCAATATGGATATTGATAAGAAAGAAGATATCCTTTTAAATTTCGCATCAGGACAAATTAAAAAACTTGTAACTAAAACAAGCATAACGGCCTTCGGATTAAACTGGCAGCATTGCAACCATACTACTTATTTCCCTACATACAGTTATGAACAATACTATCAGGCAATAAGAAGGTTCTGGCGGTTCGGACAAAAAAGAGATGTTTTTGTGGATCTGATTTTGTCAGATGGTCAGGAGAGAATAATGCAAAGTCTCTTAATTAAAAGAGATAAGGCAATAAAGATGTTTGAGAAGCTGACCGAACACACAAACGCAGATTATATCATAAAACAAAAAGAGTTCAATAAACCAATAACCTTACCTAAATTCTTATGACAAAAGAGCAACTGATAACAGAAACCTATGCAATTTATAATTCTGATTGCATGGAGATAATAAAAGAAATGCCGGATGATTCTATTGATCTATCGGTTTATTCTCCCCCTTTTGCAGGGCTTTATAATTATTCCAGTTCTGAAAGGGACTTTTCAAACTGTGAATCGAAAGAACAATTTTTAGAAATGTACTCTTTTCTGATACAACAAATGGCACGTATAACAAAACCGGGGCGGATCAATGCGGTTCATGTTACGGACGTTCACACTAATACCGGGCGGTTATGGGACTTCCCCGGAGAGGTAATAAAAATACATGAAAAATATGGTTTTGAATATTATAACCGTATTACTATATGGAAGGAACCATTAAAGGTACGAATGAGAACAATGGTTCAAAGCCTGATGCATAAATTTATAGTTGAGGACTCGACTAAATGTTTTCCTGCAATGCCTGATTATGTATTGATATTTAAAAGGAAAGGAGAGAACCAGGTCCCGGTAACTCACCTAAACGGACTTTTAGATTATCCTTATTTCGGAGAGGTCCCGTTTCTGGAAGCTCATAAAGAAACCTATGGTAATTATGAAAACTTCCGTAAAAAATGGATCGGGTTTTCCGGGGACCAGAGAGAAAATAAACTTAGTCATTTGACGTGGCAAAGATACGCTTCAAGTGTGTGGGATGATGTCAGAATTGATAATGTACTCCCGTTCAAAGACAGTAGAGAAGAAGATGACGAGAAGCACGTACATCCGTTGCAACTGGATGTCATTGACCGGATTGTTTACTTGTATTCTAATCCGGGAGAAGTTGTATTTACTCCATTTATGGGAGTCGGTTCAGAGGTTTATTCTTCTGTTAGCCAGGGACGCAAAGGGATAGGAGTTGAGTTAAAAGACAGTTATTACAAACAGTCTATTCTTAATCTTAAAGAGGCTGGCAGCAGGTTTTTGCATACAACTCAGAAAACAATATTTGATGCAAGCTAAAAAATACTCACTGATCGAGGCGATGACCAATACTACAACTGGACTGTTTGTCAGTTTTGGCATTCAGTTATTAATTTACCCGGCTCTTAATATTCCTGTAAGGATTGAGCAGAACATTGTAATAACTTTTGTATTTACACTCGCCAGTATCGGACGTGGTTATATTGTAAGGAGAATTTTTAACAGGATACGAAAATAGTTTTAAATGACTATTGTTTATTCAGAATATTGTATATATTTGGAGTGTGGTTAATTTGATTCAGATGAAAAGACAGTTAAAATACCAATAACATAGGCTCCTCCCCAGGAACTTCGCTCTCTGAGTCAAGTTAATCACACCCTGGGGCTGGGGCTTTATCTTTGTGTGATTATGGCTGAAAATAAAAATAGAATAATAGTTTACCGGGACTGGATCAGCACCTTTGACGCTCTCACAGACGAGGAAGCAGGTAAATTAATAAAACACTTCTTCCGTTACATTAATGACCAGAACCCTGAGGCACCCGATAGGCTTATTAAATTATTATTCGAGCCAATAAAGCAGACCTTGAAAAGAGACCTAAAAGCCTATGAATCAATATGCGAACAGAATAGAGAAAACGTCGCTATTCGTTGGAATAAAAAAGATACGACCGTATACGACCATATACGTCCCGATACGAAACATACCGATAGTGATATAGATAATGATATAGATAGTGATATAGATAGTGATAAGAAAAGATATAAAGATAAGACTAAATACGCTGACTTTGTTTCGATGACCGAAGATGAATATAAAAAACTTATAGAGTTACATGGAGATAAAAATACCCGTATCCTCATAGAGATTCTTGATAATTACAAAGGAGCAAACGGTAAGAAATATAAAAATGATTACAGGGCAATACTGAACTGGGTCATTGACAGAGCAAAACAGTCAGGCAGATATGAAAAAAAACCAGTCATGCCATGAAGATCCAGTCCTCAAATACAAAACAGATTTACAACTACCAGCCGGAAGGGGAGCGTACTCTTTGTCCTGAATGTTCACATACCCGTAAGAAAAAAACGGATAAATGTCTTGCGTGGGATAAGCGTAACAATCGGGGCTATTGCCATAACTGCATGACTGCATTTTTTGAGTACCGTCCGCATGAAGCGAAAGAATACAACGTACCGGAATGGAAAAATAAAACTGATCTCACGGATAAGGCAGTTAAGTATTTCGAGTCACGCATGATAGGGCAATCAGTTCTTAATAAGATGTCAGTTTATTCAGATAAAGAATTTATGCCTCAGTTCAAGAAGCCTGTTGAAGTTATATGTTTTCCTTACTTCTTTGGTGGCAAGCTGATAAACATAAAATACCGGGGACCGGGTAAATCATTCAAGATGGTATCAGGTGCAGAACTGATCTTCTGGAATATTGACTGCCTGTCTGACCATAGAGATATTATAATTACTGAGGGCGAAATTGATGCACTGGTACTCATTCAGTCCGGGTTTAATAATACAATCTCAGTACCTAATGGAGCGAATAAGAACCTTGAATATCTGGACTCCTGTATTGAGATGTTTGCAGATATTGAGAAGATATATATTGCAACGGATCAGGACACGAAAGGCATTGAACTTAAAACAGAACTTATCCGCAGATTCGGGGCTGAACGCTGTTGGGTCGTATCGTTCAAAGATTGTAAAGATGCAAATGAATACCTGTTGAAGTATGGTGATGCAATACATGATGTAATTGACCAGGCTGTTCCCGTCCCGGTAAAAGGAATCATCGAAGTGAGGTCTATGTATGCTGATATTCGCAATTTGTTTGAACAGGGAGTGCAGTCAGGATTAAAGGTTGACCAGAGTGTTATTGACGAATATATCACGTGGGAATCAGGCCGTCTGGCCATTGTTACCGGAGTGCCTTCTTCAGGGAAAAGTGAGTTTGTTGATTATATTGTGTGCAAGCTGAATATTAAACACGGATGGAAAGCTGCATTTTTCACACCTGAGAATTATCCATTGAAGTTTCATTATGCAAAGCTATTTGAAAAGCTGATAGGCAAAAAATTCAATAAGGGTAATATTTCAGAACTTGAATGGGATACCTGTTATGATTATATCCGCAGTAACTTCTATTACATTCTGAATGAAGATGACTTCACGGTTAAGAGTATTCTTGACAGTGCAAAGATTCTTGTCCGCACACGTGGCATAAAGATAGTTGTTGTTGATCCTTACAATAAACTTGAACACAAATACACAGATTCAGAAACGCAATATATCAGCCGGTTCCTGGATCAGCTTATCCAGTTCGCAAAGATCAACGACGTACTTCTTTTCCTGGTTGCTCATCCACGCAAGATGAATAAGACCAATGGGAAGATTGATGTACCTTCGCTTTATGACATCTCTGGAAGTGCGAATTTCTATAATAAAACTGACTACGGGATAACCGTTCATCGAAAGTCAGATGAAAATGGAGTGATGATAAACGAGATTGAGGTGTACTTTCAGAAGATCAAATACAAGCATCTTGGCAAGCAGGGAATTATAAATCTGAACTACGATTATATTTCTGGCCGTTTTAACCAGTCTGGCCGGGATCAGAGTAACTGGCTGACCGAAAGCAGTAATTATGAACTTGAAATGTGGGAGAAAGATGATAAAGAACCGAACTTTTAAAGTGATAGAGTCATATAAACACTACCTGGCAAAACAAGTTTTGTCCGAATGGCTGACCGATGAGTACACTATCAGGCGTGAAGAAAAGTTCTTCTGTGATGGTGTTATTCTGTTTGTGCCGGATATAGTTGCTTGCCGAAATGATATTATTCAGTCGTTTTATGAGATTGTTCATAAACACGAGATCGACGGGCGGAAACTCGCATGGATGCAATACTGGTGCTATCGTAATGACCAAGAATTGCTTCTGCATGAAATATCAGCAGAATGGATAATGTGTCAGACTGGCAAACCGGAAAGGATCATTGATATTAACACCTACCAATTATGAAATCACAGAACAAACAAATCGCTGAGTACCTCAGGTCAGGCAGAAAACTCACTCCTTTGGACGCTCTTTACCAGTTCGGATGCTTCAGGCTGTCTGCTCGCATCTACGACCTTCGCTCTGAAGGCATGGCTATCGAGGCTCACACACGGCAGATCATGAGTGCCGGTAAGAAGAAGCACGTGACGGAATATTTTATAAAAGAGGAGGAGAAATGAAAGCAAATGAATTAAGAATTGGTAATTTGGTTAATGTACCCAGAGAGGATCAATGTCCTTTCAGAATTGACTTATTTGATTTCGTTTCTACCGGCATTGGTAAATTTGGGATGATTTATGACAAGAAAGCACATCCGTTAACTTGGTATCTTCAGGACTTAAAATCTATTTCACTGACAGAAGGATGGCTGCTAAGATTCGGGTATTATAAGGAGAAGTTCAGTAATGATTGGCAGGGTAAGTATCATCGTATTTCTGAATTTACAAGTGGTGTGTTTACGTGCGATAAAACAGGAGTAAGCCTTAAATCCGTCCATCAACTTCAAAACCTTTATTTCGCATTAACAGGAGAGGAATTAATAATTACTGAAAAACAGAAAGAAGAATGAAAGTAGAATTTATTAGCGACGACCAAATTATGATCACAGCTGAAACAAAAACCGAACACGTTGCATTATCTTATTGGTTTAGAGATAATGTTAACGGATGTAGTCTTGAAGTAAAGAAAGGCACTATTCTTTTTGATTTTGCCGACATAACCCAAAAACCCCGTAAAGGCTCAAAATGGTACTTATTCAGGTTATTTAAAAGAACGTTTGAAATAATAATCTACTAAAATGGCACACAAAAAGATTAAGACCCTGATAAACGAATCCTCTGCCCGTGATAACGAAAAGAAGGTCGTGAGGATTGATGACAAGCTGGTGATCCTGGTTGACAAAGACATACCGGACGAAAAGGCTAAAAGCGATTATCTGTTCAAGTTAGAATGTAATCGCAAGTTAAGAGATGAATATAAACCTTACAGACAATGATAGACATAATCACAATCGCAGTTGTATTCCTGTTTTTTTGGGCTGCCCTCAGGGTGCTCGGCAAAGCAAGGGAGCGCAAGGAGAAAATAACATGGCGGGAGAAGAAGGCTTTTCTTGACGAAATTGATAGGCTCAATGGAAGGTAACCCGCTTCCGGCAGTCATCGCAATACTTATCGCAATGATAGTATTAGCAGCTTGGTATGTTTACGAAACAATTAAAGAATGGAGAAAATGAACTGCAAACACACAAAACGCAAACCCTATCTTGACAACACAATTATTTGTCGAGAATGCGGGTGCATCCTCGCCCAGAACGGAATAGCTTTCGATCGTCCTGTAAGGTTGTGGAGAGCGAAGAAACAAGATGTAATAATCAATAAACTAACAGAATAATGGAGGAATAAATAATGGCATATTTTTCAAATGGAACTGAAGGAGCCGTATTTGACGATCAGTGTTCACGTTGTAAATATGGACATGATCCTTGCCCTATTGCATGGGTGCAGATGAATTATAACTATGAGGCTTGCAATAACAAAACAGCAAGAGTAATTCTTGATGAACTTGTTGCGAATGATGGCACTTGTGAAATGTTTAAATACTTTGAAGATGATTTTAAAATAATAGAGGAATAACATGAAAGACATAAAAGAATTTATAGTTGATGATGAAAACAGAGAAATGTTCAAAGTATTCTGTAGTCTGCATCCTCATGAAGCCTATGAATTGAATCCTGAAGCATTTATTGCTCATTGCAAGGATTTAAACCCCGATGCAACAGAAGAAGAAATTATTAAACTATTGGAGGAAACGAAATGAAAGAGCTTAGCGAACAAATAGAAGAGATAATTGAAAATAATCTTGAACTTGATGGCTATTTAATCATGGGGCAATCTTATGCTGCCTCGGAAATCACCGCTCTCATCAATGATAACTATTTTCCGAAAGAGTTTGTAGAATGGAAAGATCAAAATTCTCGATACTGTGCTAATGGCAAAAGTCCACATTATAAACAATATTATGTTGATTGTATTGGATTTTGCGAATATAGATATCTATGGCTATCTCTTGACGAACTATTTGAATACTGGAAAACTAATATTAAAGACAAATGAGCATAATAATATACGCCCGTGGCTTTAACTTCATTGCCTTCTGGTTACCGATAGTGCTGTTTTTCGCACTGCTGATATTGTTAATAATCATTGGAGTTGAATTTATAAAACTTGAAATATGAAAAAAGTTATTTACTTATCCTCTGGAAGGTTTGAATATGAAAACCTTCCTGAATTAAAGGACGAGTTTGAAAAATTAAACATCAAACTTGGTAACGGGTGCAAACTTGGTTACGGGTGCGAACTTGGTGACTGGTGCGAACTTGGTTACAGGTGCGAACTTGGTGACGGGTGCAAACTTAATACAACCCCCTTCTATTCTATCGGATTATATAAGTACCATGTTTCAGCCTATTATAATAACTCTATTCCATACATCCAGCTTGGTTGTTATCTTCGGACACTTAAGGAATGGGAAGCAGATTTCTGGAATAATCCGAGCGAATTTACTGATCCTGATGCACCTGAAAGTAAGAAAAGACTATTTGCGTTTAACATAGCAAAACAATGGCTTGAAAATAATAAACCTGAGAAATGAAAAAACTACTTATCATCTTACTTGTCCTCCCCTCTCTCTGCAATGCTCAGGTGTTATTTTTCACTTTTCAGGCTGGTGACCTTGCCAAAGGACTGAAGTATGAACAACACATGGGAGGAATAGGATTGTATGGTGCAGTAGCTCATGGTAAATACCCGCTTCCGGTAGAAGTGATCAAGAACCATATCAAGTCCAGTATTGGCATTGTTAAGCTGACACCCAACCGGGGGAACTCACTCAGTGTTGGGATTGTGCATCACAACTTCTGGCCGGTTGACAGTGAAAGGGATTACGGCAAAAGCCTTAACCCTGTCTCAATTGAGTTTGGGGTTACTATTTACACTGAACGTATTGCTCTGGGATTACGGGTTGACACCAAGCATCACGTTGCTATTGACTTCGGGCCGGTGCTGGACTGGAAGAAGAAATATAAAAGAATTAAATGCACTGTCGGAAGCTGACGTGCTTTTAATCACACCTTGTAACATAATAAAGACTCTTACCATGATCCGACTGAATGATCCGCCCGTCAACCCTCAACAGATCGTCACCACAATAAACACCTTTCACGCTGTCGGCAGGCTCGCCGTAAACATAAGTAATTGTTGTGCAAATTTTACAAGACTCCCTGCGGTCAGAGCAATAAATCAAAATTGAGGCTATAAAGATGATTCCTGCGATGATTTCAAGTAAAAGTAATGGATTATACTGGCCGGGTATAGATCGTTGCTCTCGTGTCATATTTTCAGCCTCTACGAGCAAGTAATTTCGAGATCGCACCCAGCAGCCAGACAATAAAGAAACCGATCCACCCCCACAAGGAAATTTTATAGATAGTCGGAATCGGCTGCTTCTGCACCTGTTTTATAATTTCAAGTTCAGTCTGAAGCCGGTAAATCTCCATAATAGCCGAATCCAGAACAAACCTCATTATCGTATCGTTCTGCACAAGATCCAGTCTTATGTAAGGATAATCCCACCATGCCTTCGCTTCGGCCAAGGTAGTTCGTGCGTAAGCCGTATCAGGGACGTATGCCGGAGGAGGCGGAGGACACGGAATCCGTACAGTGTCAGTCTTATGCTCCACCGGCAATACAACCACAATAGTAGTGTCCCTGAAAACAATCGAATCCCTTACGGTCACAACCCGAACGGTATCAGGTTCCAGTCCATAACGATCCACGCACCTGTGATAAGTAGCACAGGAGACCAGCGGGATTAAAAGAACGAGTATGCTACTTCGCCACATTCTTTAGGTCATACCAGCCGTTAGCGACGAACCCTACCATAAGTCCATAGACGACAGTTGACAACCAGTTGAAGTCAGCCATAAAACCAATATTGGCAAGATTACCGGCGATCATCAGAACAAGAGCAATAACAAGTGCAACTGCCTGTTTAAAGATAGGCGATATGGTCTTCCATAACTTTGTTACCAGCAGTGTGAAGAAGATGGTTAGTCCGGCTACTGCTGCCGTGCTTGCAAACCACCCCTGAAGGTCAGCGAAAATATCAATTATCCCACCAGGTACGGGAATGTCCGGATCACCAATAACGGTGTCCTGCACGGCGATAATACTATCCTGTGCCAAAAGCAGAACAGGAAACATGAAGACCAGAAACATAATAAATTTTTTCATTTGATTAAGATTAAGATGATTAATAATTCAATAATAGCCATGATTATAGTTATCCTTATGATTTTTATGAGTGTTGTTTCTTTCATGGGTTAAAGAGATATACTTTTTGTCCTGCGTCACGGGAATCTATGTGAACCCATGTCACACCCTTTTCGAGCCTGACAGGGAACGGCATCTTGATAGGATTTCTTGCTATCCATAACCTGACCTGTGCAGCGGTCATATTTTTTACAATCAGATCCATGCCCTGACCCGTTATGTGTGGAGAGACATAGACCCTATTTTCTTCAACTGCTTTCCTGACAAGCTCACATTTAGTACAGCGCAATCCACGTTGTGTGAACTTGCCTCCCATGTCCCAGTTATTGATATACACCGGGCCGAGCTGATCACGTAAAAGGTCAATGGTCATCAATATCTTATCATCGAAAAACTGCCATGCGATCTCCTTGAACTGTTCAAAGACGTGAGGGCATACAAGCTCCTCGAGGATAAAGTGACGTGGGCGATAGATCATCTTTTAGGTTTTATCAGAAATTTAATGAGTGCCCACAGTATCACAACCACGCACAGAGCGACCCATATATAACCGAAGTATTGAAGCCATTTCATTTGAATACTGCTTTTTCAAGTTTCTCAACCCGGTCTTCAATTTTGTCTATCCGCTTATTCAGTTTTTCAATCTCTGCGAATAGTTTGTTATTAGCTGCCGTTATAACTTCAGCGAGCTGAACGCACACACATTCATAGTGCATATCAAGCAGCCGTTTCAGGAATATCTGGTCATAGACATTGAGTGTCATCTTATCAATTTCCTCCTGCGACATTGGAACCCTTTCGGCTTCATTGGCAGGATCAGTGAGGGGTTTTTTGTTCATTGTTTCCTTTTAATTGTTATTTCGACATCAGGTTGTATTGACTTTCCTTTCTCCAACGTGTTAAACATCTCAAAAACTTCATCGGCTGTCATAATCTTCTTAAATCCGGTTGTTACAACAGTCTTTAATGCAGCGAACTCGCCAGTGTTACGCTGCACCGCTTCAATTGTTTTATCTTGTTTTGTTTCAATCCTATTAACTTGTAAAATGACAGTATCTCTCAATGCTATGAATGATGAATCCAGTTTGGCTATCTTCTTATCAATGCGGGTTACGGCTTTATTGTTATCCTTTCCCATTTCAACAAATGTAAATATGCCGTACAGAACTATCCCGGCCGAAAATATCGACCCGATCATCTGTGATATGCTTTTTATCTTGTCGGTCATGGTGTTATTATTATTCCTTCAAAATCATTCCATGTTGCCTTGTTATAACTTGCCTGCGAGATTATTTGCCCTGTGTGATTATAAACACCACCCTCATTAAACTCAACATCCTCAACTGTTGAGGCGATCACAATGGCATCATATCCAGTTTTACTTATTGAGTTACGCATTATGAAATTATTTAACGTGATTCTTTGTCCTGTTATGCCCACGATTCTATCATGCCGTAAGTATGTGGTTCGTGGGAGTTGATTCGATTCTACTATAATATTGGTTGCCACAAGATCGGTAGTGGTGTAAGCCCCCCCTATTGCAAACGTATCTTCAACCAAAATATCCTCAGCTGTTATAAATTGCCCCATCAAGCTGACCCCATTTCCGGTGCGGGTTGAATTACCCAAGGTATGTATATTCTTAACCGAGATATTATTAACGACATTATTCGTACAAATCCCACTTCTCTTATTAGTCCTTGCGATAAAACCATCAACCTCGCAATGTTCACAGTCAGAATAGAATATCAACCCGTCTTCCCACGTTTCATAATTGCCAGTTGATTCACAGTCCTTGACAGTCATGTATTCGGTGAAACGCACAAGTATATTCTTGTCATGTCCGGTATTAACCTTTAAGTTTTTAAGCAGTATATTTGAGTTCCATGTTTTGTTTCCTCCGAGATTAACACTACTTATTGAGAGGCTATGCACACGCCCGTCTTCTATTGTTAAACCATCAAGTGTAATATAATGGCTGTTCCATATTACAAACGACATTGCGCAACGCTGATGCTCCCAATGACCGTGAAGCGACAGGCTTGTTGATGGCAATACAGGAATTTGATTATACCTGTTGCCGTTAATTAACCCACTACCACTTACCGTTATATTCTCCGCATTTTGGATAATTATACAACCCTGCGAATGTCCCATTTTTGCGTTCTCGGAAACATCAAGGTTATAATTACAAGTCCCCTCAAGCGTTATGACGTTACCTGTTATGTCGGTTATCACACCGCCCCATCCGTATTGTAACTCCCGGACATATTCAGTTCCTGCACTTTCAAATGTTACCATATCGTCAGTTGCGGATACCCATTGACCAACTGCAAACTTAGAAACATCTTCGATTGCAATAGTAAGAGTATTTTCCCCTATCGAAGTATCGGCTGTCAGCAAGACAGTATCTCCGTCCTGTATTTTTATTGTGCCGTCAATTATGTAATCAATATCAGATTTGAATATTAAAGGCTGTGAAAGGAAATAAACATCTTCTCGATCATGTCCTATCCTTATGGTACTCCCAGGCCCTGTTTTGTTAATCAAAGCCTGAATAGCAGCGAAATCATCTGTCTCGCCATCTCCCGTTGCACCAAAATTATTTACATCTATTTCCACGTCTTGCCCTAAGCTAAAAAAAAAAGCATTGGTTATTACCGCCATTTCTTCGAGACTAAACCCTCGCCCGTACCATAGCAATCCCTGTGTTCGTGTTGAATAAGTCGTTGCTGCCCTTAAAGCATAGGCAGCCGCATCAGACACAGGGGATGATGCTAAATTCTTCGTTTCGTAAACTCCGTTTTTATAGCAATATATATTATCAGCGGCAGTGCGTGAAAAAATTGTCAATCCAACGCTTGATGCTCCTGTTATTGCAACAGCCATGAAGTCACTATTTATGCCACCATAAACCGCATTTACTGTTGCTCCGGTATTAATATATATCCTATTTGTCCCAGAGATGTCACTTCCTGTATCGCTCTGCGTTGCACTTTCTACATTGTCAGCAATATATACTCCTATACTTGCACTATTGCGTGTGAATTTACTTCCCTGCGTGCCGGGATTATAGTTAAGGTTAATGTATTGATTCGTCCCGTTACCCTTCCAACCCATTCCGGGGGTATGTACAGCATTACTATTAGTTGCATGATGGAGGTCTTTGGCAAGGTTACGTAGAGATGTCTTTGGTGTAGTAGCCCTCCACCAATATAAAGTATCAAATCCATCTGATAATGCTGTATGACCAAGCCCTGTTTTTATAGTCGTAATAAATATATCCAGTTTTTGAATCTCATCAGAGGTTAATGTTTCGTCTTCCGAAGTTGCATAATCGACATATGCTTGCGTTTCGGCATTAACTATCACATAAGGTATTTCCCCTTTCCGTCCCCCGATCCTAAGTCCTATTCCTATTCGTATTCCCATAGCTAATTTTATTTTGTTATTTGATCCAAAGCGTATCATGGTGTGCTCTCAGTTACTACTCTCACGACCTCAACAGGGAAACTGTCAGTGTTAAGTATGTTATCCGCATCTTCATAAACACGAACGTCAGCCTTGTAACTTCCGGGCTTAACTCTCGATTGTGCCGGGGTGAGCTGCCATGCTGTCTGACCGGCTGTTGGGTCAATGTGGACGACAATAGTAGAAACAATAAGTGCGTCGGCATCATCCCAACGCACATCATTCCGTTCCTTCACGGCAATATAAACAGTCTTTCCGGTCAGATCAACAGGATCGCCGTCAAGGTCAGTGATAAAAAGCTCCTGATAAAAGGTATTCCCGGCCCTGATACATATTTTCTCTCCCTGTGCATTACACTCCATAATCAATGTTTTTAACGAGTATCATACGCCGTAACCTGCAAATATTAACGTAGCTGTCGTGCCTGACTTAAATATCTTACGAACCACCTCTGGATCGTCAAAGATAGCCGAAGCCTCAACAGCCTTAGTGATAGCCTCTGCATCAGTATTACCGATAGGGCAATACTTGATATTCCCTGCACCCCCGGCTCGCATGAAGAAACCGTTATCGTCTTCATAATCCACCGATGCAAGACTGACCGCAACCACACGGGTAATATTGCCCTGTGCTATGTTGCGTGTTGGATTGTTGTTTCCTATTCCTTCCATATCATTAATTTATTAATCACCAACGACCATGAACGGCCTTGATCCCGGACACTGGCGGGAGCAATCTCGCCACAGCGGGTAATCGTCGTGTTTCCTGTTTAGAAATGTTATTATTTCACATTTGATTGAATCAGCCATAAGACGTGCCTCGGTCTCTAATCTCTGTATGGTCTTGTCAGAGACCGGAGTTGAGAACTCGCTCTCTTTTCGTACCACTCCGGCAGCAGTGTAATTAACCGAAGTTCTGTTTGTGAACCGGGCGAAAGCATAGTAGATAATGCAAGCCTTCAGCCCCATGAAGTTATACTGCCTTCCACAGTAAGAATAAACACCTCCGTCGAGTAATAACCTGTTGGCAGCGGTCAGAGTTTCCGGGATCGTTTCGGCCTGACTGACTATCTCATTGAGAAACTCATCACCCAACCAGGATTTAATATCGAACCATTGAGCCTCGATAACGAATTGCTCCCACGTTGTTATGTTACGCACAGAATCAGCAACGTGCTTATAATTATCCAAATCAGCCTTGACTACCAGTGCTTTCATCTATGTATTTTAAAGGTTTGATAGCGAAATCCGTGAATTGAGGCAGGAGATCCATAAAGACAGTCGATAATGCGTTCCGGTCGTCACCCGTTATTGAGTTCATAAAGTTGTAAGCCTGTTCAACCAGCTCACTTCCGAAACCCGCCCCGACGTCAATCCCTCTCAAAACCGGCGGAACCATGAACATACCGGCGATATTCTCCTTTACGGTTGGTTCGGTATTTTCGTACTGTTTATCCAGATTTTTGGCTTCAAACGGTATAAATTCCGGTTTCTCTTCATCGGCATCCACATCAACAATCCACATCTTTGAGGCATTCTCATCGCCCTGAGCCTTGACCAACCAGTTACGGGATTCTTCCTGTGCCTGATTGTAGGGATCATTCATATCTAACTGACCCTTGTCATTAAGAACAGATTTCTTCCCTTTGCGAACCAATATCCCGGCAGGCAGAAAGTTATACTTTGTATTTCGATGCTTAACAGTTGAAACAGCTTCTTCGGTAAGCATATCCGTTATCACAGGATCAAAAGGAGCAGTCGGATATTCAAGGTCACCATCTGAAGTATAGTAATATATCTGACCCAGATAGAGAGCCGGGCCACCTGCTTCAACAATCTGTGATAAGACCATCTCAGGATCAAACCGGTTGATGAACTTAACATCCTGCTGCCGGAACGTCTGACCTGTAACTCCGGTCCAGTCCGGGTAAACGGCTATGCGTCCTGAATAACTCTTATTCGGGAGTATCTCAAGGCGGCAATGTTCAAAAGGAACGTTATAATACTCGACAGGATTACCAAGAAAATCATACTTGACAAGCACGGCGAACCCGTTAAAAGCCTTCAGGTCTTTCGATAGCTTACGAAGTAGAGTTGAGGCCCGTTCCCCCTTCTCGTTTACGACGTAATCATTAAGCGCAGGATCAATGAACCCGCCACCGGAGGTGAACCGCACGTGAATATCATAACAACTTTTCCCCGTACCTGAAGAGTTAAGAATTTCAAGTACCTTCTGCGGATAGTCGTTATTCAGACCATACCCCTTTATTCGCTTTGAAGTAAGATATATGTTCCGCTCAACTCTCTGACTGGTCTTTGTAGCGGAAACTCTCATCACTTAGGTTTTTTGGTGGTCTTCTTTACAACTTTCTTAACCTCAGTTTTCGGAGCCTCGGTCATTGCTTTGACAACCTCCTCAGGATCAGGCATTGACGGGAGGACTTCAGGTATTTCCCTCTTTGGAGTTTCCGGTACTGGCTCAACCTTTATTCCCTGCGGAATAAACGGAGCAGGTTTCGGAGCACGGACGAAATAGACTGAGCGTTGCGGGTAACGTCTTAGGTATTCAGCAGCGATAGCATCATACTTAACGGCGTCGGTCTGGAGGTTCAGATTTGTAAAGGCTTTCACGCCGTTAAAAGCTACATCGAACTGAGCGACATAACCCTTCTTGAGTTCATACAGTGATACTGACATCTGATTATATTTTAATATTTTTAACAATGCTTCAACATAACACGTCCGACAAGTGCCCGGAAGCGAGTCCCCGAACAGACGTTTATACTCTGCCCGGATCGTCGCTTTCCGATCCTTTGTCTGTGCACGTGGATCATTTATAAATTCCCGTGCAAACGCCCTGACCATTACGTAGGTTCAGGGGTCAGCTCATCAGGGCAGCAGGGGGCAAGAAGCGAACCAACAGCGGCACGTGTCAGCTCAATACTTGTCACAAACAGCGTCAGCGGAGGAAGCGATTCTTTCAGCGAATCACTGCATCCGGCAGTCAGCAGCCATGCACCCATCATCTCTTCATCGTTCGGGTTGCGTTCAGCGGCGTTCAGTTCCAGTCCCATATCCCAACCGAGAACCTCATAAACAGTGCGGCCCAAACCGGCTTTGTTATAGTTATTCTCGATAATAACGAGAAAACGGGAGTTAGCCACATCATTGACCCATGCCTTCACTTCGGGAGTGTTATCGAACACCCGGAAGATCAGGTTGTGATCCCACACCTTTTGATAACGCCTCTTGACCATTGCAACGCTATGCTCGTTGGACTGGTTATAACCTGATATGCAATAAGCGTAAGCGGGCGGGGAAACAGTCTTCAGAACAAGTTGCGTCAGAAGAAGAGGATTCTCAGGATCGAACGTGCAGTTGTCTTTGTCAACGTGCTCGTGATTGATGAAATATACCGTATCCTTAATACCCTGCACCATGTTATCGCAGTTCTTCAGGATACAGTCAACGATTTGATTACATCCGATAGTCATAATATCCTCCTTTCTATCGTCCTACCATCAGAAGCCTGTCGTCGAGAATCTTTGCGTCGAAGGCATCAATGGCTTCAATCCTGTTGTAACGACTGCGAGGATCGTAGAACGAATTAATGTTTTCAAATAATGATGTGCAAACCATACCAATATTCAGGTTGGAGACGCTTGTATAAACAACCCTGTGAGGATCGTTCCAGCGTGTGCCGTCGTTCTCAAAAGCTCTGATCCACTGATCCCACAGAGGAATGGAATACATCTTTATCCCGTCCCATGTAGCGAACTCAATACCGTTGACCATCAGCCGGTAATCCTGAAATGCGGTTCCGACAGCCTGTAAAGCCCTGCGCAAACGGTCAAAAACCGAACGGGTGACCAGAAGAACACGGTCAGGCTGCTGCTGAAGCTCACTGATAGCACTGTCAATAACGTTATTAACAGCTCCCATTGTAAGTATCGGAGTAGCGACTGAGTTCTGAAGTGCGTAAGTAGCCTGTGTATTACCCGGCATTGCAACTACCTGAAGCGGGTTAGCTGCATAGATAGCGGCCATCTGTACGAAAAATCCGTCAATTACATTGAAGAAAGCCGGATCAACACCCGGAGTAAGTACTCCGCCAGGTACGTTGGCAGCGTTTTTGTCTCCGAACCAGGCATTACGAAGGACCATCTTCTTAATGTCACCTTCGAGGATGTTCTGAATGAATGTGAAGATTTCTGTTTTCGTCAGATCAAAGACATCGGTTCCGCATTTTACGGCGAGCTTCATCATTGAATCAGCAAGCTCATCAATACACATATCAATGATGATCTCCAGGTAACGAGGCTCCCATGTCTTTTCGATAGCAGGAAGTTCGTAGCAGTGAGGCACGGGATCGCAACTCTGAGCGGCCCGGCCTACCAGCCCGAATGAACCGGGTATGATGCCGATACGCTTGTCGTTCTTGATACCGGTGACGAGGGTGTGAAACTCGGAGAGTTCCGGTGCTGATAAGACAGCTTCAACAACCAGCTCGTTCAGCGAACGGAGTTCATCCGGGGTGAAGTGCAGGTTGTCGAGGTTGATAGTGTTTCCGCACGAGGGCGAAGTGACACTCTTGGGGATGATAGGCATATTTATTCAGATTTTGATTTAAGTTTCTCGTTCAGTTCCCTTACACGGGCAAGATCAATGCTTCCCACTTTGTCAGCGGTTGAGAACTTGGTACGCCCGTCAGGCTTCCATTCATTCTTGATCTTCGATAGCTCGTCGTAGAGTGTTTTTGCATCGGTCTCAGCTTTCTTTGCTGATGCCTGTGCAGCGACAAGGTCAGGCTTCTCGGCCTCCATAGCGGTGACCCTCTCGGTCAGTTGCTGGTTGGCAGCTTCCAGTTGTGCGATCTTCTCGTTAGCAAGCTCGAGTTCAGACTTGTCTTCAGTCTTCTCCCTGATCTCAGTGATCGCTCCTTCGGCAACAACGATCGTCTTGCCGTCGGACATTACATAAGTCCCGTCAGGAGAGGCTTTGTCTCCCACTGCCGGTGCTCCGGTTTCTTTCTCGAGCTTGAACTCCTTGCCGTCCTTGTCTTTCAAGGTCTGGTCAACAGTTTCGAGCCTCGAAAAGTTTTTCATTCTGGCAAGCGCATTGTCTAACGTGCTCCCCAGCTTTTCAAAAAAGGCTTTTTCGTCCATAATAAATTTATTTGGTTTTAGATATGCAAATGCCATAACTGGCTCAATGATTTTCGTTGCGAAGCCCAGATCGACCATGTCCTGAGCTGATAGTTTAGTGTCCTCTTTCATCAGTTCGGCCAGACGTGACTCTTCCGCCCCGGTCTTCTGTGCGTAGAACTGAAGTATTTTCGATTCCTCCTGCCGCAGTGATTCAGCGATCTTTTCCAGATCATCAGCTTCGTATTGATCCGCCAGTGTGTAAGGCGGGATAAACGGGTTGTGTATGAGCCCGTCAGCATTGGAGTATATCTCACGCTCTTCACCTGCAAGAAATATGATAGTTGCGATAGAATAGATTTTCCCTTCGCCAATGGTTTTTATTTTCTTGCCTGAATTAACCAGTAGATCATAAATAGCCCAGCCTTCCTGCACGTCACCGCCTCGGGAGTTGATACGTACAACGATCTTACGTTCTGATTTATGCTGGTCAAGAAACTCCGATACCTGTTTGGCTGATACTGTCTCATAGCCTATAAGCTCATCCATGCCGGATGATTCACCTATGTCTCCGTAGATTTTAAGTACCGCACTCATGGGGCAGGTATTCCTGGTTCAATTATCGGCCACCACATCGGCTGAGTTGATGTGTCAGGAGTGTTAGGCATTGTTATTTCGAGCGTGGAGGCAATGAGGGAATTAGCTAATTCTGTGTACCCAAGGATGTAGTACAGATAAAAATCAGCCAAGTAATAAGGATAAACGTCGAGTAGATTGTCCATGCGCTAAATTTTTGATAAATTTAACGTAGGTAGCAGAATAATGTAATGAACTAAATACTTCAGTAAAATCAGAGAGACTTTAAAATTCCCTCCCCGTGAACAACGATTTTCGCCCCTACCTCATTGAGAGCCTTCTGCAGAGCGGTGAAGTGTTCAATGATTTTAGCGCAAAGTTTCTGGTCAAGATGCGGGTGGTTGGTAAGGTCAACCCCGAAGAGATGTATCTCATCAGCCCCGTATTCTTTATAAGCGATCTGACAGGCGACAAACGGAGAGCAGTAGCTCTTGTAATAACCCGGTCTTTTAAGATCAATAAAAGTATGATAACCAGGGATAATATTCACTTTACGAAAATCTTTTCGGTAATCCCAATTAACAATATGTGAATAGAACGCCTGCGGAGTGCTTTCTTTTATTACTCTTAACCGGTCAGGTGTGAATATCTTCTCATAATCAAGACAGACAATAACATCAGTCTTAACATTGCGCCATACATCATTCACACCTATTGAGAATCCTCCCTGGTAGAGTTTCCATGAGGGGCCGAGTCCGATGATACTTACCTGTCCCATCCCTGCTCAATCTCATCAAGTCCTTTCTTGCGCCTCATCTTGCGTGTCCCGGCCGTCTCGTGAATAACCCAAAGAGGCTTAACAGCGTCCCATGTCCAGCCCTTGCCGGATGTATGTCCAAGCCCCGGAAGAATCTTAATCACTTTCTCTGTTAATCCTTTTCTATGTATGTCAAGAGCGGTCTTAAAGCAGGGTGCGCCATGATGTGTATAAGGATGATAGCTGAAATACTCTTTAACCTGTAAGAGATGAAAGAACGGGTGTAGCATCATCATATATCCCTGGTTCTTATGCCACGGCTTAGACCCGTATTCAAACCCGTCGTATCCGGTCTTCTCGACGTAGCCGACCCCATAGGTATCTGGTTCCACCATTGACAGCATCAGGTCTAAAGGACTTTTTATCATCTCAATATCCGAATCAAAGATAAGAGCAAAATCAGTCTTGCACATTCTTATAGCTGCATCCATGCCCCGCCCGTGTCCGATATTTGTTGGGGACAATCCAACAGTTGTTATATCGCTTGAAAGGCTTTTTATGTATTCCCGGCAGGGATCACCCTGATCAGACCCATCGATAATTATCATCTGCATATCCGGATGAAACCTCCTGACTGATTCATAAGCACGTCGGGCAAGTGCCTCCGTGTTATGCGTGACCATTATTCCCGTTACCATTTGGTCAGAATATCTTTTGACTTCTTGTACTGTTGGAAACATCCTTCGTAAAATTTATAGTCCTCTCCGATAATTGATTTGAGATAGTTCATATTGCAATCGTCATTCATTCGCATTGCCTCACGGTGACCATAGCCTATCCCCCTGCGTCCGGGCATTCCCTTGATCCCGATTGACAGATTGCCTTCGTGAAACAGTTTTTTATTCGGAACCTTGCTCCAGAACTCCGCATCTATAAACAGACTTCCGTTTGACCGCATCATATACTCAACAGCCTCCGGGCGGATAGCTGTTTGGAACAGGCTGGCATGAGCATCATTCCCATTAACAAGATACCTTCGGTAAGCCACGTTATAATAGATCGTCCGTGTCTCTCCGATAGCCCAGTAATCTCCAAAATTAGCCATCATGCGTTCGAGATAGATAGATTTATAATAATCGTCGTCCTCAATAACAAAGATCGCTTCAGGCTTATAGTTCATAACAGCATTCAGTCCTGCCTCCATGTTGCGCCCCTGAGTGTTCTGGTTATATGTCCATGCCGGGCGAGGATAGACCTTGTGAATGATCCAGTTGTCCCGGAAATATTCCGTTACATTATCTGTCGTTTTCGGTACGCAATCATCAACAATAACCCACACGACCTTCCCGTCGTAGGTCTGACGTTTCATAAATTCGGCACACCGCCTGAATTGTTCAAGACGGTTTCCGGTCGGCGTTAAGAGTGCGATCATGGTCTGTAAATTTAAAAAGATCCGAGTCTTTTCTTATCTCGGTTTCGATTATATTGTATTTTATTGCCATTTCCCATGCTATAAAACAAAAGCTCAACTGATCCCTCTGAGTGTGCTCCATATAAAAGTTCCACCATCGGCTTCCAAAAATCTGATTTTGGATCGTATTACGCCAGATCATAACACCATTTTCGGTCAGCCCGTTATTCTCAGGGTAACCAGCATTCCGCATTATCTTAACCTGTCTGTCAATCTTCGCCTCAGTCGCAAGCCCCATTTTCTTACATATCTCAGCCTCATCATAAATACAATTTCTCCATGGATGCTTAAGTACTGCAAGATCAAATCCGTTTATATATTCATCTATCAATTTTTTAGGCGATACGATCATTTCAATAGTGCCATCCAAGTAGATATAATACTTATATTTCGGGAGATAATTCCACGGCTGCATCTTATAACGACGACTTTCTCTGCGTAAATTAGGAATAGGATCGTTTATTATTATTATCCTGTACCCGTCAATTTTTATAGCCCTATCAGTAACCAAGTAGTTATCTGCCTCATCCTGAAAGCAAGCCGGGAAAACTCTATCATAACCACCAAATATCGAACGATATATTGCTATCTCTCCCATATATGCCTCGTTATGTGATGACTTACAAATTCAGGGTTAAGATATGTCTCAGCCCATTTCTGTTGTCCCCTTTTACATAATGATATTAAGTCTTTATCCTTTATTAATGCATCAAGATGATCCTTAAAATTATCATAATCAGTCCATATAATCGGAGGTGGTGGAAAATACCTTTCAGTATCCGGCTTACGTCCGCCTGTTATAACACAACATCCCAATAACATCGCCTCAATGCCTGATTTACCCAAACCACCTTCATAGGTTATCTCTTCGCCCCAGCGTTGCTGTGGGACGTCAGGGTTCCCGTAAATAAGTTGGTCAATGAATATATCTGACTGGGCTTTCAGTTTGAGACATTCTTTATGCGGGTAATTTTTGATAAATATGTAATTAAATTGATGCTTCATCTTTAGCCCCCTAACTATTTCATTAATATAATCCGTACCCTTGACCTTGCTTTTCTCTCCGTTTCGGGGACTATGTGCGACAGTCAGAATATTATTATTTACACGAGGTATTGGATTGATTATCATTGTCTGATATGCCGGGATTATTTCAACTCCCAGAAAAGGGATCATATCAGGCATAGCGTAAGTGACTATTTTATTCCGGGATAAGAAATTATTAACCCATTTCCTTTCACGACATATCGTTGATTCAGATGCAATAAAGGCAATTGTTTCAAAACAATCAATAGATGAAGCGATCTTTTTAAGAGCTGCATAACCGATTATTATAATATTCTTTGCAGTTATTAGATTGTTATCCTTCCAAAATATACCATTTACTCCCCCGTCAAGTATATCATTATACCTCGGCAGGATAACATATAGATTCGCTTTCATTGCTCGTGCCAAATGTGATGCGGCGAATACTGAACTCTCTTCTGTAAGTATGGCTATCATAACAGTTCGTTTAGATAATATGCCAGTCTCTTTTCAACTTCCTTTCCGTCTTTGATATGATCAAAAACAGCCCCTCCGGGAATATCATTAACATCAATCAGATACAATTTTCCTGTTGAGTTATCCCGTATCGCATCTATCTCACCAAGATCAAAGCCCATTGATTCGCAAAATAGCTGTATCAAATCAATTTCCCAATGATATAAACAATCTTCAGGTTTTTCGATCCAGTAATTTTTATTATCTGAAAGGGTATTCTCGAAACATCCTTCAATACCACGACTTTTAATGAATATCAATGGAATACGTCCCATAAATACGGGGATGCGTATGTCATAAACCGTGCTTATTGAATCCCTGTTGTCAAGAAATAACTGGTAAATATATCCCGGTTCCCTTTCGCATGGGGTTTTCATAATGACCCCGTCATGTGCTGATTGCCGATTACTCTTACGAATACAAAACCCAAATTTATCGGTGTCTGCCATTGAGCTATATCCAAAAGACTGAGTGAAAATCTCATCAACGTAATCTTTATTTACATTTCTTAAATCTCTGTTAAGTACAATTCGGTTATCTTCAAGAAATAATCTATCTGTATCTTTAAGATCGTTGTAGTTCCAATGTACTGCAATCTCCCAATCTGAGTTAATATCATTTGTTAATTCATAACCTATAATCTGGAAATATCTTATCGTCTTACTCAATGAATGACCTGGTTGCTGAGTTGGGGGATCAGGATAAAACAACACTTTCATATCTCTGTCTCCATCTCTTTTTTTATGTTCATCACGTGCCGATCACTAACGTCAAAATCAAAACTTGTAAACAATGCCGATTTGCTTACATTGTGCCCTGCCTTGCGGTAAGAATCATACCGTGCGTAAATCTGCCAGTGTTTGAGAGTGGCGCAAGGAATTAACCCGATGCAAACATCTTTCTTCACCCGGTCAATATTCTCGTTTATCCGCTCGAATAATGTCATATCACTGATCTTACTTCAACGGCCCGTGACTGAGCCGTCCGGGCGTTAATATCTTCAACCGTTACAACAGGAGCAGGCAGTTTAGCCACTGCGCCTGCAATATCCTCAGCCGTCAGCATAGGCTGGTTAGGTAGTGCATTAAGTTGCTGTTGCGACAGTTGCGGCTGAGTGAATAATGTCGATTGTGCCGCCGGTGCGAAAGCCCTCTGTGCCGGTGCTGAAGCGGATATAGATGTAGGTGCGCCACCGCCTGAGTCACCTGGCAGTCCTGATTTGACAGACAGAATCTTCTTTACATTAGCTATCCCTGCAACAACGGCAGCGGCAGCGGCCACAGCACCCAAAGCAGGGCCGACAATAGGAATCCCAGCCAGTGCGTCATAACTCTTCTGTGCTGATGAATAGGTATTAATAGCTGTCTGTGCAACGGCCGCCGCCTTACCTATCGCCGTCTGCTCTCCGAATATCTGAGCCAGATTACCGGCAAACCCTGAAGCAAGTTCCAGTTTAGCATTAAGCTCCGCCCGGTCTATCTGCTTGCGTGCCTCTGAATATTTCTCGTTAATAAGATTAATATCTGCCCCGGTGCGTTCGGCTGCTTCGATCTCTAACAGTCTTTTAGCTTCAAGCCGGTCACGCTCAATGTTGAACTCATATTCATTTCTTAGCTCCCGTATCTGAAACTCATTCTCCTGATTAATCAGCTCACGCTCCCGGTTCCATTCATCGTATTCGATCTGTGATTGTTTCTTACTCTCCTGCGCTACCTTGTAAGCATCAATCTCAGCCTGCAGGTTACGTTGTGCTTCGATGGATGCGGCCTGATTGATCTGAACAAGATCCGCCTGGTAATCTATTTCGAGTTGTTTCTTCTTTTCGATATTCTCTCCGGCCAACCTCAGCTCTTCCTGATACTGAAGTTCCCTGAGCTGTATCTGTTTGGCCGTTGCATCTGACTCGGCTGACGATACCTGATTGATGTAATCATACCGGAGTTGAAGCATACGATCCTGAAACTGCCTCTCGACAGTCAGTAATTCGTCACCTGTCAGTCCTTCAGTTCGTGCCTTGCGCTCATCTTCGATTGCTTTAATCTGTGCATCAAGATTCTCTTTTGCGAGTTTCTTGCGGGCTTCAACAAATGTGATCTCTTTTTTTAGTCGTGCCTCAGTTTGTTTGAAGTTCTCTGTTTCGATCTTGCTTTGCTCACCAATAGCCTTGCGCTGTTCATCAGTAATCCTTTTGATAAGCGAAAACCTTTCTGAACCCAATCTCTTTATCTCCTTAAATCCCTGCGCCTCTGCCTCGGTAGCTGCTGCCTGCGCTTCTTCATTTGCCCGCAGCTCTTCACGTGTCGAGTTACCCTGAACTACCCTCTCCTGACTTATCCTTGCCCGCTCTTTAGCAAACCCGACTTCAATGGCTGTCATCTCTTTTGTCAGCGCAATAGCCTTGTCAAGATTTACTATCCTTTCAGCATCGGTCAAGTTCTCATCTTTAGTTGAGGAAAACAACTCTTCGATCTGCCTTCTCATTTCGGCCTTACGCTGAATAAACGCAATCTCTGAATCTTCTAAATCCTGTTGTGCTTTCGTCAGGTCTCTGGCAGCGGCAGCCTCTTCCTTGATCTCTTCAAATAGTCCCTTCTTATTGGCTCGTCTTAACTCTCGCTTCTCCCTTCGGCTCATTGTCTCTTCAATGCCTATCAGCTCATCGTTTAAGGCTTTCGCCTCACGGCGGGATTCACGGAGTTCCTTATTAAAGATTGAGCCTAAAAACTCAGCGAAATTACTCACACGGTCAAGTAAGACCTTAAAGGTAGCGGCGATAGCTGATGATACCCGCTCGAAAGCATCCATTAGCGGTTGTGAGTTCTTGAAGGCTTTAACCAGAAGAGTGACTGCCCCGACGATAGCTGCCAGAATTGCACCAAGCGGAGTAGCTATAAACGCCTTCGCTGCAACTATCATTCGCTGAATACCTCCGGTAGCCTGACCCAATGCACCAGGAAGGACACGCATCTCACCAAGTGCAGTCTTAATGCTCTCAGTATAATTTCCTACATTCAGTCGGTTGTCATTCACGCCTTTGCCGAATGCGTCGAGTGCTTTTTTTGCATCAGCGACGACTTTCGATTGTTCAATATAACGCTGCGACAGAACCCTCACGCCCTTCTCATTCACCGTATAGGCATCGCCCATTAACTTCAGTTGCGTCTGTGCGAGGTTCCACTGACGGTAAAGTTGTTCATAGCTGCCCGCCTGTGCCTTATTAGCCAGTACAGCCTGATCGACTAACTTCTTTGCATTTGAGTATTCTTTCTGTGCGTTGCGCAGTGATGCATTGGATTTTTCCCGCTCTTCCGATGTGGCTGTCTCTGAATGTTGAACCTTCAGGTTGGCAACGATCATCTCATCGACTTTCTTACGAGCCTCATCAGCTTTCTTGATGTAGTCGTCAAGATTCGATTCGATGTTTATAATATATTTCTTCTCTTCGTCCATTGTTATAGTTTTAGCAGTTCCACAGTGCAGAGCTTGCCGGCGACATAGTTAGTTATCTTATTGACGTAGAAATAAGCCTTGTATTGAGACAGGTAAACGGGTATATTATGCTGCAGCCCGGCCACCTCGTAAACAGGCAGGTTGAACTTAGCCTTTCTCAGGTTGGTCTTAGTCAGCATACGGGACAGATTAGCATAATGGATGACCAGGCTCGAAAATGCCACCTCAATAGATGATGCTTTTTTAGGAGTGACGATCTCTGGCCCGAACCAACCGCCGTCCATAGGATTGACAGTACCTCTCAACCATAGACTTTTAGTATAAGGCGGCGAGGCAATTTCTTTAACAAAATCCACGTAAACAATTCTCGGATCAATGGTCTTGTTGGAAATATAAACCTCATCCTTTTCATTCCATTTGTTAAAGGCAATACGTGATACATTAACAATGAAATTATTATCTAATATGTCAACTTCGTCACAGGTTGCCACTGGCACTTCAACAATTGTCTTTTCTTCTTTCAGAGTACTGTCATCTATCTGCATATTACCACGTCCCTGATCCGTGATTACATCATTTGAAACTTTATACTTGAGATAATTATTCTGTGCGTAGTCGCCGTACTTAAATTCAGTAGTGCCATCCCGTTCTGACAGATAAGCTGACCAATCCCGTGCAATGGCAATATTATCATAAAGTTCCTGATAGTTCCAGAACCGTATCTTTTTAGTTCGTTCATTCACTTCCGGGACTAACCCGAAAAGATTGCACATCATCTTGATAAGATCGACCTGTGACATATCTGGCAGTAAATATCTCGGCTCTAAATCTGATCCATAGCCTACTGATGCAGTCTCTATTTTAATTATAGATACGCTATAATATGCAAACACCACTGCAGGTGTAGTTGTGAATACAAGCATCTCGTTCGATTCAGCCTCATAGACATATTCATATTCTGTCATTGTCCATGTTATAAATGGAGCTGATGTTATTACTGTAAAATCACCCTTATAAACCAATCCTGAATATAGCTTGATTGTCGGAATAGGCGAGGTTGTTAAAGTTGTGATCCTGATAGTATATTTCCCTGCAACCTTTGTCCAGTAAACACCGTCAAGAAAATCATTATCGCCAGTGATTAATACCTGACCCGGCAATGCTAAACGTGCCTCTGCAAGGTATTGATAGTAACCTGACCAGTATTTTGAATACAGATATTTATTAGTCGTGCTTTTTAATGCCAGTCTCGAAATTGGCATATATATCTTTGAGAATAAATCACTATCAACAACATCACCACCGACAACACTATACCCGGCCGTTTCGATTATCTCATCCCAAATAGCTTTCACCTTGATAAATGGCCATATCCATCCGCCGTACATCTCAATTCTATCGCCATCGTCTGTATAAGGTGTAATACTCCCGTCATCTGACGGTTCACATAAAGGATACACGAAATCACACGCCGGGCTCGTGCAGGCATGAGTAGCGGCCATAGTGTCAATATCCCATGTATGGTTAGTTGATGCCAATAGAAGATCAGATAGTTTTAGATTCTCAATCTGTTTAAAGAAACTTATATTCCCTGAATATATGGCCACGTGATAATACTGATCATCAACCCGATTAAGGATTAGTTTCCCGTTAGTGATCATCTCAATATTATCCTGGATCAGTCGGGCTGGTTGTGCCTGGTAGGGAAAGAGAGTATTCGCCCCTACCTCTCCCGACAGTTCAAATAATTCACGCATCTGGCGGGTCTTGCGAATCTTGAATCCTGTCGTGAAATCCGTCTGTCGATCCTGAAGCTCTGCAATGTTATTAACTTGTTTATTAACAGGCACGATCTCCGACTCATCCATATCGCAAAGAGTGTCACCGATGAACAACCTTAAAGACTTCTGATAAACGGATGACTGGTCAATCAGCTCTTTACGTCTTATCTCGAAATCCAGAATATACCCGTTCTCTCCCGGCTCTTTTACAGTGTGATCGCCACGTGTTAAATCAACCTCACGCCATACACCGTCTTCATACTGCTCGACCATCTCGGCCATCAGTAAGCCCTTGAACCCGTCGATATTCCCGGCAGTGATACCATGAAGTGTGACTTTATAAGAGTAGTCGGCTCCGATGCGGGTGCTGCGTTCAATCTTAGATATGACACTAAAGAACTGAGAGGTCATCACATCCTTTTCGTCGGTTTGCATATTGATCTCATAACCATTTGAAAAGAGAAAGTAGTGCCAGCCATTGCGATACCAACGTAAAAATATACCTTCGGTACATCTGTTAACCTGAACCCGTATGGAGCTAATTGTTGCCATCTAGCCAGCAGTATATCTTATTGTAAACCATCGAAAGCCCTATCCCGGCAGAAACAAAAAAAGCCAGTTCAATGAAATCAAATCGTCTTGTTGCAATGAAGTACCAGAGGCAGGCCTGTCCCGTGACGCACATATAACACATACCAAGCGGACGGGCAAGCCACCAAGGTAGTTTCTGAATCAAAACCCTGTACCATGTAAACAGGGAATGTTCCCGCTGCACGATAGCGGAGAACATAAAAGCGGTCAGTGATATTTTAAACATTTCCCCAATCATCACAATCTTTCGCTGCACTATTTACGTGTCCTGCCTGTGCCATTATCTTATTTGTATTGTTTTGTCCCTCTCCAATATCTGTTGACGTTGTTCCTATATCGACATCTGTAATATTGCTCCATGCTGCGGATGGTATATCGTTTATTGCAGCTTCATAATACCTGCTTTCACCTCCTCCAATATCTTCAATATAGAATACCAGTCCCCCGGTTTCTCCCTGGTCTCTTAACAGGTAATTCCCGGTGCTGGTAATAAATGTTCTGCATGGCCTGATACGATTTATCTCATGCTTTGATGAACTATTAAAATCATCCCCTCCCTCAACAAAATTATAGGACCATGCCGTATAAAGAAAAAATTCTGAAGAACTCCAATACAGGCAATCTAAAGGATTTGTTGAGAAATTCCCCAATCCATATAAAGCTAAATTATCAAACATTGCTTTTAGTTCGTCTGCTGAAGGTAAAAACCAGTCATCTGTAATCAAATGCGGTTCTTCACAGACTTCATCCTTTATAAGCCTGACCGACAAATAATTTGTACGTAATGTCCCTGAATTAACAGCTTGTGCGTTATTGTAACTTAACTGAATAAAGTTCGCCGTCATTCCTCCTCCGGGAGTTGCTGTCCAGAAAAATCCGTAATTGCCAATACTTGAATATGAACCATCAAACCCACCACCCGGCAATGCCTTGAAACCGTAAGTATCAACTGCCCCCGTGTTAGGTGCGTTCCACCGATCCGTTCCTATTTCTTTCAGTTCACCCCCTGCCACCAATGATCCGCCTGCACACGTTATTAATTCCTGCCACTCCGCCAGTGTCGGGACGTGCCACCCCGCAGGAACGAACCCCGATGCCATGATCTGATTCCAAGTGTAAAGACCACCATATAATGCACGGTTAGCCTCGTTATCGCCGTAAACCTTCGATCCTGGATAGTTAATGTCATAGTTCTTACACATCCATATTTGCGCCCCTATGCAATCCGTTTCACACCATTCGTAAGACGGTGGGACAACTGGTACAACGATAGCCGGGGAGAATCCTGAACGGGATATATGTCTTGATCCGATGACAATAGTTATCTCGAAATCATACCAGCCGGTTAAGTTGTTGAACACCTCCTTCTGGCCCGGCAGGACACGAACCACACCCCAGCCGGAATCCGTAAAGATATACACCTCACGGGTAAGCATGATAGTTCGTATGGCCTTGATCTGAAACTCATCTATCTGACCTGATCCGACGGTCATTCGTTGTGTGCTGACGGTTCTGTACTTCTCCCCCTCGGTAAGAATAACTATCTCCCCTGCGTACCATAGCCAGTAATGCCAACCGTTGTAATACCAACGAAGGTATACGCCTTCGCATCGCCTTGAAATTGGTATGCGAGCGAGGTCTGTCACGGGGCGGTTATTTCAGCGGTGAAGTGAGAGGCGTTCGCCTCGATCCCGGCAGGATCAATCGTCAGACTGCACACCCGCCCGTCAAGACTGTCAATAGGTATATCATAAGTGTTCTGCGACAGCAGGACATTAGCCGATGAGTATTTCCTAAGAGTAACAGTCAGTTCCCCGGCAGGAGAAAGCAGCGGACGTTCAGGCAGGATAAAAGACAGATCGAACGGCAGACCAGCGAAATAGACCGGGCGTTCAAAGAAGTTCAGAAACGGTGCATCTTTAGTGTCATCAGGAACAAACTCATGCAGATTACTCCCCTGTTCTTCTGACCTGACCGCTTCAGCGTACCACCACAAAACGGGATCAGCCGGGGAACCCACACCTTCGGACTGAATCCAGTCACCCTCCAGTCCGAACCAGCACTCCCGATATTCAAGTGAGAAACTGCCTGATTTATTCGTCTCGGCCATTATCATCTCTGAGTAGTCACCGGTCTTACCCAAAGATGTGACAACTCTTAATATGCCCGACACATCAAGATCAGCATACCCAAACGAATCAGGTGAAGCGATGATAGTTAAAGGATTCAGCACCCCATTAATGGTTAATCGGCCCTCGAAGTAATACCCGGCGTGAAGTGTATTGTCATTGAAATACGAGTAGTCCCTGTCGGGATCGAATACCGGATCACCAGGATCGAAACCCGACTGATAAGCAATGTTAGTGTCAATAATCGTATCAGTTGAACCAGCTTGCACTTCTCCAACAAACATAGCATTAAGAGTACGGTTGAAAACTGAGACCTGATCGCCTTCAGATCCATTGTATAAACCAGCCCCGACAGTCAGGCGCAAAGCCCCTCCGTTATCGGCAGCAGAGACAATATCGAAGTCCCTGCGAAGCAGCCGGAAGTTGTTAGGACTTTCCGTTGCCAGCCATCGACAGGTTACCGGCGGTGCTTCCTGTACGACGTATTCAGGAGTTGAGACAAGTGTTATCATATTACATCTTTTGTGATTTTGTCAGCGAGTGCAAAAAATTTCTTACCGATCGCCTCAATAGTTTTCTCACGCTCAGAACGATAGACATCGACGAAAATACGGTTTCCGAGATTGTACTGCTGGTTCCCATATCTGTTAATATACCATGTTAGCCGTTTCGCTTCATTGTCTCGTTGCTCTTCTGTCGTGCCTTTCAGCATACCACGTTTAGCCATCCATGCCTTAATCTTCAGATATAGCTTATGATCTTTATTCTTTAATCTTGGCCCTCGTCCCCATTCTAACACACCCATCCAATAGGGCACTAACACACCCGCTCCATTTTCACGCACTTCGATCTCCCACATATCCATGACTGACTTGGAAATCTTATTGCCGTGATACCCGTTGCGGTTACCGACGTTGCGGACGAACGCTTCAAGGTCAGGTTTTATTTGCTCTCCTAACATGGCACATTAACACGGTTTTCCAAGTAATATAGATCGAGCGTCATAACCCACCCGATCAGGTTAGCATCGTATTTTGATTCAACTATCTTATTAATACGAACCGGAGTTACTTTCTTAAACTCAGCCGTAATGATTAGCCTTGTTATTATCTGTTTACAAATGTCAAGTAACGTTTGTAACATTGCCTCATGATCATCGGCAGGCTCTTCCATGCTCGTTATCTGTTTAAGCACTTCGATATAAAGCGGGTTCCAATGTTCCTGAATCGAATTAGCGTGTACTTCCAGTACTCCGTTGTCAGGCT